>Ga0209002_10000831_pt1 | contig 24876 bp, 25 predicted proteins | sample Rifsed16ft2_FD_184010 | JGI IMG/M metagenome (GOLD analysis project Ga0209002, IMG submission 184010) | Soil microbial communities from Rifle, Colorado, USA - sediment 16ft 2 (version 2) | ecosystem: Environmental > Terrestrial > Deep subsurface > Rock core/Sediment | place: Rifle, Colorado... | reverse complement strand
GTTAACCTCGCCGTCCATCCGGACTCCCTGGCCCGTTTTTCAAAACGGATGATAGGACGTCGCTCCACCCTTTCGGGTTTCGTCGCTTGCACGCCCTATCGGCCTGTGGCTACCTGGTTTCAGGCTCTTTGCACCTCCCGTCAAGGGTGCTTTTCAGCTTTCACTCACGCTACTACTGCGCTATCGGTCTCGGGTCGTATTTAGGGTTGGAGGGGGATGCCCCCCGCATTCGCGCGCGATTTCCGACGCACGCTACTCTGGATACCCCGAATCGTCCTCCTCGCGTACCCCTACGGGTCTGTCACCCTCTCTGGAGCCCCGTTCCAGGGGACTTCGAGTTGGCGAGGTAGGACGTACCGGAGTCCGAACACCACATCTCCACCCCCTTACAGGGGCGGATTCGGTTTGCCCTGTGCCCTCTTCGATCGCCTTTACTGAGGGCATCTCGTTTGATTTCTTTTCCTCCCCGTACTAGGATGCTTCGATTCCGGGGGTTCCCGTTCCATGAAGGAACGCTCTTGCGAGCAGGAGGTCCCATTGGGCGATCCGCGGATCACAGATTCCTTGCGTCTACCCGCGGCATTTCGCAGCTTGGCACGACCGTCGTCGGCGCCCGAGCCGAGCCATTCCCCAGGCAGCTTCTAACCACTGACCTATCGGCTTAACACACGTCCAGGCTGCATATGATCCGGTGTCAACGAACGCTGTGCGCGGAGCAGCGTGCTCCTCCAGCGCCCTCGACCCTACGCCGCACGCGTCTCGCGAAGCACGCGCGGCTGCACGACGCCCTCCGGACGAAAACGGGATGCCTCAGTTCGATGGTGCAGTGCCCTCGGTCCGGGAGAGCCTTATCAGATAGATGCCCGCGCTATTTAATCGTTGCCTTCCGACTTCCACTGGGAGGCGGCGAAGCGGGTCATGAGGACGGGTTCACGACACGGGCCTTCCCGCGGTCGACGAGGACCTTCGCGATCGTCGGCGGGAGGGTCACGATGTCTTCCTTCCGGAGGCGGAGCGTCCCGGCGGGTCCTGCGAATGGCGGCACGTCTTCGAGGATGCGGAGCACGACTTCTCTCGCGACCTGGGGTTTCGACGGTGGCGCCGTGGGGGTTTGCGGAGCCCCGGTCGAGAGGGACGTCGGAGGAGGCGCCGCCGGCATCGTCTCGACATGGAACGCGGTCTTCCGAGCTTCCGCGAGGGCGCCCGTGAGGTGGTGCAAGAGGTCTTGCTCCGTCCGCGTGAGCCCGCGCACCTCCGCGCTCGCACCGCCCACGACCTGGCTCGCGAGCAAGCTGATCTTGCGCTCGCGGAACTGGTAGATCTGGTCTCGCCGCTGGAGGACCTTGCGCAGCTCGTCCTGGAGGAGCATGGCCGCCTTGGAGTTCGCGTCCTTCGCGCGGGCCGACGCCAGCTCCTGCTCGAGGCGTGCGATGTACCGTTGCACCTCCTCCCAGAAGTCCGCCTCGAGGGACGTCAGCCCCTTCCGCTGGCTCTCCTCGCGGTAGATCTTCGTGATGCGGTCGAAGTTCGCGGGGTCGTTGGCCACGCGTGAGGGATGCGGCGCCCGGTATTTCACGATGGCGGGGGAATCCTTATGGCAGCCCGACGCCTGCTCGACGGACGATGTTCGACGGGGCCGTCCGGAAAGGTGCGGAGGGGATCCTCGTGCAGGTGGACGTGAGGGCGGGTGCCGCCGCCACGCGCGTCGCCGGGTACCGCCCAGCCCGTCGTGACATCCGGATCGACGTGGCCGCCCGCGCTGAGAAGGGCGAGGCGAACCGGGCTCTGGCCGCGTTCCTCGCCAAGCTCGTCGGCGTCCCGGACGTGGCGATCGTCCGCGGGGCGCGCTCGCGCCGCAAGACCGTGCTGATCCGCGGGGCCTCCCGGGACGCGGTGGCCGCCGCCATGGCGCGGGGCGGGCCATGAACGTAGATGAGCGGCACGAGCGAATCGTGGCGGTGGTCGAGGAGCTCGCCGAGGCGAACGGACGCGCCCCGGTCATCGTGGAGGGGGAGCGGGACGTCCTGGCACTGCGGCGGCTCGGCCTCACGGGGGAGATTGTGGCGGTGAATCGGGGTGGCACGGTCTTCCATCTGTGCGAGCAGTTGGCGGCGGGGCACCCCGAGGTCGTAATCCTGACGGACTGGGATGTCCGGGGGGGCCAGTTGGCCCGCCGACTTCGCGATGGTCTCGCGGCGAATGGCGTGCGGTACGACGACGGCCTGCGCGCGCGGATCGCGCTCCTGTGCCAGAAGGATATCAAGGCGGTCGAGGACCTCCACGCCTACGTGGAGCGGCTGCGTCCCCGGGGGGACGACGGCCGTCGCCGGCCGCGGCCGAGCCGCGCATGGTACGGGGACCGGGTCCGCCGGCGGTAGCGTCGGAGGGTCCTCGGGCCTGCACCCGCCTCGGAAGTTTTATATATGGACTTTCCGTGTGTTGCTCCAGGGACTCAGCCTCACCCTTCACCATTCCCTGTCCTTTCGAGATTCGGCGTCCCGGAGCGACCCGCGGACGCGGACTCGGTTCAAGGCCCCGGAAGGGGCGACGGGTTTTCAGGCGGTTCCTGGAGACACGAAGATGACCGTTGACCCAACGACGATGAAGTACCTGATTTCCGCCCGTCTCGAGACGGACGGGATCGTGGAGAAGCCCGACGTGGTCGGGGCGATTTTCGGGCAGACGGAAGGATTGCTCGGGGAAGAGCTCGACCTGCGGGACCTGCAGAAGAGCGGCCGGATCGGCCGGATCGAGGTGGAGATCGACAGCCGGAAGGGACGGAGCGCGGGACTCGTGTACATCCCGTCGAGTCTCGACCAGGTCGAGACGTCGATCATGGCGGCGGCGCTCGAGACCGTCGACCGCGTCGGCCCGTGCAAGGCCCAAATCAAGGTCGAGAAGGTCGAGGACGTGCGCGTGACGAAGCGGAACAAGATCATCGAGCGCGCGAAGACGCTCCTGGCCTCGATGCTCGAGGACTCGAAGGCGACCGGCGTGGACCTCCTGGAGGAGGTACGCGGGTCCGTTACGGTGTCGGAGATCGTTTCCTACGGCCCGGAGCGGCTCCCGTCGGGCCCGAACGTGCAGGACAGCGAATCCGTGATCGTGGTGGAGGGCCGGCAGGACGTGCTGAACCTCCTCCGGTGCGGGATCAAGAACGCGCTCGCGGTCGAGGGAACGAACGTGCCGAAGTCCGTCCAGGAGCTGAGCAAGGAGAAGGTCGTGACCGTGTTCCTCGATGGGGATCGCGGCGGCGACCTCATCCTGAAGGAGCTCCTCCAGGTCGCGGAGGTCGACTTCGTCGCCCGCGCCCCGCGCGGCCGCGAGGTCGAGGAAATGACGCAGAAGCAGATCATGAAGTCGCTGCGGAACAAGATCCCCGCGGAGCAGTACGTCGAGATGTACGGGCTCGGCGCGGCCTACAAGCCGTCCGAGAAGGAGGTCCCCGCCGGACCCATCCCGGAGCACGAGCCCGAGCCGGCTCCGCGTGCGACCCCATCCGTGCCCTCCGCCCTCCCGGAACCCGCGCGTCCGCAGCCGCTCCCCGCGAGGCCCCCCGAAGCCCGACCGCCCCGGCCCGTGAGCCCGCAGCTCGAGAAGTACCGGGACCTGCTCCTCCAGATCGGAGGCTCGTCCAAGGCGAAGATCATCGGGCCCGACGACCAGCCGACCGCCGAGGTCCCCGTCCGGGAGCTCGTGGAGACCCTGAAGAGCAACGGGAAGGGGGCGAAGGCGATCGTGTTCGACGGCATCATCACGCAGCGGATCCTCGACATCGCGTCCGAGCTCGGGATCCGGAGTGTCCTGGGGACGAAGATGGGGACGGTGATGAAGCAGCCCGCCGGCATCGACGTGCTCACGCGGGACGACATCGTGTGAGGGAGCGAGTATCGCGAAACGCGAGGTGCTTTCGGCGGACCGGGGCTTCGCGCTCGGGGACATCGAGAGCACCGCGGACGTCGGGATCCCCGCGGATCCGCTGGCGCGTGTAGTCGGGCAGGACGAAGCCGTGAACCTCGCCCGCGTCGCGGCGTCCCAGCGCCGCCACTTCCTCCTCGTGGGTCCGCCCGGCACCGGGAAGTCGATGATCGCGCAGGCGCTCGCGCTCCACCTTCCGCCGCCGAACGAGGAGATCCGCATCGTCCACAACCCGGAGAACCCGGAGCGCCCGCTCGTCGAGGTGAAGCGGAGGGACGACGTGCTCAAGGAGAACATCGAGCGGGAGGGGGCGGAGGGCGAGATGATCGACCCGAAGGAGGCGCCGATCAACGTCGCGGAGCGCCTCGGGTACAAGTGCGTCCACTGCGGGCAGTTCACGTCTCCGAAGGACCGCGTGTGCCCGAAGTGCTCCCGGCCGAAGACGACCGTGCAGCAGCCGATGGGGAACCCGTTCGGGGACCTCCTCGGGGGGTTCTTCGAGATGACCCTCGGGGAGCTCGGCGGGCGGGACCGCGTGACGACGACGCGGAAGCGGTTCGGGCAGGAGGAGGTCGTCGTGTACGAGCGGTCGGGGGAGATGATCAAGATTCTCGACCAGAAAGCGCTCGAGAAGCGCCGCGAGATGGAGAAGGACTCCCCGCGCAAGGTCCTCGTTCCTGTGAACCGCCAGCCGTTCGTCCTCGCGACGGGTGCGAGCGAGACGGAGCTGCTCGGGGACGTGAAGCACGACCCGTACGGGGGGCACCCACAACTCGGGACGCCGCCGTACGAGCGCGTGGTGGCGGGCTCGATCCACGAGGCCCACCAGGGCGTGCTGTTCATCGACGAGCTCCCGCAGCTCGGGATCATCCAGCGGTACATCCTCACCGCCATGCAGGAGAAGCGGTTCCCGATCTCCGGTCGGAACCCGCAGAGCGCGGGCGCCTCGGTGCGGGTGGACAACGTGCCGTGCGACTTCATCTTCGTCGGTGCGTGCAACATCCAGGACCTCGTGAACATCCTGTCGCCGCTGCGCTCGCGGATCACCGGCTCGGGGTACGAGGTGCTCGTCGAGACGGCGATGGAGGACAGCGACCGGAACCGCGCGAAGGTCGTTCAGTTCATCGCGCAGGAGATCGCGGTCGACAAGCGGATCCCGCCCGCCAGCCGGGAGGCGGTGAAGGCGGTGATCGAGGAGTCGCGACGTCGCGCGAAAGAGGTGGACAACAAGGACCACGCGCTTACGCTGCGGCTGCGGGAGCTCGGCGGCCTCGTGCGGGCGGCGGGCGACCTGGCGGTAATCGAGGGGGCATCGCTCATCGAGGCCTCCCACATCCAGCGGGCGATCAAGATCGCGAAGAGCGCGGAGCAACAGATCAAGGACCGGTACGGCTCGTACTACGCCGCGCAGGCGGCGGACATCACGGAGTCGCAGAAGAGCCAATCCCCGTACCACTACTGGAACTACCACCCGCACGACGATCGGCGCGGCTACCAGTAGTCCTCCAAGCGGGCCACGCTCGCCGCTGCATGTGCGGACACCGACGGTACATGTACGGCGAGCCGCTTTCCCCACGAAATCCTTGGGGACGCGACAACGTCGGGAGAAGTATTATAACGTTGAACAATGATTCAATGAGCATGGCAACGACCATCACGGTGGAGAAGGAGACCCGCGACCGTCTCATGTCCTTGAAGCTGGACGGCGAGTACGCCAGCCTCGACGCCCTCCTCCGCGACATGCTCGTGGAGTTCCGGCGGGCCCGCCTGCGGAGGGCCAGCACGTTGATGCGGCGGAAGATGGCGGAAAAGGGTCTGAGCCTCAAGGATTTGATCGGGTGAGGGTCGTCATTGACACGAACGTCATCGTGTCGGCCATCTACAAGCCGGACTCCCCGCCCGGGCTGGTCCTCGACGCGAGCATCAGGGGCCGCGTCCGTCTCTGTGCCCCGGAGTCGGTGCGCAAGGAACTCCGCCGCGTGCTCGAGGCTGTGCTCACGTTCTCCGCGGATGAGGTCGAAGAGACCGTCGCCTTGCTCCCCATCGAGTGGATTGAGGAAGGCCTGTTCGCCGACGAGCTCGCGCGCGCGCGGAGGTTGTTGCGCGATCCCACGGACGCGCCGATTCTCGCGTGCGCGTTCGCCCTGGGTTGTGACATCGTGTCAGGCGACCGGGATCTGCAGGTTGTCCGGGCGCCGGGAATCCACGTTTGGTCTCCCGCTGATTTCGGCGGAAGGCGACGTAGGTGAGGACATGAGAGGCGGTTCGTGTTGCCTGCAGCCGGAAGGGCGATGGTCAGAGATGGCGGCGCATCTTGAACCCGTCCTCCCCGTCCGTGTAGAACTTCGGGAGGAGATTCGCGATCGCGAACCCGTAGCGCGAGTAGAACTCGATCGCGGCAGCATTGCTCTTGCGGACCTCGAGCTCGATGGCCCCCATGCCGCGCATCGCGCACTCCCTCAGGAACGCGTTCATGAGCGCGCTCCCGATGCCCCGACGCCGCCACGGGGTGTACACGGCGAGCATGAGGATACGGGCGACCTGCGGCGCGGTGACGACCGCCGCCAGGAAGCCTACCACGCCTCCCCCATTCTCTGCGACGAGGAAGCCATCCCGCCACCACCGGTGGATGTCGAGGTACAGCGAAGTGGGATAGTTCTCGCGCAGCGCCTCGTTCACGATCGCGGCCACGGCCGGCAGGTCCTGCGGCGCGAACGGCCGGGTCCGGAGCACGGCCGCGTCCAAGGCGCGTCTCGACTTAAAGCATGCCGCCAAAGGATGAAATCCCGCCCGCGGTTGCGTGGTCGATGCGCCTCCTCGTGGAGCTCTCCGGGGAACAGCCGGACCTCGCGCGCGCGGAAGCGTTGGCGGCGATCGAGGCGTTGGGCGCGGGTCATCGCGTGGTCCTCGTGGAGGAGCGCCTTCTGGCGGTGGAAACGGACGCAGACCCGGGGGCGCTTGCCGCCCGGCTCGGCCTCGCGAACGTCGTGGACGAGCTCCTCGCACACGGGAGCCTGGAGGATGTGCTTTCCGCGGCGCAGGCGCTCGACCTTGGGGGACGCACGTTTCGGGTGCGCGTGAACTCCCTGAGGGGATGTCATGAGAAGACGGCGATTGAGAAGCAGGTCGGTGATCTCGTTCGCGGGCCCGTGGACCTGGCGGGCGCTGAGGAGGAGGTCCGACTCATCGAGGGCGAGCGTCACTACCTGGGCCGTCGGCTCGCAACGGTCGACCGGAGGGCGTTCGAGCGGCGGAAAGTCAGCGAGCGCGCGTTCGTCCAGCCGATCTCTCTGCACCCACGGCTCGCGCGCGTGGTCGTGAACCTCGCGCGGACGCGGGAAGGCGGGCGGTTCCTCGATCCGTTCTGCGGCACCGGCGGTGTGATGATCGAAGCGGGCCTTCTCGGCGCAAGGCTGATTGGCGGGGACGTCCGCGCGGACATGGTCGAGGGGTGCAGGCGCGCGTTGCAGGAGTTCGGCTTGGCGGCGGAGCTGCATGTGTGCGACGTGGGCGACCTCACCGTCAAGGTCGGTCGCGTGGATGCGATCGCGATGGACCCGCCCTACGGCCGGGCGACGACGACGAAAGGCGAGCCGCTTGCGTCCCTCTACGCGCGCGCTATGGAGGCGGCGTCCCACGTCCTCCGGCCCGGCGGCTATCTCGCGATCATCGTCCCGGACCCCCAATTGGCCGTGCCCCCCGAGGGCCTGGAATTGGTGGAGGCACACGCCCTCCGGGTCCATCGGAGCCTGACACGGCATTTCGTCGTCATTCGACGCGCATCGTGACGCGAAGCATCAGGTCGGACGGGTCGAAGTAATCCGGTTGAACGCGCGCGAGTACGTTGAATGTCCAGTTCTGTCCCAGCGTCAGGTTGTATGCGGTCGCATTGAGAACCAACGTGACCTGCGCGATCTCGGAGCTGTCCAAGTTGAAGGAGGTGTTGTCCGCGTTCACCGTCACGGTCCGATTGCCGATCTGGACCTCACGGATGGAGACGTTCAGCCCGGCGTTGCCGATGTCGAGCGCGTCGATGCGCAGCGTGACGTTCGTGCGTACGTTGCCGGTGTTGTTCACGACGAAGGAGAACGAGGTCAAGTTCCCGGCGCTCGCATTCGTGGACAGCTCCGTCACGGCGATTCCGGGCGCGCCCGAGTCCTCGAACTGGATCCCGCGCACGGGGGGCACGACCTGCAGGGGGATCGCCACGAAGGAGAGGAGGATGACCACGACGACGACCGCCGCGAGGCCGTGCCGCTTCACGTCGAGCTTCGTGAGGTCGTTCAGGGGCGGCGGGTGGCGGGCTCCGAGGAGCAGGATGAAGAGTGCGATGATGAGCCAACCGCCGAACGGCGTGACGATTCCGAGGACGAGCATCGCGGCGATCGCTGCCCAGCTCAGGTACTTCGTCTTGTCGCCGAGGACCGCCCGCGCAACGTGCCCGCCGTCAAGCTGACCTGCGGGAAGCAGATTCAGGGCAGTGACGAAGAGGCCAACCCAACCCGCGAAGGCGGTCGGGTGCAGGATCGCGTCCTGCGGGATCGGGATGAACCACGCGAGGATCTGGTAGAGGAGCGGCAGCTCCACCGTCAACTGACCGCCGGGGTTCGGCGGCGCGGGGTGCGGGTCCCCGGACATCAGGGCGAGTCCGACGAGGGTGATCGGGATCGCGGTCAGGATGCCGAGCACGGGTCCCGCGGCGCCGATGTCGATGAGGGCCTTCCGGTTCGGCATCGGGTCCCGCATGCTGATCATCGCGCCGAACGTCCCGAGGATCGTGCCCGGCGCGGGGATGAAGAACGGGAGGGAGGCGTGGACCTTGTACCGCCTCGCCATCACGTAGTGGCCCATCTCGTGGATCCCGAGGACGGTCATCAGCGGGAGCGTGAAGTACAGGGAGCCGCCGGCGACGGCCTCCGGGGAGAACGCGTCGACGTCCGCGTATCCCCCCCACGTGAAGGCTCCCGCCAAGGTCGTCGTCAGAATCGTGAACACGAGGAGGATGAGGTTCACGTGGCGGCCGACGAAACGCTGCTGGGGACGCCGCTGCACAAGGATCACGTATTCCCCGCCCTCGCGCGCGAGGAACGGGATGTAGTTCTTCGGGACGAGCTCCATGCGGAGGTCCTCGAACCGCTCCTCCATCGTGTTCGGGTCGACGGTCACGAGGAACTGCACGGCCTGTGGCGTCACGCGGGTGTCGTACACGGGGAACCGCTGCGAGACCGCGCTGCGCACGGATTCCAGTTCCTTGTCCGCCTCGGAGAACATCGGGCGCCCCAATCATTCGTGACCTGTATTTGAACGTTCATCCGAGTGCGGCGCGGATTCGGGACACCGCCTCCGCGAGCGCCGCGTCGATTCCGTCCAGGTTCGGGCCGCCACCCTGGGCGAAGTCCGGCGCGCCTCCCGCGCCGCCGCCCACGCGAGCCGACGCCGCCCGCGCGACCTCGAGGCAGTCCAGACGTACGCCGTCGCTCCGCCCGATCAGGATGGCCGCGGACGCGTTCCTCGCCGCCAGTGCCACGACGTTGCCCGGCTCGGAGACGATCGTGCCCGCGATCCGCTTCAGGTCGTCGGCGGTTCCGGGCGCCACGATGGCGGTCCACAGGCGTACGTCGCCGATCGAGTGGACGGTCGCATCGACCGACCGATCGCCGAGCGGGATCGTCCGGGTCGCGCCCGCCTCCGCCGGTTCTCCACGCATCGCCGATTCGATGGAGCGCCGCTCGAGGAGTTCGACCCGCTTGCGTAGGTCCTTCGCCTCCTCCTGGAGGTGCGCGACGGCCTCCGGGACCCGATCGACGCTCACCCCCAGCCGCCCGCGGACCGCATCCATCGCTTGTGCCTGCTTCTGCACGTACTCGATGGCGGCGCTCCCCGCCACGTACTCCAGTCGGACGACGCCGTCCTGGATCCGCGTGGAACGCAAGACCTTCACGAGCCCCACCTCGCTCGTCCGGGCGCAGTGCGTCCCCCCGCACGCCTCGATGTCCCACTCCGGGATCTCGACGACGCGGAGCTTCGCCCCAGGAACGGAGCCGCCCTGGTACAACCGGAAGCCGTACTTCCGCTCCGCGAGCTCGCGGGGCACGAACTTCGTCGCGACCTTCCGGTCCGAGAGGACGATCTCGTTCGCGAGCGCCTCAATCCTGCGGACCTCCTCGTCCGTCAGGCTGTCGTAGTGGGTGATGTCCAGGCGCGCGGCGTCCTCCGCCTTGTGCGCCCCGGTCTGCCACACGTGGTTCCCGAGGACCTTTCGGGCGGCCCCGAGGGTGACGTGCGTCGCGGTGTGGTGGCGGCGCAATCGTTGGCGGCGGGGCCAGTCGATCTCGCACTTGACCCGCTTCCCGACGACGAGGTTCGAGGGGACGCCCTTCGTGAAGTGGACGACGGAGTCTCCGACCTGCTGCACGTCGACGACGTCGTACCCGCGGATCGTCCCGTGATCCGCCTCCTGCCCTCCGCCTTCCGGGTAGAAGAACGTCTGGTCGAGAACGACGCCCGTCCCCTCCACCGCCAGGACCCTCGCGAAGAACCTCTGCTTCTTGCCGTCCTCGTGGACGCGCGATCGGCTCGGCGGCGGCGTCCCCGACCACGCGTGCACCCTCTGCTCCTTGGCGGCGGTCTCGTGGCGGCGGGCGACGCGCGTGAAGAAGTCGTCCGGCACCTCGACGGGCATCTCCGCGAATTCCTGCACGACCTCCGGGGTGAGTCCGTGCGAGTCATAGAGCTCCACGAGGGCGTCTGCGCCGATGCCCGCGGCCCCGCCCGCCTTCAGGTCCGCCTCCACGCGGCGCACGGTCTCCCGCCCTTTCGTGAGCGTCTCCGCGTACCGCCTCTGCTCGACCTCCATGAGCTTCAGGATGTCCCGTTGATTCGCGAACACCTCCGGGAAGTCCTCCATGTAGTGCTGCACGAACAGCGTCGCCAGGTCCGTGAGTTTCATGTCGAGGTCGAGCGAGCGGAGTGCGCGCATCCCGCGACGCACGAGAAGGCGTGCGAAGTACCCCTCCCGGCTGTTGCTGGGCACGACGCCGTCCGCGAGCACGAACATGAGGGCGCGCGCATGGTCGAGCGCGGCGTAGATGTTCTCCAGCGGCGCCATCTGCCTCATGAGTTCATCGACCGGAATCCCGAGGCGGTCCGCGGTCTGCTGCCGCACGGCGCGGATGTCCGCGAACGACTCGATGTTCGACGCTCCCGCGACCTTGCTGTACTCCATCAGCAGGCGGCCGTCGATCTGCATCGTCCCCGTCGCGCGCTTCATGTACGTGAGCATGTCCCCGAACACGGCCTCATACGCGCTCGGCGCTCCCTGCGACACCCACGTGAGCCGCTCCAGCCCGTAGCCCGTGTCGACGACCTGCGTCTCCATCGGGATCCGGTTCCCGTTCGCATCCTTGAACTGCATGAAGACGAGGGTCGCGACCTCCGCGCCCCCGAGGATGACCTCGAAGCACGGGCCGGAGTTGCCGCCGCCCGCCCACTGGGACTCCTTGTACCGGAGGAGCTTCGGGTCCACGCCGAGCCGCTCGGTGAAGAACGCATGGCACAGTTCCACGGTTCGGTCCTTCCAGTAGATCGGCTTGTTCTTCCGGTTGAACGCGTGGTGGGCGAGCATCTCGAACAGCGTGAAGTGCTGCCCCGTCTTTCCCACGTTGTCGATGTCGTTGAACCGCACGCACGGTTGCGAGATCGCGAGGGGGTTCGCCGGGGGTTCCGCCACGCCGTCGATGACCCACGGTTGAAACGGGTACACGGACGCCTGCGTGAAGAACACGTCGTCCCGCCAGCGGGCAACGACCGGGTACCGCTTCACGCGCGTGTGATCGTTCGACTCGAAAAACGACAGGAACTCCTCCCGCATCGCGCGCGGCGGGAGCGCCCTCTTCATGGGCGAACGCCCGAGGAAGTCGTACTCCTGGCACGGGGTCTCGCCGCACGTGCGGTGGTCCCCCATCGTCCAGTACGGAGTCTTGCACGTGGGGCAGGTCTCGCGGTGGAAGCCCCCTGACCGGAACAGGGCGACCTCGTACTCGTTCTCCGGCATCAGCGGGCCCTCGAACGTGAGGCCTCGATATTAAGATAGCCACGTCGGAAGGGAAGGGCTACTCGAAGCCGAGCGGTCGACCGAGCTGCTCCCCGACCATTCGATCCACGATCGCGAGGAACTCGTTCTCGCGGCCCGGTGGGATCGTCGCGCCGGCGGCGACATGGTGCCCCCCGCCTTCCCCCCCGACCGCCTTGGCGGCCTCCCGCATCACCGCCGCCAGATCGAGCCCCTGGTGAACGAGCTCCCGGGTCCCGCGGGCGCTGACCTTGATCCCGTCGTCCGCGTTCGCGAAGGCGACGATCGGGAGCCCGCGACTCGCGCCGGGCGCGTTCATCGCCATGCTGGCAGCGATGCCCACGACGGTGTCGCGGATCCGGTCCTGCGCGTGGAAGTACTGGATCGCCGCCATCTGTTGGATGCCGATCTCGTCGATGAAGTCCAGGGACCGCACGATCGTCTCGCGGTGCCCCCGAAGGAGCGAGAACGCATCCTCGAGCGCCTCCGCCCGGTCCCCGCGGCACACGCGGTACCCGACCTCCGCCCGATCGTATCGCCCGCACGCGTTCATGAGCGTCCCAAACTCCTTCGCGTCTCGGAGCGGGCTCCCCGGCAATTCCCGGAGGAGCGTGTACTGCTCCCCGATGAGACGTTGCGTCTCCTTCCACCCGACGCCGCGGTCGAGCATGTGGCGCACGAGCTCCGAGACGACGAGGCGCTTCTGGCTCGGAGGGAATTCGTTCCAGGACAGCCACCGGCCCTCCTGTTTCGGCTCAAGCCCGAGCTCGAGGAGGAACGCCACGCACGCCTCCCCGTTCCCCGACAGCCGCGGAATCCACGGGTCGCTCGCATACTGGAGCATCTTGTGGACCGGCCGCGACTCCCGCCCGAACAGGCGGAGGTCCGTGGTCGCCTCGAGGACGCCCGCCTCGATGCCGTCCTGCAGGATCTGGCGGTTGAAGCCCGTGAGCCGGCGCCACTCCCGCTCCTGCATGTCCGCGACGGCGCCCACGACGGCGATCGCCGCCAGGTCCGTGTTCCGAGGGTCCATCGCCTTCGCGACGAGGTATGTCGTGCCCGCGCCGCTGGCAGCGTCGCTGCCCTCCCCGAGGAGGTGCGGGTTGAGCATGAGCACGCGGTCCTGCGCATCCGCGAACGCCGCCAGGTCCGCCCGCGCTTCCTTCGGGATCTCGCGCTCCACGGGCACATGGTGGTCCGTGATGATCACGGCCGGGAGCCCGTCCATCTTGTCGTACAGGCCCGCGCCGAAGTCGCAGAACCACGCGACGGGCGGGTTTTCGTCCTTGACCGCCCGGAGCGCCGCCTTGTCCAGCTTCTTGAGGAACGACACCTCGTGGTCGACACCCGCGCGGGCGAGGGCCTCCGAGGCGATCGCGGCGCCCGTGATCCCGTCGCTGTCGATGTGCGAGTAGACGTGCACGGAGGCCGCGGTCCTCAGGCGGTCCGCCATCCGCCGCGCGAGGTCCCACATCGCCGCCACGCAGACGGACGCGCGCTAATACGATTTCGGCTACCGATAGACGGAGCGACGGTGCCCGAACTTCATGAATCGGACTTCCCATTCCGTCTCAAGAACTTCGAAGAGCCCGCGATATGCGCCAACCCGGACGGCCTTCATTCGCGGGTGTCCCTTCACAACTCTGATGTCGCATTGCGGGCGCGGGAGGTACGGGTCGAGTTCGAGTTTCTCAAAGACCGCCCGAAAGCGGGCGATCACGTGGGGGGGTATAGCGAGCAGCTCCCGCTCAGCGCGCTTGTCTATGAGAACTCGGAACGGGGGCATGGTGCGGGTCACGTCTTCCGCATGATCACGCGCCAGTCGCGGCCCTTGAAGGTCCTGGACCTCTCGTAGAATTCCCGAATCACACGGTCCGCGACCACTTCGAGCGGGACCGACTTCATGAGTTCGCTCACGACCTCGTCAAACGTTGCTCCGGCCATCTTGTAGGTCCTCAACCGTTCCCAGGTTGCCTCTGATACCGGGACGTTCTTATATCGCATGCGTGTACTTGTAACAATTGCAACATTATAAAGCCTCTCCTGGAGGAACTCTCCGTCGGCAGGATTAAGTGCGACGGTCGCCTGAACACGGCCGGCAACCGCACCCATGGAGACGTCCACGAAGGAAATCCTCACGAAGTACCGGACGATCGGGGTCGTCGGATGCTCCAAGGATCCGGCCAAGGACGCGCACACGGTGCCTGCGTACATGCAAGCCCACGGGTACCGGGTCATCCCCGTGAACCCCACGGCCACGGAGATCCTGGGGGAGAGGGCGTATCCGAACCTGTCCGCGGTCTCCGAGCCGTACGATATCGTGAACATCTTCCGGCCCTCGGACCAGGTCGAGCCGATCGTGGACGAGGCGATCCGCGCGGGGAAGGCGACCGTGATCTGGATGCAGACCGGGATCGTGAACGAAGCGGCGGCCGCGAAGGCTCGGGCCGCGGGAATGGTCGTCGTGATGGACCGGTGCATGCGGACCGAGCACCGATTCCACATCGCGTGATTTCAGGGTTGAAAATCACCGGCGATATCGTGTCACGGTCTCTTTAAGACCCCGGTTTCCGATGCAACCCATGACCCGTCGCCCTCCGGGGGGAGACCTCGCTGTTTCGTTTCGAGCCGCCCGTGACGTCCCGCGTCAAGGTCAAGGTGTGCCTTGTGGGGGGCAGCGGCGTCGGCAAGACCTCGCTGATCCGCCGGTACGTCCTCGACATGTTCGACGACGCCTACATCCAGACGCTCGGGGCGAAGGTGACGAAGAAGACCGTCATGCTCCCCGTCCACAACCCGGGACCGCCGCTCGAGGTCGTGATGACGATCTGGGACGTGATGGGCAACGCGGGATTCCAGGAGCTGCTCAAGGAGGCGTACTTCTTCGGGGTGCAGGGCATCTTCGCTGTGTGCGACGCCACGGAGCGGGCTTCGCTCGAGGACCTCGACGGCTGGATTGACCGGGCGTGGGACATCGAGCCGGACGTTCCCGTGCACATCCTCGTGAACAAGGTCGACCTCGTGGAGGAGCTCGCTGCGGCTGCGGTGGACGAGGACCGGGTGCGGGCGTTCGGCGAGGCCTACGAGGCGCCGTACGCATTCACGAGCGCGAAGCGTGGGGACAACGTGACGCGGGCGTTCGAGGATCTCGCGCGGCGGATCGTGGATCCGAGGCGGCCTGTGCTCGTCGCGGAGACCTAGCCGCCGGATGGCCTGCTGCCGAGATCGGCCGCGTATCCGCCCTGAAATCAGCGGATGACCACGCCCCGCACTCCGTCCAAGTTTCGGATTCGCGGGAGGAGTCGCTCCGGCACGGGCTTCTCGGTGATCAACAAGGCCCGCGGATCCTCGACGATCTCGGGATCATCGACGACCACCTGACGCACGCTGATCCCGGCCTCCGCGATGATCCCGGAGGTGCCCGCCAGGATGCCGGGCTTTGACGCGTTTGTCGGGAGGATCTCGATCGCGCCCCAACCCATCATCGGCGCGACGTTCCCGAGGTGGCATACAGGCCATAGGCGCCCGAAGAAGTCCCGGAGGAGAGGCGTCTTCTCGATCGTCTGCAGGGTCGCGGTCACGACGCGGCGGTCCACCGCCACGGCACGCGCGAGCGCGCTGTCCGCGATCCGGATGTCCCCCGCGTACACATGCTTGCCCTTCATCCGCAACCCATGCGTCATCATGAGCTGCGCCACCCGCTCCTGCGCCGGATACCCCTTGAAGTGCGGCTTCAGCTTGGCCCACATCGCGTCGCCTCGGTGCGGAATCCTGCGGGAGAGCGATAAGGTTTCTGGCGGGGCGCCGCTCACGAGGAACGTTCCCCGCGCGACCCGGTCTCGCCATCGCCGGCCGAAGGTTCATTGCCCCCGGCTTGTTCGACCGAGGCGGGAGGAAGTTGGCGGCAGGTCGGAACGACCGAGGAGCGTCCAGGGTCCGCTGTGAGTGGGCGAACGGGGATCCGCTCATGGAGGCGTACCACGACACGGAATGGGGCACTCCCTTGCACGACGACCGCAGGCTCTTCGAGTACCTCGTGCTCGATGCGGCGCAGGCGGGCCTCTCGTGGCGGACCGTGCTCCGAAAGCGGGAGAACTACCGGAGGGCCTTCGACGGGTTCGACCCGCGGAAGGTCGCGCGATACGACGCGCGGAAGGTACGAGCCCTCCTCGCGGACCCGGGCATCATCCGGAATCGCCTCAAGATCGAGTCCTCCATCCGGAACGCGAAGGCGTTCCTCGAGGTCCAGCGTGCGGAGGGGAGCTTCGACGCGTACATCTGGCAATTCGTGGGGGGCGTGCCGAAAGTGAATCGATGGCGGGAGCTCCGCCAGCTTCCCGCTCGCACGAAGGAATCGGACGAGATGAGCCGCACCCTGAAGGCGCGAGGCTTCGGCTTCGTCGGCTCGACGATCTGCTACGCCTTCATGCAGGCCGCGGGAATGGTCAACGACCACGTGGTCCTGTGCTTCCGGTACGGTTCCGTGTGAGCCCACGGGGACATGTCACATCGCGCGAAACGTGCAATGGTCCGGGAGTCGCTCCAGCCTTCTCGTTATTAGCGCGACCCGTCATGACCGCTCGTGCTCGTCGGCGTCGACGTTGGCGGTACGTTCACGGACTTCGTGGCGGCAGACGGGGCGGACGTGCGGACGCACAAGCTCCCGTCGATGCCCGCGGACCCGGGCACACGCGTGATGGCCGGCCTCCGTGCGCTCGGCGGCACGGACATGGCCCACGGAACGACCGTCGCGACGAACGCGGTCCTCGAGGGCCGCGGCGCGAAGGTCGCGTTCGTGACGACCGACGGGTTCGAGGATCTCCTGGTGATTGGTCGCCAGAACCGGCCGAGCCTGTATGATTTCCGCGTCACGAGGCCGGAGCCGCTCGTCCCTGCGGACCGGAGGTACGGCGTGCGGGAGCGCGTGGCATCGGACGGATCGGTCCTGCGGCCCTTGGAGCAGGGTGCGCTCGGAGAGCTCGTCGCGCGAATCCGGGGGTCCGGCGCCGATTCCGTGGCGGTATGCCTCCTCTTCTCCTTCCTCCACCCGCAGCACGAGCGAGCGGTCCTCGACGCTCTGGCGGGGCTGCCCGTCTCGATTTCATCCGAGGTCCTGCCGGAGTTCCGTGAGTACGAGCGCGCTTCTGCGACCGCGCTCGACGCGTACGTCAAACCGCTTGTGGACCGATACCTCGCGGGGCTCGAGGACTCCCTCGGCAAGCCGTTCCTCGTGATGCGCTCCTCCGGCGGCGTTCTTCGATCCCCCGCCGCCCGGGCGCGACCGATCGAGATGCTACTCTCCGGGCCCGCGGGGGGCGTCGCCGCTGCCAAAGTCGTCGCGGACCTCCTCGGCGAGAAGAACCTCGTGACCCTCGACATGGGGGGCACGAGCGCGGACGTCTCCGTGATCGTCGACGGCGAGATCGCGTGGACGACGGAGGCCTTGATCGGCGGCCATCCGCTGGCGGTGCCGGTCGTGGACATCACGTCCGTGGGCGCGGGCGGCGGGAGCATCGCCTCGTTCGATTCCGGCGGCGCGTTGCGCGTCGGTCCCCGAAGCGCGGGCGCGGACCCGGGGCCGATGTGCTACGGGAAGGGCGGGACGGAGTTCACGGTCGCGGACGCAGACCTGCTCGGCGGCGCCTTGCCGCCAACCCTCCTCGGCGGTTCCATGGTCCTGGATCTCCACGCCGCCAAGCGCGGCGCGCGAGGCATCGCCGCCAAACTCGGACGGTCCGACAAGGCGGTCCTCGCGGTCCAGTCCGTCGTGCGCGCGAACATGGCGGCCGCGATCCGACTCGCGCTCTCGAAGCGAGGGCTCGACCCGCGGGACTTCGCGCTCATGGCCTTCGGCGGTGCCGGTCCCATGCACGCCGCGTACCTCGCGCAGGAGCTCGGGATCCGCCGCGTCCTCATCCCCTTCCTCCCGGGTGCGTTCTCCGCGTACGGGATCCTCACGAGCGACCTCCGGCTCGCATACGGTCGGACGCACGTGACGCCGCTCGCGGAGGCCGGGCCCGTCATCGACCGCGTCCTCGCGGAGATGGCCGACGCCGCCAAGGCGTCCTTCGCGTCGCAGGGGTTCGCAGACGCGCCCGTGCTCGAGCCGTCCGTGGACTTGCGGTACGCGGGTCAGAGCTACGAGGTGAACGTGCCCGTGCGAGGAGGCCTCGCGGACGCGTTCCACCGCCGCCACGAGGACCAGTACGGGTACGCCGCGCGGGACGAGCGGGTCGAGCTCGTGACGGTGCGCCTCACCGCCAGAATTCCGCGTCCCCATCCGATCCCGAGGTGGGTTCCGCAAGGGCTCGCCGTGAAGGGGTTCCGCAAGGTCCTGTCCCCAGACGGCCGCGAGCATGCGACGGTCTACGACCGGGGCGCGCTCCGCGAGGCGTTCGTGTCCTCCGGGCCGGCGATCGTCGAGGAGGAGCACGCGACGACCGTCGTCCCGCCGGGCTGCGACCTCCGAGTCCTGCCGCACGGCATCATGGCGGTGGAGGTGCCCGCGTGAACCCCGCGGATCTCGAGATCCTCCGCACCGCGTTCGCCTTCGTCCCCGAAGAGATGGGCCTCGCCCTCAAACGGACCGCGTACTCTCCGAACATCAAGGAGCGGATGGACGCCTCGTGCGCGGTGTTCGACACCCGCGGCCGCATGATCGCGCAGGCGGAGCACATCCCCGTGCACCTGGGCTCCATGCCGGTCACGATGGCCCACTTCCTCGACGCGTTCGGCGGCGATCTATGGGACGGGGACCAGCTGATCGCGAACGACCCGTACCGCGGCGGATCTCACCTCCCGGACATCACGCTCGCGAAGCCCGTGTTCCACGCCGGTCGCTTGATCGGGTTTGCGGTGAACCGCGCCCACCACGCGGACGTCGGCGGCGTCGCGCCTGGCTCGATGCCGGTGGGGAGACGTTCGCTGGAGCAGGAGGGCGTCGTCCTCGCGCCGGCGAAGTGGCTCCGGCGCGGGGAGGAGAGCGCGGACCTCCGCCGCCAAGTCGAAGAAGGCATGCGGAACCCGCGCGAACGCCTCGGCGACCTGCGCGCGCAGGTTGCTGCGAACGAGCTCGGAGCGCGACGGCTCCGGCAGCTGTACGACAAGTATGGCGAAACGCAGTATGGGGCGTTCGCGGACGAGATCCTCGCGTACAGCGAGCGGCGCGTCCGGGCCGCGTTGGCCTCCGCGCCGCGTGGGGAGTATCGCGCGGAAGATTTCCTCGATGACGACGGCGTGAGCGAATTCCCCCTCCGGATCCGATGCGCGATCACGATCGGCAAGGACGTCCACGTCGATTTCGCGGGGACCGACGGGATGTCTCCGGGGAACGTGAACGCCCCGTTGGCGGTGACGCTGTCCGCGGCATACTACGTCCTCCGATGCCTCACGGACCCGGACGCGCCGCCGAACGCGGGTTGCTACGCGCCGATCCACGTGACCGCTCCCGAGGGGTGCCTCGTGAACGCGCGCGCGCCCGCGGCCGTGGCAGCGGGGAATGTTGAAACGTCCCAGCGGATCGTCGACGCGCTGTTCCTCGCCCTCGCGCGCGCCTTCCCGGACCGCGTCCCCGCGCAGTCCCAGGGGACGATGAACAACCTCCTGATCGGATCGCGGGACTTCGCGTACTACGAGACGATCGCGGGCGGCGAGGGGGCGCTCCCCTACCGATACGGCATGTCCGGCGTCCACACGCACATGACGAACACGCGGAACACGCCGGTCGAGGCGCTCGAGCTCGCGTACCCGATCCGCGTCGAGGAGTACCGCCTGATCCCGGGCTCCGGGGGTGTCGGTCGCTTCCGTGGCGGGGACGGCGTGCGCCGCGCGATCCGGTTCCTGGGAGACGAGGGGACGCTCACGATCGTGTCGGACCGGCGTCGCTTCCCACCGAAGGGCCTCGCGGGGGGCGGGGATGGCCGACCGGGTCGCAACGTGCTCATGCGGGACGGCGCGGAGATCCCGCTGCCGTCGAAGATGACGCAGGAGATCCGGCGCGGCGATCTCGTGGTCGTGGAGACGCCCGGCGGCGGCGGGTGGGGCGAGTAGCCGTCCGCGGGCACGACATCCTCGGTTCGAGCGAGCTCCCATCCGCGCCACGTCTCTTGGCGGAGTCTACTTCGCGAAGAGCACGTGGGGGAGCCCGCGGAACGCCCCATCCCCCGTGAGGAACCGGACGGACAGGCGTGTCGCGAGCACATAGCCCAGGGCGTCAACGTACGAAAGGAGCCGGCGACGCCTGCGCTGTTCCTCCCGGAACCGAGCGGCTTGGAACAGGTCCTCGTCCGTCGGATCCTCGCAGGCCCCCAGGAACCGCTGAAAATGCCGCCGTGCCGCGGCCTCCCCGTGCTCCCGGAGATCGACCACGAGCAGTTCCGCCAGGTTCCAGCGCGAGGTCACGAAACCCTTGGCCGAGTACCGGACAAAGTCCTTTCTCGAGAGGAGCTCGATCAAGGCGTATGTGTCGAAGTAGTAGCGCAACGGTCACGTCCTCGAGATTCGGCGGAGCTCGTCCTTGTAGGCTTGTGCGTCCCTCCGCCACGTGACGGTCCCGGCGAGGTCCGAAAAGTCGTCCGGTCCGGCCAAGGCCTCCACCGAGACCTCCACCTGCTGTCCCGCCTTCAGGCCCTTCCGGAGAACCTCCTCGCGGGGGATGACGACTCCGAGGGACCGCCCCCACCTCCGCAGCCTGGACGTCGCCATGGTTGGTTATTCCCCTGGTTATACTTAAGTCCGTCGGCTGCATGTAGCATGATTCCGGCGGGATCCATGCGTACACGCAGTGCGCGGTCTCATCCTGTCGGACGCGTCTGCGCGGCCCCGTGGAGGGTGTCACGCTCCTCTTCGTGGTCCTCGCGTTCGCCGTCCTCGGTTCTGTCATCGGCCTCGCGACGGGACTCCTGCCGGGCGTGCACGTGAACAACGTCGCGCTCGTCATCATCGCGGCCTCCCCCGCGCTCCTCGGGCCGTTGGCGGCGATCACGGACGACGCGGTCCTCCTGCTCGGGGCGTTCCTCGCGGCCGCGAGCGTCGCGCACGGGATGGCGGCGCTCCTGCCCGCCGTCTTCCTCGGGGCCCCGGACTCCGACACGGCCCTGAGCGTGCTCCCCGGGCACCGCCTCCTCGCGCGGGGCCGCGGGCACGAGGCGGTCCTGCTCGGCGCGCGGGGCGCGTTCCTCGGCTCCCTCCTCGCGCTCCTCCTCGTGCTCCCGTTCCGCCTCCTGCTCGGCGAACCCGTGGCCGCGTACGCGAAGCTCCGGCCCCTGATGCCGCTCCTGCTCCTCCTCCTGATCGCCCTGCTCCTCGCGACGGAAGGTCGGAGGCGGGACGGCACGGGCGCCGGCGGGAAGCGCGCGTGGGCGCTGGCCTTGCTCCTCGCGTCCGGCGTCCTCGGATGGACCGTCTTGCGGCCCGGGTTCCTTCCACGAGGTGGTGCTCCGCTCTCCATCGGAGCCGAGTCCCTCGTCCTCTTCCCCCTGTTCGTCGGCCTCTTTGGGCTCCCGACCCTCCTCATGAGCATGCGGACCCGGGGGCGCCTGCCCCCACAGGAGATCGGACCACCGGACCCGCTCCCGGCCTGGCGGCGGACCCGCGGCCTGCTCTCCGGCACCTTCGCGGGTGCCTCCGTCTCGTGGATCCCGGGACTCGGCGGGACGAACGCCACGGTCGTGGCCCAGCTCCTCGCGGGCGGGGAGCCAAAGGAGGACACGGACGCGGACCGGGAGTTCCTGTTCGCGGCGGGCGCTGCGGGCGCCGCCACGACGACGTTCACCCTCGTCGCCCTGTTCGTGATCCTCCGCGCCCGGAGCGGGGTCGCCGCCGCCCTGGACGGCCTCGCAGACGGCGTTCCCCCGTGGTCCCCCGCCGGGTACGTGCCGCCCCTCCTTGCAGCGGTCCTTCTCGCGCTCCTCGTCTCTGCGGCGGTCTCGTACGCCGCCACGGTGCGCCTGGCCCGGCCCTTTGCGGTGCTTGCAGGTCGGGTCCGGTACGGCCGCCTCGCCCGCGGGATCGCCGGCGCGCTGACCGTGGCGGTGTTCCTCCTGTCGGGACCGCCCGGTCTCCTCGTCCTCGGGACGGCGGCCGCCCTCGGGCTCGTGCCGCCCCTTGTCGGCGTCCGGCGCGTCCACCTGATGGGATGCCTCGTGATCCCGCTCCTGGTCTCGACCTGGTGATCGCATGTCCGCGAACCGCGCGCGTCGCGTGGAGCCGGGGGGCATGCGGAACCCTATGACCGGCGCCTTGGCGGCGATGGCCCTGCACGCAGGGATGTCCGTCGTCCTCGGCTGGCCCTGCCCGTCGGTCGCTACGTTCTTAGGCGGGGTGTTCGCGGTGGTCGCCGTGCTCACCGAACCGAACGCGCCGCCGAAGGTCGCGAGCGGGATGGCGGCCCTGGCAGTACTCATGCCCTCCGTGTTCCCCCCGCCGCTGCTCGCGGCGTCCATATCCGCGACGGTCGTGACCCTCGTTCCGGCGGGACGTGGGCTCCTCGCGAACGCCGCCGTTGCCCTACCCGCGCTCACATTCCTCAGCCTCGCCCTCGCGGTCTGAGGGGACGGGACGCCTTCCTCTCTCGAGGGATCAAGGGTCCGGCGTCCCAGAATGCGGACTTCTCCGATATGCGGCGATAGCCATGATAACCGCAACCAATGCCAGCCAGAAGCCGAACGAAAGGTAAGCAGACGCGGTGTAACCACCATCGAAGGGTCCTGAATAGAACAAGGAAACTCTGAGGAATACACCCGAGATGAAGACCTGCAGACCTATTGCAAAAGTGACGAGCGAGAGCGCAGCCAGTATCCCTCCCCATAACAAGGCACTCCTCGCCCCCACTTTCACGCTACCGACTAGACTCGAAATCCCACTCACCACAACGAGACCAAGGGCGAGCCAGATCGCGAAGATTGCGGAGTTGGCGGGAAGAGATGGGGATGGTCCGATCAGGAAAAACGACGTAGTCCCCGCACCATACCCTCCTTCCACCGTAAGCGTCCACCATGGCAAGATCAAGCTGACAAACATCAAGATCGCAGAGACAATGCCGAGGATGTTCACTCCCCTTGCTTTCACGGTATCTTCGGCGGCTGCTTGCGGGGGCTCCTCCCGCTCCCCCGGTCCCTCGGCCTCCGAGGTGAAGCGTTCCTCTTCCGGGGAAGCGCTCGGTGCGGTTACGATGAGCGCAGCGGCGCGCGTGATTCCGAATCACCGTCTTGGACATAAGCTCATTCTATTTACGGCGCAGTCTCGCGCGGGGAATGGAGAAGGCAGGGCGCCAGATCCTCCTACCATGAATATCGTGCGCCGCTGGGGGTCGAACCAGTGAATGAAGCCGCGATGCAAGACGAGAAGAGGGCCCTCTCATCCAGTCCGGTGGTCCGGGCACACGAGCAGTTTCCCGTCGCGGAAGAGCTCCTTGGAGTACACGCCGCACACGTCGCAATGTCCCTCGACGGGCCCCGGGCCCTCTTCGTACATCCCCGTGCGCGCCCATTCGCGCGTGAGCTCGACGAGGTGCGGGAGGAGGCGGAGGATGTCGTTCTCCGTGACGACGCCGACCAGCTTCCCCTTCTGGACGACGGGCAGGCGGCGGATCCGCCCCGCGCTCATCTTCCGGGCGGCCTCCTCCACGTCGTCGTCGGGCCCGATCACCGTGACGGGGGCGCTCATGATCTCGCCAATCGTCATCGACGATGGCGCCCGGTCGTCCGCGCACGCCTTCGTGACGATGTCTCGCTCCGTGAGGATCCCGACGGGCATGTGCCGGTCGACCACGATGACGCTCCCCACGCCCCGATCCCGCATGATCGCGGACGCCCGGTCGAGCGTCATCTCCGGCGGCGCGGTGATCGGTTCCTGCGTCATGATCTCCATCACGGGCACGCGCGGCGACTTCACGCGGTCCGTATCGAAGCCCGCGCTTAATAAGTTCCGTACGGGTTCCCGCCGGGTTCCCGCGCTGCGATTCAACGGCCAACCTTTATGCGAACCGTTCGCATCCTGCGCCCGATGTACTCGGATGCGGAGGGCGAGCTCGCCGTGCGCATGGCCCGCGAGACGATCGAGTCCCGCGTGCGCCGCCAGGCCGTCCCCGCGTTCTCCGTGCCCGCCTCGTTCGAGCGGGAGTCTGGCGCGTTCGTCACAGTGAACACGTATCCTGCGGAGGAGCTGCGGGGTTGCATCGGCTACCCGTCCCCCTTCTTCTCCCTCGTGAAGGCGATCATGAAGGCCGCGGAGGGCGCGACGGAGGACCCGCGGTTCCCGCCGCTCTCGGAGGCGGAGCTCGACGCGGTCGTCGTGGAGGTCAGCATCCTCACGCCGCCGGAGCTGATCGTGGTCCGGAAGCCCAAGCTCCTCCCCTCCCAGGTCCGTGTCGGGGTCGACGGGCTTCAGGCGGCCCAGGGCGTCGCCCGCGGCCTGCTCCTCCCGCAGGTCGCGGTGGATTGGGGCTGGGATCCGGAGGAATTCCTCTCGCAGACGTGCGTGAAGGCGGGGCTCCTTCCCGACGCGTGGCTGGACACGGAGACGCGGATTTACCGGTTCCAGTCCGAGGTGTGGGCCGAGGTCGAGCCCCGGGGACCGATCGTGCGGAGGGTGCTCGACGCCCATGCTCGTGCTTGAGGGGCGTGTGTTCTTCCGCGGAGTCTTGGAACCGCTCTCGATCGGCGTCGAGTCGGGTCGGATCGTGCGGATCGCGAAGACCCTCGTGGGGGACGAGCGGCGAGACTATGGGGACCGCTTGATCCTCCCGGGCGGCGTGGACCTCCACGTCCACTTCCGCGAGCCGGGCATGACGGAGGCGGAGGACTTCTCCACGGGGACGATGGCGGCGGCGATTGGCGGCGTGACCGCGGTGTTCGACATGCCGAACACGAAGCCGCCCGTCACGAGCC
>Ga0209002_10000830_pt1 | contig 24887 bp, 23 predicted proteins | sample Rifsed16ft2_FD_184010 | JGI IMG/M metagenome (GOLD analysis project Ga0209002, IMG submission 184010) | Soil microbial communities from Rifle, Colorado, USA - sediment 16ft 2 (version 2) | ecosystem: Environmental > Terrestrial > Deep subsurface > Rock core/Sediment | place: Rifle, Colorado... | reverse complement strand
ATGCCTCTATGGACGAGATCCCCGGCTGAAACGTTTACGTAAACGCCGCCCGGAGCGATCCCGTCCATCCGCAGTAAAGGAGGACGCAACGATGAGCGTGAATGGGCTGGTTCACCTGCTGCGGAGGAAGAACGTGACCTACGAGCTGACCTACGCCCCCCTGGGCGCCCTGGTCGGTTCCTGCCCCCCCCGGATCTTCAACGACGACAAAGAGCTGGAAACCTTCCTGGCCGGGGCGCTGAGGATCGAGCCGCGGGAGATCGCCACCGCGCTGAGCGCCCTGGCCCGGAACGGGAGCTACTCCGTGTACGAGGTCAGACTGTCGGAAGCCCAAATCCAGGAGCACGGTCTTGGGACGGCCTGGTCGCTCTCGTGCTCCCGCGCGGCCGTGGTGGGCGCGTTCTAACGCTCAGCACCCGCCCGTGGCTTCGGGCTCGTAATCCTTCAGCTTGTAGGTTGTCGCGAAGTTGTCCTCCCAGATCTCCAGCGAGGGCCGGCCCAGGCGGTCCTGGCCGTCGAAGGCGACGATGGTCGCCCGCCTCACGAACTCCTGGGTGCCGATCCGCTTGGCCAGGAAGGCCCGCGCGGTCGCTTTGTCGGCGAACACGCCGAGCGTCTCCGCCTTCTGCCCCTCTTCGGACCGCGCGTTCGGCTTGAGCCAGGTGAGGATCACCGAGTAGCCGGTCAACGCCGGGCTGGAAAAGATCTCGGCATCGGCCGCCAGCTGCCGGAGGAGATCCACGCCGTGGCGGGAGAACATGGCCGAGGCGCGCCGAGTCTGGGGGAGCGCCGCGAACTCCGGCGTGATCTTCTGGTCCACCCAGACCCAGATGTTCAGGTACCGGTCGTCGCCCGGAGCGCCGGCGGGGCGGGTGAAGCCCAGCCCGCTCTTGTGCACGTCGAGCCACGGCCGGCAGTGATAGACCCGGTCGTAAATCTGACGGAGCTTCGCCTCGAACATCGTCCCCAGGGTCTTCCCCTTCTCGGTGGTGTACCTGTCGAGGGGCGCGATGGCCTCCTCAGGGGGAGCGGCGGCCGCCCCGCTCACGAGGGCCAGGACGATCAAGAGCGCGAGGCGCTTCACTGGCCTTTCACCAGGAAGCGGGCGCGCCGGTTCTGGGCCCAGCACCCCTCGTTGGGCTCCGAGCAAAGCGGGCGCTCCTTGCCATAGCTGACCAGCGTGAACCGATCCGCCGCCAGACCCCGGGCGAGGAGGTAATTCAGCGTGGCCTTGGACCGGCGGTCCCCGAGGGCCAGATTGTACTCGTTGGTGCCGCGCTCGTCCGCGTGGCCCTCCACCAGGATCAGATACTCCGGGTTGGCCTTCATCCAGGCCGTGTTCGCGTCCAGGATCTCGGCGTCCGCCGGCCGGATCTCGTACTTGTCAAAGTCGAAGTGAACGTCCTTGAGGGCGTCGATGGCGGTGAATTCCTGCGGGGGGGGCGGCAATACCGGCATGGGCGGTGGAGGCGGCGCCGGCGCTGTTTCGGCGACAGGCGTGACCGGCGCCTCGACGGGAGCCGCCAGCGGGGGCGGCGGTGTCCACAGCGCGACGGCAGGAGCCGGCGCCCCCGGCGCCGGAGTGGCAGCCGCCAGCGTGACCGTCGGCGCGTGCTTCGCGCAGCCGATCAGGAAGAGTACCAGTACCGACCCCAAGAAAACGAGATTCCACCGTCGCTGCACCATGGCGTCGTCCTCCCTTGACCCTTCGGGGGAGCAACTTCGCTGCCAATCCCATCGCAGGCGCAAGTCGGCCCCAGGCCGAGGAAAAATGAGGGCCAGCAGCCACTGTCAGCTTTGAGATTGTCAGACCGCAAGCCGGAACACTGTCAGTGAGCGGACAGAGGAAGGACCGTCTCTAGCCTCTTCGCATTTCGGCGAAGACCTCCTTCGCCGTGAGCATCGCCTCGCGGATCAGGGGCACGCCGACATAGCCGGAGAGGAGCAGCAGGACCTCGGTCAGCTCGTCCTCGGTCCATCCCTGGCGGAGCGCCATGTGCAGGTGGATGGCCAGTTCGGGGGTGCGGCCGGTGGCGGCGTCGGAGACCACGCAGACGAGGGTCCGCGTCTTCAGATCCAGTCCCGGCCGGGTCCACAGCGCGCCGAAGACGGTCTCGGTCGCCACGTCGATGAACTTCTTCATGATGGGGTCAGCATAGACAGTCTGGTTCATGCGCTCCACGTAGGTGTCGCCCATGAGGGCGCGCCGCAGCTCGCGGCCCTTCCGGTAGGTCTCGCTCTCGGCCATGGCTCGTCTCCTGTGGTTAGGGTTGGCGCTCTCGGGTCACCCCGGTATGATATCCTCGCGGGAGACCGAAGGGAGCCCTCATGACCGTCAGCCTCGGCATGCTCACGATGCCGTTCCACCACCCCGCCCGGGAGCACGCCACCATCCTGCGCGCGACGGAGGTGATGCCCCGGTTCGCCCAGCATGCCGGGGCGACGCGGGCGAGGTGATGGCCGGACTCGCGAGCGTGATCGGGCTCCTCCATCCGGGGGAAATGGGCTCGGCCGTCGGCGCAACCCTGGTGGCCGGCGGCTCGCGGGTTTTGTGGGCGTCCGAGGGGCGGGGAGCGCGGACGCGGCAGCGAGCGGAGGAGATCGGCCTCGAGGACGCGGGCACCCTCGAGCGGCTCGCCCGCCGCGCGGAGGTGATCGTCTCGGTGGCGCCGCCCCACGCGGCCGTGGACGTGGCGCGCGCGGTCGCCGCCCTCCGGTTCACGGGCCTCTTCGTGGACGCCAACGCGGTCTCACCCGAGACGGCGCGCGAGATCGGTCGCATCGTCGAGCGCGGCGGCGCTCGCTTCGTCGACGGCGGCATCATCGGGCCCGCCAACCGCAGGCCCGGTGCGGCGCGCATCTACCTCTCGGGCGCGGAGGCGGCGCGGGCGGCCCTCCTCTTCGCCGCCGGCCCAGTGAACGCCGTGGCGCTCGACGGGCCCGTGGGCGCGGGCTCAGCGCTCAAGATGGCCTTCGCCGGCTGGAATAAGGGGATGCAGGCCCTCCTCATGGCGATCCGCGCCCTCGCCGCGGCCGAGGGGGTGGATCAGGCCCTCCTGGCCGAGTGGCGCATCTCCATGCCCGAGGTCCCCGCGCGCTCCGAGCGCACCATCCACGACAACGCCCGGAAGGCCTGGCGCTTCGTGGGCGAGATGGAGCAGATCGCCCGGACGTTCGCGCAGGCCGGGCTCCCCACGGGGTTCCACGACGCGGCCGGCGAGGTCTATCGCCGTTTGGCCGGCTACAAGGACACCGCGACACCGCCCTCCGTGGAAGAGGCGATCGCCGCTCTCCTCAAGCGCGTCACGCGCGAGGGCAGCTGAGCCTCGGCAAGGCCGCCCCCCATCAATTGGTCGCGGGGGCCCACTTTGAATTGTGGGCGCTCTTGATGCCAACCCTGGGCAGCGCTTCGTTGCAATCGTGGCCTTGACAGGTCCGTCATCCCCGCCGTACCCTCCGAATGCTTGAACGACAGGAGGAACCGCATGCCCAGCGTGGACTACCAGCGGCTCGTAATGCCGCTCGGCGAAGCGATCTTCACCCAGCGGTCCATCCGTCGCTTCCGCCCCACCCCGATCCCCATGGAAGACCTCCGGCTCATCGTGGAGGCGGCGGTGCGCGCGCCGAACGGCGGCAACCGCCAGATCACCCGCTTCCTGGTCGTGACGGACCGCGCGCGCATCCGGGAGTTCGGCGCGCTCTACCGCGAGGCGTGGTGGGCCAAGCGCCGGGACGAGGGCCACGCCTGGAAGGGCATCGACGACATCCCGCCGGAGGAGAAGACCCATCGGGCGGCGGCGGGGCTCGCCGACGAGATGAAAGACGTGCCGTGCGTGGTGTTCGCCCTTGCGATGCCGCCCGGGGTGGCCAACTCCGTCATCCCGGCGGCCCAGAACCTGATGCTCGCCGCCCGGGCCCTCGGCATCGGGTCGGTGCCGACCACGATCCACCCGAGCGTCATGGACCGGTTTCGCACCATGTTCGGGATCCCGAAGGACGTCGCCTTCCACTTCTGCATCCCGCTCGGGTACCCCCAAGGGACGTTCGGCCCGAACGTGCGGCGGCCGACCGCGGAGACGACGTTCCTTGACCGCTGGGGCGGCGCCGTGCCGTGGCCGTGACAGTGGGTGAAGGGGGTCTCTATGTACCACACAAACATGTATGAAGGCATGCTGGCGGAAACCATCACCATGCGTGGGGCCAAGGGGGATGTCATCAATGCCTACTATGCCCGGCCTCTGGGGCCCGGACCCTTCCCCGGCATGGTCGCGATCCACCACGCACCCGGCTGGGATGAATGGTACCGGGAGGCCACCCGCAAGTTCGCCCACCATGGGTACGCGGCGATTTCTCCCAACCTTTATTTCCGGGACGGCCATGGGACGCCAGAAGATGTGGGGGCCAAAGTGCGGGCGGCTGGCGGCGTTCCGGACGACCAGGCGGTCGGCGATGTTGAAGGGGCCATGCGGTACCTGCGCTCGCTTCCGTACGTCAACGGCAAGGTGGGTGTCTTCGGCACCTGTTCGGGGGGCCGACACGCGTTTCTCGTCGCGTGTCGTGTGAAGGGCTTTGACGCGGCCGTGGACTGCTGGGGTGGGCGTGTGGTGATGTCGAAGGAAGAGCTGACCGCCAAGCAACCCGTTGCCCCGATCGACTACACCAAGGACCTCCCATGCCCGCTCCTGGGCCTCTTTGGCGCGGAGGACAAGAGCCCATCCCCGGAGCAGGTGGCCCAGCACGAGCAGGAACTCAAGAAGCACGGCAAGACCTACGAGTTCCACATGTATTCCCAGGCGGGCCATGGCTTCTTCTACTACGACCGGCCGGCCTATCGCCAGGAGCAGGCGGTGGACGGCTGGAAGAAGGTGTTTGCCTTCCTCGAAAAGCATCTGCGTACGTCTGCCAAGTAAGGAGCGCGACCATGTGCACGATGATCGTCCAGCAAGCGGCGATAGATGGCAGCGGCAAGGGAACCCAGGGCTGGTTCACGGTGCGCCAGATCAACGTGTCCTATGACCACCCCTACCACGTACCGCTAGAGCATGCGCTGAACATCGACTTCGTGAATGAGGCCGAGGGCCCCGGGGCCCGGGTCGCGGTGGAGCTGAGCGTGCAGTCGGCCCGCCACCTGGTCCAGACCATCCGGGCGGTGCTGGCCCGGGCTGAGGCCGGCGGCTACCTGGAGGGCGCCAGATGATCGACCGGATTCGGGACCGGGTGAACGCGAACGCGGGGCTGGTCCGCCGCGGGCAGTATGTCAGCCTGCCGTTCCTGCTCGGCATCGGGGAGGAAGACTACGTCGTCACGATCGAGAAGGGCCGTGTCTCATCGGTGGAGCCGCGGCGACTCGCCACGGCGACAGGCCGCTTCACGATCCGCGCCGCGAAGGCGGTGTGGGACGAGTTCTGGAAGCCCGTCCCAAAGCGGAACCACCACGACCTCTGGGCGATGCTCGCGGCGGGGATCGCGAAGATCGACGGCGACCTGCTGCCGCTGATGCAAAACTTGCAATACTTCAAGGACGTCCTGGCCGCGCCGCGGCCACCGCGGGAGGGCTGAAGCCATGCCGGAGTTCGAGCCGATCGTCGGGCGCTACTTCAAGATGAACGTGGCCGGCGACGACTACCGCATCCACGTCGAGGAAGCGGGCCGCGGAACCCCCCTCGTCTGCCTGCACACCGCCGGCGCCGACACGCGGCAGTACCGCCACCTCATGTGCGACCCCGCAATCACCAACCACTACCGGGTCATCGCCTTCGACCTGCCGTGGCACGGCAAGTCGAACCCGCCGGTCGGCTGGCGCGACCGCGAGTACCGGCTGACGACCGACCTCTACGTGCAGACGATCATGGCCTTCTGTCGCGCGATGGCGCTCGAGCGGCCGGTCGTCATGGGCTGCTCGATGGGCGGACGTGTCGTGCTGCACCTCGCGTTGAAGCATGCCATCGATTTCCGCGCGGTGATCGCGCTCGAGGGGGCCGATCGGGTCGAGCCCTATTACGAGCTCGACTGGCTGCACCGCCCGGACGTCAATGGCGGTGAGGTGTGCGCTGCCTTCGTCTCAGGCCAAGTCGCGCCGCAGAGCCCGGATGAACACCGGTGGGAGACGCTGTGGATGTACATGCAGAGCGGGCCCGGCATCTTCAAGGGTGACCTGTACTTCTACTGGTACGACGGGCACTTCGATGACCGCTCGCCGAAGATCGACACCGCCCGCTGCCCCGTCTACCTGCTGTCGGGCGAGTACGATTCCTCCTGCACCCCCGAGCGCACCGAGGCGACCGCGTCGCGCATCAAGGGGTCGAAGGCCACGGTGATGGAGGGCATCGGGCATTTCCCCATGGCGGAGAACCCGGCGCTGTTCCGGAAATACATCCTGCCGGTCCTGGACGAGATCCGCGAGACGGTTAGATAGCCTGTAGGGCCCCGTTCGATGGCCGCCCGCTACGACGGGATCGGGCTCCCGCGCGAGCTCTAGCCCGGGGCTACGGGCCCTGCACAACGGGAGCGGGAGCGTGCACGGCCGCCGCGGGCGGCTCGGAGACGGGCCAGCAGGTGCGCGGAGCGGCGTCGGAGTCCACGCAGGCCAGGAGCACCGGGCCCGCGTCGGCCCACCTGCCGTGGAGGTTCGCCACGATGAGGTAGGCGATGACGATGACGCCCGCGATGACGAGGGAGACGATGGCGATGGTGGTGAGCACGTCCGCCTCGGCCCGCGCGGGGGCGGCCAGCGTGAGGACAAGCACCGCGACTAGGATCACCGCCACCACTCGAAGGCCCGGCCAGGAGGGTGTCATGGCACGATTATAGGCGTCCCGGGGCCGAGGACCGAGGAAAAACTCCGGGTCTAAAGACCGCGATGCAGTTGGATCTCGGGGATCAACGGGTACCCCGTAGATGCGGCTATTGACATTACTTACACAGTTACCAATAGTTAAGTTGATGGCTTAGGAGGTTAGCGATGGCAAGGTGCGAAGCTTGTGGAAGAGAACTCAAGGACGAAGCGCAGCGATTCTGCAGCGACGAGTGCCGCGGCGTCTTCATGAAAAGATCGAAGCAGGGCACACCGAGGTCCCCAGGGCGAACCGCCGCAAGAAGGCGGCGCCGGCGTGGACGCTGAAGTCAAATGACGACACTTACCGGAGGTGCGTCAACATCTCCCGTGGTTGGCTCCTAACGGAGCGCGGCCCGGGCCGGTGAACGACGCCGGATGCGTCAGCCATGAAGGCCGGGTGGCGGCCACGCCACTCTAACACGAGACGAACACTGGCCTCGGCTCAGCCGAGGACGATTCGGACGCGATGTGTTTTCCGGTCATCGGCGAGCATGATGCTGAGCTCGCCGTCGAGGGAGACGCCATCAACCTCCACTGACGACACTCCCCGGGACACACCCTGTGTGTTCTCCACGACGATGTCATAACGCGCGGAGCGATAGCGGAATACCATCTCGAAGCCGCGCCACGCACGCGGGATACACGGGTCTATCGCGAGCCGCGCGCCACGCAGCCGGAACCCGAGAATCGACTCCACCCCCGCCCGATACATCCAACCCGCTGATCCCGTGTACCACGTCCAGCCCCCGCGGCCGACGTGCGGCGGCTCGGCGTAGACGTCCGCCGCGACGACGTAGGGCTCGACCTTGTAGCGTCGAACGCCCGCTTCCGTGCTGGCGTGGTTGATCGGATTCAACATCGCGAAGAGTTCGACGGCTTTATCCCCGTCGCCGAGCGCCGCGAAGGCGATCGCCGACCAGATTGCCGCATGCGTGTATTGCCCGCCGTTCTCCCGGACGCCGGGCAAATACCCCTTGATGTAGCCGGGCTCCAGGGGTGTGTCGTCGAATGGCGGTGTGAAAAGCAATACGAGGCCGTCTGCGCGACGCACGAGGTATTCGTCGACAGCTGCCATGGCGCGCGCTCCGCGTGCCGGGTCAGCCGCCGCCGAGATCACGCTCCAGGATTGCGCGATCGAATCCATGCGGCATGCGTCGTTGACGGCGGACCCGAGCGGCGTCCCGTCATCGAAGAAGGCACGCCGATACCAGTCGCCGTCCCAGGCCTCGCGTTCGAGCGACTCCTTCAGCGCGCTCACGTAGCTCCGCCACCTCTCAGCGCGCTCGCCCTCCCCGCGCGCGTCGGCCAGCTTCGCCCATTCGGACAGAACCGCGTGCAGGAACCACCCCAGCCAGACGCTCTCCCCCTTCCCTTCGGCACCCACCTCGTTCATCCCATCGTTCCAATCCCCCGTGCCCATCAGAGGCAGGCCGTGAGTTCCGGCCGTCAGGCTGTGGTCGAGCGCGCGCGCACAGTGCTCGAAGAGGGTGCCCCGCTCTTCAGAGACGCGTGGTTCGAAGTACGACTCGCGCTGTCCGACCACGAGTTTCGGCCCATCCAGGAAGGGAACGATCTCGTCGAGGACAGCGCCGTCGCCGGTGACCTCGACATACTGGGCGACGACGTACGGGAGCCAGAGCGGGTCATCGGAGATTCGGGTTCGGACGCCGCGACCGCCGGGCGGGTGCCACCAGTGCTGGACGTCACCCTCGACGAATTGCCGCGCCGCGGCCCCGAGCACATGCTGCCGCGCCAGCTCGGGCTCGGACACCGCGAGTGCCATCACGTCTTGAAGCTGATCGCGAAACCCGTACGCCCCACTGGCCTGATAGAACGCCGACCGCGCCCAGACCCGACACGCAAGCGTCTGGTACAGCAGCCACCGGTTGAGCAGTATGTCCATGGCCCGGTCGGGCGTCGCGACCTGCAGGGTGCCGAGCACCTCGTCCCAGCGCTCGCCGACAGCCCGCAAGACCGCCGCCACGTCACGGGTCCGGTAGCGAACGATCAGCTCCCTCGCCTGCTCGGGGCTCGCCGCCTCGCCGAGGAAGAACACGGCCTCCGCCCGTCCTCCAGCGGGCAGCTCGATCGTCGCCTGTAGGGCGCTGCACGGATCGAGGCCGGCGCCGACCCGTCCCGAGAGCCGGTCTCTTCGCGCGAGCGCCGCTGGATAATCCGGCGTGCCGTGACGCCCGAGAAATTCCGTCCGGTCGGCGGTCCACGCCGTTTGAGTCCCGCCGAGGTCGGCAAACGCGACGCGACCGCCGAATTCGCGGCTCCACGCGTTACGCGCGAACATCGCGCCCGTCTTCCCGTCGATCTCGGTGACGACGAACGGCGCGGCGGCGCTCCGCGACACACCGAGGACCCATTCGACGTAGGCGGTCACGGACAGCCGCCGTGCCCGGCCCGACGAGTTCGTCAGAGTGAGACGCGAGATCTTGATGGAGTCGTCGAGCGGCACAAGCTGCAGCAGCTCGAGCGAGACGCCGTGCGAGACGTGTTCGAAGGAAGTGTAGCCCTGCCCATGCCGGATGACGTAGGGTGAGGTCCCCTCGCGAATGGGGAGCGCCGTCGGACCCCACAGATCTCCGGTCTCTTCGTCCCGGACGTAGATCGTCTCGCCCGCCGGGTCGCTGACCGGATCGTTCGACCAGGGGGTGAGCTGGTTCTCGCGGCTGTTGACCGACCACGTGTACCCCGAACCCGACTCGGAGACCTGGAAGCCGAAACTCGAATTCGCGATCACGTTGAGCCACGGCGCCGGCGTCCACCGCCCCTCGCCGAGGATCGCTACGTACTCGCGTCCATCCGCCTCGAAACCGCCGAGGCCGTTGAAGAGCTCGAGATCCGGCTGCGGGATCGCCACCTCCGACGTCAACTTCGTCGCCGCCCGCCGCCGTGGCTGAGCGACCGGAACGGCGTCGGGTCGCTCCGCACGCGTCATCTGCTCGGCGAGCGTCCCGCGCTGGCTCGACAGCACCGCGCGCGCCACGGCCTGTAGCACGTCACGTTCCGGCGCCGTCATGCGGTCCGCTCGGACGATATACACGTTGCCGTGCGGCTCGTGTCCATCATGGGGCTCCGCCGACTGGCTCGTGCGGAGGAGCGTCTCGAGCAACGACTGCAGATCCTGAACGTAGGACGGCGCGCGCTCGTTCAGGATCACCAGATCGACCGCGAGCTGCTTGATCCGCCAGTACTCGTGCGCGCGGAGGAGCTCCCGCACGATGCCCACGTCCTCGGGCTCGTCGATCTGAACGAGCACGATCGGGAGGTCACCCGAAATCCCGAGAGCCCACAGCGCGTCGGGACCGCCCGTGTGACGCGCGAGCACGTCCGCGGAGGGCCGGAGCCTCCGGTCCGAGTAGAGCACGCGGCTGGCGAGGCTCTGGAAGAGGTGCGCCTCGTCGGGACCGATCCCGAGGTGGTGCAGTTGAACCTGCGCGTGCGTCCACGCCAGCATCGCGGCGCGGTCGAACGTCGCCGCGTCGCGATACTTCTCGGCGAGGCCGAGGGCCTCCGCGCGCGACGGCGCGACGAGCGTCGAGAAGGTGACGCGCACGGTGACGCCCGGCGGAAGCCGGACGCGGCGTCGGAGGCTCACGATCGGATCGAGCACCGCGCCGACGGTGTTGGAGAGGGGCTGGCCGTCGATCACCGCAGCTGGGGTTCGGATCCCGCGCCCGCGGCCGAGGAACCGGGCGCGGTCAGTCTCCCATTGCAGTTGGCCAACCGTCTCGCCTTCGACGACAGCCACGTGGGCCAGCCAGACCTGGGCCTCGGCGCGGGACCGCGGCCGGCGTGTCGCCAGCAGAGTGTCGAGTTCGGGCACGCACTCCGTCTCCACGCTCAGGTTGGAAAACGCCGGGTGGGCCGCGTCCGCCGCCGGCGGCGCCAGCACGACTTCGGCGTACGACGTGAGCTCGACCTCCCGGCTCTTCGCCCCGACATTCGTGAGCGATACGCGACGCACCTCGGCATCGTCCTCCGGCGACACGATCACCTGGAGCGTGGTGCGGATGGCGCGGTCTCGCCGGACGATCTCCGCCCGATCCTCGGAGAACGTGACCTCGTAACTGTCCGGCTCGCCTCCACGCGGCTGGTACCCAGCCGACCAGCTCTCGCCACTCTCGACGTCGCGAAGGAACACGTACGATCCCCACGCGTCGCGCGTGACGTCTTCCCGCCACCGCGTGATCGCGAGATCGCGCCAGCGGCTGTATCCCGAGCCCGCCGCCGTCAGCATCACCGCATATCGCCCGTTCGAGAGCAGATGTGTGCGCGGCATCGAGCCGTGCGGCGAGGGGAAGTGCCTCACGACCGGCGGGATGAACTCGCGCACGTCGCCGACGGCCTGCACCTCTTCGGCGCGCGGCCGGGCGACCGCCACGTCACGCGGCGTCCGTTCCTGCAGCAGCAGCTCGGTGGCCCGGACCATCGGCTCGGCATGGAAGCGCGCGCGCATCGCGCCGTCGTGGAGGGCGTTCGCGATCGCGACGATTACCATCCCCTGGTGGTGCGCCATGTAGGCGCGCACCACCGCGAGCTCGGCAGCCTCCGGAAGCCGGGGTGCGGTGTAGTCGAGCGCCTCGTAGAAGCCGTAGGCGCCGCTGGCCCCGGCGGCCGCCAGGCGCCGGAAGTTTCGAACCGCGGCCGTTGGATCGATCATGGCCGCCAGTCCCGTCGCATAGGGCGCGATGACGACGTCCTCGCCGAGTCCGCGTCGCAGCCCGAGCCCCGGTACACCGAAGCTCGAATACTGGTAGGTCATCTCCCGGTCGCGCGCGTTGTAGCCGGACTCCGACACACCCCACGGCACGCCGCGCTCGGCGCCATACGTGATCTGCCGGCCAACGGCGAGTCGGGATGTCTGCTCGAGCAGGCTTCCCGCCGGCGCTCGCATGACGAGCGCCGGCATCAGGTATTCGAACATCGATCCCGCCCAGGACACGAGCACGGAGTCCTGCTCCACCGGTGTGAGGGCGCGGCCCAGCCGGAACCAGTGCGACACGGGGACGTCGCCCTTGGCGATCGCGACGAAGCTCGCGAGACGGGCTTCCGATGCGAGGAGGTCGTACCGACCGGGGTCGAGGCTGCCGTCCGTGACGCGGTACCCGATCGCCAACAGCTTCCGCCTTGGATCGAAGAGAAAGCGGAAGTCCATGGCCCCGACCATCCCCCGCGCGCTCCGGGCGAGGATCGTGAGGCGACGAATGAGCGTGTCGGGCATGTCGAGGTCGCGCGCGTGGCTTTCGACAGTGGCGCAGAGCGCGTCCGCCCAGACGAGGACGTCCGTCTGCGCGCTCTGAGGATCTTCGTCGGTCAGCGCTCGTGCGGTGCCCAGCACCGTGTGAGCCTGGGCTTTCAGCGTCGCGAGCCGAGACACCCACTCCGACGCATCGTGCGGGGGCTCCTGGACTGCCGCCGTGACGGCGTCGATGGCCTCGTCCAGGCGCCCGCGGGTGACCGTGCGCGGGCGGGCATCGCCCGCCGTCACGAGGGTCGAGAGGCGGACGAGCAGCGCGGTGTCTTCGATCCCCACGAGCGCCGCGCGGTCGAGGAGCGGGCGGTCGATCATCTCTTCACAGGCGTGCGCGAGCGCGATGAGATGACCGGCGAGATTTCCGCTGTCGACCGACGACACGTACTTCGGGTCGAGAGGATGGCAGTCTTTCGTGTCGTACCAGTTGTAGAAGTGGCCCCGGAAGCGCTCGAGGGCGTTCATCGTCTCGAGCGTGGCCTCGAGACGCTCGACGGCGTCGAGCGTGCCGAGCCAGCCGAAATCGCGCGCGGCCACCGTGGACAGCAAGTACAGTCCGATGTTCGTGGGCGACGTGCGATGCGCCACCGACGGGCTCGGCGTCTCCTCGAAGTTGTCGGGCGGCAACGCGTGGTCTTCGGGACCGACGAACGTCGCGAAGAACCGCCACGTCCGACGCGCGATCAACCGGAGGGCTCGCGCATCGGCCGACGAGAGCGGCTGGGTGCTCGCAGTGCGCCGCAGCACGCTGATCCATCGAGCCACCGCGGGGGACGCGGCCCACAGCATGAAAAAGGGCAGCGCGGCGGGCCAGGCCTCGGGCCGCCGCCACGCGACGGCCACCGCCGCGGCGGCGGCGAGCGCGACCCCGCCGCCCATTCGACGGTAGAAGCCCCGGAGATCGAGACGGAGACCGGCTTTCGCTTGCGCCGCGGTCACCCATTCCAGCAGCCTGCGATGCGTGACGTAGACGCGGACGAGCGTCCGCACAATTGCGTCGCTCATCAGCCAGGCCTGGTGCGGCAGCATGGTGATCGTGAGCCCGATCTGCGAGGCGGCCAGGACGATGTCTCTGCCTACCGCGCGGGTATGGCTGCGCTTGGAAATGCCGAGCCGGCGGGGGATCAATCCGCTGAGAGCCGAGAGGAGCGAGGGCACGGCGATGGTCGCAAGGACGAACGCGCTCCACACCGCGGGCGACGTGCCCGGCACCATCCACGCGACCGCCAGCGTCAGAAAGGCGGCCGGCGCCGAGACCGTGCGACGCAGGTTGTCCAGCATCTTCCAGCGCCCCATCACGGGGATTCGCGTTCCAAGAATCCACGGAAGCAGCTGCCAGTCGCCGCGCGCCCAGCGGTGCTGGCGCGCCGCCGCGACCCCGTAATGCGAGGGAGCGCTCTCGAACAGTTCGACGTCGGTGACGAGGCCGGCACGCGCGAACACACCCTCGAACAAATCGTGGCTCAGCAGCGCGTTCTCGGGCACCCGCCCCGCCAGCGCCGCCTCGAACGCGTCCACGTCGTAGATTCCTTTTCCGGTGTAGGAACCTTCCCCCCAGAGGTCCTGGTACACGTCGGACACGGCCGCCGCGTACGGGTCGATGCCTGCGGGGCCGGACGAGAGGCGCTGGAAGAACGAGCCCTCGCGTCCGGGTAGCGGCGGCGTGACTCGCGGTTGAAGCACCGCGTACCCTTCGACGACGCGCCGCCTGTCGGGATCGAACCGCGGCCGATTGAGGGGATGCGCCATCGTGCCGACCAGCCGATCAACCGCGCCTCTGGGCAGGCGCGTGTCGGCGTCGACGGTGATGACGTAGCGGACGCCGGAAGGCGCGGCGGCGCCCGCTGGCAAGAAGCTGGTGTCCGTCGCCCCTCGCAGGAGGCGATTGAGCTCGTGGAGCTTGCCGCGCTTGCGCTCCCACCCCATCCACGTCCGCTCGCTCTCGTTCCAGAGCCGGCGGCGGTGGAAGAGCAGGAATCGCTCGCCGCCATCCGGCGCGGCGCCGTGCCGCCGGTTCAGACGTGCGATCCCCTCGCGCGCCGCCCCCAGAGTGTCGTCGTCACCCGGCATGCTGTCCCTAGGCGCATCCATCCAGTCGGAGAGGACGGCGAAGCGAAGATCGCCGTCTGGATTCGCCAGGTAATGCACTTCGAGCCGCCCGATCTGCTCTTCGACTTCGGCGCCGTCGGTCAACAGCATCGGGACGACGATCATGGTCCGCAGATGCGGCGGCACGCCGTCGCGCAGCTCGAGCCGCGGCAACACTCGCGGCGTGACGAGCGCGGTGACGCTTCGATTCAGCAGAGCGATCGCCAGGTCCGAGGCCGGGACGACGGCCAGAAGCGCGAGCACCAGCAGGCTCACCGGTCCGACGCCGGATACCCCTGCAGCGAGGAGGGGCAGCGCGACCATGAAGCCACTGAGGACGGCGATCGTTCCCAGATATCCGGGCGTCGCCGCCGCGGCGTAGGCGCGAAGCAGCCGGCGCATCGGCGGCGCTCGGTAACCAAGCGCCTGCTCGAAGGCCAGGCGCCCGTTGCCGATGAGATAGAAGCCGGGATCGCTCTTCCGGCCGTCGTGCACGTCCGCGCGGTGCGTCTGAGCAATGGCCTCGCGCCCGACTTCGAGCTCGGGCCGGCCCGAGCCCCGCGCGAGCTCTTCAACCGCATGCCGGTAGCTGTCGCGGGTCGCGAAGTCCATTGCGGCGTAGTTCGGGCCCGCTTGCAGCACCTCGTCGACGAGGCTGACGGTCTCGAAGAACTCCGTCCAGTCCAGCGCGGATATCAGGCTCATACTCATGATCACGTTGCGGACGGTCACGTTCATCGCGGCCTGCCGCTGATGCTCGACGCGGACGATGTCGTCGGATGTCGTCCCCTGCGCCTGCAGGCGTTGGTCGAGCCAGAGAAGCGCCGGGGTCGCCGCGCGATCTTGCTCCCGCAGCCGCTGGACGAGCCGCACCGCGAAGGCGGTCATCAGCGGGCCGCTCTCGAATTGCGCGAGGCCCCTCGCCGTCGGCGCGAGGGCGCCTTCGCCGACGCCGAGTAAATCGTCCGCCAGGGCGTCGGCCTCCTGGTGCGCCGCTCGCTCGCGAACGATGCTCTCTGCCAAGCGCCGAAGATTCTCGACGAGTACGACGCGCAACGTGATCGCCACCGCCCACAGCTCGCCGATGGTCAGCGGCTGCACGCGCTGGTACGCGTGCACGAACCGCCGGAGCGTGTCGGGATCGAACCGGCTATCGGTATGGGCAACAAATGCCCAGGCGATTCCGTAGACGCGCGGATAGCCGGCGAGCGGTCCCTCGGCCAGCTTGGGCAGCTCCCGATAAAACCCGGGCGGCAGGTCGTCGCGGATCTCACGCAGTTGTTCGTCCACGACGTGAAAGTTGTCGACGAGCCATTCTGCCGCCGGAGTGATCGCGCGCTCCTCACGGATGGCGTTGGCGATCACGCGATACGACTCACGGAGCACGCGACCGTTATCCTCGACGCGCGGCAACAATCGCCGCCCCCGGCCTGAGTGCCTCATGACGCGCTGGGCGGCCGCCAGGCTCTCGGCGTGCTGCTCGAGGCGCTCGATGCCGAAGACCTCGGCGCGGATGGGGTTCTCGAGTGACTTCCGGGCGATGAGCATGCTGCCTTTCTTCCCTGCTTCCTGCCCTCCCTGGACAGCAAGGTGGGCCACGGGGACTCTGGGCCCGCACCGCTCCTAGCGAGTCGCCCGCAGTCGGGCCCGGCGCTCCCACCGCTCACCCATGCTCTCGCTGGCAACTCCCATGAGCTGCCCCTAGCCCAAGAACGTAAGGTTGGCTGGACTCAGAAACGGGGAGGACCGCCAGCGCGGGCTGATTGACCTAGAGTTACCATAAGATTGTCGGCTCTTCCGGCTTTAGTGTGGGTGGAGGCCCCATGATCCCCGCGCCGACCACCGCGACCCGCATCGCCCGCTCCTCTAGAGCTTGAGGGTCTTCAGGTAGGCGCGGAAGGGCTCGGCGAGGTCGGGACGGGCCAGGGCGAACTCCACCGTGGCCTTGAGGAAGCCGAGCTTGTCGCCGGTGTCGTAGCGCTTCCCCTCGAACTCCACGGCGTACAGCGCGCGCGTCCGGCGGAGGGTGCGGAGCGCATCGGTGAGCTGGATCTCGCCGCGGGCATCCGGCCGCGTTTCGGCCAGAACCGGGAAGAGATCCGGAGTCAGGACGTAACGCCCGATGATGGCGAGGTCCGAAGGCGCCTCCCGCGCCGCCGGCTTCTCCACGAGATCGAGGACCTCATAGACCTTGCCCTCGAGGGGTTTGGGGCGGATCACCCCGTAGCGGCTGATCTGGTCGCCCGAAACTCGCTCCACGGCCACGACGGGGCCGCCATAGCGCTCGAAGACCCCCAGGAGCTGGCGCATGCACGGGTTCGGGGCGACGATGAGGTCGTCACCGAGGAACACCCCGAAGGGCTCCTCGCCCACGAGGGGGCGCGCGCAGAGAATGGCGTGGCCGAGCCCGAGGGGCTCCCGCTGGCGCACGTAGGAGACCGAGGCCAGCTCGGAGATGGTCTTGATCTCGGCCAGCTCCTCCAGTTTGCCCCGGTCCTGGAGGTAGTACTCCAGCTCGAACGCCGCGTCGAAGTGGTCCTCGATGGCGCGCTTGCCGCGCCCGGTGACGATAATGATCTCGGTGAGGCCCGAGGCCACGGCCTCCTCCACGACGTACTGGATCATGGGCTTATCCACCAGCGGGAGCATCTCCTTGGGCTGGGCTTTCGTGGCCGGGAGAAACCGGGTCCCGAGCCCCGCGGCGGGAAAGACGGCCTTCCTGACCCTCATGGGTTGGCACCTCCTCGGCGCTCCTCGACAACGTAGAACCGCTTCTTCGGCTCCCGAATCCTCGTCGCCCGAAATTCTTCGAGGACCCGCCACCAATGAACGACTCTAGCCCGAGGCCCTACGAATTTCAGGAGGTAGCCCGCTACAAATGTTAAGGCGATTGGAATCACGTAGTTCAGCAGGCTTTCGTCCACGACATGCCCCCCTCTGCTCGCACGCGGAAAAGAACGGGGTATTCCCGTCGCTCACGATGTTGTACCGCCGCGCCTTGTGCCCGCTGATCTGCAGCGCCACCCGCTTGGGGATTACGTCAGGGCCGAGGTTCCTCGAGGAAATTCCACCGCTCGGGGTGATTGAAGACTTCCTCCAACGCGCGAATGATAATGTCGTGGATTTCCTTTGGTCTAAACCCCTGATCCTTCAGGAGACATTCCTCCTTTCGAATAGCAGCTTCCAGACGCCGGCCGGACTCGACGAGTCGGCCCTTCATCCCAGGGGTGAATGTCCGTTTGGGACGTTTCATGGTCTGTCCGGACTTCCCGAGCGCACCCATGAGCTCGGGGAGCCGTTTGGCGCCGAACAGCACAATGACAATGAGCGCGGCAAGAATCAAAGTGCCAATCATGGCCGTTCCCCCTTGGCCACTCCCGGGCGGCCTTGTGACGTTCTGAAATCTACTTCAGAGTAGCAGAGTTGAAGCTGATGGGCTCTCGCATGGCCGCTCCGCCTGTCATCCGGCCGCGTTGGGCATTCCCATCCGCCGCAACCATCGCAAGTGCGACGCCAAACCCGCCCGGAATGACCTGTGCTCCGCGTACTTGATGCCGAAGTCGCGACATGCCTCTTCCACCAGCCTCGAGATCGCCGGGTAATTGACGTGACTGATCCTTGGGAACAGGTGGTGCTCGATTTGAAAGTTCAAGCCGCCGACGAGCCACGCGACGACCCGGCTCCGTCGGGCAAAGTCCACGGTGGTCTCCGCCTGATGGATGGCCCACGCGCGTTCGATGCCCCCCGTGTCCTCCCGCGGCAGCGGAAACTCCGCCTCTTCCACGCAGTGTGCCGCCTGAAACACTACGCTCAGCACGATACCCGCTACCAGTCCTGCTACCCCGTAGTAGAACAGGACGACCCCGACTGAGTGGAACAGCAGCGGGATCCCGAAGGCCACGGTGAAGAAGACCGCTTTGCCGGCGACGAAGATCGCCAGCTCCCAGCCGTTAGGGCGAGGGAATGGCTGGGTGCTGATCCGGCCGCTGATGAGCTCCCGGAAATCATCGACAAGCTGCCATTTGATGGCCAGCAATCCGTAGAGCGGCCAGAGGTAGACGTGCTGCCACCGGTGATAGGCGAGCCGCCGCTGATGCGGCGTCAGCCGAGCGAGGATGCCGAGGTCGATGTCGGTGTCATGGCCCGTGATATTCACATACGTGTGATGGAACACGACGTGCTTCCAGCGCCACAGGTAGGAGCTGCCTCCGATCAGCTCCAGCGTCATCGCCATCAGCTTGTTGACCCACGGATGATTCGAATAGGCTTGATGGCCGCCGTCGTGCTGGATGTTGAACCCGATCCCGGCCGCGGACAGCCCGAGCAGAATGGCCAGGAGCAGGCCCTGCCACCAAGTCGAGGCCGCAAAGACCAGCAGCACATACGACACCGCGAAGCCGGCAAGGAGGATGGCCGTCTTCACGTACATCTGCCAGCAGTCGCGTTGCCGCCGGCCGGTGGCTCGGAAGAACTCATCGACCCGCCGCCGGAGCTCAAGCTGGAAGGCGTTGTCGTTCGCAAACTTGATGCTGATTTGGTGAGGATAGTAACACAAAGTAGCACCTGTTTTCCCGCTGGCGGGAAAAACGTCGGAGTGACACCACGGGCGGCTCTAACTATTCGGCTTCTCAGCCTGTTTTCGGCGCCTATGAAACACCTATGGAGAAAGCCGCCGGGCGTGTGCGGGGATCGCATGTGATCCGAATCCGGGTCGAGAACCTACATAGTTGCTACATAGGACGCCGAAGGGGCCGACCGATCATCCCGGCCGACCCCTTTGTGTTTCGCTACTTTGATTGGTTGCGGGGGCCCGCAACGGCCGTTCATTCCAGCAGGGTGGTGAATTCCTCGACGGTCAGTCCCGCTTTCCGAATGAGTGATCGCAGAGTACCCGGATCCAGCTCAGCACGCTCAAACGCCCTGACGGCTTGGGCCCCGGAGACGACGGGCAATGGCATCGAGATCGACCTCGATCAACCGTTCCCACGCCCCCGGGGGAACCGGCCGAGGATGTCCGTAGGCTTCGAATAGTTGAACTGGCCGGCCGGATTCGTCCTTTTCCTCCGCCAGGACAAACCCAAGCCTGACCTCTAGCGTGCCCTCGACCGCCTCCTGAATATTGCGCAGCGCCTCCTCCTCCGTGCGCCCCTGGCTGACCGCTCCTGGAACCTCGGGCGCCTCGGCTACCACCCAGCCGCGTTCGCCGCGCGACATATGGACAAGGAGGCGTATCATACGCTCACCCATTGCCAGCCCCGTTGACGTACGAGACCTCCTCAGGAGTACTCATAGAACGAGTGTACACCGGCTCTCGGCGAAACTGAAGGAGTCCAGCGTTAGCATATGCTGGGGCTGCCTTAGCAGCATTTCTCGCTGCCGCACTCTTTGGTAGACGGTTCCCGCATATCCTCAACGGCTCGCTCACTTACGCCCCTGCTTTCTTTCTCATACTCGGACTCGGGCTCTATCATTACCGCTGCCAAGAGCATGGGCGGACTCTCCTGCTCGCGGCGGCAGGGGTGTTGCTGGTGTCAATCTTTTTCCGCACGATCGACAATGCGGTCTGCCCTTACTTCCCCGTTGGCAGTCATTTTTTCTGGCATCTGTTGAATCCGGTCGTTCTCTACCTTTCGGCGCGGGCACTCCTGCTGAATCTGCCGCGCAGCTCTAAGGCAGCCTAAACGCGTGGGACGCCGCATGCACAGGGCAGTTGATATCGCGCTCACGCATGTAGGACTTCCTCCTCGCAGGTCTCGTGGTAGTGTGAACGGAGTCTGACTGGACAGGCGCCCTTATTGATCACGGCGCCCGTCCGGCCTTTTTGATAGACTCGGGCCGCCGCTGGCTGAGACTGGAGGGATATCATGGGCCTCTTTGCACGGTCGAGTCATACCCCGGAAGACCTAGCCCACGGCCAGATCGTGATCGTCACCTTCCGGTGGATCATGGTGGCGGCCGGTTTTGTCTTCGCTCTTTGGAACCCGGAACCGGTGGCCGAACTTCGCGTCCAGATCTTGGTGATCCTGGCGCTGGCCGTCGCCAACTTCTACCTCCACGCGCAGGTCTTGCGCCGACGGCCGGCGCTAGAGCTGGTGATCTACGCCGCCAGTGGCGCCGACCTCGCCGTCATCACCATTCTTGTCGCGTCAGGGGGCGGGTTCGACTCGGCGCTCTACATCTTCTACTACCCGGCTGTTCTCGTCTTCTCTGTCGCCTTTCCCACCGCGATCACGCTGACGTACACGGCCGCCGCCACGGCCGTCTACGCGACCGTGAGCTCGCCGGCCGTGACCGAGAGCACCCTGCCGATCCTTGCCGTGCGCATTGTCGCGCTGGCGGGGGTCGCAGTGTGCGGCAACATCTACTGGCGCATCGAGAGCGACCGGCGTCAGGCGGCCGCGGAAGAGAGGCTTGGCGGCGTCCCCGAGGCGCGCACCGCTGCCCACGAGGCCGCCGAAGATCTCTTCTTCGGTCAGGTCGTCATCATCGCGGCACGCTGGTCGCTGATCCTTGGAGGCGCGATTGTTGTCCTGTGGATGACGACCGAGACGGCAGAGCTGGTGACGCAGATTCTCCCCGTGGTCGCGCTCATGGGCGTGAACTTCTTCCTCCACGGCCGTTACCTCCTGGAGCGCCCGGCCAACCGCGCGCTGAGCGTCGCGGCGGCCCTGGTCGATCTTGTGGTCGTTACCGCGGCCGTGCTGGTGTGGCCCGGTTCGCTCGGGCTGGGCAGCCCGTTCTTTGTCCTGACCTACCCCGTGCTCGTCGCCTTCGCCTTCGTCTTCCCGCCCAGGCTGTCGGTGGCGTATACCGCGCTCGCCCTCGTCGGCTACGTCGGTGCTTGCCTCGGTACCGACATGACGTTTCTCGGCGAGCCCAAGCAGGTTGAACGGCTCGTCCAGCGGCTCACTACGCTCGCCGCCAGCGGCGGCCTGGCCGCCTACTACTGGCGCATCCAGCGCGCGCGCCGGCGCGCGCTTCTAGCCGGCTCGGTCGCCCGGGCGGACCTCCGCGTCGCGCGCTGACGCCCCCAGGGGTGCGAGCCTCCGTGACGATTTTGCTCGGACGGCTCCTCGCGGTGTTGAGGGCCTGGCTGCGCGCGTTGCTCGAGCCCGCTCCCGACCCGCGAGGGACCTCCACCCCGGAGAAGGAGCGGCCGCATGAGCTATTGGCCAGGGTCCAGCTAGCCCGTGCTACCGTCGTGGGGGCGAAGCAGCGGCTCGAGGGGAGAACCGTGGACCTACGGGCGCGACGGTGGGACCTCGAGCGGCAGGCGCAGGACGCGCTTCGTGGCGGCCGCGAGGATCTGGCCCGGCTCGCGCTCCAGCGGCGTCACGCCGTCGGCCGGATCCTCGAGGATCTCGAGATTCAGGTGCGCGACCTACAGCATGAAGAGCACCGGCTCACCCTCGTCGAGCAACGCCTGGGTGCTCAGATCGAGGCGCTCCAGGCTAGGCAGGAAGTATCCCGGGAGATGGCCGAGTTAGGGCTCGTCCTTGACCAAGCCGAGGAGCGGACCGAGCGCCTCGAGGACCGCGCCCGGGCCATCGACCGCCTCGCCCAGGCCGGAGGGTCGACGGAGCCGAGCCTCCCGGGCGGCGGCGCGCCGGAGCACCGCGACCAAGCCCAGGAAGTCGAGGCCCTGCTCGCCGAGCTAAAGCGTCGGCTCGGCAAGACCGACCATTCCTGAGAGCGGTGGTGCGGGTGCTGAGGACACTTTTCCCTGCCTTGGCCATTCCCGTTTCGCTGCTTCGGAACGAAACGAGCGATCAGAACCAGCCGGAACGGGCGGATCGGGGTAGGCCAGAACCCGCACAGATCCGCGGTTGGAGAATACCGAACGACTCGTTTCGTCATGTGGAACACCACGTTACGAAGTGTCAAAACCTACCCCGAATAGGACGGGGCAAGAACCTGCTATGGACAGGGGAATCATGGAGAGCAGACAAAACGCGCGTGTAACTTCGCGAATGCCGCGATGACTTTCTCACCGGATTACGTGACTGCGAGAAGACGGTTTCGTGAAGCGGTGGAGCGTCTCGGCTGGACTTGGCACGCGTACTCAATCGGGAGCACAGGCCCCCAGGGCGAGGACTTGACAGTCGACGTGGCGGTCTCTTCTCCGCCGGAAACCCGCCGCGTGTTAGTGATTTCGAGTGGGCTTCACGGGGTTGAGGGCTTCCTCGGGTCAGCAGTCCAACTCGCGTTGTTGGAACGGTGGAAGCGGCAGGCGGGTCCTCCGGCAGGACTTTGTTGCGTCTTGCTCCACGCCCTGAACCCTTATGGGTTTGCTTGGTCTCGTCGATTCGATGCCAACAACGTCGACCTGAATCGCAACTTCCTCCTCGAAGGGTCGGAGTACCGCGGCGGGTCTGAAGGCTATGCACCCTTCGATGGCCTATTCAACCCTCAGCGGCCTCCGTCACGGTGGGATCTGTTTTACCTGAAGGCGTTGTGGTTGATCGCCCGCCACGGCAAACCGGCACTCAAGCAAGCCATCGTGGCCGGCCAGTACGACTTTCCGAAAGGGCTGTTTTTCGGCGGCAAGGGACCGTCGCGAACCAAGGAGATCCTACAAAAGCACATGAAGTCGTGGATCGGGAGCGCAACAACCGTTGTCCATCTGGATTTTCACACCGGACTCGGTGCGTGGGGAACATACAAGCTGCTGGTCGACTCTCCGGTGAGTCGCGCGCACCAGGACCAGCTTACGCGTTGGTTCGGGGCTAAAGCCTGGGAAGAGAATGACCCTCAGGGGGTTGCCTACCGGATGCGGGGCAGTCTCGATCACTGGTGTACAGCCCAGAACTTCGCGCCGGAATATCTCTTCGCGTTCGCCGAATTCGGCACGTATAGCAACATTCCCGTCATTGCGGGGTTACGGGCGGAAAACCAAGCCCACCACTGCGGACGGCCGGATGACCCTCGTACAACTCGGGCGAAAGAACGACTCCGGGAACTGTTTTGCCCCGCGTCCGGCGAGTGGCGGTCTCGGGCCTTGGCGCAAAGCATCGACCTTGTGGAGAAGGCAATGACCGGTGTGCTCGGAGAAACGAGCTTTCTGTACTAAACGAGCTGTGCCAGTGCATCGGCCTGTTTGCCGGCAGAATCCAGCCCCCCCCGATGTGAACTCGAGACCACCATCAGGGGACTCTAATAACTCCGCTTGGGCCGCTTCGGTTCGGTTACTTCATAGTTCTTTCATAGCCCATCACGTATCTGGCCACCGTCGAGGCCTCCATCAGGGTTGGTTTATCAGATCAAGCCCGGCTCGCAGCAACCCACCCTACCAGGTCTATTTTGGAGTGAATCCACGTGGCGAGGCTTGACGAGCAGCAAGGTGAGACGTAGAGTACCCAGAAGATCCGGGCGACAGAGTGTTCTCCGCCCCGGGGAGGTGGCTGGGCCCCTGGCTCCAGTCTCCGACGTGCTTGTCTTCACTCTTGGATTCGGCCTGACCGCAGGAACCTCGGCGAACCAGACGGAGGGACTGCCATGACCATGTACAGACAGGGAGATGTGCTCCTGGTCAGGACCGATCGCCCGCTTGGGGGACAGGCCAGGCCTGTGCCGCGGGAGGCCGGTCGGGTCGTGCTGGCCCGTGGCGAGGCGACGGGCCATGCGCACGCGATCGACTCCCCGCTCGCCGAGCTGTTCGAGGAGCAGGACGGACGGCTCTACCTGCGCGTGAGTGCCGGCGCCGAGCCGGTGCGGCTCATCCACCAGCAGCACGATCCCATCGCATTGCCGCCCGGCGTCTATGAGGTGCGCCGCCAGCACGAATACACCCCCGAGGCCATCCGGCGCGTGATCGACTGACAGCGTGAGCGTCGCGGTTCCGGCTCGCGCCGAGCGGCTCATCGAGCGCCTCGAACGGGTTGCCGCCCGCGACCACGAGCCGCGCGCCGACCCCGTCGAGGTGGAGCGCGCCATCCAGGAGCATCTCCGCCGGCTGGGATTGGGTTGGCTCGCGGTGCGGTTCGTGACCGATGTGGCCAGCGCCCGCCGGTCGGTGTTCGAGGCGATCCTAGAGGCGGACGCCTGGATCGGGCCCTGGAGAACCGCCTGGCGTGAGGCGAATCGCCAGGCCTGGCTCGCCAGAGCGCCGTGGAGCACGGCCAGGCGGCTCGCCGAAGTTCGGGCCAGACGGGCCGTGGCGATCAGGACGTGGCAGTGGCTGCAAGGGTTCCTGCCGACGAATCCCTTCCCAGGAGAACGCTGGCAGTGGCAAGAGGCGGACTGGGCCGTCGACCAGGCGTGTTGCGACGTCCTCGATGCCGTGGTGGAGGTCGTCACCTGGAGCTCCGAGCCAGACATCTCGACACCGATCGACCGCTGGATCTCGATCCTGTCGCCGCTGCTCCAGGCCTTCGAGGCGGGGCTCTGGCTGTTCTGGGTGACCCACCGCGAGGTCCTCGCGGTCCTCCGGCCGGCAGTCAGGATCGAAAACCGCCAGCTCCACTGCGACGACGGACCGGCGTTGGTCTGGCCGGACGGGTCGAGCGACTACTTCTGGCGGGGGGTGCGTGTCACCGAGACGATCGTTCTCCGGCCGCTTGACCTGACCGCGAGTGAGATCGCCTCCGAGAGGAACGCCGAGGTCCGACGGGTCATGCTGGAGCGCTACGGCCCGGAGCGATTCATCCAGGATATCGGCGCGCGGCTCGTCCACTCGGATGAGACAGGGGAGCTCTACCGTCA
>Ga0209002_10000828_pt1 | contig 24913 bp, 17 predicted proteins | sample Rifsed16ft2_FD_184010 | JGI IMG/M metagenome (GOLD analysis project Ga0209002, IMG submission 184010) | Soil microbial communities from Rifle, Colorado, USA - sediment 16ft 2 (version 2) | ecosystem: Environmental > Terrestrial > Deep subsurface > Rock core/Sediment | place: Rifle, Colorado... | reverse complement strand
CCAATTTTGCCGGGAATTTTGGAGGATATTGAACGCGATTTACCGTTCCTTACGCCGGAGGTCACTACACCGCCAGCCATTGGTCTGGTGATACCTGGAATCACAAATACGATCACAGGCACCACTCCGGGGATAATTACGACGATCACACCTCCCGATGAAACAACCTTGCCGACCGGAATCAGCACGGATAATCCTACTCCAGGCACGACAGAGACAACCACATCTCCCCCGACGATTGTGCCGACCACCTCAACCCCGCCTTCAACCGCGACACCAAAGACCCCCACGCCTATCACACCCGTCGTGACCACGCCGGTACCAACTACTCGGGTTCCCACAACTCAAGCGCCTACCACCCTGGTGCCAACGACCCGCGTTCCTACGACTGCCGTACCGACGACCCTTGTTCCAACGCCCATCCCGGCAACGCCTACACCAACCGACATTATCGTGTTTCCTACTCCTACGGATGCGCCTTCCGAGGAACCGACCTGGGTGGAAGAAACTCTGCCTGGGAATGGTTTAGACATTCTTTCGACCCCGGTTGCATCCCTCCAACTAGTACCGTCATTGTGGTCAGTTCTCCACACCCGCATAGGAATTTCAGCCGGAGTCTGCAGCCTGCCAGCATTTAGCCTGGTTCAGCCTGGTGGAAACGAACTATTTTTGAACCTTATCGCAGGTAAGGATTAAATTCTTTTTCTTCGGCGACGGTGGTCTCTGGGCCGTGACCGGAGAGCAGGCGAGTCTCAGGCGGCAGCGTAAATATCTGATTGTAGATGCTGCGCATCAGTTTGTTCATGCTCCCGCCAGCCAGATCAGTCCGGCCTACGCCGTTTTGAAAGATTAAATCGCCGACCAGTGCCGCGCTCGCTTGGGGCAGGTAAAAGACCACATGCCCGGGCGAATGACCGGGTGTGTGCCGTACTTCCACCTGTTCAGCCCCGATTGTCAATACTTGTCCATGCTCAAAATTCAGGGTGGGTTCTGGGCCTTTGGGCGAATCGATGCCGAATTGCCGAGCCCCTCCGCCATCTTGGTACAAACTCAAGTCATCCGGGTGCAAGCCAATCGTAAATGGCGGCTCGGCCAGCCGGCTAAACTCAGCGACTCCCGCGGTATGGTCAAAATGAGCGTGGGTCAGCCAGACCTGGGTTATTTTCCAACCATTCTCGTTTGCCGCCTGGATAACATGGCGGCTGTCAAACGTCGGGTCAACCACTACAGCCAGACTGCTGCCGGGCTCAACCAATACATAAGAATTGTTGGCTAAAGGACCGAGGGTGAAGGTGTGAATATCAAGAGTCATATATAGATTCCGAACTCATTTGCCTACAAAATAGTGAGGTATCGGGGGAAGTCGGTCAGACTGCTAGAGCCGTCCGCTGTGACCACCATGTCGTCCTCAATCCGCACACCGCCTTTACCTGGCAGGTAAATCCCGGGCTCAACTGTATAAACCATACCTTCCTGCAGTTGCAGATCATTTTCTGCGTAAATGTAAGGTCCTTCGTGGCCTTCCATGCCCAACCCGTGACCGGTGCGGTGGGTAAAGAACGGACCGTAATCCCCTCGTTGGATGACGCCGCGGGCCGCGTGATCAATGTCGCCGGCACGCAGCCCAGGTTTTCCAGCCTGCCGGCCGGCGGCATTAGCCTGTTTGACCAGTTCATAGATTTTAGAAAACTCATCGGACACCGTGCCAACGGCAAAGGTGCGGGTAATATCGGATGCGTATCCCTGGTACGAAGCCCCCCAATCAAACAATAGCAAATCGCCGGTCTCAACTGTGCGGTCGGAAGGCACAGCATGCGGATTGGCGCTGTTTGGACCGCTGGCAACGATCGGTGCAAATGGCAGCTCGGAATCCGACCCGGCACGATAAAGGTTAATCAACAACTCAGCTGCCAGCTCGCGTTCGGTTACTCCAGCTTTTACCAGGGGTAAAGTGGCTTCCAAAGCTTTCTGGGCGATTATGGCTGCCTGGCGCATGGCTGCGATCTCCTCATCATCTTTTTGCATGCGCACCTGACCCAAGGCTTCTTCACCGGAGACAAAGACCGCCTTTGGCGCTGCAGTCTGTAAATAAGAAAGTTCCAGGAAGCGCAGCCGGGTTGGTTCAACTCCGATCCGTTTGCCGTCCAATTCCAGTGAATTCGCGGCTTTTTTGAACACGCCGTCCCATTCCAGCATGTTGTCCCCAAAGGAAATCGGAGTGAGCGGAATGCGGGCAGACGCAATTTTCGGTTTTTCCAGTTCCGGCATGATCAATACCGGGGCAGCGGGAGGTGCCAGCAATAGTACCGTCGGTCGTTCCATCAGGTGGAAGCTGAGCCCGGTAAGATAGAAAAGAGTTGGTCCAGGGTTCACTGCCAGGGCATCGAGTCCGGCGGAGGTCATTAATTGATAGAGGCGGTCAAGGCGGGCAGCGGTCATGGGCGATTCTCCTGGGCGAATTATACGCCGGATCGTTCTGGATGACCTCAGTTCAGCGCGCCTGATGGATTTGGCAGTCCTTGACAGTCGCCCAGCTTCGAAGTAAAATACCCTTACCCTAAAAAAGGGCCTGTAGCGCAGCTGGGAGCGCGCTTCAATCGCACTGAAGAGGTCAGGGGTTCGAATCCCCTCAGGTCCACTGGGGGCTGAGGCCCCAACCCAGACCGCTAAACGCGGACTTTACCAATCGAGAGTACATACTGGGCCCATAGCGCAGCTGGGAGCGCGCCTCAATGGCATTGAGGAGGCCGAGGGTTCGAATCCCTCTGGGTCCACTCAAGAACGAGTTATTTAACTCGTTCTTTGAAAAAGCCACAACGGGAGTAGTAGATCATCCGTCAGCGAGCCGGGAGAGCGAGGTGTGAGCCCGACAATGCGCAAGCGGAGCGTTTAGATCGAACTCGCTCGTTCGCCTGAAAGCCAGGCAGGCTGTTCTGGTGATTAATTAGCCAGAATCGGGTGCGCCCGTTATCGCGTCTTTGAGGTGGTCCGGGATTTTCCGGGCAACCAGGGTGGTACCGCGGAGTTCATCCTTCGTCCCTGATCGGACGAAGGATTTTTTGTTTAAGCAGGTCAATCGTTGGAGGACAAGATCATGGCAGACACGAAAACCCCGATTTACAATCCGGCAGAAATCGAACCCAAATGGCAGAATAAATGGGAAGAAGATGGATTAAACCATTCCGACATCGATCCTGCCAGACCGAAGCATTATGCCCTGACCATGCTTCCCTATCCCTCCGGCGACCTTCACATTGGCCACTGGTTCGCCATGACGCCGCCCGACGCCCGCGCCCGGTTCAAGCGTATGCAGGGGTATAACGTCCTCTTCCCCATGGGCTTTGACGCCTTTGGGCTGCCGGCGGAAAACGCTGCCATTAAGAATAAGGTGCACCCAAAAGAGTGGACCTTCAAAAACATTGAAAAGATGCGTAAGCAGTTCCGCAGCCTGGGTGCAATGTTCGATTGGCGCCGCGAAGCCATCAGCGCTGCCCCGGAGTTCTATCAGTGGACGCAGTGGTTTTTCACCCAGCTGTATAAACACGGGCTGGCCTATCGTAAGTCTGCCCAGGTGGATTGGTGCCCGAATGACAATACAACCCTGGCACGCGAGCAGGTATGGGGCGAAGACCGCCATTGCGAACGTTGCGGCACCCCGGTCATCAAGAAAAATCTGGAGCAGTGGTTCTTCAAGACAACCGCATATGCCGACCAGCTGCTGGACTTCAGCCAGATCGATTGGCCGGAACGCGTGCGCACGCTGGAAACCAATTGGATCGGCCGTTCCGAGGGTGCAGCTGTGTCCTTCACCACCGAACAGGGAGACACGCTGGAGGTTTTCACCACCCGTCCGGATACGCTGTGGGGCGCGACCTTCATGGTGCTGGCTCCCGAGCATCCCCTGGTCGCCAAGCTGACCAGTGCCGAACAAAAAGCTCAAGTGGATGCCTATATTCTGGAAGTCCAGCGCGAGTCGGATATTCAACGCGAGTCTACCGATAAGGAAAAAACCGGCGTCTTTACCGGCGGTTACGCCATCAACCCGGTCAACGATCGACGGATTCCTGTGTGGATTGCTGATTATGTGTTGATGACCTACGGCACCGGCGCCATTATGGCTGTGCCGGCCCACGATGAACGCGATTTTGCCTTCGCGATCAAGTTTGGCCTACCCATCCTGCCGGTTATCGAGAGGACAGACGGAATTGCAAAAAGCCTGGTGTTCCCTGGTTCAGTGGCTGAAGGATTTGCCGCGCAACTGCGTGATGCTGGAATTGAATACCACGCTGCTCCAGTAGGGGATCAAGGCGAAGGTTTGTTTGTCACTCTAATTGGGAACGCCCAAATTCATAAGTACATTGCCATGATGCAATCAGCCATCCAGCCAAAAAACTGGAATGAGGTCGTCGGCGCTCAATGGGTTTTCATATTTTCAGATGGGGTCCGCGAACTGGATTCTGTCTCCGCCGATCAGGAGATTCTGGCAAAGTGTAAGGCTCTCTACCCACAGGTAGGCGGCAATCGTACCACTATGGAGATGCTGAACGGTCTCGATTTTTATAAGGATGTCCTGTTCCATTCTGAATACGGTACGATGATCCACTCCGGGACTTTTAGTGGAACCCCTGGCGATGTTGCCAAGCAGAAAGTATCAAAATGGCTGGAGGAAAATGGCAAAGGCAAGGCAACGGTCAACTACCGCCTGCGCGACTGGCTGATTTCTCGCCAGCGCTACTGGGGCGCACCGATCCCCATCGTCTACTGCCCGACGCACAGCGCTGTCCCTGTCCCGGACGATCAATTGCCGGTATTGCTGCCGGATGACGTCGAATGGATGCCGACCGGCCAATCTCCGCTCAAGCTGCACCCCACCTGGAAAATCACTACCTGTCCCACCTGCGGCGGTCCAGCTGAACGCGAAACCGACACCATGGATACCTTCATGTGCTCTTCGTGGTATCACCTGCGTTATTTGAGCCCGCATTACACCAAGGGTCCGTTTGATCCCAAAGAATACGATTATTGGATGCCGGTCGATTCCTACACTGGCGGCATTGAACATGCCACCATGCATTTGATCTATACACGGTTCTTCCATAAAGCCAGCCGCGACATGGGCATCACCAAGGGTGACGAACCCATGCTGCAGCTGCGCAACCAGGGCATGATCCTGGGCGAAGATTCTGAAAAAATGTCGAAAAGCCGCGGCAATGTGCGCTCGCCGGATGACCTGGTTAAGGCTTATGGTGCAGATGTTGTCCGCGCCTATCTGATTTTCTTTTCCCGCTGGGACCAGGGTGCTCCCTGGAGTTCAGGCGGCATTGAAGGCGTCAATCGCTGGATCCGCCGGGTTTGGACAACCATCGTCGAACCCGGACCAGAGGGCTCAAAAGACGAAGCTGCGATTCGCGGTCTGCGGCGCAAGCTGCATCAGACACTGCGTTCCGTCACGCGTGACTTTGAGACCTTTGAATTCAACACCATTGTCTCCGGACTGATGGAACTGTTAAACGAAATGGTGAAAGCCAAACAACACGGCTTGTACAATTCTCCGGCCTGGAAAGAAACCGTCGAATTGTTCTTGCTAATGTTGGCGCCGGTTTCCCCCCACATCAGCGAGGAGTTATGGGCCTGGCTGGGCAAACCTTACTCGATCCACCAGCAGTCCTGGCCTTTAGTTGACGAAGAAGCCGCGCACGAGGATCAGATAACACTGGTGGTACAGATCAACGGCAAAGTGCGCGACCGGATTCAACTGCCGGCTGGAATCACGGAGGAAGATGCCAGGGCGCATACGCTGGCTTCACCCGCGGTTCAGAAGCACCTTGAAGGAAAAACGCTGCGTCAGATTATTTATGTTCCTGGCAAACTGATCAATATCGTTATTTGAGGTCAACGATTACTGCGCGGCAAACACCATAGTGTAATAACCGCCAAAGCTGCTGCCCGGAACGTTCACAAACCCAACACCGACCTCGGTGGGGCGGGGGTTCAAGATGTTTTTGCGGTGGACTGGACTGTTCATCCACCAGTTGAAAGCGCCTTGAGCATCCGCCCCGTATTCCGTCGCGCCTGCGTAGATGTTTTCCGCGGCATACGAAGGGTTGTATCCCTGTGCAATGACCCGGGTGCGGGCTTTCGAACCGTCCGAGCCGGTATGATCCAGGAAGTTGTTGCAGCCCATATCGATGCTGTGGACTTTGGCTGCTGCCATTAGCGCGGAATTGGCTGCCAGCGGTGCCGCTCCTTCCGCCGACCTGGCAGCGTTGACCAGATTCAAAATGGTATCCAGGTACCCTGAATTTTCCGAGAACGAACAATTGGATGGCGCGGGGACCACGGCGCTGGTAGTGGTTTCGGTTGTACCTGCCTGGCTGCCGCCCCAATTCACCACGATTTCGACCCAGATATAGTCAATGCCGTTGCTATTGACGCCAAAGCGGTTGCCGTTCGGGTCGCGGAATTCGTAATTAGCGCCGTACTTCCCGCCCTGGTTGGGGGCTGCCAGATCAATGGAGATATCGGCAGTCTGGCCTGGCGCAATTGCCGGCATGGGGGATGACAACGGTCCGTCGAGCGGATCACCGGCGGCAAAAACCAGCGAATAATCAGGATTAATCGTGCAGGTACCCTCATTGCGGATGCGCCAGATTTTTGTGAATTTTTCGCCCTGAGTAAAAGCTGTTCCATCTGGAATGGTGACATCTGCGTAGAAAGCGGCTTTATTGACGCAATCACTGGTTACCGGAACTACCGCGGGTGCGGTAGGAGGTTCAGCAGTAGGTGAGGCTGGTGATTCAGTCGGCTGTGGTTCCAGAGCTGGTCCTTCCGCTTTGGGTTCGAGCTCAGCAATGGATGCCGAGAGATTGAATGTCGCTGAGGCATTCCCAGATTGAACGGTATAGATCCCCGAATCCAAACCTTCAATTCCGAGTTCGAATACCTTGTCAAATTTTACCGGGGTATTAATGCAATCCACGCCAGACGCTTGGCTATAACTGGCTGTCAGGTTAAAGATCCTGTCATTCCGCTCAGCAGCCACTTCATCCAATATCGTGCAGGACGAGGGCAAGTTTCCTTGAATCAAAATTCGCTGTTGTGCGGCTCCCTGGGCTGTTGGAAGCACCTCGATCGCCACGATTTCTGCTAAACCTACTTGAGGTTCGGGTGGCGGCGTATTGGATGGATCGGCGGTGCGGTTCGAACATGCCGCTAAAATAAAGAGCAGCATCGAACCGAAAAAATAGGCTATTTTATTCAAGGCCACTACTCCCCTGTGCGCATAGATACAAGTAAAGGACATTGTATATCTAATTTGTGCACAATACAACTATCAACTTCAAGTGGTAATCTAGGGGAGGTGCTATTTTTCATTCCATGTACAATAAAGTCCATCTTCATATACAAGAGGCAGATATGCGGCTGGAAGAATTAAATTGGATGGATGTTGAAAACTATTTAGCCCAGGATGATCGCATTATTCTGGTGTTGGGAGCCACCGAACAACACGGCTATCTGAGTTTATTGACGGATGTAAAAATCCCGCAAGCATTAGCCGACGCCGCCAGTGCCAGCACTGGTGTACTGATCGCGCCGCCATTAAATTTTGGCGTATCGCCGTACTTCGCGACATATCCGGGCACTATTAGTTTGCGTACCAGCACATTTCTGGCAGCAGTAGAGGATATCGTCCGGTCGCTGTATCGGGTTGGATTCCGCCGCATGTTTGTCATGAATGGGCACGGCGGGAACAGCGGGGTGCGGACCACCCTGACAGAATTGGCCAATGATTTAACGGATGTGAGGTTTATCTGGTATTCTTGGTGGGAATCGCACAGCATTGAAGCGGTTGCCATGAAGCATGAACTAAAAACCACGCATGCATCCTGGATGGAAGCATTTCCGTTTACGCGGGTCAGTGAGTTGCCGTCTGATGCCAAAATCCCGCCGAAAGTCACGGGAATTCCAAATGCGGAAGAAACCCGGACGTTATACGGCGATGGTATGTTCGGTGGCGATTATCAGGTTTCTGGTGAAATCATGGATGAAGTATTCGCTGCCGCCCTGGGAGATGTTTTGGAATTCATCCAGTTTTAAGGAATTGAACAAAAATCTTCCAGGAAAAGTTAACAAATTTAAACAGTTTGTTAAAAAACCGAGTATAATATCTTAAAGAATTTGAAACCCCTTATGGCGTACCCGCCGGATGAGGTTTTTCTTTAGGCATATGTTCGTCTGGATGAAGCTGGGCGTATTCCCTCCCATTGGGAGGTTTCGGTAAAAGTTAAATCGGGCGCAGAGATGCCCAATTCACAGGAGCAGGGGAACTCACATCCTATACCCATAGAAGTGTTCCGGCTAAATGTCTGACTCATGCATACATTGCGCTATCGACATTCTGTGAAAAACTGCAAATCTGATAACAGGTTAACTGGAACCACGGTTTAGACCTGAATAGCAAGGTAAGTGTGGGTCCTGACCAACCCAGCAAAACTTAAATCCAACCACTCATGCCTGAATGGGTATGCTACGTTGGCAGTTTGCGGAATCAATGGGTAAGATCACGGCACTGAAGGTCCAAAAACGCAATCCGAACCGGGTCAATGTATACCTGGAAAACGAATTTGCTTTTGGATTGGCCCGCATCATTGCAGCCTGGTTGCACCTTGGGCAGGAGTTGAGCTCTGAAAAGATTGCCTCGCTCCAGTCACAGGATGCCGGTGAAGTGGCTTACCAGCAAGCTTTGCACTTTATATCCTATCGACCGCGATCCGAGGTCGAAGTAAGAAAAAAGTTGGCTGAAAAGGGTGCTGACCCCGAAATCATCGAAACCATTTTGGTGCGACTGCGCACTGCCCAGCTTGTGGGTGATGATCAGTTTGCCCGAAAATGGATCGATAATCGCAGCACTTTTCGCCCGCGCAGTCACCGGATGCTGCGCTATGAATTGCATCAGAAAGGTGTAGGCGAAGTTTTTATTCAACAGGCTCTGGCGGAAGCAGAAAGTGAGCCAGACCTGGCGTATCAGGCAGGCACAAAATACGCCCGCCGGCTGGAAGGGCTAGACTGGGAGCAGTTTCGCAAACGCTTGAGCGGTTTTTTAGGCCGTCGCGGCTTTTCTTACGGAACGGTTGCACCAGTGGTACGCCAGATTTGGGATGAAATTCATTCCGCTGAGCAATAAACCTGACTCGGGAAAGAGGAACTGGAAACATGGGAAATTCACCTTTATTAATCATTGGAATTGTCATTGGCGACATTATTTTGCTCGCCATTGGCTTTTTCCTAATCTCTCGATATTTTGCGGATCGTTTTCGCAAAGACCAACAGACTCGCGCTGACACCGTTCTGTTGACAGCCAATGAGAAATCTCGCGAAATCGAGTTGGAGGCCAAAGACAAAGCTATGAAGGTGCTGCAGGAGGCGGATAACGAAGTTAACCGCCGCCGGGCAGAAATTGCACGTGAGGAAGATCGCCAACAAAAACGCCGGGTAGAGTTGGATGGCCGCATCGAGCGGCATGAATTACGCGAACAGACTCTCAACAAACGCCAGAGCGCGCTCGATAAACGCACCAACGACGTTGAAAAGATGTATGAGCAGCATATGGAAGAGCTGCAGCGCATCGGCCAGATGTCGATGGAGGAAGCACGCGGACAGCTGCTGCAGGAAGCCGAAAAAGAAGCCCGCTCGGATATGGCCCGCATCATCCGCCAAATTGAAGCTGAGGCACGTTCTGAAGGCGAGAAACGCGCCCGCGAACTGATCACCGAGTCGATTCAGCGAGTGGCATCCGACCATGTGGTCAGTGTCACTACTTCGGTGGTCACACTGCCAAATGAGGAAATGAAAGGCCGGATTGTTGGCCGCAACGGCCGTAACATTCGCGCCTTTGAACAGGCTGCCGGTGTTGACGTGATCGTCGACGATACCCCCGAGGCAGTGACCATTTCCTGCTTCGACCCGATCCGCCGCGAGGTAGCCCGCCGCTCGCTCTCGCGTCTGATCATCGACGGACGCATTCATCCCGCTCACATTGAGAAAATTCTGGGCGAGGAGCAGAAGGAAGTGGACAAAACCATCATCGAGGCCGCGGAAGAAGCTGCCTACGATGCCGGTGTGGCAGGATTGCACCCCGAGGTACTCAAAGTACTCGGCCGCTTGAAATACCGCACCTCCTATGGCCAGAACCAACTCTCTCACGCCGTGGAAGTTGCTAAATTGTCGGCCGTTTTAGCCGCCGAGTTAGGTGCAGAACCTGAACCATCACGTATGGGCGGCTTGCTGCACGATCTCGGCAAGGCCATGGATCACAACACGGACGGCACGCATGCCATGATCGGCGCTGAGTTCGCCAAACGCTATGGCGTTCCTGCCCGGGTGGTCAACATCATCGCTTCGCATCACCACGAAGTCGAACAGGAAACCATCGAAGCGGTGATCGTTGAAGCTGCCGATGCCATTTCTGGCGCCCGCCCCGGCGCCCGCCGTGAGGATCTTGAGCAATACATCAAGCGGCTGCGCGCTCTGGAGGACATTGCGAATTCGTTCAAGGGTGTCAATCAGAGTTACGCCATCCAGGCTGGCCGCGAAGTACGCATCATCGTCCGTCCCGAGGACATCGATGATTTAGCTTCAACCCGTCTGGCGCGCGACATTGCCAAAAAGATCGAGGAGACAATGCAATACCCCGGTCAAATTAAGGTGACTGTCATCCGCGAAACACGCGCCGTAGAATTTGCCCGCTAAATCGAGCTGAAATTGATCATTAATAGAGGCGTCCGGCTGGACGCCTCTATTTGCATCCAAAAATAGACGAATGCTTTTATAATGAACGCGAATAGACTTCTTTTCCTAAAAACCCTCATGAAGGTCTTTGAATGAAACAATTGCTGAAGAATATGCGCGATGGGCAGAATGTGGTCGCGGATGTCCCCGTGCCGGCGCTGCGGCCTGGCATGGCTCTGGTGCGCACAGCCGCATCGCTGGTATCTGTCGGCACTGAGCGCATGGTCGTCGAATTTGCTGAGAAGGGCCTGGTTGGTAAAGCTCTTTCCCGTCCCGATCAAGTGCGCCAGGTGTTGGACAAAGCCCGGCGAGAAGGCGTCATCCCGGCTATGGAGGCAGTATTAAACCGGCTGGACCAACCCATGGCGCTTGGCTACTCCTCAGCCGGAACCATTGTGGCGGTAGGCAAAGGGCTGGAAGGATTTAATCCCGGTGACCGGGTGGCCTGTGCCGGCGGCGGTTTTGCGGTTCATGCTGAATATGCCCTGGTACCGAAAAATTTATTGGCGCGGTTGCCGGACTCGGTGGATTTCGAATCCGCGGCTTTCGCCACCCTGGGCGCCATCGCTTTGCAGGGCTTTCGGCTGGCTCAACCTCAGGTTGGTGAACGGGTTGCCATTATTGGACTAGGCTTGCTGGGCTTATTGAGTGTGATGATTGCCCGTGCTGCCGGATGTTCGGTCTTCGGCGTCGATCTGGATCCTGTGCGGGTCGAGTTGGCCCAAAAGTTGGGAGCCTTTGCGGTTTCCCGCGATGGTGCTGAAGACGCCGGGCGCAGTTTTAGTCAAGGACGCGGATTTGACAGCGTGCTCATTTGCGCCGACACCGCTTCCGACGACCCGGTAGCATTGGCGGGTGAACTGGCTCGCGACCGCGGGGTAGTTGTGGCGGTTGGAGCGGTCGGGCTGGATATTCCCCGGAAAATCTATTATGAAAAAGAACTGCAATTCCTGATTTCTCGTTCCTATGGTCCTGGACGTTATGACCCATCTTATGAGGAAAAGGGGCAGGACTACCCCTTCGGCTATGTGCGCTGGACTGAAGGCCGCAACCTTGAAGCCATCGTTGACTTGATCGGTTCAGGCCGAATGGACGTGCATTCGCTCATCACCCACCGCTTCCCCATTGAACAGGCTGAGCAAGCCTATGAATTGATTTCCGGGAAATCAGCTTCACCCTTCCTGGGTGTGGTAATCACATACCCGCAGGTCGAAACGACTGAGCCAGTCACTCGGGTGGAAATCCCTGGTGTTCCTTCCATACCGCAAGAAGCTGGTGAACCAGCCCTGGGCGTGCTCGGAGCTGGAAATTATGCCAGCGCCACCTTCCTGCCCGTGGTAACCAGTGTAGGCGGGGCTGCCCGAGTCGGCATTGCTTCCGCAACCGGCCTGAGTGCCCGGCACGCAGCCCAAAAATATGGGTTTGCCTATGCCAGCTCTTCCGAACAGGAAGTCCTGCAGGATCAGCGAATCAATGTGGTGGCGGTTCTGACACGCCATCATCAACATGCCCGCCAGGTGGTCACCGCCCTGGAAAATGGGAAGGCGGTGTTCTGCGAAAAGCCGCTGGCAATTGATGCGGAAGGTCTGGCTGCCGTCGAGAAAGCCCTGCAGGCACCTGGTGCCCCAATGTTGACGGTTGGGTATAACCGGCGGTTTGCACCCTTCTCACAGCGTCTGGCAGGCTTCCTGGCCAATCGCAGCGAGCCGCTGTCGGTGCATTACCGCGTCAATGCAGGGTTTTTACCGGCTGCTCATTGGCTGCACGACCCGCAGGTGGGCGGCGGACGCATTATTGGCGAGGGCTGTCACTTCATCGATTATTTAATTTTCCTGACGGGCAGCGTGCCGCTCAAAGTCCAGGCTATGGCTTTGCCCGATGGCGGACGCTATCATCAGGATAATGTGGTCATGACTTTCACTTTTAGCGATGGGTCGGTGGGCACGGTCACTTACCTGGCAAACGGCGATAAAACCTTCCCTAAAGAGCGCGTCGAAGTATTCTGCGGCGGGCAGGTTGCAGTCCTGGACGATTACCGCACACTCGAACTGACCCACAACGGGCGCAAGGAGACACTGAGATCCCGCCTGCGACAGGATAAAGGTCACCGGGCAGGATGGGAGACTTTCCTGAAAGCGGTCAGCAGCGCCGGGCAACCGCCTATTCCGTATGACCAGCTGATCGGCGGGTCGAAGGCAGCCTTTGCGGCTGTCCGTGCGCTGCAATCCGGGATGGTGGAAGAAATCGGATAATCGAGTGTGGCATGGCTGATCCGCGAATTTTACCTATAGCTGGACATGCCAGCCGAGAACTGGATAACCTGTTTTGGCCAGCTGATCAACCGATTGGCGTTTTAGCCGTCCTGCTTCCCGGTTTGAACTACTCCATGGACATGCCGCTGATGTTCTTCACGCGGCGCTTGCTGCTGTGGCGCGGGGTGGATGTGCTCAACCTCAATCCGCAAGCCCGCTCGGCAGCCTTTCAAAATGCGTCCGAATCCGATCAGATGTCCTGGCTGCAGGCTGATGTCCATGCCGGGTTGAAGGCTGGATTAGCTCAATCAAATTACCACCAGTTGATTCTGGTCGGTAAATCGATTGGATCGCTGGCAATTGCCGTGGGGGCGGATTACGCTCAGGCGCTGCTCCCCACCGCACTGGTCTGGCTGACGCCATTAATGCGCTATGAAGTCGTCCTGCAAGCTGCGTTGAACGCCGCGGGACCCCAGGTGCATCTGTGCGGGGGAGCTGATTCGACCTACAAACCAGATCAATTGCAGCAGATTTTGGCCGCGAAACAGGATGCCAGAGCCTATATCGCTGAAGGTGCCAACCATATTTTGGAAGTGCCGGGGGATGATCAGGCAACCTTTGACGGATTTAGCGGGGCGATGTTGTTCCTCGGAAAGTTTTTAGATACACTCCTGGCTCAATCCAACACGGTCGAGTCATAAAATGGTCCTGGCCGCGGGGAGACAAATTTTAGGATGTTAAGGAAATTCCGGCTGGGATGGCTGGCGTTGAACGAACTGGGTCCGCAGCAGGTCGGACTGTATGCCTTGTATCGGCTCGGGCTGGCGACTGGTCATTACCGCCGCAGCACACCGAAGAAAATGCATTCCTCCTTGCCGGATGGGGTTCGGTTCCAACCCCTGTTCACCAACCTGGCTCGTGAACAACTTGAAGCCGTCCTGAGCGATCTTCGCACCGACATCCTCCGCGAGGCTGAAGATCTGGTCAGAGGCCAGGTGCGCTTGTTTGGCGGTGCCTTACGCCCGCTCAATCTTACTCCGCCCGGCAGCAGCGAGCACTGGACCCGCTCGAAGTTTCCCCCTGGCGAGGATATCAAACTGATTTGGGAGCCGGCCCGCTTCGGCTGGGTTTTTACCCTCGGTCGGGCGTACATTCTGACCGAGGATGAGCGCTTCCCGCAGCTTTTCTGGCAATATTGGGAGCAATTCACGGCTGGCAATCCGGTCAACTGCGGTCCCAACTGGGAATCTGGCCAGGAAGTGGCGCTGCGCCTGATGGCGTATTGTTTTGCCGCTCAGGTTTTTGCTGCCTCTGAAAAGAGTACACAAGCGCGCAAGGCTGGCTTACTGGCAGCCATTGCGGACCATGCGGAGCGCATCCCACCGACACTGGTTTATGCCCGCGCCCAACATAATAACCACTTAATCAGCGAAGCAGTCGGACTGTATCTGGCTGGCACTGCCTTGCAAGGGCACCCACGGGCTGAAATGTGGCGCGATCTGGGCTGGAAGTGGTTAAATAACGCTTTTATGAGTCAAATCGAGCCAGACGGTACCTACGCCCAGCATTCCATGAATTACCACCGCATGCTGCTGCATCTTGCCCTGCTGGCATACCGGACTGCCCGAATCAACCAGCAGGATTTTCCGCAACATGTCAACCAGAAATTGGCTGCTGCCGCCCGGTGGCTGTTGGCTCAGGTCGATCCGATCAGCGGCGATGCGCCTAACCTGGGGCACAATGACGGGTCGGATATCCTTCCTTTAGGGGCTGGAAACTTTCGAGATCACCGCCCGGTGGGGCAGGCAGCTGCGGCCGTATTTTTAAACCAGCGGGTGTTACCCGGCGGCGCCTGGGACGAGTTGGCAATCTGGCTTGGGATCGCTTTACCGGTTTCCGATCCGACTCCGACGCCAATAGTCAGCCCGGCAATCAAGCGCTTGGGGAATGCCAGCGAGTGGGCTACCCTGCGCAGCGTAGAATATCACTCGCGTCCGGCGCATGCCGATCAACTGCATGTCGATCTGTGGTTCAACGGAAAGAATATGCTGATGGACCCCGGAACAGTTGCGTATAGCCAACAACCGGACTACAACAACAGCCTGGTCCACAGCCGGTTCCATAACACCGTGACCATCGACTACCAGGATCCCATGCTGCGCGCCGGAAAATTTTTATGGCTGCGCTGGGATCAGGCTCGCTGGGTGGAAAACGAATGTGTTCCAGGAATAATGCTGACCGCCGAGCATAACGGTTACCGCAGCCTGGGGGGTCAACACAAGCGCAGGCTGCATTGGCGCAATCCGGGGCAGTGGGAGGTGACCGATTGGGTCACGCCTCTTAATGAGCGCAGCATCCACACCATGACCATTCAGTGGAGGGTGCCAGATGGTAAGTATTCGCTGATTGGGCAAAAACTGACCGTGTTTGGCGCTAAGGAGACCCTGAAGCTCCATATCCAGGTTGAGGATCTCCACCCAACCGATCTTTTAGATTACCGGCTTGTGCGGGGCGGCATTATACAGCAGGGAGCCATCGGCGATTTCCAAAATGAAGGCTGGTATTCGCCCACTTATCTCCAGGTGGTTCCGGTTTATTCCTATCAAGTTACTTTCACAGTGGTAAAACCCATGATTTTCAAAACTAGAATTGAGATCGAAGCCCTCGATTCTGAATAGCTGCCTGCCTGCACCTGACTTCACTCTTAATCTGCATTAAAATGAACCCATGCATATCCTGCTGATCCATCAGGCATTCGCGGCATTGGATGAAGCCGGCGGAACGCGCCATCACGAAATGGCGCGTTTTCTCGTGGGTCAGGGGCACCGTGTGACAATCATCGCCAGCCCGGTCAGCTACCTGACTGGTTCCGCCCGCCAATCCAAAATCCGTTGGTCAAGCCGTGAAGAACCTGAGCCGGGCATCACCATTTTGCGCACCTACACCTATCCAGCCCTGCATAAGAGCTTTGTTCACCGGGTATTGAGTTTCTTCAGTTTCATGGTTTCTTCCTTTTGGGCTGGGCTGGGTGTTCGGAGTGTCGATTTGGTCTGGGGAACCTCGCCGCCGATTTTCCAGGGGGTGACAGCCTGGCTGCTTGCCCGGCTGAAAGGCATCCCTTTCCTGTTCGAGGTACGCGATCTTTGGCCGGCTTTTGCCATCGCTGTTGGCGTTCTCCAAAACCGCCCTTTGATTCGATTATCCCAGTGGCTGGAGCGCTTCCTCTACCGCCGTGCCAATCGGTTGGTGGTCAATTCACCCGGGTTCATTCCGCACGTCACCGAGCGTGGCGCACGCTGGGTGGAGTTGATTCCCAATGGGGCTGATCCTGGCATGTTCACCCCGGAGGATGGCGGACGATCATTTTCCAGCCAATACCACCTGGATGGCAAATTTGTGGCGATGTATGCCGGTGCGCATGGCATGTCCAATGATTTGGGGGTGGTGCTACAGGCTGCTGCCTTGCTGGCGGACCGTAAAGACATCCAAATTGTGTTGGTCGGGGATGGCAAGGAAAAACCAGCGTTGGTGGATCAGGCCGAACAGCTAAACCTTGGTAACATCACGTTTGTTCCCTCCCAACCTAAAAATAAAATGGCGGACGTTTTGGCATCCGCCGACGCTTGCATCGCCATACTTAAACCAATTGAATTATATAGAACCACTTATCCCAATAAAGTGTTTGATTATATGGCTGCCGGAAAAGCGGTTGTTTTAGCCATTGGCGGAGTGATAAGCGATGTGGTCCTGGAAGAAAACGCAGGTCTGGCGGTGAATCCCGGCGACCCGGCTGATCTGGCTTCCGCAATCCGCCGTCTGGCAGACGACCGAACGCTTGCCGTTGCCATGGGGGCGGCTGGTCGCGATGCAATTGAAAAGCGGTACAATCGGAATAAATATTCCCAACAATTTAACCTCCTCCTGGAAGATATGGTTAGGTGACCATTGGCCGATAAAATTCTGGTCGTCGAAGATGAAGTCTCATTACAGGAGACCCTGGCCTACAATCTAAAAAAACAAGGTTACGAGGTGGAGGCTGTCGGCGATGGCCTGGCGGCTTTGGACAAAGCCCGGCAGGCGCATCCAGATTTAATCGTGCTCGATTTAATGCTGCCCGGCCTGGACGGTTTTGAAGTAGCCCGCATCCTGCGGCAGGAAATGACCACGCCTGTTTTGATGTTAACCGCCCGCGACGATGAAATCGACCGGGTTGTAGGACTGGAAGTTGGCGCTGACGACTATATGACCAAGCCATTTAGTATGCGGGAATTAATGGCACGGGTCAAAGCCATGCTGCGGCGTGTCCGGTTGGTCCGTGAGGAGGTCGCCCTGGCTGGCACGACCCTCACTGCTTCACTAAAATTTACTTTTGAAGATCTGGTGATTGATAACACCCGCCGCGAGGTGCGCCGCCAGGACAAGGTGCTGGCGCTAAAACCCAAAGAATTCGAATTGCTGCATTTCCTGGCGCAGCACAGAGGACAGGTCCTTACCCGCGAGTTCATCCTGGAACGAGTCTGGGGCTGGGGCTATATTGGTGACAGCCGTACAGTCGATGTTCATGTCCGTTGGCTGCGAGAAAAAATAGAGGCAAATCCCGCCATTCCCGTCCGAATCGTCACCGTACGCGGTGCCGGCTACCGCTTTGAAGGGTAACCATGCGGTCATCGCTTGTCTGGCGCATCGCGGTTCCTTTTATTGTCCTCATCCTGCTGTCACTCGGCGGGATAAGTTTATATTTCACCAATTACACCGAAGATCGCTACACTGAAAACCTGCATCAAAGTCTCAACACATCCGCCAGTCTGTTGGCTTACGATATTTCGACGCAGATTCAGATGGGCGCATCGTATGAAGACCTTGCCCCGGTTATTAAGACGTATGCGGATACAACCCAAACCCGCGTCACATTAATCCGCACTGACGGTGTTGTTGCCGCGGATTCGCTGGCAGATCCGCTCACGATGGAAAACCACCTTAACCGGCCAGAGGTTCGCGCAGCCCTCAACGGACTCGAAGGTGCCGAAATCCGTTTTAGCGACACCTTGAAACGGCGGTTCTACTATCTGGCGGTGCCGGTGGTTGAGAATGGGCAAACGACCGCGATTATCCGCCTGGCTCGGGATTTAACCGTCATCGAAGCCGAGGTGGGAGCTGTGCGTGCCAGAATTTTGGGCATTGGCGCGGTGTTAATAATCCTCACTATTATTTTGGCTTACCTGGTCGCTGAAGCCACACTGCGTCCGTTACGAAAGCTGGCAGATAAGGTTCAGCGGCTCAAACCTGGGGATACTACCCTTGATCTGACTTCCAGCCGCGAAGACGAGATTGGCAAATTGAGCCGGTCATTTGAACAGGTTGCCAACCAGTTGAATATCCGATTGGAAGATTTCCAGGAGGAACGCGGCAAACTGGAAGCAGTTCTACGCCATATGACCGATGCAGTTCTGATGATCGATAAGGACGGAATTGTCATCCTGGCGAACCCGGCGGCTGAGTTGCTTTTCAATACCACCGTAGATCAGGCACTGGGACGGTCTCTGATAGAGGTTGTAAGACAGTATCAGCTGGTCGAATTGTGGCGTACATCCCGTGAGAGCAAAAAGCAGCAAATATCCACCCTGGAAACCAGCCCGGAGCGCCTGTTTGTACAGGCGACCGCGACTCCTTTGGAATCCAGTCTGCCTGGCAGCACCTTGTTGGTATTCCAGGATTTGACACGAACTCGCCGTTTGGAAACGGTGCGGCGGGATTTCGTCAGCAATGTTTCGCATGAACTTCGCACTCCGCTGGCGTCATTGAAAGCCCTGACGGAGACATTGCAGGAAGGTGCGTTAGAGGATCCGCCCGCCGCCCGCCGGTTTCTACAGCGGATGGAAGATGAAATTGACAACCTCACCCAGATGGTTCGCGAACTGCTGGATCTTTCTCGGATCGAGTCTGGCAGGGTGCCGTTTGATCGGCGGCCCGTCAGCCCGCAGTTCATCATTACGAATGCAGTCGAGCGCATGCGGCTTCAGGCTGAACGCGGGGGGTTGACACTTCAGGTCGAGGAAAATGCCGCATTACCAGATGTGATGGCAGACGCAGAACGCATCGAAGCCGTACTGGTCAATCTGCTGCACAATGCCATCAAATTCACCAAACCTGGCGGTCAAATTTTTGTTAATAGCCGGTTGGAAGATAATCAGGTTATCTTCTCTGTACGCGACACAGGCCAGGGAATTAATCCGCAAGATCAACCCCGCATTTTTGAACGTTTCTACAAAGCAGATCAATCGCGTTCAGGCGGCGGCACTGGTTTAGGCCTGTCCATTGCCAGACATACCATCGAAGCGCATCAAGGTCGCATCTGGTTGGAGAGTGTTCCAGGGGAGGGAAGCACCTTCTCCTTTTCCTTGCCAGCGGCGTAAAGGCATGCTAAACTCACATTGAGTTATTGGCGGGGATACGTACAGCCAGGGGGGAACCTGCGACGACCTGAAAAACCAGGCATTTTTACTTTCCGCCACTTTGTTAATTGGGTTAACCGCCTTACAACCTTCCGGTTGGAATTCGCCGCCGGGAATTTTCCGCTATTACCATTATGCATAGGCATGCCAGGCCAATCATCTTAACCTAAAGGAGCAGGTATGGACCCCACTACCGGAATCCTCTCTCAATGGCAGTTTGCCATCACCTCCATTTACCATTTCTTCTTTGTGCCGCTTACCCTGGGCCTGGGAATTCTGGTGGCGATCATGGAAACGATCTATGTTCGCACCGGCCAGGAACTATATAAGCGCATGACAAAATTCTGGGGCACCCTGTTTATTATTAATTTTGTCATGGGGGTGGTGACCGGTATCGTGCAGGAATTCCAATTTGGCATGAACTGGGCGGAGTATTCACGTTTTGTAGGCGACATTTTTGGCGCGCCATTGGCCATCGAGGCGCTGCTGGCATTTTTCCTTGAGTCCACCTTCCTTGGTTTATGGATTTTCGGGTGGGATAAACTTTCAAAGGGTATGCATCTGGCAGCCATATGGCTGGTAGCCATTGGCTCTGTCCTGTCTGCCTACTGGATCCTGGTTGCTAACTCGTTTATGCAATCGCCGGTCGGCTTTGTGGAATCCAGCGGACGGATGATGCTCTTGGATTTTGGGGCTTTGCTCGCCAATCCCTATGTCTGGGGCCAATTCCCGCATACGGTATTCTCCGGCTTTTCCACTGGAGCCTTCTTCGTCATCGGAATCAGCGCCTACCATATCCTGCGCCGCCATCAGGCCGATCTTTTCAAGCGCTCCTTTCAAATCGCGGCCGTATTCGGCATGATTTCTGTATTTCTGGTGGCCTTGGTCGGTCATAACCAGGCTCAGCGCATGGTGCAGCTGCAACCTATGAAAATTGCTGCTGCCGAAGGTTTACTGGAAACGGAAGACCCGGCTTCTTTTTCATTGCTCACCGTTGTCGATCAAAAAACGTTGACGCCTAAAGTCTCGATCCGTTTGCCGCGCCTTCTGAGTTTACTGGCCTACAACCGGCTGGATGGCGAGGTTAAGGGTGTGGTCCAGTTGCAAGCTGAATCGGAAAAACTATACGGTCCTGGGAACTATATCCCGTCCATTTTCTGGACCTATTGGGCGTTCCGGGTCATGGTTGGTGTGGGAATGCTGATGCTGTTATTGGCTGCTTATGCACTCTTCCGTACCATGCGCAATCAGCTGACAGCCCGCACCTGGCTGCTGGGTATATTTCCATTTACGCTATTCCTGCCCTATCTGGCCAATTCCAGCGGCTGGATCCTGACAGAAATGGGGCGCCAGCCATGGGTGGTTTATGGCTACATGCGTACGGCAGACGCTGTTTCCAAAAGCCTTACACCGGGAATGATCATAGCCAGCCTGGTCGGTTTTACCCTGGTGTATGGGCTGCTGATGGGCGTAGATATCTTCCTTCTCTCCAAATATGCCCGGGCTGGTGCCGAACCCGCCAGCTTCAAACGCACCGTAGAAGAAGAAAGCTACTGGGAATAGGAGCTGAAATGGACCTGAATACCTTATGGTTTATTTTGATCGGTGTTTTATTCATCGGCTACTTCATCCTGGAAGGCTTTGACCTTGGCGTTGGCATCTTGCTGCCATTCCTCGGTAAAAATGATACCCACCGCCGGATGATTATCAACACCATCGGCCCGCATTGGGATGGTAATGAAGTCTGGTTGATCACAGCCGGAGGTGCCATGTTCGCGGCATTTCCCGGTTGGTATGCCACGTTGTTCAGCGGCTTTTACCTGGCGCTTCTGCTGATGCTGCTGGCATTAATTGTGCGCGGAGTGGCTTTGGAATTTCGCAGTAAACAGGATAGCGCACGCTGGCGTTCATTTTGGGATTGGGCAATATGCATTGGCAGCTTTTTGCCGGCTTTATTATGGGGAGTGGCTTTTGCCAATTTCGTACGCGGTGTGCCCCTGGATGCAACCAAGAATTTCGTTGGCACCTTCTGGGATTTGATCAACATCTATTCGCTGCTCGGCGGTCTGGTCACATTGACCGGATTTATGCTTCAAGGAGCACTATTCCTTACTTTAAAAACCACCGAACCTATCCAATCGATTGCACGCTTTGCCGCCAGCCGAATTTGGGTGGTGACTTCCGCCGTTTTAATCGCGGCAGTCATAGCGACCTACTTTTTCACCGACATTCTGGCCAAATTGGGTGTAAATCCAGGTCCGGTACCCATCGGAGCTGTCATTGCAGTGCTGGTTTGCGGTTGGTTTATCCGCCAAAAATTGGATGGATGGGCATTTGCCATCAATAGCCTGGCAATTCTATTAACCACCGCCACAACCTTCTTGATTCTCTATCCGCGGGTTTTGGTATCGATTTTGGATCCCAACTTCAGCCTGACCATCTATAACAGTGCTTCAGGGCCGGTCACCCTTAAAATTATGTCAACCGTGGCATTGATTTTTGTGCCGATCGTCTTGGTCTACCAGGGCTGGAGCTATTGGGTTTTCCGCAAGCGCATCTCCGCGGAGCCATCCGACTTGCATTATTAAACATCGGTCGTCATTCCCTTATTCTGTTGTCAGACATGTCGTCCGCTTTACCTTTCCACTTAGTTCGCTTAAAATGGGAAGAATTACCATCCTCGGAGGTCAACTGTGCACCATTGCCGCGAAAAAGAAATCGTTAGGACTGATCATGCGCCAAAAGCGATCGGGCCGTATTCAGTAGGGGTAAAAGCCAGCCATTTTGTATTTACCGCTGGTCAAATTGGCTTGATTCCGGAGACCGGAACGATCATCACCGGCGGCGTGGAAGCTGAAACACGCCAGGCGTTGACCAATGTTCGCGCTATTCTGGAAGAAGCCGGCACATCGCTGGAGCAGGTGGTCAAGACCACGGTATTTTTGATGGATATGAACGATTTTGCCCGCATGAATGCGGTTTACGGCGAGTTTTTTACAGCCAACCCGCCGGCTCGTTCGGCAGTTCAAGTGGCTGGGCTCCCGAAAGGTGCATTGGTCGAGATTGAAGCCGTTGCCCTCGTCCCGTGTGAAGGTCACCACGAGTAATTCGTTGTTTGATAACGGCCTTTTCCTCCCATTGCCAAAACTAATTTTCACTCTGACGCATCCGGAATACCGAGATTGATGAGCGGGCCAGACACCGTCTCGATTGTCGTGCCTTGTTACAACGAAGAACAGACCATTGGTCTGCTTCTCTCGGCGATCTATGCTCAGACGTATCCGCGAGTGCTGATGGAAGTTGTCCTGGCGGACGGCCAGTCGAGCGATCTCACCCGTAGGAAGATCGAGCTATTTCAATCTGAGCACGCTGATTTGAAGATGCGGGTTATCGACAACCCCAGGCGCATCATCCCTGCCGGTGTTAATTTGGCGATTCAGGCTGCCGGCGGCAGCATCATCATCCGCCTCGACGCGCATTCCGTGCCAGAGCCGGCTTATGTTGAAAATTGTGTCGCCGATCTAAAAGCTGGAAAAGGGGATAATGTCGGCGGGCTTTGGCTCATCCAGCCTGGTAAACCCGGATGGATGGCGCAGTCTATCGCCGCTGCTGCCAGTCACCCGCTTGGAGCGGGCGACGCCCGGTATCGTTATTCGAATACCGCCGGCGAAGTGGATACGGTCCCTTTCGGGGCATTTAACCGCGGGCTCTTCGACCGGATCGGTTTCTATGACGAAACCCTGATCACAAACGAAGATTATGAATTCAATGCGCGCATTCGCGCGAATGGTGGTAAGATTTTTTTTGACCCGGCCATCCGCACTCAATACTTTGCCCGTCCTACACTCCGTGCGCTGGCGCGTCAGTACTGGCGCTACGGATACTGGAAATGGCGTATGTTAAAGCGGTTTCCGGATACCCTGCGCTGGCGGCAGGCCCTGCCCCCATTATTTGTTTTTGGCGTGTTGTTGCTGCTTATTCTGGCCATCTGGTTTGTCCTTGCCAGGATCCTGCTTGTCGGGGGAATGGCTATCTACATGGCGTTATTAATTGGGGCTTCGATCCCGTATGCGCGTCGTTATAAAGACTATCGGTTGCTAATAGGTATCCCCGCTTCGATCACGGTCATGCATTTTGCCTGGGGAAGCGGTTTTCTGTGGAGTTTACTCCGTTCGGGTGGTTAATTAAAAATTATGAGTAGTATCGAATCTGGGAAGCCATTAATAAAACCCGCCTGGCGCTTACGCCCGGCTGAACGCCGCGGCACATTGTTTTTTGGCGATCTTCTCGCCGCTCTCATCGCACTACTGGCTGGACTTTACTTTTGGGCGCAGGGTGATGAATGGTTGAACTTTTCCTGGCAGTTTCTGCAGGAACGGGTACCTGTCTGGTTCTATTTTTTACCGCTGGTCTGGTTATTGCTGTTGATTGAATCCTACGATGTACGCCGGTCCACCGCCCGTTTGGAATCTTTAAAAGAAATCAGCCTGGCAGCCGGGGTCAACGTAGCGCTATATCTACTCGTCTTCTTCATTTTCAATGGCTCCGAGGCAGCCCTGCCGCGCCGGGGTGTCATTGCTTTTATTGCGGTAGCGTTTATCCTGACGATGCTCTGGCGGCTGATTTTTATCGGCCTTTTTACAGCACCGCAATTCATGCGGCGGGTCATTATTGTCGGAGCCGGCAAATCCGGCGCCCAGCTGGCCAACATTATCAATGGGATTTGGCCGCCGCCATTCTATACCATTGGGCTGGTGGACGATGACGCCGAAAAACAGGGTACTGATATTGCCGGCTTGAAAGTGATCGGTACCAGCGCAAATCTATTTGACCTGGTACGCGAACATCAAGCCACGGATTTGATCTTTTCGATCATGGGCGACATGGAACCGGCCGTTTTCGAAAAGGTACTTGAGGCTGAGGAAAACGGCATCGAAGTCACCACCATGCCGATTGTGTATGAAGAACTCCTCGGAAGGGTTCCTATTTTCCTGTTGAAGTCAGACTGGGTGCTGCGTTCGTTTGTTGACCAGGCACATGTCGGCGGTTTTTTTGAACTTTCCAAACGCTTAATTGACATCATCGGTGGCTTGATTGGCTGCATCATCCTGATACTCTCACTTCCAATCATCGGCACGGCAATTTTGTTGGAATCCGGCGCTCCCATATTTTATTATCAGTCCCGCCTGGGTAAGAACGGCCGGTTATACAAGATGATTAAGTATCGCAGCATGCTGCAGGATGCTGAAGCGGATGGCATCGCCCGCCCTTCTTCAGATAATGACGAACGCGCAACCTTTTTCGGTAAATTTCTCCGCAAATCGCACCTGGATGAACTCCCGCAATTTTTCAACATTCTAAAAGGCGACATGAGCCTGGTAGGGCCGCGGGCAGAACGCCCCGAATTGGTTGCCCTGTTGC
>Ga0209002_10000826_pt1 | contig 25027 bp, 25 predicted proteins | sample Rifsed16ft2_FD_184010 | JGI IMG/M metagenome (GOLD analysis project Ga0209002, IMG submission 184010) | Soil microbial communities from Rifle, Colorado, USA - sediment 16ft 2 (version 2) | ecosystem: Environmental > Terrestrial > Deep subsurface > Rock core/Sediment | place: Rifle, Colorado... | reverse complement strand
TGTCTTTCTGAAGTATCCAAAGACCTCTTTTGGCATAAGCATCAAGAATCTTTAATTAGACTCCAAGTCGCATATTCTTCAGGAGTCAGGCCAAGCTTTGTTGTGGATCTCCTCCCGTAAGACCTTTTAAAATGAGGCACCAGAATATCCTTCTTGTAAGACTCAATAATCACGGGGTGAATATAATATTTACGGCAGACACTTTTGGTATTACCCAGATGGGTTGAAACAACGGCCACCACGTCCGCAATCTTGTTTTTAAGATCGCTTTCGTTTGTCGCGCTTCCCTCCCGATAGAATGAATCTCCGGCAAGAACGCTTCCGCCCCAGGTACGAAAATCTTTTGCGGAAAAGTCGGCTCCCGTATGGGCTTTTAGATAACTGTTCACCTCCGCCGAGTTTATTGATTTCCTCTCATTATTTTCATCTAAATACTGAAAGAGCTCATAGCCTGGCAGGTCAAGACACTGCCTTACGGTTCGGGCCACTCTTGGATCGGTTACACCAAGCTCGTGAAAAACACCGCTTTTCCCCTCGAAACTGAAGGTCATCGTGTTACCGCTAATCTCTACATGCCTTTCCCGCATGGTGGTTAGACCATACGAGTGATTTTCCTCAACATAGGTCGTATTCCCCACCCTGATAAAGGTATGCTCCAGAAGCCAGACCACGGTTGCAAGAACACGGTCTTGGGTTAAAGAATGTTCCCGCATGTGCGCGCTTACGGCTTTTCGAAGAGCTGGGAGCCGCTCACCAAATGTAATCATCTGGTCAAACTTGTGCTCTTGGTTTCGCTTGACCCATTCGGGATGGTAAATGTACTGTTTACGTCCCCGGGCATCCGCACCGACGGCCTGGATGTAATCCTTCGGATCCGGACTAATAACAACGTCTTTCCAAGCGGGCGGAATGGCAAGTCCCCGGATACGATTGGCGGTGGTCTTAGAAACAGACCTTCCTTTTTCGTTAATAAATCTAAAACGATTACCTTTTCTTACCCGACGCAGGATTCTGTCCGTGTCCTTACGATAATGAATCTGTGTCAATAATTTATAGTGTAGTCCAGATACGTTTCTTTAAGAAGTGCTATAACTTGGGCCACTATGAATTTGGCTTCAATATCGTTCGAGTCCCAGTAGGGTCACCAATTAGCCTCCAAAACCACCCCATAAAAACCCCATAGTAGTTGACTTCCAGGTTGATTTCTGCTACATTACAGCTTCCGAATCTAGCTTCCGCTAGGCTTGGAAAGCACGTTGATTTACTATATCGACCTTACCTGGTAAAGCCAGGAAGGAACAATTTTCTATCCGGTAATGCCGGAAGGAGGCAAAGTGAGACACCAAGGGAGTGAAGGGTGGCGCGAAGAAATCGAAAAGACCCGCAGGGTACCGCATTGGAAGGATGAACTTCTTTCCAGGGCCGGTGCTTTGTTGGGCGAGTGGGGTCGGGATGTGAGAAGGATTGGGTACAAAATCAATGAAACCCAGATCCAACACGAGTTCCCGATCAGCTCCCTTTTCTCGTTCAAGCCACTCCACGTTCTGTTTGTACAGTTTAACACTTGGGAACCGATCACGAAAAAGCCGGGAACAAGAGTCGTCAGATTTGGCCCCAACACGGCCTGTTTGATGGTTCTTGTCAAGAACCCGCTGGAGAGCGGTGAGGGATACGAATGGTTGCTTTTGGCCCGCAGGAAATATCAGTTCGCGGCAGGCCAGCAACACTTCACCGAATTTTCCCGAGGGTTCACGCCCGGCAAAATGGACTCTGACCAGGGATGGCATCTGTTCGACAGGGACTTCCCCGGTTTCAGGGTTAACGGTCAAGGAGCTGATTTCGTGGAGAACGTTTTCCACACGCAACTTGGCCGTGGGGTGTTTGAAAATACTGGCGAGTACAACAACAAGGCCAGCAAACACCTGATCGTTGTCACTTTGAAAAGGCACCTATCGAAAGATGAGCTGAAGGCAGTTTTGGTAGCCGGTCGCTTGGAAGCGGAGTATCGGGATAACCCCGACTATCCGGATCTGAGCGAGCTTGATGGCCGCGATTTGGTTTCCGAACCAATGGTCTTCGAGCTGACCGAAGCAGCCAAGCTCTTGAATGCTCATCTTGAGGGTGATAAGGAAGCTTGTGAAACGCAGTTTGGTGAGGTGTACTCCCTGTCATGCTGGGAGCACTTTCTCACCCTCTACGGACACCAGTTTCCCGATATTACACCCAAAGAGTGCACCTTACCGGTCTAGCACAAATTGCCGCTAGGTCGAGGTCCTTCCAAGGACCGAAGGATCGGTTAACGACCGGCCTATCCTACTCTACGTTGTCTCAAGGGAGGTTCAGCCTTCCGGAGCCAACTCTGTCCAAAAGACAGGAGTTGGGATATGGCTCAAGGGCAAGTCCATCCGCAGAGAGTTGTTCCGTTCGAGATGGTCGTCGTGCCTGAGGGGAAGAAGCCCGGCTGGACCCCGATGTTCGATGAAGGCGGGAATCCGATCGGCTTCATGAACCCCACTTTTGGGCTCATCCGCCACAGTGCGATCGTCAATGCTGAAGGGGGGTACTTGTACGACTCGCTCCTTCACGAGGATGGCCCACTTGATCAGGCGACCATGCAGGCGACGCCGAACGCCGTTATTGTCCCGATTGAAGAACGGGCCGACGGCTACTACGTCCACTGCCACCGCGAGTTCCGGCCGGTCATCCGTGACCATGTCACGGGCGTCTGGGGCGTCGAGGTTCTCTCGATCGCGGGCGGCTTTACCAAGAAGGGCGCCAAGACTTCCGAGACGGCTCTTGCCGAGCTGTTCGAAGAGGAAGGCATCAAGGTCGAAGAGGCGTCCATGAAGCGCATCGGCTATGCCAGCCCGAACCGCGCTTTCGTCGCCACCTGCGTCGAAATCTGGCTTGCCAGGTTCAAGGTCGCAAGCGTGGCCACGCCGGACAAGGAAGAGTCCATCCACGGCAACGAAGTCGTCAGGATTGACCTCTTTCCGTTCGGCCAGGACATGATCGTCAACAATGCGGTCGCGACGGCTGCGAAGCACCTCGGCTGCATCGTGGCGAAGCCCAAGGAGGGCCTTCTGGAGGACTAACTCCGCCAAACGTGCCCATGTGCGGGGAGAGTTTGAGAGCTCAGCTTTCACTCTCCCCGCACGATGTTTTAATTTAGAAATATTAATAAATACGTCGGAATATTTATCTGTGTATCTAAACTTCTCCGCCAATTCAATAATTGAAAAGTTCGGAATAAATAATCAAAGGTCATTTGATTTTTCTTGACAAAAGGATTTCGGAAGTCTAAAATTTCTTCCGTATAGAATAAGTTTGTCCCTCCACAAGATCTAACTGCGGAGGGGTATTTTTTTAGGGAAAATCATGCGCAAACAGGTTCAACTTACCAAAGAAGGATTTAAATCCCTGCAGAAGGAACTCGATGAACTGGTCAATGAAAAAAGACCAAAATTAGTCGAGCGGCTTGCTAATGCCAGATCTCAAGGGGATTTAACCGAAAATAGCGACTACTCAAACGCAAAGGAAGAACTTGAGTTTTTAGACGGAAGGATTGATGAGCTTGAAGCTGTTCTAAAAAACGCCGAAGTCGTCAAGAATGGCGCATCCAAAAACGGCGGAGTCTCGGTCGGTACAAAAATCACGGTTAGAGTAAACGGCGAAAAGCACGTTTATCAGATGGTTGGAGAATGGGAAGCAGATCCAGTTAATAGAAAGATTTCTCCTGAGTCACCCCTGGGCCAGGCTTTGGTAGGCAAAAAAGTGGGAGAGAAAGCCGAAGTAAAAGCCCCCGCAGGTAAGGTCACCTACGAAATCCTCGCAATCGAGTAATTGCTTTGTTACAATTAGCCTGAAAGATATGCATTGGGCGGATAAAATCGCCGAGGAAATAATCGCCTCCAAGGAATACAAACCCTATTGGGTGGATGATATGAAGACCCCATCTGGGTTTGCCCATGTGGGCTCGCTTCGTGGCCCCCTTATCCATAGCGTAATCTTCAGGGCCCTTAAGGATGCCACAAAAGAAAAAGTTACCTACACCTTTGTTTTCAACGATTTCGATCACGCCGATGAACTTCCTCCGGAATTTAAAGAAGAACTTAAAGAATATATGGGTTTTCCTTTGAGAAAAATCCCTTCTCCGAAGCAAGGATTTAATTCATTGGGAGAGCTTCTGGCCGATGACTTGAAAAAAACAATGCAGTCGTTGGGGGTGGAAGCGGAATTTCTTTCCTCCTGGGATATGTACCATCAGGGAAAGTTCGATGGAGTAATCAAGGAAGCCCTGGATGCTGCAGAAAAGATTCAAGATATCTACGAAAGGGTTTCGGGAAGTAAAAAAAGGCAGCAGGGCTGGCTCCCCTTTTCGCCTATTTGCGAGAATTGTGGAAAAGTAGGAACAACCAAGACTTTTGCCTGGGACGGAAAGGAAGTTTCATATAAATGTGAGCCTGATATGGTTTCTTGGGCCAAAGGTTGCGGCCATGAAGGAAAAATAAGTCCCTTCGGAGGAACTGGTAAACTTCCTTGGAAGGTAGATTGGGCTGCCCACTGGAAAGTTATTGGTGTAACCATCGAAGGAGCCGGGAAAGACCACGCCTCGGCAGGGGGCTCCTACGATATTGCCATGGAGCTTTGCGACAAGGTCTTTAAGTTCCCGAAACCCTATAAACTCCCTTATGAATTTTTCCTGATAGGGGGAAGGAAGATGTCTTCCTCAAAAGGGCTGGGGGTTAAGGCCCACGATATTACCAAGATGCTCCCCCCCGAGATTGCCAGATTTGTATTTACCCGTACCAACTACAAGGAGCAGATTGATTTTGACCCGGTAGAAACAATGGCCATTCCCGACCTTTTTGATGAATACGACAGGTGCAGGACTGCGTACGTTGATGGTTCGGATGAAACTTTGGCCAGGATTTTTGAGCTTTCCCAGATTAGGGATGCTGGGGCCAAGAAAGATGTGTTTCTACCCAGGTTTAGGGACGTTGCCAATTATATGCAGCTTCCGGACGTTGACCTTAGCAAGAAATTCGAAGAGGTCAAAGGAGGGAAGCTCACCCCTGAGGAGACAGAAATATTATCTGAGAGGGAAAAATACGCAAAGGTTTGGATAGAGGAATATGCACCGGATGAATACCGGATTAAAATGTCCGAAGGGCTCCCCAAAGAAGCTTCTAAACTAGACAAGGAACAGAAAGAATTTCTAAGCAAGGTCGTTGGACTTCTTGAAAGCGGCAAAGATGCAGAAACACTTCAGCAGGACCTCTACAAGGTCGCAAAGGAGGGCGGGGACGTTAAAAAGGCATTCTCCGCCATATATCTGGCAACCATAGGGGCAGACCACGGACCCAAAGCAGCCTGGTTTCTCCTTTCATATCCGAAAGAAAAGGTAATAGAAAGACTGAAGGAGGCATCAAAATGATTACCAGAGAACAAGCGCTGGCACTTCTACATACCAACATGGAATCCCAGAATTTAAGGCGGCACTGCTATGCGGTTGAGGCCACCATGAGGGCTCTGGCCAGATATTTTAAGGAAGACGAAGAAAAATGGGGGATAGTAGGGCTTCTCCATGACGGGGACTACGAAAAAACCAAAGAAACCCCGGAAAAACACACCCTTTTAATGGTTGACTGGCTAAAAGAGGCGGGCGAGACCGACCCTGAAATAATCTCGGCCATACTTTCCCATAACTATGCCCATCTGGTTGATACCAAGGTTGGGGACGGAGTTGCCGAGGCTCCCAAAAATAAATTGGAATGGTCCCTATACTGTTCGGATGAGCTTACCGGACTTATCGTTGCGGTTTCCCTGGTTCGGCCGGACAAAAGAATTTCTTCGGTGACGGTTAATACCGTATTAAAAAAGTGGAATCAAAGATCCTTCGCCGCAGGGGTCAAAAGGGAACAGATTGCCGAGTGCGAGAACCGCTTGGGAGTCCCCCTCAATGAATTTATCGGGATTGCCCTGGAGGCCATGCAGGGAATTTCTGAGGATTTAGGGCTATGAGGATTGAGAGGTTGGTCATCGGTTCGACAAACCCCGGAAAAATCAAGGAATGGAAGCTTCTACTTAAAGGATTTCCTTTGGTAAGTATTGCGGAGGTGGGGAAATTCCCCGAACCCCAAGAAGATGGCCAGACCTTCTCAGAAATTGCCAAAAGAAAAGCCAAACATTATGCGCGCTTGAGCAAAGACTTCGTTCTCGCTGAAGACGGAGGTTTTGAAATAGATTTTCTTGACGGGGCCCCCGGAGTCAAAAGTAGAAGAGTTTTACCGGGAGACAAAGAAGGTACGGACCAGGAACTTATAGATTTCGTTATAGATAAACTTAAAGGCGTTCCCGAATCCAAACGAGGAGCAAAACTAATTACCAGTGTAGTCTTGGCCGACCCTAAAGGCAGGATTATTTACGAGGATATGGGAGAAATACGGGGGGAAGTTCCGCTAAAGGCCTCGCCCAACTTGGAACCGGGCTATCCCTACCGTTCCGTGTTTTTTATTCCTGGAGCAAATAAATACTATGTGGATTTAACTGAAGGAGAACACAGAAAATTTAATCACCGCTCTCCCGTTGCAAGAAGATTGGCTAAATTTTTGTTAGAATACAAGTAATGTTGGACATTCAATTCATCCGCGAAAATACCCAAAAAGTTAAAAAAGGAATTTCTGCAAAACAACTTGATCCTTCTTTGGTAGATAAGCTTCTGGAGCTTGATGAAGAAAGAAAAAAACTGATTGTTGAGGTTGAGGCTCTCAGGCAAGAAAGAAATAAGATTGCCAAGGAAGGAAAGGCCTCGGACGAGGGGAAAAAGATAAAAGAAGAGCTTAAAGGCAAAGAGCCCGAGCTTGCCAAGGCTGAAGAAGAATACCAAAAAATCTTAAACCAGATTCCGAATCTTCCGGCGGAGGATGTCAAAGAAGGCAAAGACGAAAGCGAAAACGAAGTAGTAAGAAGTTGGGGAGAACCCAGTAAATTTGATTTCGAAGCCAAAGACCATTTGGCATTGGGAGAGGCTTTAGACATTATCGATGTTGAACGTGCAGCCAAGGTTTCCGGCGCCCGCTTCGGGTACTTAAAAGGCGATGCGGTACTTCTTGAATTTGCCCTGGTCCAGCTTGCTCTTGAGACCCTAATGAAAGAGGGATTTGTTCCGGTTATTCCCCCCGTTCTTATCAAAAAGGAGTCGATGTGGGGCATGGGCTACCTGGAAAACGGCGGAGAAGAAAATATGTATGTTTTGGACAAAGACGGACTTATCTTGGTTGGAACGAGCGAGCAGTCGCTTGGACCCATGCACACCAATGAGGTCCTTGAGGCAGGGAAACTTCCTCTTAGGTATGTAGGTTTTTCCCCTTGCTTCAGAAGGGAGACCGGAACCTCAGGAAAAGATATAAAAGGAATCTTAAGGGTCCATCAATTCGATAAAGTCGAGATGTTTTCATTCGTCAAACCCGAGGAGTCAGACAAAGAACATGATTATTTTTTAAGCCTTGAGGAAAAGCTTTTGCAGGCCCTGGAGATTCCGTATCAGGTGGTTAAGATGTGCTCGGGTGATTTGGGTGGTCCTGCCACCAGAAAATACGATTTGGAAGCCTGGATGCCGGGGCAGGGAACATATAGAGAGGTAACCTCAGCATCTACAACCACAGATTTTCAGGCCAGAAGGTTAAATATTAAATATCGCGAGGGAGGAAAAACCGAATATGTACACACCCTCAATGGAACAGCATTTGCCATTGGTCGCACAATCATTGCGATTTTAGAGAATTACCAGGAAAAAGACGGTTCTGTAATTATCCCGGATGTTCTTCGTAAGTGGATTGGAAAAGACAAAATTACTCCTTAGTGTAATATTTCTTTCCCCTTAGTTTTTCGGGAAGCAGCGACTCTTTACTGTATTTTTCGTAGCCTTCTCCGTAGCCGATATCCTCCATGAGTTTGGTCACAGGATTTCTTATTTTTAAAGGAACGGGGAGATTCCCGAGTCGACGGACATCATCCACAGCTCTAAAGTAAGCCTCGTAGGCTGACCTGTCCTTCTTTGCGGATGCCAAATAGACAGTTCCATGGGCCAAGTTTATTTGACACTCAGGATATCCTATCGTTTCGCAGGCTCTAAAAACTTCGTTGGCAACTACCAGCGCGGTTGGCTGTGCCATACCAATATCCTCTGATGCGAATATGACCATTCTTCGGGCGATATATAAGGGATCCTGCCCAGCCTCTACCATCCTGGCAAGATAATATAAAGCTGCATCAGTATCCGAGGCCCTTAAAGATTTGATGTAGGCGGAAATTACGTTGTAGTATTCCTCGCCCCTTTTGTCGAAAGTAAATTGTCTCCTTTGAAGTGCTTGTTCAATCGTTTGAAGTGATAGTTTTTTGGACTTGGAAATATTGGTTGCAATTTCCAATACAGTTAGCGCCACTCTAGCATCCCCATTGGAGGATTCTATTAGAAAATCTTTTGTTTTTTCCTCCAGCCTCACCGAAAGATAATCCTGGGCCCTCTGGGTAATTTTTTTGATCTCTTTGGGTGAGAGTTGGTTAAGAACCAGGACCCTGGTTCTTGATAAAAGAGGACCGATTATTTCAAAGGAAGGATTTTCCGTTGTTGCTCCGACCAAGGTTATATCTCCCCTTTCTACAAAAGGTAGAAGCTTTGCCTGCTGGGCTTTATTGAATCGGTGGATCTCATCAACCACCACGACCGGAGGAAAAAGGTTCCCCTGCTTCATTATTTTTTCTATTTCTTTGATGGATGAGGAAACGGCAGAGAACTCAAAATATTCTCTTTTAAGGTCCAAGGCGATTATTCTGGCTAAAGTAGTCTTTCCTGAACCGGGTGGTCCCCAGAAAATTAAAGAAGGGAAGAATCCTGTCTTTTTGGCTGATGAGAGAAGCTTTCTGATAACTCCATCTGCCCCAACCAAGTGTTTTTGTCCCACAAATTCGGAGAGTTTCTTTGGCCTTAAAAGTTCAGGCAGGGGCGTGGTTTCCATGTCCGCCTATCTTACACCCAAATAAAATACGAAGTAAAGTATAATAGGGCGTATGAAAATTCTCCCGGGAATACAAATTCTGGAGGAGCTTAAATCTCCCATAAACGGCAAAATAAGGGTCGTAAGAAGTTTGGGTCTGGGAACATATATTCAAGCCGAAAACCTGACTCAATCTGGGGGTGTTGTTAAAGGGGTTTGGAAAAAAGCACTTTCCGAGGCATCTCGTATTCACCCGGATGAAATTAAGAAATGTTTAATTTTGGGACTTGGTGGAGGAAGCTCTGCCATGATAATAAAAAAGATTTGGCCGAAAGCTACGGTTACGGGCGTAGATATCGATCCTATTATGGTCTCTCTGGGGAAAAAATACCTCGGCCTTGAAGGGGTTGAGGTAGTAATTCAAGATGCCAAGGATTTTGTCTTAAAGGCAGTTAAAAATTCCAAGAAATACGACCTTGTCTTGGTAGATACTTACAGGGGAGATGTCTTTCCCAGGGAGTTTGATAGTCTGGCTTTCTTTAAAAGAGTTAAAAGACTTGTCTTAGAAGGAGGATTGGCAATTTTCAATCGCCTTTACTATGGTGAAAAAAGGCCCCAGGCCATGAGATTTGGGGCAAAACTGGAAAAAGTGTTTGCGAGAGTAGATTACGTTTTCCCCGAGGCCAATTTAATGTTTATCTGTTCAAGCGCCCTCTCGACTTCCCTATAAAGTTCTTCCACCGCTCCGTTATTTAAGAATTTATAATCTGCCATCTTGATACATTTTCTAAGGTTTTGCTTGGTTGGGTCTCTAGAATCCATCTCTCTTTTCTCGTTGCTTGTGAATTCTTCGAAAGAAATCTGGTAGATATCCTCCTTGATAAGAACCGTTCTTCGATAACGGAGTTTGGGGTTGGCATCTACGGCGAAAAGATAAAACTCACCTTTCATTCTCAGGGCGGTGATTTCCCCTGGGGCTCTTAAGCTTTCAATGACGCAATCTTTGCGGCTTTTATTGGCTGTGTTATATAAAGATTCTGCAATATAACTGGGCCCGAAATTTTTGCGCAATTCATTCCCCACGCTAACCAAGTTGTCCCGATTTAAAGTAAGTTTTCTTTTTACAAGTTCTTTGTTAAGAAATTCCCTTACAGAGAGATGTTTGAACCCTTTCTTTTTAACAAGATATTCAGCGATGGTTCCTTTGCCTGCCCCTAAAGTTCCCGTAATTCCGACTATCATCTTCAAAGATTATACACGCACATTCTGCTAGAATATAAGCGTGCTTAAAATATTCTCAAAACTTTTGGACATAAACCAGAGGGAAATTGACAGACTTGCAAAGATAGTCGAGAAGGTTAATTCCTTTGAGCCCAAAGTAAAAAAACTAAAAGATAAGGATTTTTCCCAAAAAACCGAGGAATTTAAGGAAAGATTCTCAAAAGGCGAGGCCCTGGAGGATTTACTGCCCGAGGCCTACGCTTTGGTGCGTGAGGCTTCCTGGCGCACCCTTGGCTTAAGACACTTTGACGTTCAGCTTATGGCGGCAATTGCCCTTTTTGAGGGGAAGGTTGCTGAACAAAAAACAGGAGAGGGGAAAACCCTTTCCGCAGTTCCCGCGCTTTATCTTCGGGGCCTAACGGGTAAAGGAGTTCACCTGGTTACCGTGAACGATTATTTGGCCCGCCGTGACGCAGGCTGGAATGCTCCGATTTTTCATCTTCTGGGCCTTTCGATTGGCTCCATAATCCAGGAAGGCAAATCCTTTGTCTACGACCCAGCCTATTCCGACTCAAGCCACGGAGATGAGCGCCTGGCCCACCTTAAACCCTCCCAAAGAAAGGAAGCTTACCAGGCGGATGTTACTTACGGAACCAACAACGAATTCGGGTTTGATTACCTGCGGGACAATATGGTTTCTTCCTTGGATGAAATGGCCCAGCGTGGGCACCACTTTGCCATCGTTGACGAGGTCGACTCGGTTTTGATTGACGAGGCCAGAACTCCCCTTATTATCTCCGCTCCGGATACTGAACCTACCGATAAATACTACAAATTTGCCCAGCTTGTGGGGAAACTTAATCCCGATACCGACTACAAAATTGACGAAAAGGCCAAAAGCGCAACCCTGACGGAGCACGGAATTGCCAAAGTAGAAAAAATATTGGGAATTTCAAATCTTTACGAAAAAGATTTCGAATCGATTCACCATATTGAAAATGCCCTTCGGTCAAGGACCCTTTATCTAAAGGACAAAGACTATGTGGTTAAGGATAACCAGGTAATTATCGTTGATGAGTTTACCGGAAGACTCATGGTTGGACGTCGCTGGAGCGACGGACTTCATCAGGCGGTTGAGGCCAAGGAGGGAGTCGTCATCCAGCAGGAGAGTAAGACCCTGGCAACAATCTCTTTCCAGAATTACTTCAGAATGTATGAGCATCTTTCCGGAATGACCGGAACAGCCGCAACCGAGGCCGAGGAATTCAAGAAAATCTACAAACTCGATGTTGTTGCAGTCCCAACGCATAAGGATATGGTCAGGAAAGACCATTCGGATATTATCTATAAGACCCTAAGGGCAAAATACGGGGCTGTGGTCGGGGAGATTGAAGAACTGCACAAAAAGAGCCAGCCGGTTTTGGTGGGAACAACCTCGATTGAGAAAAACGAAATCATATCCGAATACTTAAAAAGAAGAAAAATTCCCCACAACGTTCTTAACGCCAAAAACCACGAAAGGGAGGCTCTGATTATCGCCGAGGCGGGAAATCCGGGCGGGGTGACCGTGGCTACCAACATGGCGGGCCGGGGTGTGGACATCGTTTTGGGAGGCGCGATGCCGGATAGGACAGAGGGAGTCGGCCAGGAAAAATACGAAAAAAGTCCTGAATACAAAAAATGGAAGGAGTCCCACGAAAAGGTTGTCGCGGCAGGTGGCCTTCATGTAATCGGGACGGAAAGGCACGAAGCCAGAAGGGTCGATAATCAGCTCAGGGGCCGCTCAGGCCGCCAGGGAGACCCAGGCTCTTCCCGCTTCTTTCTTTCCCTGGAGGATGACTTGATGAGGATTTTCGGAGGGGAGCAGATAAGCTCTTTAATGGATAGGCTTAACCTGCCCGAAGAGCAGCCGATAGAAAACTCCCTGGTTTCAAGGGCTATTGAGCAGGCCCAGATTAAGGTTGAGGGATTCCACTTTGACATCAGAAAGCGGTTGGTTGAATTTGACGACGTTGCCAACCAGCAAAGGGAAATTATCTATAAGCTCCGCCGCCGCATCCTTGAGTCGGATAACGTCAAAGATGAAGTTTTGGAGAAGCTTAAAGGACAAATTGACAAGATTCTTGCAACCGGAGAGGACATTGACGGGAGGCTCGATTTTGAAAGAATAACGGTTTCTTTTTTGGCCATGGTTCCGTTTGACGATGCCTCAATCAAAAGGATCAAGGGAGAAGTCGAGAAAAAGAAAGACAAGGAAGAGATAAAGAAACTATTGGAGGATGTACTTAACGATGTTCATAAGTCCCGGGAAACCCAGGTGGGAGAGACAGTTATGAGGCAGGTTGAAAAATATGCATACTTGGGGGCAATTGATCACCATTGGATTGACCACATCGATACCATCGATGACCTACGGGAGGGAATTTCACTTCGGGCCTATGGTCAAAGGGATCCCTTGGTAGAATTCAAAAACGAAGCCTTCAATCTTTTCGAAAACCTGATTGATAGGATTGATGAAGAACTCTCCCACAGAATATTTAGAATTGGGGTTGCGGCTCCCCAGCCCGAGATTCCTCTCGAGAGGGCAAAAGCGAATGTAGATACAAAGGATCTTACCGGTTTGGCGGGTGGTGCTGAGGAGGCCGCCTCTACCGGCGAGCCGGCTTTTTCTTCCTCATCCCAGCCCAAGCATAAACTGGGGCGAAACGACCCCTGCTGGTGTGGGAGCGAAAAAAAATGGAAGCGCTGTCACTATCCTAATCCCGGACCTCAAAGTTAAAGAAGCCCCTGAAGGTAGGCCAAGACTTGTTGCAAGAAGCTGGTTACAAGGTCTATTGGTCCTTGTGCTTTAACGCTTACTCTTGCAGTTGTGGTAGGAGAAGGCGATACGCTAGGGGTTGGGGAGGCTGACCCGCTTGGAGTGGGAGAGGCGGAAGATTCGGGAGTAGGTGAGGCCGAAGCTTCAGGTGTAGGAGAGGCAGAGGAACTTGGAGTTGGAGAGGGTGACGCGCTCGGGGTAGGCAAGAAACCAAATAGGCCTTTAATTTTGAGCATAAATTGACCTTGTCCTTCGCCGATGACATTGATATCTTCTGCATAGTTTTTGTCGTCTTTGACTATCCCCTTAACCTTTACCCAATCTCCGACATCAAGAATTCCCTTTTGTTTAAATTTCTTTACTTGGGTTACATCTATATATATTGTTTGGCCATTGACGACAAAAGAGCCGTCAGCGATTGATTCAACCTGCCCCCTTATTTTGAATTCATTATCTTCGTCTTCATCCTCTCCGTCTTCATGGTTTTCGGTTCGGAGTTCAAAACGGACCTCATTCCTTTCTTCTCCTCGGTCTTTGTCTTTGTCATGGGCATATACGGCGGAAACGGAGAAAAGAAGCATCAAGGTTGTGAGGGCTAAAGCTATTTTCTTCATACACTTATTTATACGGAAGTGCCCAAATTTTGTTACAAATAGGCTGGGTTTTCGTATATATAAGTAGTACGTAGTAAAATGTTCGGTTATGGACGATGAAGTTGGGGAGCATCTAGCGAGGGCTAAGGCTGGGGACAATGATGCGTACGGGAAGATTTACAATTTGTTTTTGGAGAAAATTTATCGGTTCATCTATTACCTGATTTCAGATGCCGATACGGCCTATGATATTACGCAAGACACATTCATTAGAGCCTGGAAAGCCCTGCCCAGATTCGACAGAAACAGGGGGTCCTTTTCGACCTTTCTATATACTATTGCAAGAAATTTGGTTATTGATAACCAGAGGAAGCGAGTAGCTTTTACATTGGATTTGGACCTGGTCGGAGAGGTCAAGTACGAAGAAAATTTCGAAGAGAGTATTGATGCGGAGGAGCGAAGCAAAAAGGTTCGGAAAGTTTTGAAGTCCCTCCCGAAATTTGACCGAGAACTAGTCGTTTTAAGATACTTTGAGGACATGAGTTTTGCCGAAATCTCAAAGATCGTCGGCAAGGAAGAGGGAGCAGTCAGGGTCAGAGTTTTTAGAATACTTAAAGGTCTAAAAGAAAAGTTTGGAGAAAATATATGAAACTGGAAGAATTTTTTAAAGAAGCCAAGAAAGATTATCTGGGCGTCAAGCCTCCGGAAAGGGTTAGCCTTTACGGTTGGCTGGAACTAAGGGAGAAACTTGATAAAAGGTTGGGGCTAAAGGACGTCCTGGTTTGGTTTTTTGTCCGGCCCGCCCTGGCAATTGCCCTGGCCGTAGTTTTATTGGTTGGAGGAGGGGCCGGTCTAATCCGTGCCGCCAATGGTTCACTTCCCGGGGACAGCCTTTATCCCGTCAAGCGGACCTATGAAAATATCGCATCGGCAGTTACGGGCAATCATGAGATAAAGGTTGAGGGCAGGGCGAACGAGATTATCATTCTGTCCCAAAAGGAGGAAGAGAGTACCGAAAGACTCAAGGAAGCGGTTATCCAGTACCAGATGACCGTTGCCCAGGTAGAGGAAAAGGTAAATGAGGAGGAAAGAAAAAGCCTTAAAGAAACCCTCAGAAGACAGAAGAGAGAATTTGAGAGAATTTATGAGAAGTCCCGGTCCCGAGACGAAATCAAAAAAGCCATAGAGGCAGCTGATGACGATGAAGACGAAGAAGATGTAAAAAGTTGGGAAGACGAGCACAAGGAAGAAGATTCCCGTAGGGATTGAGCTATAATAGCCGTATGTGCGGCATTGCGGGAAAGATTTACTTCGGGGAAGGAAAAGTTAATCTTCAAGAGCTTGGCCCCATGTCCTCCAAAATTGCCCACCGCGGCCCCGACGATGAAGGTTTTTATGTCTCCAAAGACAAAAGGGTAGGCCTGGTAAATAGAAGGCTGGCAATTATTGATTTATCGGCCAAGGGGCACCAGCCCATGCGAAGGGGGAGTCTGGTTATTACTTTCAACGGAGAGATTTATAACTTTAAGGAGCTTAGAGAGAGTTTAGAAAAAGATGGCAACCACTTTACCTCCGGAACCGATACAGAGGTAATCCTGACCCTTTATCAAAAATGGGGGCCCAAGTGTCTTAAATTCTTACGAGGAATGTTTGCCCTCGCTATTTATGACGAGAGACAAAATACGGTTTTTATTGCCAGGGACAGGCTGGGTAAAAAACCTCTCAAGTATTTTTTCAAAAACGGGGTTTTTATCTTCGCCTCCGAACTTAAGGCAATCTTGACCCAAAAGGAGGTTTCCGTTACCCCGGACTGGGTGAGCATCAGTAACTTTTTGACATACGGTTATGTAGCTGCCCCCGAGACTGGTTTTGAAGAAATACATAAATTGGAGCCGGCCCATTTTCTTTTGATTGATTTGAAAAAAGGAAAAATCAGAAAAGAGCGCTACTGGTTTTTGGATTATTCCGAAAAATTATCTTTAAGCGAAGAAGAATGGGTTGAAAAAATTCTTGATGAAGTTGGGCAGGCAACCCGTTTGAGAATGATTGCGGACGTGCCTCTGGGAGCATTTTTATCCGGTGGAGTGGATTCTAGTTTGGTGGTCGCCACCATGGCCGGATTATCGTCAAAACCCGTCAAGACCTTTACCATAGGATTTAAGGAAGAGGCTTGGAGTGAGGCAAAGCATGCCCAGCGGATTGCCAAGCTTTATCGGGCCGACCATACGACCCTAATTGCCGAGCCTTCAAATGTTGAAATTCTCTCCGAGCTTGCATATCAATACGAGGAGCCCTTTGCCGATGCGAGCAGTGTCGTAACTTATATGGTAAGTAAGCTTGCCAGAAAACACGTTACCGTAATCTTAAATGGAGACGGAGGAGATGAAAATTTTGCGGGATACGATAGGTTTTTTAGGGTAAGAAGAGATGCTAACTTTGAGAGCTTTTTACCAATCTTGCGAACTTTGGGAATTCCCATTGCGGCCTTACTTAAAAAAGAACGAATCAGAAAGTTTTTGCAGAAATCAAAACTTCCTTTTTCCCACCGCTACGTAACTTATAACTCCTACTTTCTCAACGAAGACAAAGAAACTTTGTTTACTCCGAAATTTGAAAATCTAACCCTCGGGACCAATTCATACAAGGTGATGGAAGAAAAGTTTATGGAGTCTGGAGTTAGCGACTTTAGAGATGCAGCTTTGTATTCGGACATTTCGATGTATTTGCCCGATGATTTACTGGCCAAGGTCGATATTGCCTCCATGGCGGTTTCTTTGGAAGGCCGCTCTCCTTTACTGGACCATAACCTGGTTGAGCTGGCTGCCAAAATTCCGTTTGGGTTAAAGGTTAAAGGCAAAGACTTAAAATACATTCTCAAAAAAGCTGCCGAAAGGCTAGTTCCCAAAGAAAATTTGTATCGTCCCAAGATGGGTTTTTCTATTCCTTTGAAATACTGGTTTAGCGGGAAAATAGATAAATACGCAGGCAGCGTTCTACTTAGTCAGAAAGCTGCCTCTAGGGGTTTATTCAAACAAGAGGCAGTCAAAAGAATGTTTAAGGCCCACGGTGAGAAAGAGGACTTCGGTCCCAAGCTCTGGGCGCTCTTAAGTTTGGAGCTTTGGTTTAGGCAATATCTGGATTAACTGTCCCCTTTTTGTCTAGGGGTTGACAAAGCTATATTGTTATGGGTATACTGCCTCGCACAAGAGATGGACGAGACTAATAAAGAAAATTCCCAAGCCCAAGAGACCCAAAACACCCCCGCCCAAACTCCCGACGTTGGTTTCCCAATCCCTCAGCCGAAACCCAAGGCCAAAATGAATAAATGGATTTTGATTATTATTGGCCTTCTTATTTTGGGAGGCGGAGGGGTATTTCTTTTTAGCAGGGGAAAAGGTGAAGGAGAAACATCACCCACCCCGACCAGCGGAGGTTTTGAAACATCCACCCCCGAGCCCACCCCGACTCCAACTCCGGCTGACAAAAGCAAGATCTCAATTGAAATCCAAAACGGAACAGGCATTACCGGCGAAGCCGCATATCTTCAGGGAATTCTTAAAAGCTTGGGCTACTCGGACATAAAAGTTGGAAATGCTGGTTCAACCGATAATGCAAATACGACAATAACTTTTGCCAAGTCCACATCCCAGGCAGTTCAGGACGAGATTACCAAAAAATTGGAGGACACCTACAAGAAAGTCGATGTCAAGACCTCAAGCACCCAGAAAACAAGCGTTTTGATAGTTACGGGCTTGAGGAAAGGCGCAACATCCAAGCCGTCTCCCACAGCAACACCCAAGGCTTCTCCATCTGCTAGCCCCAGTGCTTCTCCAACAGCTACGCCAACTCCGACTCCGTAATAGGATTTCTTGACATAGATAGTTTCAAGACCCTAAACTCTATATAGCGTGGAAACTTTAGCAGCATTCTTTGTGGCTTTTGTTATTGCCGCAAACAGCGCTTTTCCTGGCGCCAGCCTTCCCAAACTTCTTGGAGTCAATATTCAAACCCCATCGGTTTTATCCGAGGATTCAACCCAAAGCGGCACTCCGGAAAAAGACGAAATTGAGGCGTCGCCTTCCGCAACAGGTGAGTCTAACTTGAGGGATGCCCGAGAGGCCAAGAAAAGAACTTTGGAAGCGGCAAGAGAGGCAAGGAAAAAGGAGCTGGAAAGGATTAGGGAGGTAAGAAAGAATGCTATCGAGGAGATGAAGACCGCCAGGGAGAGATTTAAAGAAAAAGTTCGAGAACTTTCCGACGAAAGGAAGAAAAACGTTATTGAAAATATCGACGAAAACATTACCAGACACAACGAAAAGTGGGTAGAACATTGGAACAGGGTTCTTTCAAGGCTGACCGAGATTTTGACAAAGATTGAGAATAAAGCCGACGAACTAGCATCACAAGGAAAAGAGGTTTCGGAAGTAATCTCGGCAATTTCCAAAGCTAAAGATGCAATTGCGGCTGCCCAGGCGGCTGTGACCGACCAGGCAGGCAAAAGCTATGTGATTACCATAGAAAATGAAGAAAATTTGGGGGAAAATGTAAGTCAGACGGTCCAGGAGTTTAAGGAGGATGTCAAGTTAGTTTTTGAAAAAGTTAAAGACGCAAGAGAGGCCGTCAAAGAGGCGTTCCAGAAACTTAAAGGGCTTATAGAGCCCGAACCTACGGAGGGACCATGAGGAGAAATCAAAAAGGCGCATCAATAATTTTAGTTGTAGGGGGACTGTTCCTGGTTATTCTGGTGGCATCGGCAGCCTCATATTACTTTCTTAAGAGCGCGGGTAAGATGCCGGCAATTTCCACTCCGGAAACTACGACTTCGGGAATTTCGAATGCCGATGATGCCAAGACTCTTGAGGGAGAGATAGACGGAACCACGATTGATTCCATAGATACCGACCTTAACAACTTGGACGCCTCAGCCTCCTCTTTGTGATATTATTAAGGTAGAATGAATCCTGTCCAGAGCCTTTCCCAATCATTCAATTTTAATGTCGGGAAATTGTCCCTTTCTACCTCATACATTCAGGCGGGAGCGATAGTCGTTCTTTTATTTCTTCTCGTTCTTTCGATGGCCTCTTTTAGAAGGCACCTTATCGGCTGGTCTCTCAGGGGAGCCCTTTTTGGACTCTTTTTCGGTTTTCTTCTAGCCCTAATTTTTGAAGGATTTTTGATAATTGGGGGAAAGACCGCAATAACCGAGCTGGTTGGCTGGAAAAACGCTCCCAAGCCAATCGCAAATCTTTTGGATTCGGGAAGGACAAAGCTGGTTCAGGTTTTGGGAGTTACCCAAGAAATTCCAACCTTGATAGCAAAAGAAAACCCAACCGTTGAGGAGGCGATAGGAGTTTTCCAGAGCCTTGACCCCCAGGAATCCGTAAAAGCACGCAAAATGATTTGCGAGCCTTAAATCCTGCCCCAAATTAGGCTATACTTCAAGCATGGAAGGTTCAAAAATTAATATTTCCGATCTTTCGGCGCGCTTTGAAAAGCTCAAAAAAGCCCTAAAACCCGAGGAAAAGAAACAAAAGCTTGATGCCTTAGAGGCTGAATCCGCAAAGCCGGATCTCTGGAGCGACCCTGAAGAAGCCAAGAGAATTCTTCAGGAGCTTTCTGATTTAAAAAAAGAAATTGCCCAGCTCGAAGACTTGGAGGGTACGATTTCCACGATTGAAGGGCTTTTGAGCCAGGACGCCATTTCGCCCGATTTGGAAAAAGAAATTAGGGCTACCGAAAAGCTTTTGGCTGAACTTGAGCTTGTTTCCTTTCTTTCCGATGAATACGACGACAAGAACGCTCTTGTTTCGATACACGCGGGCCAGGGAGGAACCGAGGCCATGGACTGGGCAAACATGCTGCTGCGGATGTATCTTCGGTATGCCGAGCGGCGGGGCTGGAAAACCCAGACCTTGGACTATACCCCCGGGGAGGAGGCTGGAGTAAAAAGCGTTACCTTTCGGGTAGAGGGGTCCCTTGCCTACGGCTACCTTAAAGGTGAAGCCGGAACCCACAGACTGGTCAGACAGTCTCCTTTTAATGCGGATAAGCTGAGGCAGACTTCATTCGCGCTGGTGGAGGTTTTGCCCGAGGTAACGGCCGTTGATTTGCCGGATATTGAAATGAAGGACGAAGATTTGGACTGGCAGTTTTTTAGGGCATCTTCCCAGGGGGGACAGAATGTTCAAAAGGTTTCAACCGCCGTTAGGGTGATTCATAGACCCACCGGTATTACCTCCTCTTCCCAGTCGGAAAGGTTTCAGGAGCAAAACAGAAAAATTGCGCTAAACCTGCTTCGGGCCAAGCTTTGGATGCTGGAAAAAACCAGACAGGAGGAGACCAAAAAAGGACTAAAGGGAGAATACCGGCCCGCTTCTTGGGGAAATCAAATTCGCTCGTATGTTCTCCACCCCTATAAAATGGTAAAAGACCTAAGAACCGAGGTAGAAACCAGTAATACCGAAGCCGTTTTGGCTGGGGAAATTGACGAGTTTATCGAAGCGGAATTGAAATTTGTAAAGAAGTAGTGTTATAGTGGAAAAGTCATGCAAGAGACGCACCCTACTCAACCGGTACAACCTTTACAACAGGTTCAGCAGGCGGTCCAGCCGGTTGTCAAAAAGTTCCCCAAGTTTAATTTAAAGGGCAATCTTCCGTTGGTTTTAGGGGTTGTCCTGGTAATTTTGGCAGGAGTGGGGACAGGCTGGCTGCTTTCGGGAAGAGGGGGAGGCTCAGGCGGTCAAACGGTCCCCGGTGCCCAGTCAGGACCAAAAGAGGCTGGACTTGCGGATGAATCTACCTTTAAGGACTCGGCCGAAGGAGTTTTGGAAGAGGGGGGAGTTGACGGAGAAGGAACCCATCACCTGGTTCGTTCAGGCGGGGCCTCCCAGAATGTCTACTTAACCTCAACCGTAATTGACCTGCAGAGCTTTGTAGGCAAAAAAGTTATGGTCTGGGGTCAAACGATTGCGGCCCAGCAGGCCGGCTGGCTGATGGATGTCGGTAAAATAAAGGTTACCGAGTAGTTCTTCTTTTCTTCCCTGTTTTCATCTGATACCCTTATTTAGCTAACCAATGATTGAATTTAAAAATGTTTCAAAATCATACGGAAGCATAAAAGCCCTTGCCGATATTTCATTCAAGGTAGCAAACGGAGAGTTTGTCTTTATCACCGGCCCCTCCGGCGCAGGCAAAACCACCCTCTTGAAGCTAATCTTACGGGAAATTCTTCCCGATTCCGGTCAGATTGTTTTTGACGGGGCTGATATCGTCGGTCTTTCCCAGGAGGAAGTTCCACATTTGCGACAGAAAATCGGAGTGGTTTTCCAGGACTTCAAGGTTTTACCCGAAAGGACGGTTCGTGAAAATGTGGAGGTTCCTTTGGCGGTGGTTGGAGTAAATCCCGAGGAGTGGGAAGCGAGGGTAGACCAGGTTTTAAAACTGGTCGGGTTAGATAAGCGGACTGAGCTTTTCCCCTCTCAGCTTTCGGGAGGGGAGCTGCAAAGAGTTTCCTTGGCCAGAGCCTTGGTTGTTAACCCCAAACTCATTCTGGCCGATGAGCCTACCGGAAACTTGGATAGCGAGACGGCCGATGGGGTGATGGATCTTTTCGAGAAAATAAATAAAGAAGGGAAAACCGTGATCATGGCCACACATAACGAGAGGATTATAGAGAAATACAAAAAGATGGAGATAAAAATCAAAGAGGGAAGAATAGTTGGACAAGAAAAGGTAAAATCAGAAGAGAAGATAGAAGAGAAGGAAGAAGAAGAGAAAGAGGAAGAGAAAAAAGAAGAGAAACCTAAAATCAAAGTTAGGGTGGAGGAAGTATAAATGAACATTCATCTTAATACCGCCGTAGGTTACATAAAAAGATCCCCCTTTCAGGCTTTGGCAGCGCTTTTTGTCTTGGCTCTGACCTTTTTTGTGGGAACCCATTTGGCAGCCCTGGTCTATTCCTCGGGAAACATCTTAAGATACTTTGAGACCAGGCCCCAGATTATTGCCTTCTTAAAAGACGAGATAACCCCCGAGCAAGTCTCGGCTCTACAGAATAAACTGACCTCAGATGAAAGAATAAAGGACGTCAAATACGTTTCCAAGGAAGAAGCCCTGGAAATCTACAAACAGGCAACTTCCGACAACCCTCTTCTTTCGGAGCTTGTCAGCCCAACCATTTTTCCTGCATCTTTGGAATTTTCCGTAAGCGATCTGGCCTTTGCCCAGGAAGCGATTGATGAGGTCAAAAAAGAAGGGATTGTTGACCAGGTAGGCTTTACCGCAAGCCTGGGGGGAGAAAAGACTCTTCAGGATGTTGTGGGCAGGCTCAAAACCATAAGCTGGTATCTAAGGGTGGGAGGAGCTTTCTTCGTGGCAATTCTAGCAGGAACGTCCCTATTGGTACTTTTGGTGATTACCGGGATGAGAATAACCACCCGCAAGGGAGAAATTGAGATACTGGACCTTATTGGGGCAACCCCGAAATTTATCAGAAGCCCTATCATCCTGGAGGCCCTAATCTATTCTTCGGTCGGAACATTTGTCGGCTGGTTATTGGCTTTCCTGATGTGGCTCTATGCAACACCAAATATAGTTTCTTACTTTGGAGATATTCCGGCCCTTCCCAAAGAGACTTTAAACTTCGTTCTTTTATTCCTGATAATCCTGGGAGGTGAGCTTATCATCGGAGTGGGGCTAGCTTTTGCGGGAAGTTTCTTTGCGGTTTCTCGAGCTCGCCGAAACAAATGAAACTTGTTAAGGCTCTAGTAGTTTTTTTGCTCCTTATAACTTCTTTCCTTTTACTTAAAAGAAGTGCCTTCGCGCAAGCTTGTACGGGAATAGGTAATTTAACCGAACGAATCGATTGCCTCGGGAAGGAATTATCCAGGTTGGGTTCCCAATCAAAAACATTATCCAACCAAATTGCCCAGTTTGATGCCCAGATACGGCTTACCACCCTAAAGATTTCCCAGACAGAGGAGAAAATTTCCCTTTTAGGGGGAAGAATAGACCAACTTGAAGGTTCTCTCTCGTCTCTTTCTGAAGCTTTTTCTTCAAGGGCGGTTGAAACCTACAAGATGGCCAGGGTCGGAGATCCCTTCCTGATTCTTATCTCCGCCCCCGACTTAAATGATGCAGTTTCCAGGTTCCATTATCTTCAAAGAATTCAGGAAGCGGACAGAGACCTTCTTTCCAGACTCCAATCGGCACAAACTACTTACAAAGAAGAAAAAACAGACCAGGAAACCCTTCAGGCTGAATTGGAAAAACAAAAGGCCAATCTGGATGCGCAAAAGCGGGCCAAAAATGCTCTTCTGACTCAGACAAAAAATGATGAGAAGACCTACCAGAATCTTTTGAGTCAGGCACTAGCCGAAAAGGCAGCTATCGAGAGGGCATTGGTTTCAGGAGTAAATGTTGGCCCTGTAAAAAGAGGGGATCCGATTGGATTAGTGGGGAATTCGGGATATCCGGGTTGTTCTACAGGAAAACATTTACACTTTGAAATCCGGAAAAACAATGCATGGATTGATCCGGCACCATATCTTCAAAACAAAAGTGTCAAAGATGACCAGAATGGCGGAAATATGGTGGCAATAGGTTCTGGGAATTGGCCGTGGCCGATTGGAGATACTGTTCGTTTGACACAGTTTTATGGTCATACACCATATTCATGGCGGTATACCTACTCAGGTGGGATCCATACAGGTTTTGATATGGTTTCGACATCAAGCGATGTAATTAGGGCACCTGCCGATGGAACTCTTTTTAAGTCCGCGGAGTCATGCGGTTCCAGTATCATCAATATTATTTATATTGAGCATGGAGATAATCTAATTAGCCTCTATCTTCATGTTCAATAGATTCAAATTATTCATTGCACTCTGTTTTTGTGCATTTATATATTTAACTTTTCCGCAAGACGCCAATGCAGTTACTATAAGCGTCAGCAATTTTCCATCAACCATTACGAATCAACCGTTCAATGTTGATATCTTCATTTTGGGTGCTCAAGACGACATTAATTATGTAAAAATCGATTTATACAAGGAAGGAACATTCAATTATTTTGGAGAAACCCTGGTAAACGGTGTTTATACGACTTGTTCTGGAACAAGTTGCTTCCCTGTAGACATTATTAACGCTACCGCCTCTGCTACTCTCCAAGCTAGAGTTGGTACCCCAAGTACCGGCGATTATCCAGGCCCTGGCACATATAAAATAAGAGCCAGAAGATACACAGCATCTGGAAGTCCAGCTTCAAATGATAACTATGTGTCAGGCGATGTGACAATTAATATAAATTTTCCGACTTCTACTCCGACCCCTACTCCAACTCCTACTTCTACTCCGACTCCAACTCCTACTTCTACTCCCACAAAAACTCCTACACCCAAACCTTCTCCAAAGCCAAGCCTTACTGAAAGCTCTGAAAATGTTGATATCCAAGAAGAACAACAAAGTGAAGTTTTGGGACTAAGGGAAGGGCTTTCGGAACCATCTCCTTCCCCTCTTGTACAGGGCGTTTCTGAAAAGAAGTTTCCCTTGGCCGCTATCCTATTAATAGTAGGGGGACTGATTATTATGGGAGGAGCCGGTTTTACATTATTTCGAAAAATGAAGGGTGAGGATTACAATAGTAATCAGAATGAAGAAAATACTTAGATTCTGGGGACCTGTTGTCGTTTGGGCCGGAATAATTTTTCTTTTTTCGGCAAGACCTGTTGTTCCCGCTTCTCAAATTTTCTGGAAAGACTTCATTATTAAAAAGACCGCCCACGTTATCGAATACGGAATCTTAGCTAGTCTTTTATATAGGGCCCTAAAGGAGTCAGGAGTTGGGAAATATAACGCCGGACTGATTGCGATTCTTATAGCCCTTATTTATGGTGCTACCGATGAACTTCATCAATCTTTTACTCCCGGAAGGGAACCGAGAGTCCGGGATGTATTTTTTGATACAATTGGAGCGATACTTTCTATTTATTCGATATGGAATTTATTACCGAAAGCTCCCAAGAAACTAAAGACTTGGGCCAAAAGATTGCAGCTGATTTAGTCGGCGGAGAGATTTTTGCGCTGACGGGAGGTTTAGGAAGTGGAAAAACCACATTTGTCCAAGGATTTTCGAAAGGACTGGGCTTAACCTCAAGAATTATTTCTCCAACCTTCATCTTGATGAGAAAGTACCGAGCTTCTGATAAAGACTTTTATCATATCGATCTTTATAGGTTGGAGAAAGAGGTGGACAAAGAGGTAGTTAATTTAGGAGTAACGGATATCTGGGGAAAACCCGGGAACATCGTTGTTATCGAGTGGGCGGAAAAGATTAAAGACCTTATTCCAAAAAGTGCAAAGTGGATATTTTTCGAAAATTTGGGGGAAGACAAAAGAAA
>Ga0209002_10000818_pt1 | contig 25165 bp, 17 predicted proteins | sample Rifsed16ft2_FD_184010 | JGI IMG/M metagenome (GOLD analysis project Ga0209002, IMG submission 184010) | Soil microbial communities from Rifle, Colorado, USA - sediment 16ft 2 (version 2) | ecosystem: Environmental > Terrestrial > Deep subsurface > Rock core/Sediment | place: Rifle, Colorado... | reverse complement strand
CCCAGCACCCTGGGGAAGGTCCCGAAGTTCCGGGGGTGGGGCTGGCCTTCGCTCAGAGGGCCCTCAACCGCCAACGCCGAGCCATCGGAGCCGATGCTCACCCACCAGGCGCGCATTGCGGTCTGCACGTCACGCTCGTTCATGTGAAAGAGGATGCCGAAGACCTGTCCGTTCTCTTCGAGCATCAGGTCGAAGAAGGCTTGGGCGGGATCCTGGCCGCGCATGGCGCCGTTCTGCGCCAGTGTCTTGCCGATGAGGTACTTGTTCTTCTCGGTCCGCGTGTCGGAGATCATCACGCCGCCCCAGCCGCCAGTCTGCTGAACGTAGTTGCCACGCCATCCTTGCAGCCCCTGCTCGATGTCCCGCTTCATCCGGCGCCGTAGCTCCGGGTCCCTCAGCCGTTCCATCGTCTTCTCGACGCCCCCCTCCAGGGCCCACGTCGGGAGGAGCGGCAGGAAGGGATGGGCACCGGCGATGTACGGGTACTGATCCGCTGTGACGTCCAGCCCACGCGCCCGCGCCGACTCGATGAGCGCCAGCGCCTGGGGCATTTTCCCCCAGTTGGGCTTGCCGGCCACCTTGATGTGGAAGATCTCTACGGGGAGGCGTGCCTGCTCCCCGATTTCAATGGCCTCGCCGATGGCCTCCATGAGGGTCTCGGCCTGCCCCCGGAGGTGCGTCGCGTAGATCCCGCCGAAGCGCGACACGACCTTCGACAGCTCAATGAGCTCCTCGGTCGTGGTGACCTCATGGGGACCTTCCAGCGCCGTCACGAGCCCCATGGCGCCGTCCTCCATGGCCTCGACCACGAGTCCGCGCATCTCCTCCAGCTCCTCGGGCGACGGCGCCCGGTGCTGGTACCCCATCACGGCGACGCGGACCTGTCCGGCGGCCACGTAGGACGCCACGTTCGTGGCCGTGCCCTGCCGTTCGAGCCTAGCGAAGTACTCTCCCAGCGTGCGCCAGTCCGGTTCCCCCAGCCCGTAGCGTGCCAGCGACTCCCGCGTCGAGGCCTCCGCCTCCCCCAGGAGGGGACCCGGTGACGATCCCTCCCCCAGGATCTCCGTGGTCACTCCCTGCCGGATCTTGCTCTCCGCCTTCCCATCCACCAGCAGCGCATAGTCGGAGTGGGTGTGCATGTCGACGAAGCCCGGGGACACCACCATGCCGGTGGCGTCGATGGTCCTCCGGGCCCCGGCGTCTTCCAGGCGGCCGATGGCCACGATACGGCCGTCCCGGATGCCCACGTCCGCGTAGATCCAGGGGTTGCCCGCCCCGTCCACCACCCTGCCGCCGCGGATGAGGACATCGAGGTTACCGACGGCCCCGGAAGCGCCACTCCTTCCAGAGCCCTGGTTGGTGCAGGCGCCCAGCGTGATGAGGGCAACGATGGCAAGAACACTCGTCCGTATCATAGGGAAGCTCCCGTCGAGGTATTGCTCAGCTAGGTGCCGATCCTGGGCCCGTGGGTACAGGCGGCGCGGAGCGTCTCCAGCGCCGAAAGGACGGCCAGGTGACTGGTGCGGACGTTGGCCCCGTAGGGCTTGTTCTCCAGGCGGAAGCGGAACACGCCAAAGCTCCCCCGGGCGTAGACCTCGTGCACATTGTCCCTTGAACCGGGGTCTGCTACGACTTTGATCTTCGTTCGCTCCGGCCCCAGGCCCGCGAGGCTCAGCGTCACACCCACGTTGACGTTGGCCGGGAACATCTCGATGGCCTCCAGGGCGTTGCCCTCGAACACCACCGTGGGCCCGGTGAGTTCCTGGCCCTCCCAGGCCTTGAAACCCGGGGCCCCCGAGAGCGCTCGGGGCGGCTTGGTCGTGGTAAGCGTCACCTCATCGAGCAGCTCCCGTGCCGCCCGTATGGCATCGATCCCGCCCAACGCCCCCGACGGGACCATCAACCGGCGATGCTTACTGGCGGCCAGGCCGGACATGGTCCGGAAGAACGTGCCGTCGGCCAGGCCTCCGGAGCTCAGCAGGAGCAAATCCAGGTTGGCGTCGAGCACTCGGGGCCCAAACGCCCTGACGGCGACGGGCGAGGCGCACTCCACCACCAGGTGCATGTCGTGGGTGGCACAGAACCGATCGAAGTCGGTGAAGCACGGCACCGACCGGGGCAGGCTGTCGGCGAGCCTGGCGGCCCGCGCGCCGTCCTGATCGAAGAGGGCCACCAGGCTCGCCGCGCCCGCCTTACCGTCGACGATGGCCTTGGCCATCTCGGTGCCGATGGCCCCGCACCCGAGGAGTCCCACGTTGTTCATGGTCGTCAGTCCTTTCGCCCCACGACACACCCCACCACCTCGAGTCTACGGGTGTCCCGGTGCCGCCGCCCGCCGGCTCGCCCGGATCAGGGGCGACCGATACGGCCGTCCTTCGGCGTGACCACGACACCCGGAAGCGCGCCGGTGATGTTGCCTTCCCCGTCGACCACGAATTGCCCGTTCACCAGCACGTACTCCATCCCCTCGGAGAACTGGTGAGGCTCGGTGAAGGTGGCCCTGTCCCGAACGCGCTCGAGGTCCATCACCACAATGTCCGCCCACAGTCCCTCCCGGATGAGCCCGCGGTTCCGCAGCCCCAGCATCTGGGCGGGCAGCGACGTCCCTGCCCGCACGGCGAACTCGAGCGAGGTCACGCCTCGTTCCAGGACGTAGTGCCGGATCACGCGGGGAAACGAACCGTAGTATCGGGCGTGGGTGGTGGGGCCATCTTCCGGAAGTGCGACGCCGGCGTCGGTGGAGAGAGCCACCCACGGTGCCGCGCTGAAGGCCTCGATGTCTTCCTCGGAGAAGCTGAAGCTCCGAAGGCGAGTACCGCCCGGCCGGTTTGGGTACCCTTCCAGGGCCAGGTTGATGGCCACCTCGACGGGTGTCTCGCCCCGAGCCTCGGCCAGCTCGGCCAGGCTCTTACCCACGCGGCTCGGGTCGGGGTGGTCGAACACGACGATGTTCTCCGGGCCACCGCGGAATGTCAGCTCGTAGCTCATGTCGGTCCCCAGGGCAGCCGCCACGGTGGGATCCGCCAGCGTCTTCCGGAGCGCCTCGCGGTAGTCGGGAACGGAACCGCCCCAGTACCCGCCGCCGGCCCAGCGTTCCTGCCCCAGCGCCCAACCCGGCAGGATCACCGTGTTCCCGTCGCTGCCGCTGGTGTTGTACGGATACTTGTCGGCGAAGACGCGAACGCCGCGGGCCCGGGCCCGATCGATCATGGAGATGGCCGGACCGCTGGTTCCCCACTGGGTTGCCCCACGGGCCTGGATATGGCTGACTGAGACCTTGGCGCCCGTGCGCTCACCGATCTCGCAGGTCTCTTGCACCGCGTCCAGGAAGGTCACTTTGTCCGCCGAGGCGTCGAGCGACGGGCGCCACCAGCGTGGGGATGCCGCTCCGGCGCGCGCATGCGCGGTGTAAAGGCCGTCGTAGGGGACGATCTCCTCGACCAGATGCACGACCTCATCGGTGTTGCTCCAGAGCCCCGGCACGTACTCGAGGCCCGCGGAGAGTCCGTAGGCGCCCTCCGCCATGCCCTGGCGCACGATCGCCCGCATCCGCTCCACCTCCGCCGGCGTCGCCTTCCGGCGGTAGTCGGTCCCCATCACCGTCTGGCGGACCGTGTTGTGCCCGATCATGAGAATGGCATTGAGGCCGGTCCCCAGCTCCGCCAGCTTCGCCTTTTGCTCGGCGATGGAGGTCGGGCCCCGGCCGTCGGGGTTGCCCACCACGGTCGTGATCCCCTGGGTCACCAGGTTCGGCGCCGCGCGCCGCCGCGCATCCGGGGACAAGAGGCCGGAGCTGGAGGTTGCGTGGGAGTGCATGTCGATGAAGCCGGGGATGACCGTCTTGCCTCGGGCGTCGAGGATGCGCCCGGCCGTGGCGGCGGCGAGGTTCCCAACCGCGGCGATCTTCCCTCCGCGGATCCCCACGTCCGCGGTGAACCACGGGTTACCGGTGCCGTCGATGACGCGGCCTCCCCGGATCAGCACGTCGAAGGTCGTCCCCTGCTGCGCCGACAGCGCCGGCGCGAAGGTCAAGAGCCCTACCATCAGGGTGCGTAGCGGTCCCACGATCCCCCCTCTCTTGGTTCGCCGATGCCACGGTGCGACAAGGCCCGGACGGGGCCCCCACGTGCTGGATGTCCTGATGCCCAGCCGCCCCGGAGGCCGCTACTTTCGCGCGCCGGGCAGGTTCACCGAGGGATCGCCCGACTCGGCTGGGTTGGGAAAACCGTGCCGCCCATGCTACATCTTGTCACGGACGTGACGCAAGCGTGGCGTCGTCGCGCCGCGCACCAGCGTGACGTGAAGGAGGACGGCGGATGGTGGTGGACGGAGAGCGCCTGAACCGGAGGATCGGCGAGCTGGCCGTGATCGGTGGGAATGCGTCAGGGGGCGTGACGCGCCTCGCGTACAGCGAGGCGGACCGCCAGGCGTGCCTCTGGATCGAAGAGGTGATGCGGGCGGCGGGACTCGAGGTGCACGTGGACGCCGCCGGAAACCGCGTGGGACGTCGCGCGGGCCGTGAAGGCGGGTTGCCACCCATCGTCATGGGATCGCACATCGACAGTGTGGCCGGGGGAGGCCGGTACGACGGTCCGGTGGGCTCGCTCGCGGCCGTGGAGGTGGCCCAGTCGCTCGGGGAGCAGGGCGTCACGACGCGCCATCCCCTGGAGGTCATCATCTTCCAGAACGAGGAGTATGGGCATGTGGGGAGCCGGGCCCTCGCCGGCGACCTTTCGGAAGCGGACCTGCGCGTGGTGAACGGGAGCGGACGAACGAGATCGGAGGGCATCACCTTCCTGGGCGGAGACCCCTCGAAGCTCGACAGCGTCCGGCGGCATCCCGGCGACGTGGCCGCGTTTCTGGAGGTTCACATCGAGCAGGGAGAGATCCTCACCTCGACGGGCGTCGACATCGGTGTCGTGGACGGCATCGCCGGCGTTCAGCGCTGGAAGATGGAGGTGCAAGGTCGGGCGAATCACGCCGGGGCGACGCCCATGGACCGGCGACAGGATGCGCTCCTGGCGGCCTCTCGCTTTGTCGAGGCGGTGAACCGAGTGGTGACCTCCCGGTCCGGGCGCCAGGTCGGCACCGTCGGGGCATTTCAGGTGTTCCCGGGAGCTCCAGACATCGTGCCCGGGCGCGTGGAGCTCAGCCTGGACATCCGTGACATGGACGAAGATCGGATCGGCGCCTTCTTCCTCGAATTGGAACGGGAAGCCGGGCGGATCGGCCGGCGCACGGGTACCGCGTTCTCCTTCACCCGCTACCACGTTCACGAGCCCGTGGAGACCCATCTCGTGATCCGCGAGGTCTTCGAGGAGGCGGCCAGGGAGCTGGGGCTCACGAGCCGGCGGCTGCTCAGTGGTGCCGGCCACGATGCCCAGACGATCGGGAAGATCGCCCCCGTGGGGTTGGTCTTCATCCCCAGCGTCGGCGGGGTCAGCCACTCGGCGGAGGAGTACTCCCGGCCCGAAGACGTCCGGAACGGTGCCGCCGTCCTGCTTCGGTCGGTGTTGAAGCTGGACGCTATGACACTGACGTACGCGTCGCCCCGACCGCCAGCACCTCCCGCACGCACGCGCCGGCGAACTCGATATCGTCGGCGCTCACGTCGTGGTGGGTGATGCATCGGACCCGGCGTGCTCGGGGAGCGTTGACCACCACGCCTTTCAACCCCAACGCCGAGACGAACCCGGCGGCGTCCATGAGCTCCTCGGGAACCTCCGCGAAGACGATGTTGGTCTCCACCTCCTCGGGCGGCGGATCCACGTGGAGACCGGCTTCGGCGAGCAGCACGGCGAGCCGCCTGGCGTTGGCATGATCCACTGCTAGTCGATCCACCATCGTATCCAGGGCCACGAGCCCGGCCGCCGCGAACACACCCCCCTGACGCATCCCCCCTCCGGCCACCTGGCGCCACCGCCGGGCGTCCTCGATGAAGTCCTGACGTCCCAGGACCAGCGCACCGACGGGACACCCCAGCCCCTTGGTGAGGCACACCGTGACGCTGTCCGCGGGCGCGGTCAACTCCTTCACCGACACCCCGAGGCTCACCGAGGCGTTGAAGATCCGGGCTCCGTCCAGATGCACCTTCAGTCCCAGGGACACCGCGGTCCCACAGAGCCCCTGCACTTGCTGCAACGAGAGGCAGCAGCCGCCGGCAGCATTGTGGGTGTTCTCGAGGCAAAGCAGCCGGGTCTGGGGGTGCAGGACCGCGCGGGGAAAGACGGCGGCCCTCACCTGGGCCGGCGTCATCCGCCCCCGCACCCCCCGGACGGTCCGCGGCGTAACCCCTCCGAACGCGGCCAGAAAGCCTGCCTCGTTGTTGAAAATGTGCGATGACTCCTCCAGGATGACCGAGTGCCCCCGGCTGGTCTGGGCCAGCACGGAGACCAGGTTGGCCATGGTGGCGCTGAAGACCAGCATCGCCGCCTCCTTCCCGAACACAGAGGCGGCCTTCTCTTCCAGCGCTCGCACCGTGGGGTCGTCCCGGTAGTAGTCGTCCCCCACCTCGGCATTGGCCATGGCCCGCCGCATGGCGTCGGTGGGCCGGGTCACGGTATCGCTCCTGAGGTTCACGACTCGGGTCATGGGTTCCTCGATCCCTCCGCCGCGGCGGATCAGTTCAAGCTCACGAACGACGGAAAGGCCTGGAGCGCCAGCGATGCTCCGACCAGGACGAGGCACGCAATGACGATCCCGTCGTAGACGGGCCAATGCTCGGTCCGGGTCCTCAGCCTTAGCGACGCGGTTTCCAGGGCGCTCACGTCGTGATACGCCAGCTCCAGCTGCGCGCCGCTCTTGGCCTGGTAGTGCCGACCCCCGGTCGCGATGAAGGCCTCCGCGAGCCGGCGAGCCTCCGCTCGTCTGGCGACATACTCCGGCAGATCGACGCCGACGAGGTAGCCACGGTGACCCGCCTGGTGCATCTGGCGAACTGCCCCCACGGGGTCCCTCCCGAAGTTGTTCTCCCCGTCGGTGAACACCAGCACAATGCCCCTGCGTCCGTGGGTGACGCCCTGAAAAGTCAGCAACATGGTCGCCGCCGCCACCCCTTCTCCGATCGCGGTGTACCCCTCGCCAGCCAGCGTCTGACCGTCGATCATGTCGATGTAGTGGTACAGGTACTGGTAGTCGTCCGTCAGCGGGCTGATCACGTACCCGTGCTCGGAGAACACCACCAGGCCGATGCGGTCGTTACGTCGCAGGGCGACGAAGTCTTTCATCGCCTCTTTCAGGACGTCCAGCCTGGTGGGCCGCGGGTCCCCGGCACCGAAGAAGAACATGAAGTCCCGCTTGCCGGCGGGGGGCGGCCCCACCCGATCCTGCATGGTGTACGAGAGGTCGAGGACCATCACAATGGCGCGGCCTTCCGCCTCGGCTGCCACCACCGGACGGTCGACACGCGGATCGCCCAGGGCGACGGCCAGCAGGGCCATCGCCAGGGTCATGAACGTGTCGGGGAGGTAACGCCACGGCCACGACTGCATCCGGGGATGGGACCAGATCGAGCCCCCGGGGTGTCCAACGTACCGGCGGCGCAGCCAGTAACGCACTCCCAGTAACGCGAAGGGAGCCGGGATCAGCAGCAGCAACGTCGGGTGGGTAAACGACATCGGTCCTTCACACCCTCGAGCCGGTCACGCGGCCAGCACCTCCTCCAGCAACGTCAGCGCCTTCCGGGCCCGCTCCTCCGCGCCTTCGGGCAGGCTCCTCCGGTACCGCAGCTCCTCGCACTCCCGCAGCAGCGCTTCGGCCCGGTCGACGACCTGGTCCGGGAGTCCGGCGCGCCGCAGCTCGTCGGCGTCGAGCGACGTCAGGCCCGGCACCTGCAGCTCGAAGCGGTTGGCCAAATGCTCCTTGAGAACCTCGGTCACGCCTCGGCAGAGCCGCTCGACGTCTTCCGGACCGGTCAACGGCATCCGGCGAAGCTCGGCGACCTCCTCCAGGACGTGCCGCTTCTGGCTGCGCGCCTCGAAGACTTGACGTCGCGCCAGCAGCCGCTTGAGCACCGGATAGCCGGAGCGCCCGAACGGATACGCCCCCACCAGCAGGCCGCCGAGGCCGATCAGCAGCAGTGCCTTCCCCGAAACGGGCAGGTCCTCCAGGCCTTTGCCGTCGCGGATCGTCGCCTCCTCGAGCGTGCCCTCCAGCATGCTCCGGAACGCGATGCGCGGACCGACCACCACCTTTTCCTCCATGGGGAAATCCGTCCGCGCCGTGGGGCCCTCGGGCCGCCGGACGTGAGGAAATCGGAGCGTCGGGATCATCGCCCACCCCTGCTCCGGCAACTCCAGGGCGACGAGGCGATAACTCAGCGTCACGACCCTGGTGCCGTCGGGGCGGACGTCCCGGAGCTGTTTGAAGCCCACGAGCCGGAACGGAGCCCACGGGATCCCCTCACGGTTCAGGCTTCCCTCCTCGAATTCGACGCGAGGACCGAACACCAGGCGGACCGAATACTCGATCTCATCGCCCGGCCACACGGCCGATTGGCTGACCCAGGTCTGGACGGCGAGCGAGTCGCCGGCCGGCGTCTGGTCCTGCGCTCCGGCCGGGAGCAGGAGCACCGCCATCAGGAGCGACGTGGGCGTCACCTCTGCTGCCTCTTACGCGACGAGAACACTCGAATCAGTGGGTCCACGAACGGGTCTCCGACCCGAAGGTGCACGTGGTCCAGTCCCAGCGAATAGAAGTGGCGGATCAACTCTCCCCTGCGCCGCGTGACTTCCTCGGCGTAGGTTCGACGGTTCCGGGCGCTCAGGCTGATGACCCGCTCCTCTCCCGACTCCAGGTCGCGGAGCCTGACGTGGCCCCGAGCCTTCCATAACGCTTCCTCCAGGGGATCCTCGACGATGATGGGCACCAGATCGTGACGGTGCGCCAGCACCTGGACGTCCGCCAACCCCACAATATCACTCTGCAGGAAATCGCTCACCAAAAAGAGGAGCGTCGTCTTGCGCAACCGTTGAGCGAGGAACTCGAGCGGGGCACTCAGCTCGGTGCCGCCGGAGCGGGGCTGGGCCTCCCACAGGTACTGGAGGATCCGCCACGCCTGGCGACGTCCCTGCCGAGGCGGGAAGTAGGCTTCGACCCGGTCGGTGAAGGCAAGCATTCCCAGATGCATCTGGTCGGCGACCGCGGAAAACGCCAGGCATCCGGCCACGCGGAGCGCCAGCTCCCGCTTCGTCAGGCGCCGCGACGTGAACTCCATGGACCGCGAGAGATCCATCACCAGCATCGCGTTCAGCTCGCGCTCGGCGTGACACAGCTTCACCTGGATCTGGCCGAGGCGCGCCGTGGCGTTCCAGTCGATGCGCCGGACGTCCTCACCCGGCTCGTAGCGCCGGTGCTCCCAGAAGTCGAACCCAACCCCTTTGAACGGGCTGGTGTAGGAGCCGATCAGGCGGCTGGTGATCTTCCGGCGCGTGTAGATCTCCAGGTACCTGAGCTCCTGCACCAGCTCGCCAGGGATCACCCTCGGCCCCGTGGGGTTGGTGGCGCCCGACGCGGACGCATCCGAGTCGGGGGCGGCAGGCACGAGCAGATCGGTCACGGCGTCGGGGTGTGTCGCAGGATGTCCAGGACCATCTCGCGCGGCGTGACCCCTTCAGCCTCGGCGCGCACCGTGCGCACCAGTCGGTGCTGGAGCACATCCGGGGCCAGCCGCTTCACGTCGGCGGGCGTTACGTAGTCCCGTCCGCTGAGAAACGCCCTGGTCCGCGACAGCGCCAGCAAGTGCTGGTATGACCGGGGCGACGCGCCGACACTGATGTACTGCTTCAGGTGAGGGCGTCCACACTGACTGGGGTCTCGGGTGGCGCGCCCGATCCGGACGACGTACTCCTTGACCTTGTCGTCGACGTAGACCCCCCGCGTGCGCTGCCGGATCCGAACGACGTCCCGGGGCGTGATGACCGGCGACACGCCCGCGCCAATCAGATCGATGTCGAGCATCGCCCGCTCCTCGGCGTGGGTCGGATAGTCCACGCGAATCATCATGGCGAAGCGGTCCACCTGCGCCTCGGGCAGCAGGTACACCCCCTCCTGTTCGATGGGATTCTGCGTGGCCAGCACCCAGAAGGGATCGTCCAGCCGGAACGTCTCGTCCCCGATCGTCACCTGCCGCTCCTGCATGGCTTCGAGCAGCGCCGACTGGGTCTTCGGCGTGGCGCGGTTGATCTCGTCAGCCAGCACGATGTTCGAGAAGATGGGTCCTTTCTGGACCTTGAAGTCGCCGGCCTGGAGATCATAAATGCGGGTGCCGACCAGGTCGGCCGGCAGCAGGTCCGGCGTGAGCTGAATCCGCTGGAACGGTGCCTGGATGGTGCGGGCCAGCGTGACCACCGCAAGCGTCTTGGCCACCCCGGGCACCCCCTCCAGGAGCAGATGGCCGCAGCCTCCTCGGCCCTGGCCGTCTTCTCCCCCGCCGAACGAGTAGGGGATGTCCGCGAAGAGGCCGAGCAGCAGGCCCTTGATGAGCCACTCCTGGCCCACGATGACCTTGGAGATCTCCCGTTCGAACTGCTCGACGAGCCCGAAGGCGTCCTCGTGGAGCAGCTCAGTGGGTGCCACTGCCATCGGCCTCCTGGTGCATCACCGCAACCTCCGCCGTCAATCGCTCGCTCCGATCGACATGCCCCCAACCTGTCAGATCAGCCACAACAGGACCAGCAGGATCCCGGCCCCCGCCAGCAGCCCGGGGTACAGATCCACACGGTCAACCACGGTTTCGTGCGTCAGGACCTGACGCTTGCTCTCGAGGAAGTCCGCCATGACCCGGGCCAGCTCCGCTCCGGTGTGGGAGCGATAGTAGCGCCCGCCGGTGGCCTGGGCGATCGACCGGAGCGTGGACTCGTCGAAGCGGGCCGAGACCAGCCGCCCCCGGTCATCATGAAGCAGGTACTGCGAGTCGGGGGTCTGCATGGGGATCGGCGCGTCGTGCTCCGAGCCGATCCCGACGGCATAGACGGGGATGCCCGTCGCCGCCGTCTGGCGTACGGCGTCGTCAAGCTCCTGGCCGTAATCCTCGCCGTCGGCCAGCAGGAGGAAGATCTTCTGGTTCCGATCATCGAGGCCACTCTGGGCCGTAACCTGAGACTCCTTCTCGATGAGCGCCAGGGCGCTCCGCAGGGCGGCCCCGATATTGGTCCCGTAGGAGATGCCCCCGGTCAGGTCCATATAGTCCAGATAGAACAAGATGTTCTCGGCATCGGAGGTCAGGTACGAGAGGATCAAGCTCGTGCTCGAGAACGTCACCAACCCGATCCGGTCGACGAGGGGCCCGCGGCTCACGATGAAGTTGCGGATCTCTTCCTTGGCGCGTTCCTTCCGCGACGGATGGACATCGGTCGCCTGCATGGACAGCGACACATCCAGGATCAGCACCACATCCTGCTTGCGGTACACGGCCTTCCGCAGCCTCACCTCGGACAGCGGCCGGGCCAGGGCCAGGATCAAGGCGGCGAACGCCCCCAGAAGGAGCAGGGATCGCACCGCATCGTACCGGGGCGTGGTGACGCTGGATATCCGCGCCACTCTCCGGAAGTCCTCGAACTGCTCGCGGGCCCGGGACTTGTGGAGGGCCGAAATCCGCAACAGCACGAACACCACCGGAAGCAGCGCCAGCAACCAGAGTTGCTGCGGACGGAGGAACTCCAGGGCCCTCAGCAACGGGTCCGCGGCCTCCCACTACCCGATCTTTCGGGTCGGCGGCTGGGGACGCACCTTGTCCTGGGGGCGAAGGAGGTCGAAGACGCTCTGCTGGCGTTGCTTGCCGAGCTGGCGGAGCATCGTCTGGACCAGCTCGTGGTTGTATTTCACGTCCCAGTCACCGGGGGCATCAATGACTGCGTTCTGGTATTGCTCGCCCGCACGCCGTAACCACGCCAGCGCGTCCTCCTCCTCGGCCGTTTCCGAGACCGCCTTCCGGTAGTAGGCGTTGCCCAGCCAGTACCTCACCAGCGGCGCCGGCCCCTCATGGTGGAGCAGGGCGGCCTCCGCCTGGACGATGACGCTGTCGTAGTCCTCCCGGAAGTACAGCAGCCTCAGATAGTTCTGGAGGACGCGATCCCGCCCGTCGGGAACCAGCCGAGCCAGCCAACCGTGCCGCCGGAATTCCCCCTCGAGCTCCCGAAACGCCGCGATGGCTCCGTCGGTCGACCCGTCCCAGTACAGCGCGTTGGCCCGGTCGATCCGGTGGAGCGTCCGCCCGTAGAGGACCAGGCCCGCCGACGCGACGACCCACACGAACCAGAGCGCGAAGGTCACGGGATACTTGGGGAATCTCATGGTGGTGTCCTTGACCGAAAGGGGTTGCGGCATCTGCCGTGGCGAACCCTCACGACCCCACCCGCGTTGGACTCCACCGACTGCCGGAGGCAAGCGAAAGAACGCCAATATGTAACGCGCGTCGCGGCCGAGAACAATAGGCCCCGCGCTTGCCTCCGCTTGCGGCGGTCGCCACTATGGCGCAGGCAGACGGCGGTTCCGCGAACCGCCCGTCGGGAACGCGCACTCACGACCGCGCCGAGGGTCGACCGGACATGGCCAATCAGCGCTCCACAACAGTGTTCCTTCGGGGCATCCTGCGCGAGCCGACGCTCCATTTCGTGGTGCTCGCGGCCACCTTGTTCGCCGCGAACGCCGCCGTGCGGGCGCAGGGTCAAGATCACGTCATCCAGGTCGACCGTCGAAAAATCGCGGCCAGCATCATGCAAATCGAGGCGAGCGTCGGCGCGCCCCTCACGCCCGAGGAGCAGCGGCGCGTCGAGGATGCCTACATCGAGCAGCAGGTCCTCGTGCGGGAGGCGAAGGCGCTGGGACTGGATGACGACGACCAGGTCCACGACCTCCTGGCGCAGAAGATGCTCCACGTCCTGAGCGCCGACGTGATCCGACCCACCGATGCGGAGCTCGGGGCGTACTTCGAGGCCAACCGCGGGCGGTACACGCCGGAGACAGCCGTGACCGTGGATGAACTGGTGGTGGGCGGGGAGAACCCATTGCCCACCGCGTTGCGGGATCAGTTTCGCAACGGCGTGGCCCCGGAGCGGCTGGCCAGCGATCGCCCGATGCGGCATGACGTCCTGCGGGAGGTGACGCTGGACAACCTGACCCGGCTTTTCGGCGAAGAGATGGCGACGCGGGTGATCACCGCGCCGGAAGGGCGGTGGGTGGGTCCGCACCACTCGGTGCGCGGCCAACACTGGTTCCGGGTCACGGCGCGGACGGAGTCCGTGCCTCCAACGCTCGACGCGGTCCGCGAACAGGTGCGGCTGGACTGGATCAGTGAGCACGAGCAGATCCGGCTGGCCCAACGGGTCAGCGAGCTGCGGAGCAACTACTCGATTGAGTTCATCGGCGAGGGCAAGACGCCGTGAGCATGGCGTGGGCGTTGGCGGCGCTCGGTGCGGCGTCCCTCGCCGTGCCCGCGGCCGCCTCGACGCACGACGTGGATGTCACGTCCGTCGCCCGGGTCTTCTTGGATCAGACCGGTCCGAGACGCTACCTGTTGTCGGTGGTCGACCGGAAGGTGCCGCCCATCGTGCATCTCGAGGAGGTACTCCCCCGGGGCTGCGTTCCCTTGCCGGACGAGGCCGTGGGCATGCGCATGGTGGCGGGTTTCGCGTTCGAGTGCGCGGACGAGCTCAGCTTCGATGACGTCCTCACCCTGCCGTGGTCCCTGGCCGGCGTGGTGGTGCTGGCCCGGTGGGCCGACGGCACAGACGCGTCGGCGTATTTCCGCGGCGACGGTCGCACGGTTCCCGTACACCTGAGCGACCTGCGCGCCGGCGGCGGCACCATCGGCCGGCTCGCGGGCCGGTACTTCACGCTGGGCGTCGAGCACATTGCGTTCGGCATCGATCACCTGCTGTTTGTGCTGGGCCTTCTGCTGTTGGTGCGTAGCCTCTGGCCGCTGGCGATGACCGTGACGGCGTTCACCGGCGCGCACAGCATCACGCTGGGCCTCGCCGTCTTGGGGTATATCCCGGTCCACCGAGCGCCGGTCGAGGCGGCCATCGCCGTCTCCATCGTGCTCCTGGCCCGCGAGATCATCATGGGGCACCGGGGCCGGGTGCACCTGGTGCATCGTCACCCCTGGCTGGTGGCCTTCGCGTTCGGGCTGCTCCACGGTCTGGGCTTCGCCGGGGCTCTCGGGGCGATGGGGCTGCGGAGCAGCGACATCCCGCTCGCGCTGCTCTTCTTCAACGTGGGGGTCGAGGCCGGGCAGATCGGTTTCATCATGGTGCTCGTGATCCTGCACCAACGCCTGCGCAAGAGCGTCCCGGTGCTGCCGCCTCGGTTGGAGCCGCTGCTGGGCTACGCCCTCGGCGTGGTGGCCATGCTCTGGTTCTTTCAGCGGCTACCGGCGGTGCTGGGCGCGTGACCCGTCTGGACGATTCCCCCTTTCATGGGACCGGCGCCAGGAGCCAGGCCGTCAGCTCGGGGTTCAGGTTCCCGCCGCTCACCAGGGCCACTGTCCTGCCCGCGCCTTCGACCCGGCCCGCCAGGTACGCCGCCACCGGCACCGCGCCCGCGGGCTCCGCGAGCACCTTCCCCCGGAGGAGGAGCACCCGGAAGGCGTCGGCGATTTCCTCCTCGCCCACCAGCGCGATGTCGTCCACGCGTTCCTGGACGTGGGCCAGCGGGAAGGCGTAGGTACGCATGACCCAGAGGGCGTCGGCGAGAGTCTGGTAGTCCTCGATGGTCAGCGGCTCACCCGCCTTGAGCGACCGGTACATGGCCGCCCCCGCGGCCGGCTGCGCCCCCACCACCCGCACGTGGGGCGCCCGAAGCTTGATCGCGCTTGCCACCCCCGCGATCAGGCCCCCCGATCCCACCGGCACGATCACGGTCTGCACGTCGGGCACGTCTTCCAGAATCTCCAGGCCGATGCTCGAGTGCCCCGCGGCCACGCGCCGATCTTCCATGGTGTCCAGGGGGATCATGCCCCGCTCCCGCGCCACCTCCTGCACCTTGGGCGCCCGCGCCAGGAAGTTGTTTTCGCAGAAGACCAGGTCCGCCCCGTACCCCCGAATCGCCTCCACCTTGAAGCGGCTGGTCCGCTCAGGCGTCACCACCGTGACCTTCACGCCCAGCCGCTTGCCCGCGTAGGCGAAGCCCTGCCCGAAGTTGCCGGAGGAGGCCAGCACCACACCTTGCGCCCGCTCCGCTTGGGTGAGGGAGCCCAGGAAATGGAAGGCGGCCCGGATCTTGTACGCGCCGGTGACCTGCAAGTTCTCGAGCTTGAGGAACAGCTGCTCCCGGCCAACCTCCTCCGGGCATTTCGCCAGGGGAACCACGGGTGTGCGGCGGATCTCCCGGGGGAGTCCCGCCCGCGCCGCCTCGATCTCGGGAAACGTGAGGAGCCCCGTCATGGGAACGCCGCACGGTTCTCCAACTCTCGCAGGCGCGACAGCTGGACCTCGAGCCGGCCGTCCAGGTCACGGAACACCTCCACCATGGCGTCCGTGGGCCGTGTGTCCCCTTCCCCCACCAGGTTGCTCAGATAGGCCAAGAGGTTGTCGAGCTTCGGCTCGAAGTTCAGCGGGTCCTTCTCGGAGCGGAACTGCAAGTTGCGGAGCTCACCCTCGACCTCGATGAGCCGCTGCTCCAGGGCCGCCGCCGCCCGCTTCACGGCATCGTTCCCCGCTTGCGCTCGCGTTCGAAGCTGCGCTTTGAGCGTCCCGATCCGCCCAACGGCGTCATACGTATCCTTGATGCGCCCGTTGATGCGGGTTTGCAGGTCGTGCTGCGCCTGGAGATCTGCGACCGTGGCCTGGATGCGGGGATCCATGAGCACCTGGAACGCCTGGGTCTGGCTCCAGCCTCCGGACGTCAGCCTCACCTGGTACGCCCCGGGAACCGCCAGGCCCCCGTCGGGCGGTCCCCCCCGGAGGATGATGCCCTGCGGCACCTCGCCTCCCGGATAGCGCAGGTCCCAGACGAAGCGGTTCATCCCGGCCTTGGCCGCGACCTGATCCCCGCCACGCGTCTTGCTGGAGAAGGAGCGCACCACCTGGCCCCGGGCATCCAGGATCTCCAGCGTGACCTCCTGCGTGGGCGCCTGCGCGAAGGTGTAGAAGATCATCGACCCCCGAGGCGGGTTCTGACCGGCACGGCTTGCCCCGCTTCGGGAACGCCCCGCCATCTCCATCCGGTAGGCGTCGCGCGGCTTGAACAGGTGTGCCGGGGCGGTGGCCACCTGGGCCGTGAGCTGCCGCAGCGGCGTCACGTCGTCCAGAATCCAGAGAGAGCGGCCCTGCGTGGAGACCACAAGGTCGTTCCGGTAGACCCTGAGGTCCGTGATGGGCGTCAGCGGCAGGTTGAGCTGGAAGGGCTGCCAGGTGGCGCCGTCATCAAACGACAGGTACATGCCGAACTCGGTCCCGGCGTACAGCAGCCCCCTTCGCTCCGGATCCTCCCGCACCACCCTCACGAAATGGTCGGCCGGAATTCCGTTCCGCCCGTTCGTGAGGAGCGTCCAGGTCTTCCCGTAGTCGTCGGTCCGGTACACGTACGGGCGGAAGTCGTCCCGGCGGTACCGGTACATCGCGAGGAACGCCCGTCCCGCGGCGTGAGCCGAGACATCGATCAAGTTCACCGTCCCCTCGGGCATCTCGCGCGGCGTGATGTTTGCCCAGCGCGCCCCGCCGTCCCGGGTGAGGTGTGACAGTCCGTCGTCGCTCCCGATCCAGATCTCGCCGGCGCGCTGCGGCGCTTCGGCGACGGCGAAGATGGTCCCGTACGTCTCCACGGTGCTGACGTCGTGGTCGATGGGTCCGCCGGGGGCCTCCTGCCTGCTCTTGTCGTTCCGGGTGAGGTCCGGGCTGATCACCTCCCACGTCTCACCCCGGTCCGTCGAGCGGTGCAGGTGGTTCGACGCGTGATAGAGGACGTTCGGGTCGTGGATCGAGAACTCGATGGGCGCGTTCCACTGGAACCGGTACTTCAGGTTCTTGGGTGCCTGTCCCAGCGCCAGCGTCGGATACGAAGACACGTTTTTCGTCTGCCCGCTCGCCCGGTCCAGGCGCGTGAGTTCTCCGCCGTAGCTCCCGGCAAAAATGATGTCCGGGTTCTGGGGATCCACCGCGATGTGCCCGCTTTCCCCGCCGCCCACCTGGTACCAGTCCTGGTACGGCGTCAGGGTCGACCCGCTCACACTGGGCAGCGACACGGTGCTGTTGTCCTGCTGCGCGGCGTACACCCGGTAGGGGAACCGGTTGTCCACCTCCAACCGGTAGAACTCCGCCGTCGGCTGGTTCAACGGCGTCGACCACGTCTTGCCGCCGGTCACCGTCACGGCCGCACCCCCGTCCTGGGAGCTGGCGATGATCCGCGGGTCGTCCGGGTTGATCCACAAATCGTGGTTGTCGACGTGGGGCTGTGGTATCGCCGAGAACGTCTGGCCGCCGTCGGTGGACTTGTAGAGCCGGGTGGTGAGGTCGTACACCGTGTTCGGATCCTTGGGATCCACGTAGATGTGGCCGTAGTACCACGCCCTCTCAAAGAGCTTGCGGTCGTCGTTGACGAACTGGAAGCTCTCGCCCCCGTCGTCCGACCGGTACAGGCCGCCGACCTCGCCGTGCTGGACTATCACGTACACCCGCAGGGGGTTCGAGGCCGCGACGGCCACGCCGAGACGGCCCACGACTCCACCCGGCAGCCCGTTGGTCAACTTTTTCCACGTGTTACCCCCGTCCTGACTGCGGTACAGCCCGCTCTCCTCGCTGCCGGAGATGACCGCCCAGGGCTGCCGCTCCCCCCTCCACGCGGCCGCGTAGAGGATCTGCGGATTGGCCGGGTCTATGGCCAGGTCCACCACGCCGGTGCTGTCGCTGACGAAGAGCACCCTCTCCCAGGTCTGGCCTCCGTCCCGGGAGCGGAACAGCCCCCGCTCCGGATTGCGGCCGAAGGCGTGACCGAGGGCCGCCACGTAAACCAGGTTCGCATCCCGGGGGTGCACCCGCACCCGCCCGATCTGTCCCGCCTCCTTCAGGCCGATGAAGCTCCACGTGCGGCCCCGGTCCACCGACTTGTAGACGCCGGCCCCGGGCGACACGTTGCCACGTATGCAGGCCGAGCCCGTGCCGACGTAAATCACGTTTGGGTCGGAGAGGGGCACCGCGACGGCGCCGATGGATGCCACGGCTATCTGACCGTCCGTGACGTTCTCCCAGCTCTCGCCGTAGTCCTCCGTCCGCCACACGCCGCCGCCCGTCGTGCCCATGTAGAACACGCTCGGCTCGCTGGGCACCCCGGTGATCGCCGTCGAGCGACCGCCGCGGTACGGCCCGATCATCCGGTACTCCATGGCCGAATAGAGCGCCGGGCTCACCGCCGGACTGGTGGACGCGCCGGACTGCTGCCGGTCCTGAGCCCACGACTCGTGTCCCGCACCCAAGACCGCGCAGCACAACGCAGGCAGGATCGCGGCCAGTCGGCTGCGGGCAGGCAGCTTGGTGACCATGCGACTCCTCCGGGTTCGACACCGTAGACACCGACATGACAGCATTGAGTATCTCCGGCACGCTGCCGCCGTCTCGCTCCCTCTCCGACTGTCCATGTCATCCCCCGTAGTCTGCGGTCCGCCTCGCTCGGCAGGGTTCAAACGGTGTACACGTTACGGCGCCAATCACCTGAGCGCCACAAGGACGGTGCTGCCCCCAAGTCATCCACCGCGGCGTTCTTCACGGGAGCGGGGACGTCACCATCGAGCGCCGGGCCCTTGCGCGGGCCAACGCCAGCGGTTAAGTGAATCGGAACCCCGAGTCGGACTCGGGTACCTCCCGATCCACGGAGCACGTCATGAAACACAGTGTTCGCCGGATCTTCATCGGGAGCCTCGTCCTCGCGATCGGCGCGACCGCGGCGTCGGTGCTCCCCCTCGAGGGCCAGGCCGCGGGCCGGACCCAGTACGCTGACGCGCGTGGCGACATCGCGCTGGCGCTGGCCGGAGACGCCATCATCACCCGAGCGCTCAAGGTCTTTGACGAGCCCGATTTCCTGGCGTTGAGGGAGTTGATCACCGGCGCCACAGCGGCCTTCGCCAACCTGGAGATGCTGTTCCACGACTATGGTGAGGACGTAATTCCGGCCTCCCAGAGCGGCGGAACCTACTTGGGGGCCGATCCCGAGCGGGCGAAGGACCTGGCGTGGATGGGATTCGACGGCGTGAGCCGGGCGAACAACCATACGATGGACTACCTGGCCGGGGGAATGGAAGGCACCACCCGCGCCGTTGCGGCAGCCGGGCTCATCCAAGCCGGCGTGGGAGAGAACCTGGCCCGGGCTCGCGCACCGGCCTACCTGGAGACCCGCGATGGACGCATCGCCTTCATCTCGGTTTCCACTTCGTTCGCCGACCACATGCGGGCGGGGCCGGCGCGCAAGGACCTCAAGGGCCGGCCCGGACTGAACCCCCTGCGGTACACCACCACGTACACGGTGCCCGCGGCGCGGCTGGCTGAGCTGAGAGAGCTGCGAAGCCGGCTGAGGCTTGGCGGGAGCGAGGCGGCCGACCGAGTGCAGATCTTCGGCAACACCTTCAAGGCCGGCAGCGACTACGCGGTCGACTCCGATCCCAATCCCCAGGACTTGGCGGAGATCGTCGCCCAGATCACAGACGCCAAGCGTCAGGCTAACTGGGTGATCGTCTCGAGCCATTCCCACGAGGGTGGAGCCATCCGGGACGTGCCCGCCCCGTTCGTGGAGAAGTGGGCACGGGCTGCCATCGACGCCGGTGCCGACGTGTGGCTCGGCCACGGCCCTCACGTGCTTCGAGGGGTCGAGGTCTACAAAGGCAAGCCCATCTTCTACAGTCTGGGCGACTTCATCATGGAGTACGAGACGCCTCCGTTCCAGCCTGCCGAGAACTACCAACGCTACGACCTCCCGGATGCGACGCTCCCCGGGGAGTTCTACGATTACCGCGAGACCCAGGTGGGATACTTCTCGCAGAACCAGCCCTGCAGCATGAGCCGGGACGGCCTGTCCTGCCAGCTCGCCTGGGAAGGCGCCGTGCCCATCGTGACGTTCCGGAACGGAAGGCTCGAGGAGATCCGCATCCACCCCGTCACCCTGGGCTTCGGCCTCCCCCGGGCCCAGCGGGGCCGGCCCATGCTGGCGAGGGGCGAGGGGGCCCGGAAGATCATTGGGGACGTACAACGTCTCTCGAAGGCCTACGGCACCACGGTGGAGCTGGTCGACGGCGTGGGCGTCATCCGCGTGAGCGGCCAGAGCCGCTGAGCCGAATGGCAGGGCGAGGCGCCCCGCGCTTGCCTGGCAAACCCGTTTCCCGCCAAGGAGGAGCCGCATATGGAACGACTCATTTGGCTGCGCAAGGCGGCGTGGGCATTGGCCCTCGCCGCGCCGATGCTGTCGCCTGGCGCGATCGCCGCCCAGCAAGCGTCACCGCCGCCCCAACCCCATCGCGACGGCCTGGGCAACCTGACGCTGGCACTGGCGGGTGATGCGATCCTGACACGGAAGCTCACGGTCTTCGCCGAGCCGGAGTTTCTCGAAATCCGCGACGTGATGCGCAACGCCACGGCGACGTTCGTCAACGCCGAGATGCTGTTCCTCAACTACGATGAGCCGGACGTCGTGCCGGCGGCGCAAAGCGGCGGGACGTACATGCGCGCCCAACCCGAGCTGCTGGACGACCTGAAGTGGCTGGGCGTGGACCTGGTGAGCACGGCCAACAATCACTCGCTCGACTATAGCTTTGGGGGCCTACGGGCCAACACGCGCTGGCTCGAGAAGGCCGGTCTGGTGGCCGCGGGCACGGGAGAGAACCTCGCCGAGGCCCGGGCGCCGAGTTACCTCGAGACCCCCGGCGGCCGCGTTGCGCTCATCGCCGTCTCCTCCTCCTTCGCGGCCTTCAACCCGGCGGGGCCCCAGCGGAAGGACATGCGGGGGCGACCCGGCCTCAACCCGCTGCGGGTCCAGACCACTTACGTCGTCCCCGATGATCGCTTCCAGCAGCTCCAACAACTGCGATCCGACCTGGGGATCCGGGGCGGCCGTCCCGACGCGGAGCAGGTCCAGCTCGGCGGCGCGACGTTCCGGAAGGGCGACCGGTATCAGGTCGCGAACGTCATCAACCAGCAGGATCTCGACGAGATCACGGCGCAGGTCCGGGACGCCAAGCGCCAGGCGAACTGGGTCATCGTCTCCAGCCACACGCACCAAGGCGGAGCCGAGGCGCTCGACTTCTTCGTCCAGTTCACCCACGCCGTGATCGACGCCGGCGCGGATGTCTTCGTCGGCCACGGGCCGCACGTGCTGCGCGGCATCGAGATCTACAAGGGGAAGCCGATTTTCTACTCGCTCGGCAACTTCCTCATGGAGAACGAGACCGTGGAGCTCCAACCGTGGGAGAACTACAGCGGCGTCGCGCTCGGTGGCGAGGCACTCCCGGGGGAGTTCTACGACGCGCGCAATGAGCGGGGCGGCGGGAGCTTCCCGGCGCAGGCGGTCTACTGGGAGGCGGTCGTGGCGGTGCCGCAGTTCCAAAGCGGACGGCTGACGGAGATCGCGCTGCACCCCATCACCTTGGGCTTCGGCCTGGACCGCGCGCAGCGTGGCCGTCCGCTGGCCGCCAAGGGCGAGCTCGCCCGGAAGATCATCACCCGGCTGCAAGACCTGTCGAAGCCGTTCGGTACGAACATCGCGTTCGAGAATGGACGCGGCATCATCCGCCCGGGAGCCAGCGCCACGAGCCAGGGAGGCCGCTGAGCCGCGCACTCGCCGCGCCGGACCAACACCACGACCTGAGGCCGGCTCCACCAACCCGTGGAGCCGGCCTCAGCCTTGCTACGGCCGCGCCATTCTCCGGATCGCCGCGAACTCCTTCTCCTCGACCTGCGATACCGCGTTCGCGTGCTGCTGGATGACCTGGGTCATCCGGCCGAGGAGTTCCCGCTGGCCCTGCGTGGGCGGCGCGTCCGCCATGGACGCGAACGTCATCAGGCGAGCGAGCTTGCTGTCCACGCCGGTGGGCCACGCGATCAGGTCCTGCCCCGCGCGGGCGCGGTACTGCACCAGCCGCTCCTCGAGCGGATAGAGCCTGTCGTTGAGGACCTTGAGCGCCTCTTGAGCTTGCCGGGTGCCGCCCGCGCGCTGCACGATCTGTTCGGCCTGGACGCGCATGTCACGGATCTTCTGCACCAGTCTCATCGTCTCGGTCAGCTCGTCCCGGGCCCGCATCAGGAACTCCCACTGCGCCACCAGGTCCGCGTCCGTATAGGCGATGCGCGGGTCGCGGCGGATTTCGAACGACTGGCTCAGCGTGCGCCCGGCCAGCTGCAACTCGACGCGGTAGGTGCCGGGCGGCGCCAGCGGCCCCTGGGCGCTCCCCTGGAAGACCGCGCCAGGCAGCACCACGGCGCCGGGATAGCGCATGTCCCACACGAACCGGTTGGCCCCCGCGCGCACCGTGACTTTCTCGAAGGTTCGCACCACATCGGTCCCCCTCAGAATCCGCAGGGTGACGTCGTCCCGCGGCGGCGTCCTGACGTAGAACGGGATCACCACGCCGTCCGGCGGATTCTGGCCCGCCGCAACGTTCCCGGCGTACCGGCCCACCAGGTCCGCATTGTCCCGGTAGCGGACGGTGGGACGAGGCTGGAAGATGTGCGCGTCATTCGCCAGGGCCCGCGCGTCGAACTGATGGAGCAGGGCCACGTTATCCAGGATCCAGAACGAGCGACCGTGCGTGGCGACCGCCAGATCCCCGTCCTTCACCACCAGGTCGTGGATCGGCACCACCGGCAACTTGTGGTTGAGGGGCTGCCAGCGCGCGCCGTCGTCGAAGGAGACGTACACGGTGCGCTCGGTTCCGGCATAGAGCAGGCCGCGCCGGCCGGGATCCTCTCGGATCACGCGAGTGAAGTCTCCGGCCGGAATGCCGGTCGTGATCCTGGTCCAGGTCTTGCCGTAGTCGTGCGTCTTGTACAAGTACGGCGTCTGGTCCCCGAGCTTGTACCGCGTCGCGGCCACGAACGCCGTCGCCGGATCATGGGCGGATGGATCGATGATGCTGATCAGCGCGAACTCGGGCAGGTCCGGAATATGGGCCGCCGTCCAGGTTTTCCCCGCGTCCATGGAGACGTGGATGTAGCCGTCATCCGAGCCCGCCCACAGCACCCCCGCCCGAGCCGGGGACTCGGCGAACGCGAAGACGGTCGCGTACCACTCGGGCCCGTACGCCTCGCGCGTGATCGGGCCCCAGTACGGGCCGGGCTCCGGGTGCGCGTACGTGGGCGTGCGCTCGAGCGTCTTCGGATCGTGGCGCGTGAGATCGGGGCTGATCACCTGCCAGCTCTGCCCCTCATCCGTGGTCCGGTGCACGAACTGTGAGGTGACGTACAGCGCGTTGGGATCGTGCGGGGACGTCATCACCGGGTAGGTCCACCAGAAGCGGTATAGCATGTCCGCCGCCCCCCACCCGTAGTACGTCTCCGGATTGGGCGAGATGTCGCGCGTCTGCTTGGTCCGCCGGTCGTAGCGCGTGAGAAAGTGGTGATCCGCGGCGTAGACGATGTCCGGGTTGTCCCTGCGGGGGGCGACGTAACCGTCCTCCCCGCCGCCGACCGTGAACCAATCTTCGAGCGTGCCCACGCCGAAGTCGGACCGGCTGGGCACCGAAATGGTAGTGTTGTCCTGCTGCGACGCGTACAGGCGGTACGGCGCGGCGTTGTCCGCCGCCACGTGGTAGAGCTGCGCGGTCGGCTGGTTCATGATGTCCGACCACGAGCGCCCGCCGTCGAAGCTGACCGTCGCTCCCCCATCGTTGGCGTTGACCATGCGCCTTGGATTCTCGGAGTCGATCCACAGATCGTGGTTGTCGCCGTGCGGGACCTGGATCTGCGCGAACGTCGCGCCGCCGTCGGTGGACTTCCAGAATCGCACGTTCAGCACGTAGACCGTGTTGACGTCCAGCGGATCGGCCACGATGTGGTGGTAGTACCAGGGCCGCTGCGTCAGGTCCGCGCTTTCGTTCACCCGGGTCCAGGTGGCGCCGGCGTCTTCGGAGCGGAACACGCCCTTCTTGCCCAGTTCGGCGTCGATGATCGCCCACACCCGGCTCGGCCGGGCCGGCGAGACCGCGATGCCGATGCGGCCCTTCAGCCCGTCCGGGAGGCCGGGGTTGTTGGTGAGCTCGGCCCAGGTGTCCCCCCTATCGGTGCTCTTGAACAGGCCGGTCCCCGGCCCCGCGCTGGTGAAGCCCCACGGATACCGTCGTAACTGCAGCAACGAGGCGTACAGCACGCGCGGGTTGCTCGGGTCCATCACGAGGTCGATCGCTCCGGTGTTCTCGTCCCGGTACAGGAGCTTCTTCCAGGTGCGGCCGCCATCGCCGGAGCGGTAGACGCCTCGGTCCGGGCTCGGGCCCCACGGGCTGCCCAGGGCGGCGACGTACACCAGGTCCGGATTGGCCGGGTCGATGACGACACGCGCGATCTGGCTGGTGGCCGCGAGGCCCACGTGCTGCCATGTCGTGCCGCCATCCGTGGACTTGTAGACGCCGTCGCCGATCGAGGCGTTGCCGCGAATGCACGCCTCACCCATCCCGACATACACGATGCGCGGATTGGACGGGGCCAGACCGATCGCACCCACCGAGCCGGTCTGGAAGTACCCGTCCGAGATGTTCCGCCAGGAGATGCCGCCGTTTTCGGTCTTCCACACCCCGCCGCCGGCCGTGCCCTGATAGAACACGAGATCGTTCGCGGGGTCTCCGGCAACGGCGAGGACCCGGCCGCCTCGCGTGGGGCCGACCGAGCGCCACTCCACCAGCTGGAGATACGACGAGTCCACCACCTGCGCGCCGAGCGCCACCGGCGTGCACGCGAGCAGGGCCGCCAATGGCCAACCGAACCGACCGTTCATAGCCACGCGCTCCTCCAGGTGCCCGCTCCCCCCCTTCGGCCGGGAGCGTGGTTGCGATCCTCCGTATGTGCCGCACGGCACGGCAGGGCCGGAAGGGCTCCGCTGGCGCCGTGGCGAGAGGACCAGTCTGCCACTAGTTTGGCCCGATGCAACACCGCCAGGTCAAAGCGCCCCGACCGGCGAGGCTCGAGTGCACGCGCTGCGGCGGCTCGAGCGCGGCCGACGCGCTGGCTCTGACGGTGCACGAGGCGCGCGCGGCGTTCGCGGG
>Ga0209002_10000808_pt1 | contig 25367 bp, 24 predicted proteins | sample Rifsed16ft2_FD_184010 | JGI IMG/M metagenome (GOLD analysis project Ga0209002, IMG submission 184010) | Soil microbial communities from Rifle, Colorado, USA - sediment 16ft 2 (version 2) | ecosystem: Environmental > Terrestrial > Deep subsurface > Rock core/Sediment | place: Rifle, Colorado... | reverse complement strand
GGGCGCGCGCCGCCGGCGGGCGGCCGTAGGCTAGCGGCGCGTCGCAGGCTCGGTCGGGGCGGACGGCGTTGCCGGCGCGGGCGCCGTGCGGCCCGCCGGCGCGCCGCCGCAGCTTCCGGTGAGATTGACGATCACGCGGAAGCGGTTGTTGTTCTCGTTCGCCTCCTGGACCTGGGTCAGGTTGTCGAGCGCGAGCGACAGGATGTTCTGCCCGGGCTTGAGCGCGATCAGGTCCTTCTGGGTGTCCTGCCCGCCCGGCGCGAGCGAGCCCCAGGCGCGGGAGAAGCTCCCCGGCGCGTGGCTGTTGGTCCACACGCTGCTGAACGCGCCGCTCGGGGCGAGCCCGATGTTGCGCGCGGTGTGCTGCACGACGACCTGGCACACGCCGCCCTGCGCCGTGAACGCTTGCCCGGCGTCCACGCTGACGCTCGTGCTCCACGGCGTCGTGGTCGCGCCGACGACGAGCTGGGCCGCGCTCGTGAGGTCGGGCAGGCCCTTGGGCTGCGTCGGCATCACCGGCCCGCGCTGGGCGGATTGCACGGACGGCTTGGCGGCGGGGAGGATCGGTGTGGCGGGCGCCTTGACGGTCGGCGCGGGCTGCTTGGACGTGGCGACGAGGCCGCAGTTCAGGCCGAAGCTCTTCATGAGCGGCTGACAGAAGTCCAGATCCGCCTGCGAGGCGCATCCGAGGCCGGGACAGACGGTCTCCATCTTCGCCTTGAAGTACTGGACGAACTTGGCCTTGTTCCCCTCCCAGAAGACCTTCTCGCACCACGGATAGAAGCGCTCCACCTTGAGCTGCTGCGCCTCGTTGTGCGTGTAGATCCAGCGATCGACGTGCGCGAAGCCGGACTTCTCGAAGTACTCGACGCAGCGCTTCACCACCCCGGGGAGCGGGAACTCCTTGTTCTTCGTGTAGCGCTCCCAGGAGTTGTGGGCCGAGAGGACGACGAACCCGGCGGTGTTGTACGCGCTGCGCTTGACCGCGAGCTGCTTCAGCACGTTGTTCACGACGTCGGCGGTCCACTGCTTGTCGACCGTCTTCGTGAAGATTATCGAGGCGAGGATCACGTCGGACTTGGAATACTTCGCGGCCTGCGCCTGGTTCCCGAGCTGGGTCTTCAGGTTGTGAAACGCCAGAGAGTCGTCCGCCTCGATCGCGTCGAGGCCGGCGGGCAGCACCTTCGGCGCGAAGAACTTCTCGTAGATCACCTGGGCGGCCGGCTTGGGGGGCGGCCCGCTGTCGTCGCAGCCCCCGAAGACGTTCCCCAGAGTCGCGCAGTACGCGCCCTTCGCGACGCTCCAGGCGCCCTCGCCCAGATCCTTGAAGAACTCCCCCGCCGCCTTGGCCGCGTCGAGGAACGCTTCGCCCAGGGCGACCAGGTCCTTGATCAGTCCGCAGGCGTCGAAGCCGCCCGCGAGCACCTGGAGGATCGCGCAGATCGCCGCCTCGCCCAGATGCGCCACCACGCCCCAGGTGTCGCCGGCCTTCCAGGCGGCGTAGGCGTCCACCACCCGCCACACGCCTTCCGGGATGTCGCCGGTCGCTTGCTTGCCGGCCTCGGTCTTGTGGAAATCGTTCGTGCAGAGGACGACGTCCTTGCCGCCCTCGATGCAGCCGAAGAGCGACTTGTACGTCACCAGCTGCGTCGTCGTGATCGGCAACGAGCCCTTCGGCGCGTACTGCTCGATTTCCTGGTACACCGCGATGAAGTCGTCGAGCGCCGCCTGCGCCGCCGGCGGCGCGGCGACGAGGCACACGAGGAAGACGAGCCCCTGGAGCAGCCGGTGGCGCAGGGGGCGCGCGGGGCTCATCGCCGCCCCCTGTCGCCCGGGCGGCCCGCCGCGGGCGGCGCGGTCTTGCCGCTACCCGCCAGCGCCTGCTTCAGCTCGCCCACCGTCATGCGCGTGCCGTTCGGAGACTCGAGCACGGTGGCGTCGGGCTTCTGGAGGATGCCCTTCCAGGCGTCCGCAGTGGTGCCCTTGGAGACCTTGATGGCCGGACCCGACAGGCTCGGCCGCGCCAGGCGTCCCGGGACCTTCGGCAGCAGGAACTTGATCTGGCCGACGGTGGCGAGCCGCCCGGACGGCAGCCGCACCGTCTCGTTGTCGGCGCGCTTGAGCGCCGCCGTCAGGTCGGCCGGGGTGTCGACCCGGGTGCCGGTGGCGGCAGGCCGGGTCCGGAGCGCCGCGGGCGTGCGATAGGTCCCGGGCGCGCGGAGCTTCTGGGCCGCGGTTGCCAGACGGCGCAGCGTCCCCACGCGCATGCGGCGGCCGTCCGCGAACTCCACGAGGTCGGTGTCCGGCCGTCCGGCCAGGTCGGTCAGGCGCATGCTCGGGGTGTGCTTCACGATGCGGGCTTGCTGCGCGACGGGCGACGTCGCCCCGCCCGGTTGGGCCGCCGCCGGGCGCGGCGCGAGGAGCGCCACGCCCAGCAGCGCGACGACGACGGAGAGGAGGGCGGACCGGGTTCTCATGCGGGAACTCCTGCTCGTTGACGCTGGAGGCCGCGGGCGGAGGCCGCGGGACTCGTGCCGCGTGGGGATCACGCGAGTCGCTCGGTCGGGCCGAGGATTCGCCCGCCGGCGCACGGTGTCAAGCGGTTTTCGGAGGCGTCACAGGGGGTCAGCGTCAGCGCGTATCCGCGCGGAGCCGGGCCCACTCGGACCTGGTGAATCTGGCCAGGGCGACCAGGACGCCACGCCGTCTGCCAGCCTCCCGGGCGACGCGGCGCCACCGTTCCCGCCTAGTAGTCGCGGGGGTCGAGCGCGTCGCGGAGGCCGTCGCCGGCCAGGTTGAAGGCCAGCGTCAGCGAGAAGATCGCGAGCCCCGGCCACCAGGCCATCCAGGGCGCCGACTCGAGGAACTGCTGGGCCGCGTTGAGCATGGTGCCCCAGCTCGGCGCCGGCGGCTGCACGCCGAGCCCCAGGAACGACAGCACCGCCTCGCCGATGATCGCCGTCGGGATCGAGACCGTCGCCTGCACCAGGAGCGCGCTCGCGATGTTCGGCAGGATGTGCCGCGCCATCAGCCGCAGGTCGCCGCCGCCGAGCGCCCGCGCCGCCTGCACGTAGTCCTCCTCCTGCGCGGCGAGCACGAGGCCGCGCGTGAGCCGGATGAACGTCGGCGTGGCGCCGAGGCCGATCGCGAGCGTGGCGTTGACGAGCGACGGCCCCAGGATCGTCACGAGCCCGATCGCCAGGACCAGGAAGGGGAACGCGAGCCACGCGTCGGTCAGGCGCATCACGACCTGGTCGAGCGCCCCCCGGTAGTAGCCCGCGCTGAGGCCGACCGGCACGCCGACGGCCATCGCGAACAGGATCGAGAACACGCCCGCCTGCATCGAGATGCGCGTGCCCCAGACGACCCGCGCGAGGCCGTCGCGGCCGAGGTCGTCGGTGCCGAGCGGGTGCGCCCAGCTCGGCGCCTTGCGGATCCGGCTCCAGTCGGTCTGCAGCGGGTCGGTCCGCGCGATCCACGGCGCGCCGAGCGCCAGCGTGACGAACCCGAGCACCACGAGCGCGCCGGCGACCGACGCCGGGCGGCGGCGCGCGCGCCGCCAGCCGCGCCGGAGCCAGCCGCCCGCCGCGCCCTCAGGCCCCACGCGCCGTCCCCCGGATGCGGATCCGCGGATTCAGCAGCGAGTAGGACAGGTCCACGAGGAAGTTGACGAGCACGTACGCGCTCGCGGTGATGAGCACGACGCCCTGCACGAGCGGGTAGTCGCGCGTGAACACGGCCTCGACGATCAGGCGCCCGAAGCCCGGCACGACGAAGATCTGCTCGGTGACGACGGCGCCGCTCATGAGCGCGCCCATCTGGAGCCCGAGGACCGTGACGACCGGGATCAGGCCGTTGCGGATCGCGTGGCGCAGCACGACCGCGCGCTGCCGGAGCCCCTTGCTGTACGCGGTGCGGATGTAGTCCGCGCTCAGCACCTCGAGCATGCTGTTGCGCGTCTGGCGCATCAGCACGGCGGCGAGGCCCGTGCCGAGCACGAAGGCGGGCATGAGCATGCGCCGGAGGTTGCCGAGGGGGTCCTCGAGGAGCGGGACGAACCCCGAGGCGGGCAGCCAGCCGAGCCGCACCGACAGGAGCAGGATCAGCATGATGCCGAGCCAGAAGTTCGGGACGCTGAGGCCGCAGAGCGACACGCCGTTGGCCAGCACGTCCCAGACGGTGTTGCGCCGGAGCGCCGCGAACACGCCGGCGGGGAGCGCGAGCGCGAGGGCGACGAGGAGCGAGAGACACGCCAGCTCGAGGGTGATCGGGAGCTTCATCGCCACCGTGCGCGCCACCGGCTCGCGCGTCCGGATCGACTCGCCGAGGTCGCCCCGGAGCGCGAGCCCGACCCAGCGCAGGTACTGGACGGGGATCGGGTCGTTGAGCCCGTACTTCTCGCGGATCTCGTCGAGCCCCGCCTCGTCGGCGTCGGTGCCGGCGAGCACGCGCGCGGGGTCGCCGGGGATCAGGCGCACGCCCGTGAACACGACGAGGCTGATCACGGCGAGCGTGACGACGGACAGGAGCCCCCGCTGGAGCAGGTAGTCGAGCACGCGCGACTACGCCGCGGCGCCGCGGCGCCCCGCTACTGCCAGGACGTCCCCTTGATGCGCACCAGGCCGTCGGGCGTGGCCTTGTAGCCCTTGAGCGCCTTCGGGAACGCCACGATGTAGTTGGGGTGATAGAGGTAGAGGACGTTCCGTCGCGCGGCCATCTTCGCGACCGCCTCGCGGTAGAGTGCCGCGCGCTGGGCGTGGTCGCTCACCTCGCGCGCCCGGTTCAGGAGCGCGTCGATCGCCTCGTCGCAGACGTTGGACTGGTTCAGGCTGCCGCCGCACGTGTGGAACTGGTGGATGTTGGCGTCCGGGTCCACGCGGCCGCTCCAGCCGATGAGGAACGCCTGGTGCTTGCCGTCGTCGTTGTCCTTGAGCGCCGAGGCGAACTCCGAGGGCCGGAGGCTCACGTTGAACCCCACCTCCCGCGCCATGCCCTGGACCACCTCGCCCACGCGCCGCTGCTGCGGGTTGTTGACGATGACCAGCTCGAACGCGTAGCCGCCCGCGAGGCCGGCGTCGGCCAGGAGCTGCTTGGCGCGCGCCACGTCGCGCGCCGGGCACGTGCGGCCCTTGTCGTAGAACGGGCTCACCGGCGACAGCGGCGTGCAGCCCGGCGTGTACTGGCCGTCCCACACGACCTGGTTCAGCGCGTCGCGGTCGAGCGCCAGCTCGAACGCCTCGCGCACGCGCGCGTCGTTGGCGAGCGGCGTGCCGAGGTCGCCGCGGGGCGCGCGCTTGCCGGTCTTGTTGTGGATGTTGATCGTGATCCCCTGGTAGGCGAGGCCGGTCACGCTCGCCACCTCGAAGCGCCCTTCCTTGCGGAGGCTCGCGGCGTCCGTCGGCGCGACCAGGTGCATCAGGTCGATGTCGCCCGAGCGCAGGTTGGCCAGGCGCACGTTGTCGTCGGTGATGATGCGGAACACGATCCGCTCGAAGCGCGCCTGCCCGGGATCGAAGTAGTGCTTGGACTTCTCGAGGACGATCCGGTCCTGGGGCACGCGCTCGACAAAGGTCCACGGCCCCACACAGACCGGCGCCGTGCCGAACTTGTCCCCCAGCTTCTTCACCTGCGCCGGCGAGACGGGCATGCCCGAGCGGTCGGCGAGCGCGGCGACGATCGGCGAGAACGGCGTCTTGAGCCGGACGCGCACCGTCAGCGGATCGACCACCTCCACGTCCGTGATGGACGTGAGCTCGCTCTTCCGGTTCGAGCCCTTGAGCGTGCGGTGCCGGTCGAGCGAGAACCGTACCGCCTCGGCGTCCATCGGCGTGCCGTCGTTGAACCGGACGCCCGGGCGCAGCTTGATCGTCACGGTCTTGCCGCCGTCGCTGAACGCGGGCAGGTCCGCGGCGAGCTGCGGGAAGATCCGGAGGCCCTCGTCGATGTCGTAGAGCTTCTCGCACATGTGGGCGTAGACGATCCGCCCCACGTACGTGCGCGACAGCGTGGGGTCGAGGACGTCGGGGTCCTGGTTGAGGGCCACGACGAGCGTCTTCTTCTGCGCGTGCGCGACGCCCGGCGGCAGCGCGAGCACCAGCGTGAGAGCCACGGCGAGCCAGAGGGTCTTCGTCGTCCGGCGCATGTCCTGACCTCCCGTTCGGGATCGGATGGACGCGGCCCCGGGGGCCGATAGGCCGCGCGCATCATAGCCCCCGGGTCGCGGAGGCGCAACTTGGGGTACCCCCCCCTTGCGGTGGCCCCCGCGGTCGAGTGGCTGCGGTAGAGTGGACGGCGTATGGTCCGCCTCTACCTGGTGCGCCACGGCCGCGCCGCGGCCAGCTTCGCCGAGGCCCGCGATCCCGTGCTCGCCCCCGAGGGGCGCGCGCAGGCCGAGGCGCTCGCCGGGCGGCTCGCCCCGCTCGGCCCCCTGCCGATCGTCACGAGCCCGCTCCGGCGCACGCGCGAGACCGCGGCGCCGCTCGAGCGCCGCTGGGGGCGCGCGGCGCGCGTCGAGCCCGCCGTCGCCGAGATCCCGTCGTGCGAGCCCGACCTCGCCCGCCGCCGCGAGTGGCTGGGCGGCATCATGACCGCCCGCTGGCCGGCCGTGGAGCCGGACCTCTCCGCCTGGCGCGGCGCGGTCCTCGCGGCGCTCGGCGGGCTCCCGGAGACGACCGTGGTCGTGACCCACTTCGTGGCGATCAACGTCGCGGTGGGCGCGGCGCTCGGCGACGAACGCGTGCTCGTGTTCTCGCCCGACCACTGCTCCGTGACCGTGCTCGAGGTCGAGGCCGGCGGGCTCCGGCTCGTCGAGCGCGGCGCCGAGGGCGCCACGCGCGTGCTGTGATCGAGCGGCTCGAGGCGCGCGCCGAGCGGCGCAGTGCCGTGTGCGGCGCCGGGCGTCTCGTGTGGCGCGCCTGGGGCGCGGGGCGCCCGCTCGTGCTCCTGCACGGCGCCTGGGGCGCGTGGACGCACTGGCTGCGCAACGTCGAGCCGCTCGCGGCGCGCCGGCGGGTGCTCGCCCCCGACATGCCGGGCTTCGGCGACTCCGACACGCCACCCGAGCCCCACACGGCCGACGGCCTCGCCGACCTGGTCGCCGCGTGGCTCGACGCCGCCGTGCCGCCGCCGGCGCCGCTCGACCTCGCCGGCTTCTCCTTCGGCGGCATCATCGCGGGCCTCGTCGCCGCGCGGGCGGGCGCGCGCGTCGGCACGCTCGTGCTGCTCGGCCCGAACGGTCTCGGCCTGCCGCGCGCGCCGCTGCCCGAGCTGCGCCGCCCCGCGCCGGACGCGCCCCCGGCCGCGGCGCGCGAGGTCCACCGCGGGAACCTGCGCGCGCTCATGCTCGCCGATCCGGCGGCGGCGGACGACCTCGCCGTGCGCGTCCAGATGGACAACGTCCGCCGCGCGCGCTTCAGGTCCGCCGGGATCCCGGAGTCGGACGCGCTGCTGCGCGCGCTACCGCGCGTGACGGCGCGGCTCGCGGGGATCTGGGGGACCCGCGACGTCTTCGCCGTGCCCTACCTCGAGGAGCGCCGGCGGTGCCTGGCCCGCTTCGAGCCCGGCCTCGACTTCCGCGTGCTCGAGGGCGTCGGGCACTGGGCGGCGTGGGAGGCCGCGCCGGCCGTCAACGCCGCGCTGCTCGAGATCCTCGACGGCCGCGAGGCGGCGAGCTAGCCCGGTGCGGGGAGGGATCGCCGGAACCCGTCGCGTGCGCGGCGTGGGTCGGGAAGAGCCTCAGTCAGCGCTCTCGGATCTCACGGCACCCGGATCGCGTGATAGGAGCCGATGGGGTTGCTCGCCGTGCCGCCGGCGAGAGTCGCCGGCAGGGCGGTCAGGGGGGCGGGGCCCTCCGGCAGCTCGGTGAGCCGAAGGAACTTCAAGGCGAAGGCGTCGTAGAGGAAGCGGGGCTCGAGGAGCGCGAGGGCCCAGCCGTCGGTGCGCTCGAACAGGCGCGGGGCCGGGTCGCCGTCCAGGGCGGCGAGGTAGAACGGCGCGCCCCCGAGTGCCGTCACCAGGACCGCCGAGCTGGTCGCGCCCGCGATCAGGTAGCCGGACTCGCCCAGGAGCCGCGGGGCGAACAGGACGCGCGCCGTGCGCGCGCCCGGCTCCCAGAGCAGGACGCGCTCGGCGTCGCCGAAGCCGCCCTGACCGGCCAGCAGGACCACCCGCTCCTGGGGCCCGCCGGGGCGCAGGGCGGCGTCGAGCGCGTCCCCCGGCACGATCTGCCCGGAGACGTGGGTCTGCCGGAGCGCCCCGCACGAGGTGCGCCCGGCGTTTTCGACGCAGGCGTAGACGAGGGTGGCGGAGGTCTGGAAGAACTGGAGGCCCACGCCGAAGCCCCCGAGGCCCTGGAGCTCCGGGGTGAGCCATTGGTCGGGGGCGAAGCTCTGGGTGCCGCTGGCGGTGTCCACGGGGATGACGAGGTCGAGGGGATCCTGCTCGCCCGCCAGCCGCGGCCGGATCTCCGCCCACGGCCCGGCCTGCTTGGTCCCCCCGGCACAGGCGCTCTTGTCTTCGATGACGCGGCGATACACTCGCGGGAACCCGCGCGCGGTGTCCGCGAGCGCGAGGGTGAGCTGGGCGCCGGCGCCCGCGGTGGAGCCGAGCACAGTCCCATCCTTGAGGTCGAGGAGAAACCACACCGGGAGGCTGGACGGGAACCGCGCGGTGACGGCGAGCTCGCCGTCCGGCTCCTTCACCCCGTCCAGGTTCAGCGTGAAGTTGGGCACGGTCACCACCGGGCCCTCGGGCTGGGTCAGATGGATGCTGACGAGGGCGCGGAGGGCGCCGTTGGCCGTCGCGCCGACCCAGCGCAAGAGCCAGACGTAGGGCCGGTCGGTCGTGCCGAAGCCCCCGTTGTGGGCGACGTCGAGCAGGAGCGGGAAGCTCCCGTTGAAGGCGACCTGCTGGGTGTGGGCCGGCTCCAGGGTGACGGCGCCGAGGTCGGTCCGATCGTAGACGCACTGGGGATCCTCGCCCGGGTTGATGACCTTCGTGGCCCACACGGACGTCACTTCGAAGCGGCCGAAGCGCTGGGCGTAGTCGAGCGAGTCGGAGAAGGCGACGGTCGGGCCCACCTCGCGGCCGAAGGGGAAGGACGTCTCCTGCAGGGGCTGGAGCACCACCTCGGGCCCGGCGGGGGTCTCGGTGAGCACGGGCTCGATGCTGCCCGGCTGGCGCGGAATGGCGAAGGTGCGGAACAGCGCCTGCTCCGGGGTGAAGGGGGTCCAGGCCAGGACGATGTCCTGGCCGTCGCCCAAGGTCACGCGCTCGTACTGGGCGGTGGTGAACCCCCGGAGGGGATAGACGCCCCGGGGCGTCCGGAGCATCCACCGGCCCGGGGCCCCCTCCTCCGTGTCCGGCTCGGCGAAGATCTCTTCGACGCGCACGCCGCCGAGCACCTTGCCGATGACGGCGCCGGGGAAGTTCCGGCTCGGGTCGGGCGCCTCCTCCCCGACCTTGCCCTGGTAGACGGCGACGACGCGCTCGGCGTCGGGGGGCATGCGGAAGGGCGCAGAGACGACGGGCGCCCCCGCGGCGGCGGTCACGGTGAGATCCGCGGTCGGGCTCGCGGGGGTGAGCGGCATGCGGACGCCGGCCGGATCGTCGGCGTAGAGCCTGAGTGTGCCGGCGTCCAGCGGCTCGTCGGAGACGTTGGTGCCGCGCACCTGGACGACCGCCGGGTCCACGCCCTCCGGGTCGGCGAAGGCGAAGAGGTCCACGTCGAGCCGCCCGCGGAAGAAGTAGTCGAGGAGGGCGCGGGCATAGCCCACCGCCCGCGGGAGCATCGCGAGAGCCGTTTGCTCCCAGACCTTCTCGTCCGTGCATGCGATGGTGTGGGGTTCGAGAACACCGAGGCCGTCCGCGGCCTCCTCGAGCACGCATTCAGCGAGCACCGGATCGACGTCCAGCCCATCAAGGACGCCCTTTCGGAAATAGGCGCGCACCCGCCCGGTCTTCGGCGCTGGCTGCTGGGACGGCCGCAGCCGGCCCCGGTCAGGATACGGGTAGTTCGGATGGAGGAACCGGGCATAGCCGGTGTCCTCGCTGAAGAAGTTGGCGTTCGCGAACTCGGCAATGCCGATCGCCGTGCTGAGGGTGTCGTTCGGGTCTCCCCAGTTGGCGTACAGCCGCGTGTCGATGAGGCGCGCGATCGGCACGGGTGCCCGAGCATCACCGGTCGGTTGGCGAAGGATTCCCGGGTCGAAGGTAAAGGGGCTCGACAGGTATCTCGCGATGAAGTCCCCTTCGGCCGCGACGGTGGCATGCGTGCGCAGGGCCCAGCCTTCATAGCTGTCATAGGGCGCGGGCAGGCCGTGGACATCGTTGCGCGTGTGCTCGGGCACGGACGCGTCCACGACGAGGTGCATGATCTGGCCCAAAGCGCGGAAGGTTCTCGCCAGGGCCTGCTCCCGGGCCGTCGCGGTCGATCCACCGGGCGCATCGCCGACGAGCGCATCACGGTAGTACCGGCGCGCATCCTGCCAGGCCCAGTTGCCGGTGCCCGGGGCCTCGCCCTCCTGGGTGTCGCGCTGCATCCAGCGGATGGAGGAGTCCTGGCGGACGAGGCGGACGAGCCGCAGACCCGCGTTGTCCCACGGCTCGAGCGGGTCGTGGAAGTGGCGCAGGTATCGCGTGGTCCCGCGGACCAGGGCGACGAGGCTGCCGTCGTCCTCTCGAATGCCGCCGACACCCAGCCACCTGACGGCCGATAAGCCATCCAGCACCGTATCGATGCCGCGCGCCAGCTTCAAGTCCTCAATAAGCACAGACGCCAGTTCCTCTGTCTGTCCGGCTTGCTCATTGATGAGACGATGAGTCTCTACTTCGAAGGCGGCCAAAGGCGTGGTTAAGCACGCAGCCGACGTCACCACGAGGAAACAGCGAAACCACAACGTGTGTTTCACGCTCCTGCTCCTCTCACATGCCTCTTCTGATTGGCGCCAGGCCCAGTTGTCGCCTTTCTTCGTTCAGCGTCTCAAGAAACCTCGGCATCTTCTCGGCGGGGATCGGAGGTGGAAACCGGCGTTGGTTCTCGAGCCGTTCCTTCGTTGTCTGAAGGTGCCTCATTCGGACTACTGTGGGCGCTGCGAACGGTTGCGCATCGGGTGGAGTGACTACTTCGCTGACCGCGCGGTACCCGGCCAGGAAGTAGCGGATCTGGGGCTGCCGGATGCGGGAGCTGAAGAACGGCGGTGTGAGCCGCGGGACCTCGAACCGCCCGTTCGCGTCGCTCACCGCCTCCCGCGCGTCGTAGAACTCGGTGTTGATCTGGACGATGACGGGGACTTCCTTCCACCAGGTCAGCAGCACCGCCACGCCGGGGAGGGGCTTGCCCGTCTCCGCGTCGACGAACTGCCCCCGGAACGGGCCCCAGCGCTCGCCGGCCAGCAGGCTTTGCTTCCAGTCCTGGGCCGTACCGGGGCCGGCCGCGACACACCCGAGGCTCAGGGCCGTGATTGCGATCACGATACTCCTGACGAATCGCGTCTCCATGGACAGGGTCTCCCGTCAGAAGCTGGACAGGCGCCAGACGCCGTCCCGGTCGCGCCGCACGCTCGTCACGCTCTCCGCCCGTTCCCCCGCGTGCTCGCACACGACGCGATAGGCGACCTCGTCGTCGCTCACGGGGAACGGCGGCGGCACGAGTCGGCAATGGGCCATCTCTCGGGACCGCTCGAGGAGCACTTGTGGGGCTCTGTCGCGCGGCACCGAGGAGCGAGGGTACGAGTGGACGTACTGGCGGGCGCCGGCCACGTCCCCCGTGGCGATCGCCGTCCAGAAGCTGGTCCAGGTCTTCTCGATCTCGTCGAGTGGCGGGCCGAATGCCGTCGCCGCCGGGGGTGCCAACTGCTCGGCGCGCGCGAATGCGAGCCCCCCGAGGAGCAGCGTGCCGCCGAGTCCGACGAGCAGCATGCGTGGCACCATGTTCCTTCCCTAGAAGCGCCGGATCCGCCAGATGCCATCCTGGTCGATCCGGAACCAGACCGCAAAGGAGAGGACTTGCCCCCCTCTCGGGCGGAGCATCTCGAACTGCGCGCCGTCGGCGCCGACCTCGATCAGTTGGATCGTCGTCATGTATCGGTCGATGCTCGAGAGGGTTGCCGTGTCGAGCCGACTGAAGAGGGTCTGATAGCCATCCCGTGTGTCGCTGTGGAGGAACGCGCTCGCGCGGGCGATGTCAGTGGCCCGCAGGGCGTCCTTGAGGGCGCTCCACTTCGCCTGGAGCATAGCATCGAGCGCGGAGGGATCGTAGACGTTGACGACGGCACGACCCGTCCGGCGGCTCCCCTGCGCGTCAGTCACGGCGGCGGTGGCGACGTGGAGTCCGGGCTGCGGGTACGTGAACGTCTGCCGCTCGAGCTGCGTGCCCGTGAAGTCGACGACTCCGTCGTCATCGAAGTCAAGCTCGACGAGGGCGTCGGCCGGGACGCCGACGAGGGAGAACCTGACCGCGAGGGGAGCGACTCCGCCTCGAGGGTTGACAACAAGGACGAGTGATCGATCGATCGGGCCCGACACAGCGATCGAAACGCCGCGGGTGGCCGTGAGCCCGGCGTTCGTCGTGGCGACCGCGATCAGCTCCGTGTCGGCGGCTACGGGCACGAGCGCCGCGAACGCGTTGCCCTGGACGGCGGCAGGGAGGCCGTTGACCGTAACGCCGACCTCGGCGCCGCCCGCGTCCACCGTGCCCGTGACGAGGAGCATGCCCGCAGGCACCGTCGTGCCTTCGGCAGGACTGGTGATCGTGACGCTGACGCGGACGCCCACGGTGAAGCTCGCCTGGGCCGGCGTCGGGTCCTCGTTGCCGGCGAGGTCGCGCGCCCTGACCTCGAAGGTGTGAGGCCCGGGAGCGAGAGCGGCGACGCTCGCCGTGGTCGCCGCCTGGAATTCCGACCACGCGCCGCCGTCCAGCCGCCAGGCGAAGCGGAAGCTGTCAGCTTGGGTGAGATCGTCCGTTCCCGTGAAGCTGAAGGTCGCCTCGGTGGCGCTGATCGGGCCACTCGGCCCGCCGGTGAGTTGGGTGTCGGGCGGGGTGTTGTCCACGACGACCACGCGCGTGGTCGTGGCCGGGTTGCCGGCCTGGTCGGTCGCGGTCGCGCCGAGGGTGTAGGCGCCGCCGGCGAGGAGGGTCGTCGCCCACATGGCCGTCGCCGTCGCGCTCGACGCAGGCAGCGGCGGGGCGATCGTCGCGGCGAGGCTCTGGCCGGGCACCGTGAGGGCGAGGGTGGCGAGACCGCTGCCGAAGTCACTGGCCTGGGCCTGCACGGTGACCTCGCCCCGGACATGAGCCCCGGCCGGCGGGGCCTGGAAGCTGAGCGTCGGGGCGAGACCGTCGTGGACGATCACCACCTCGGCGCCCCGGGAGGTGAGCCCCCGGCCGCCACGGGTCGTCGCGAAGACTTCCAGCGCGGTGACGGCATTCGCGCTGAGAGGGATCGACGCCGCGAAGGCCCCGGTCGCGTCGGCGGTGACGGTCACGGGGGAGGAGGCGTCACTGACGAAGAGGTCTACTCGCGCCCCGGGGAGGGTCGTGCCGGTGACCGGGACCGGGGACTGGGTGGTGACGGCGGAGGCGCTCACGGTCGGGGCCGGCGGGGCGCGGAAGCGGAGGACGCGCCCGGAAGGACCGTCAGCCACGTAGAGGTTGCCGTCGGGATCGAAGGCGAGCCCCTGGGGCCGGGTGAGGCGCTCGGCGTAGCGGGTCACCACCCCCGTGGGGTGGAGCTTGGCGACGGCGCGCCGGGCGTCGTCGTCGTGGAGGTCCAGCTCCCGGGTGGTGAGATAGAGCGCCCCCAGGCGATCACGGGCCAGGCCCACGGGCTTGCTAACCTCGCCAGCCCGCCCGAGGGGCTGGGGGGTGCCGGCGGTGCCGTCGGCCAGGAGCGGGAACTGGAGGACGACCCCCTCGCCCCGCCGGTGTCCCCGCCGCCCCCGGGTCGCGGCGACGAGCGCCGCCGGGGTCGCGACGAGGCCCTGGAGCTGTCTGAGCCCGTCGGCGAAGACGCGGAGCTGGCCTGTCGGGGTGAGCTGCACGATCACCTCGGGCTCGACCGACTCGTCGTCGGGCTCGGGCTCGGTGTCGCGCGTCAGGCGCCGGGCCGAGACGAAGAGCGTCCCGTCCTCCAGCGTCGCGAGCCAGCCGGGCTGCTTGACGCCCACGACGAGGCCGGTGGGGCGGCCGCCCGACTGCAGGCGCACCACGCGCCCGGCCCTCTCCTCGGCGACGAGGAGCCGGCCCAGGGGGTCGAAGGCCAGGCCGATCGGGCGGTCCAGGCCGCTCGCGACCAGCGTGCGGGTGCCGTCGGGGGCGATCCGGGTCACCGAGCCCAGGGCCCGGTCGGCGACGAAGACATTCCCAGCCGGGTCCACGGCGAGGCCGCGGAGGTCGCCGAAGCCGTCGGCCCAGATCTCGACGGGGTCGAGGGCGGCGAGAGGCGGCAGCCCGCGGGCCGGCGAGAAGAGGGTGCTCACCCGAAGGGGGCGGGGCGCCTCGGGCGCCGAGGACGCCGGCGCCAGCACGAGGGTGAGGAGGAGAAGGCCGGGCGGCCAGCGAGGGGCGCGAGAAGCCATGACTGGGCGCCACAGAGAGCAAAAGGTGAGCCACGGTCGGGCGTCGCGCTAGAAGCCTTCAGTTGCCTGCGCTTGCGCCGCGCACGGCTGCAACCGCCGTCTCTCGAGTTGCACAGGAATTTGTGCAGTTGCACCGAACTGGTGCAACTCCAGGTCGCGCTCGAGAAGGACTAGCCGCGCCCACGCTCGAGCAGCCGGCGGACGGCCGCGGCGAGGCGGCGGGCCTCCTCGGGCAGGAGGTCGAGGAACCAGAGGCCGAAGTCCCCGGGGCGCGCGCGGACGACGAGCCCGACGATCTTCATCGGCTGGCCGCCGTCGGCGGGCGTGAACGTGCACGTGACCGCCTTGCCGGCCCGGAGCCGCGCGCGCACGAGCAGCCGCATGCCGGTCGCGCTCAGCTCGACGCCCGTGCCCTCCGCCGCCTCGCCCTTCTCCGTGACGACGTGGACGGGCAGCTCGACGGCCACCCGCGGCTCGGGCCGCCGCTCGACGCCGAGCCAGCCCTGGGCGCGCCGCCGCGCGAGCGCGAAGGGCTCGACGTAGGTGAGCACCGCGCCGAGGCGCTCCAGCGACACGGGCTTCTTGATGAACTCGAGCGCGCCGAGCCTGAGGCACTGGCGGGCCTGCTCCTCCGTGGCCACGCCCGAGACGACGACGACGGGCACGCCGGAGTCACGCACCGAGGGCAGGTCGAGGAAGTCGAGGCCGCTGATCCCGGGCAGGCGGACGTCGAGGAGGATCGCGTCGGGCTGCTCGCCGGTGAGCTTCTCGAGCGCGACCTCGGCGCTGGGGGCCACGCTCCCCTCGTGGCCGAGCTCCTCCACGAAGTCGCGGAAGACCTCGGCGAGGGCCTTCTCGTCCTCGACGATCAGCACCCGCATCCGCCGCCCCCCGGCGCTACCCCGCCGACAGCGTCCGGCCGATCCGGTGCTCGACGACGTGGGTGACCGCCGAGAAGTCCTCCTTGCCCCAGCCGCGCGCGACGGCCTCGTCGTACGTGCGCTTGGTCTCCGCGAGCATCGGCGCCGGCACCTTCACGGCCTCGGCGAGCGCCAGCGCGAGGGCCGCGTCCTTGCGCATCAGCTCCAGCATGAAGGTCGGGCTGAAGTCGCCGTCGAAGATGCGCTGGGCGCGGCGCTCGAAGTACGTGCCGTAGGCCATCCCGCCCCCGCTGCGCACGACCTCGTAGAACGTCGCGCGGTCCACGCCCGAGGCGACGCACACCGCGAGCGCCTCGGCGACGGCGACCGCCGTGGCCGCCGCGAGGCCGTTGTGGATCAGCTTGACCCGGTTCGCCGTGCCCGTGGGCCCGACGTACATGTGGCGCTTGCCCATGCGCGCCAGGTACGGCGCGACGGCCTCGAGCTTCGCCCGGTCGCCGCCCACGATGAAGAAGATCTCGCCCGCCACCGCCTGGGGCTGCGAGCCGAGCATCGGCGTGTCCATGTGGGTGACGCCGCGGGCGGCGAGCGCCGCGGCGACCTCGGTCGTCACCTCGGGCCCCACGGTCGAGCAGTCGCACGTGACGAGGCCGGCCCGCGCGCCCGCGGCGACCCCGCCGGGCCCGAGGTAGGCCGCGCGCACGACGTCGTTGTTGGGCAGGCACGTGAACAGGACGTCCGCGCGGGTCGCCGCCTCGCCCGCGGAGCCGACCGTCTCCGCGCCGGGGAGCGTCGCCGCCGCCGCGCTCGCGGCCGGGCTCGCGTCGTGGCACACGAGCCGCACGCCGGCCCGCGCGAGGTTCGTCGCCATCGGCAGCCCCATGGTCCCGAGCCCGACGAAGCCGACCGTTCCGCTCATCGTCGCCTGCCCTCCCGTCGCGGCCGCCTCACACGAGCGGCCACGGGTACCGGTGCCCGCTAGTATCCTCCGGAAACTCGCCGTCTTCCACGACCGCGTGCGCCCGCGCGAGGAGCGCCTCCCCCTCGGCCGGCAGGAGGAGCCCGGCGAGCGACGCGGGCAGCCCGCCCCGGACGAGCCGGCGCAGGTCCTCGAGCAGCGGAAGCGGAATGGGCGCGCCGCCGAACTCCCAGATCACCGTGCGGAGCTTCGGCTCGACGTGGAAGCAGAGGCCGTTGTCGATGGCCCAGACGCGGCCGTCCCGCCCCAGCAGGCAGTGGCCGCTCTTGCGGTCGGCGTTGTTCGCGACGAGGTCGAAGGCGCAGACCCGCTGGAGCCCCGCGTGGTGCGCCCGGTCCTCGAGGAGCGTGAAGTAGTGCTGCTCGAAGTCGGCGTCCACGAAGAGCTGCAGCGCGCCCGCGCCGAGCGGCCCGTCCCGGGGGACCGTCGGCGGCACGAGCCCCCAGCCGAGCGCCTCGGACAGGAGGTAGGCGGCCAGCTCGCGCTTCCAGAGCCCCGGCGGGAAGTCCCAGAGCGCCCGCTCGCCGCGCGCCGGCTTGTAGACCGCGGGCGCCGTGACGCCGTCCAGCGCGAGCTCGACCAGGAGCGTCACGTTCGTGCTCCACGGCATCCGGCCCTTGAGCGTGATCGCGCCGCGCGCGAGGAGGGCGAGCGCCTCAGTGGACGACGTGCCCATTGCCCTGCGGGCAGGCGTGGCCGCCCGGACTCACGGGCTGCCGGCACATCGGGCAGACCGGCCGGCCCGCGCGCACCAGCGCCTGGGCGCGCGCGACGAACGCCGCCGCCTGCGCGCGCGTGATCCGGAACCGCGCGGTCGCCGGCGCGGCCTCCTCCTCGGGCTCCACCGACTCCCGGGCCTCGACCACGATGCGGTCGGCGGCCTCGTCCCAGCCCACGCCGAGCGCGCCGACGTCCCACGCCGCGTCCACCGGCTCGAGCAGCACGGGATCGCGCGGCACGACGCTGCCGGCGGGCGGCAGCTTGCCGAGCAGCTCCGCGAAGTGCTCGCCGAGGGCGCGCACGTGCTCCTTCTCGCACTTGAGCGTGACGACCCGCCGCGCCTCGCGCGCCTGCAGGTAGAAGACCCGCTCGCCGGGCGGGCCCACCGCGCCGGCGGTGAAGTGGTCCGGGGCGGGGAGCTCGAACGAGCGGCTCATCGCGGCACGAGCGCGCCGAGGTCGCCGGCGAGCGAGTTCAGGGTGAGGACCACGGGGCCCGCGGCGCGGCAGGCGATCGCGGTCACCGAGGCCGGGGCGATCGCCAGGCGCTGGAAGAGGTCGAGGTGGATGCCGAGCGCGTGCGCGACGGCGGCCTTGATCGGGTCGGCGTGGAACACGGCGACGACGGTCCGGCCGCGGTGGCGCGCGACGAGCCGCTGGAGCGCCGAGACCACGCGCGCCTGCATCTCGACGAACGACTCGCCGCCCGGGAAGCGGAAGCCGCTCGGGTGCCGCTGCACGGCCTGCCACTCGGGCCGCCGCGTGAGCCGCGCGAGCTTCTGCCCGGTCCACTCGCCGAAGTCGCACTCGGTGAGCCCCCGCTCGATGCGCAGGGCGAGGCCGAGCGCGCGCGCGCTCGGCAGCGCGGTCTCGCGCGCGCGCTCGAGGGGCGAGGCGTACACGGCGGCGACGCGCCGGAGCGCGCCGAGCCGCCGGGCGAGGGCCTCCGCCTGCCGCCGGCCGTCGTCGGACAGGTGCAGGCCCGGCGCCCGCCCGGGGAGCACGGCGCCGGTCGTCTGCGTGAGCCCGTGGCGGCAGAGGAGGACGAGCGTCATGGCCATCGCCGGGGACGCCTCACGCGTCCCAGAGGACCGGCTCGCGCGTCAACCGGACGCCGAAGCGCGCCTCGACCGCGGCCGCCAGGCGCGCCGCGAAGGCCACGACGTCGGCGGCGCGAGCGCCCTCGTGGGCGACGACCGCGAGCGTGTGGCGCGTCGAGAGGCCGACCGGCCCGTCGCGCCGCCCTCGCGCGAAGCCGGCGCGCTCGATGAGCCACGCCGCGGAGAGCTTCACGCCGCCGCCGGGCGCGGGCCAGCGCGGCATCGCCGGGTCGCCCGCGGCGGCCGCCACGCGCGCCGCCTCGGCCGCACTCACGACCGGGTTCGTGAAGAACGAGCCGCAGCTCCGCCGGTTCGGGTCGGCCGGGTCGAGCACCATGGACTTCGCGCGCCGGAGCGCGAGCACGCTCTCCCGCACGTCGCCGAGCGAGGGCGTCCCGAGGCCGCGCGCCTGCAGGGCGCGCGCGACGTCGGCGTACGCGACCGTCGGCGCGCCGCCGGGCCGCAGCCGGTACGTCACCGCGAGCACGACGAAGCGCCCGGGCTCGCCGCTGCGGAACCGGCTGTCGCGGTAGCCGAAGCCGCACGCGGCCGGGTCGAGCGTCGCGACGCTCCCGTCGCGCGTGTCGAGCACGCGCACCGCCCTGATCGTGTCGCTCACCTCCTGACCGTAGGCGCCGACGTTCTGGATCGGCGTCGCGCCCACGAGGCCGGGGATGCCGCTCAGGCACTCGAGCCCGGCCCAGCCGCGCGCGACCGCGTGGGCCACGAGCGGGTCCCACGCCTCGCCCGCCGCCGCCGTCAGCTCCACCGCGTCGCCGCGCGCACGCGCCTCGACGCCGCGCGTGGCGAGCCGGACGACGAGCCCGCCGACGCCCGCGTCGGCGACGACGACGTTCGAGCCGCCGCCGAGCACGCGGAGCGCGAGGCCGCGCGCCCGCGCCCAGGCGAGCGCCTCGGACACCGCCACCTCGTCCGCCGCCTCGACGAACCAGCGCGCGGGGCCGCCCACGCCGAGCGTCGTGTACGGCCCGAGCGGAACGTTCGCGCGGGGCGTCACGCGCGGGGCGGCGGCAGGGAGCCGGGCAGCAGGACCGCGAGGTGGGCGGGCAGGAGCCTGTCGAGGTCCGTCGCCGGCCGCCCGCTCGCCATGGACCGAGTGTATGCCCGGCCCCGATTCCGTTAAAGTACGAAGCCGGGATGCTGGACACCGTCCGGCGGTGGATCGACGAGGCCGAGCGCATCGTGGCGCTCACGGGCGCCGGGATCTCGACCGACTCGGGGATCCCGGACTTCCGCGGGCCGCGGGGCGTGTGGACCCGCAACCCGGAGGCCGAGCGGCTCGCGACGCTCCAGCACTACGTGGCCGACCCCGAGGTGCGCCGCCGCGCGTGGCAGAACCGGCTCGCCTCGCCCGCGTGGACGGCCCGGCCGAACGCGGGCCACCGCGCGCTCGTCACGCTCGAGCGCCGGGGCAAGCTCGACACGCTGATCACGCAGAACGTGGACGGCCTCCACCAGCGGGCGGGCTCGTCGCCCGCGCGCGTCGTCGAGATCCACGGCACGCTCCACGAGATCGCGTGCCTGGACTGCGGTGAGCGCGCGCCGATCGAGACGGCGCTCGAGCGCGTGCGCGCGGGCGAGGCGGACCCGCCGTGCCGGAGCTGCGGCGGCATCCTCAAGACCGCCACGATCTCGTTCGGCCAGGGTCTCGTCGCCGCCGACCTGCGCCGCGCCCAGGACGCGGCCCGCCGCGCGGACCTCATGCTCGCGGTGGGCACCAAGCTCTCGGTCTACCCCGTCGCCGGCGTCGTGCCGGCGGCCAAGGAGGCCGGCGCGCGCGTCGTGATCGTGAACGCGGAGCCGACCGAGATGGACGCGCTGGCCGACGCCGCGCTCCGCGGCTCGATCAGCGAGCTGCTCCCCCGGATCGTCGGGGAGGCCTGATGCCGGTCACGCGCTTCGAGGTGCGCCTGCGGCGCCCCCTCGCCGGCGGCCGCGCGCTCGGCGAGCGCGGGCCCTGGGAGGAGCTGAAGGGCGTCCTCCACTTCGCCGTCGACCCCGCGCACCCGGCGAACGCGCGGATCACCGACCTCGCGCTCGCGCCGCGCGGCGCCGACGGCCGCGTCGTCTTCCGCGCCGACGCCTCGCTGCTGCTCCCGGTGGACCGCACGCGCGGCAACGGCCGCGCGGTCCTCGACGTCGTCAACCGCGGCAACACGGTGACGGTGCCCAATCTGAACCGCGCGACGCGCCCGGTGTTCGCGTCCGGCGCCGACCCCGACCCGCCGATCGACGTGGGCGACGGCTTCCTCATGCGCCGCGGCTACGCGGTGCTCTCGTGCGGCTGGCAGGGCGACCTGCCCGCGTTGCCGGGGCTCCTCGGCCTCGCCGGGCCCGAGGCGCGCGGCCCGGACGGCGCGCGCCTCCTGGGCCGCGTCTACACGCAGCTCCAGACGCACGCGCCCGCGCCGCGCCTGCTCCTGTCCGACCGCGGCCACGTCCCCTACCCGGCCGCGGATCCCGGCGAGCCCGAGGCCCTCCTGCTCGTGCGCGACCAGCCCGACGGCGAGGCCGAGACGATCCCGCGCGCGCGCTGGCGTCTGACGCCCGACGGCTGCCACGTCGAGCTCGACGGCGGCTTCGCCAGGGGCCGCCTGTACCAGGTCGTCTACACGGCGCGCGGCGCGCCCGTGCGCGGGCTCGGCCTGGCCGCGCTCCGCGACGCCGCGGAGTGGCTCAAGCACGGCGGCGCGGCGAGCGGCCACCCCGCGCCCGGCGCGCTCCGCTGGGTCTTCGCCTACGGACGCTCGCAGACCGGACGCCTGCTCCGGACGCTCGCGTGGGAGGACCTGAACCTGGACGAGCGCGGCCGCGAGGCGCTCGACGGCTTCATCGCCAACGTCGCGGGCGGGCTGCGCGGCGAGTTCAACCAGCGCTTCGGACAGAACTCGAAGGACCGCCCGCACATGCTGGCGCACCTGCTGCCGTCCGACCCCGACGCCCTCCACGCCCGGCTCGACGCGCGCCGGAGCCCGCTCAGGGCGATGTACACGAACACGTCGGCCGAGTACCACCGGGGCGACGCCTCGCTCGTGCACACCGACCCCGACGGCGCGCGCGACCTCGGTCACGGCCCCCGGGCGCGCGTCTACCACTTCGCGGGCACCGAGCACGGCCTCGGCGTCTGGCCGCCGACCGACACGCAGCCGGCGCCCGCGGACCCGACGGGCGCGGTCGAGCGCTCGCAGCATCTGCGCGGCGTTCTCGACTACGGGCGCCTGCTCCGCGCGTGCCTGGTCCACCTCGACCGCTGGGTCACCGAGGGCGTCGAGCCGCCGCCGAGCCGCCACCCGCGGCTCGACGACGGCACGGCGGTCCCGCCCGCCGCGCTCCGCGCGGCCTTCGACCGCATCCCGGGCGCCCGCTACCCGCGCCACCACGCGCTGCCGCGGCGGCTCGACTGGACGACGCTGCCCCCGCGCGCCGGCGCGCCGCTCGGCGCCAGCGTGAGCGCGGTGGACGGCGACGGCAACGAGGTCGCCGGCATCGCGCTGCCCGAGCTCGCCGTGCCGCTCGCGACCCACACGGGCTTCAACCTGCGCCACCCCGACATCGGCGGCGCGGCGCAGCTCCTGGTCTTCGCCGGCGCCACGCTCCCCTTCGCGCGGACGCGCGCGGAGCGCGCGGCGGCCGGGGACCCGCGCCCGTCCATCGAGGAGCGCTACGCCTCGCGCGAGGACTACCTGGCGCGCGTGCGGCGCGCGGCGGAGGCGCTGGTGGGCGAGCGCTGGCTGCTCGAGGAGGACGTGGAGCTGTCGGTCGCGCGCGCGGCGCGCATGTGGGACGCCTGGGCGGGCGCGGGTGTATGCTAGCGCGCGCCATGGCGCTCCTGCCGGCGCTCACGCGCGACGAGGTCCCCGCCGAGCTCCACCCGCTCTGGGACGAGTGCGCGGCGCGGTACCCGCAGTTCCGCCACCTCTGGGGCACCATGGCCCACTCGCCGACGATCTTCCGGCACATCTGGGGCGAGCTGCTGGAGCTCAAGCGCTCGAGCCCGGTCGCCGCGCGCCAGTTCGAGATCGCGGTCGTCGTCGTCTCGAACCTCAACCGGTGCCGGTACTGCGTCGCGCACCACACGCCGCTCGCCGCGGCCGCGGGCCTCGACGAGGCGCAGCTCGACGCGCTCGCCGGGATCACGCTGGGTCCGCTGCCGGAGGACTGGGACTTTCCCCCGCGCGCCGGGTTCACGCGCGAGGACGGCCTCGTCGTCGACCTCGCGCACTTCCTCGCGTGGAGCGGGATCTACGCGGGCACCGCCGGCGTGCACCCGCGCGTCGTGCACCGGCTGCGCCGGCGGCTCTTCGGCCTCCTTCGCGCGCACTTCTCGCCGCGGCAGCTCGAGGAGCTCGTGTGGCGCACGACCCAGTGCGTCGCCTTCAACTGGCACAACGACTTCTTCGAGCTCGACGTGGAGCCCGAGGTCGCCCCTACGCCCACGGCGGCGGCGCGTTCCACCGGTTGAGGTAGGTCGTCTCCGCCGTCGGCCGCCGCCGGTTGGGGCCGAAGCTCCCGCGGGGGTAGCCGAGCGGGATGCAGAAGTGGAAGGTCACGTCCTTGGGGATCCCCAGCAGCGCGTACACCCGGTCCATCACCTTCGGGTGCAGCGTCGTCGGCACCGAGCCGATGCCGAGCGCGCGCGCCGCGAGCATCAGGTTCTGCGCCGCCGGGATCACCGAGTTGGCCCAGCCGGGCGGCTCCGCCAGGGCGAGCACGATGCAGGGCGCGTCCTGCATCTCGTCGGCGAGCCCCGCCGCGGCCCGGGAGGTCTTCTCCTCGGGCGGGATGTCCTCCGGCCGGGTCCAGCCGCGCTCGTCGAGCCGCTTGGCCCACCACGCCTCGCGGTAGAGCGCGCCGAACTCGCGGATCACCACGCGGTCGGTGAGGACGAGGAAGCGCCCGATCTGGCGGTTGCCGCCGTTGGGCGCGCGCACCGCCGCCTCCAGGCAGAGCCGGAGGTCCGCCAGCGGGACCGGGTCGGGCCGGAAGCGGCGGATCGCGCGCTGCGTGAACATCGCCTCGCCGAGCGGCATCGCGAGGCGTGCGGGGTCCGCCGGCGTCGCAGGCGCGGGATGGTTCGGGATCGCTGTCACGGGATCGCTCCTGTCAGGGGGTGAGAGGGGGACGGCGGCGGTGCCAGTCGGTCGCCTGCTCGTACGCGCGGCCGACCCGCAGCACCGTGGCCTCGTCGAAGGGCCGGCCGGCGAGCTGGAGCGAGAGCGGCAGCCCGCGCGCCGAGAAGCCGCACGGCAGCGCGAGCGCCGGCAGCCCGCTCATGTTGAACGGCGCCATGTTGCTGCGCGCGAACGGGAAGCCCGGGTCGAGCACGGTCGCGAACGTCGGCGCCGGCGCCGGGGTCGTCGGCGTCGCGAGCACGTCCACCCGGCGGAGCACACCGGCCATGGCGTCGGCGAGGCGCGCGCGCAGCCGCTGCGCCTGCACGTACTCGCTCGCGGTGATCAGCGCGCCCGCGAGCATCTTCTCCCGCAGCACCTCGCCGTAGAGCCCGGGGCGCTCGCGCAGGTCGCGCTCGTGGTACGCGAACGCCTCGGCGAGCATGATCGCCATGAACGCCCACGAGTCCCAGATGTGCGGGATCTCGACGCCCTCGACGACGGCGCCGAGCCCGCGGAGCGCCGCGAGCGCCTCGTCGAACGCGCGCGCGACCTCCGCGTCCAGCCCGTCGTGGAAGTAGTCGCGGGGCACGCCGATGCGGAGCCCGCGGATCGGCTGGCCGAGCCCCGCCGTGTAGTCGGCGACCGGCGCCCGGCTCGACGCGGGGTCGGCCGGGTCGTGGCCGGCGAGCGCCCCGAGCAGCAGCGCCACGTCCTCGACCGTGCGCGCCATGGGGCCCGTGTGGTCGAGCGTCCACGAGAGCGTCACGACGCCCGCGCGGCTCGTGCGCCCGTACGTGGGCTTGAGCCCGACGATGCCGCAGAGCGCCGCGGGGCCGCGGATCGAGCCGCCCGTGTCCGAGCCGAGCGAGCCCGCGACGAGCCCGGCGGCGAGCGCCGCGCCGGAGCCGCTCGACGAGCCGCCCGGGATGTGGTCGAGGTTCCACGGGTTCCGCGCCGGCGGGAAGCGATGGCCCGGGAACTGGATGCCGAAGGCGAACTCGTGCGTGATCAGCTTGCCGAGCACGACCACGCCCGCCCGCGCGAGGCGCGCGACGCACGTGGCGTCGTGGTCCGGCACCCAGTCGGCGAGCAGGGCCGAGCCCGCGGTCGTGCGCACGCCGCGCGTCGCGTAGAGGTCCTTGTACGCGACCGGGACGCCGGTGAGCGGCCCCGCGGCCCCGCGGCGGAGCGCCGCCTCCGCCGCGCGCGCGTCGGCGAGCGCCTGGTCGGCGGTCAGCGTGACGAACGCGCGGAGGCTCGGGTCGAGCGCCTCGATGCGCGCGAGCTGCGCGCGGACCAGCTCGACCGGCGACAGCTCGCGCCGCCGGAAGCGCGCGCCCAGCTCGCCGAGCGTCGCGTACGCGAGCTCCTCATCCGCCATCGACGTCCCGCGGCGCCGCCGCGTCGAAGCGCACCGCCGGCTCGAGCGCCTTCGCCGCCCGCGCGTCGAGCGCGCGGATCGGGCCGAGCGCGTCGGTCAGCAGCCGCCGCACCAGCTCGAGCCGGTCCTCGGGGATCTCGACGCCCGCCGCCCGCATCCGCGCGCGCACCTCGTCCAGGGTCATGGGTCCTCCTCCGGGTCCCGGGGGGACGCTACCCCGGCCGCTTCTCCCGCGCAACCCGCTGTGCGAGAATGCGCGGCATGACCGAGCCGATCGAGCGGCGCGTCGCCGAGGTGCTCGACGGTCTCGGCGCGCCGTGGGCGCCCACGCTCCTCGAGCCCGACTGGATCATCCTGGGCGGCGGCAGCCGCGCTTCCAAGATCAAGGTCGCGCCCCGCGTCCTCGAGCGCGTGCCGAACGCGCGCGTCGTCGTGGGGCTCACGCTCGCCGTCGAGCACCGTCGCTGACACGGAGGAGGAGCCCGTGGAACGCACGCAGAGCGTCGTCACGCCGGAGCGGTTCGCGTCGGGGCTGACCTTCGCGCAGTACGTCCGGTACGTCGGGACGCCCGAGAACCTCGCGCGCGAGGCCTCGCAG
>Ga0209002_10000804_pt1 | contig 25477 bp, 29 predicted proteins | sample Rifsed16ft2_FD_184010 | JGI IMG/M metagenome (GOLD analysis project Ga0209002, IMG submission 184010) | Soil microbial communities from Rifle, Colorado, USA - sediment 16ft 2 (version 2) | ecosystem: Environmental > Terrestrial > Deep subsurface > Rock core/Sediment | place: Rifle, Colorado... | reverse complement strand
TTTTCTTGCAGGGAATAATCATTGGAATTGTAATCGCAACAGCTGCTACGCTAATCGCTGTCAAGAAAATCAAAACTTCAAAGAAAATCTAGAACAAGGTTTATATGCAATTTTTCAAACACGAAAGCTTGCATGTCAGAACAGGATTCTCGTGCTAAGAATACACTGTCCAGACGAGATTTTTTAAAGCTGTTGGGAGCAGCTGGTACTGCACTTACATTTACGCCATTTGTTCCTTGGGGAAATTTCATGCCAAATCCTGATACGACTTCGTTAACAAGAGCAAAGGTCATCCTGCCAGACGACACTCAAGCGAATGTTAACACCTTTCCAGTAAACCACTCTGAAGTTATTACCTACCCAAAGACGGAAGACAGAGTTCTTGATGAAGAGGCCTTTAGAAAGTGGCAGTTCATAAGATTGTCACCAGAGTATGGCGGTGAAGCAAAAGACGTTAGCGCTTTTCGTGCTTACAGTATGGTATGCCTACACTTGTGGTGTCTTTGGAAATACTGGCCTGAAGAAGGAAGAAAGAGGGGAGAATGTCCTTGTCATGGAAGCATGTATGATGTTCGTATTGGAAAAGCCTTTGCAGGACCCGCAGCTCTTCAGGCCCCTCCCTCAAATGTTCTTGCGCAGCTAACTTTTGAAGCAGATAATGATGGATTTATGTACATTAAACCAGCAAAATGGAATGTTAATGAAAATGGAGTCATAGGATATGGTCGTTTCCTTAAAGCGTAGAAACGGTCTTGTAGACTTCTTTTACTGGATGTGGGATGGAATAGAACGAAGTATATTCATTGGTACCAAGTTTTCATTTCCAGGACGATTTGTAAGTCCATTTGGATTTCTTGGCATGCTGACATTCATCACCTTCATAATTCTTGGAATAACCGGCGCGCTTCTGATGTTTTACTACGAGCCTATACTGGATAGAGCGTGGGACAGTGTAGAAAAAATAAATAATAACGTTCCGTTTGGCTTCCATCTTAGAAACATACACTATCATGCATCAAATGCTATGGTACTTTTGGCAATTTTGCACATGTATTATCAATATTTTAGTGGGAGATACAAGATAAGAAATGAAATACTATGGGTTACAGGAGTTATACTTGGAACAGTGACAATACTAGAGGCCTTTACAGGATATGATATCATATTCAGTGAACGTGCTGAGCTTGCAATCAGTATAGCGGCATCACTTACAAACTCAATTCCTATTGCAGGACCTACAATACGTGAGGCAATGTTTGGCTCAGGGTTTGCAGATTTTGTATTAAGATTTTATGCACAGCATGTCTTTATACTTCCAATTGTAATGCTTGGACTCATGGCTGTTCACATGCCAAGATTTTTGGTTTTTGATGTTCCTATGGTCATGGCCATTTCTGGCGCCATATTAATCACAGGAGGAGTCTTTCCAGTTGATCTTGGATTCAAATTTGAGCCAACAGTACCACCGGGGATCACTGTGCCTGAATGGTATCTCACAGGGCTGTATGCATTTCTTAGAACCCAATACGACAAGTTTGTGACTGGAGTAGCTTGGCCTGGGTTGTTTATCCTAACATTAGCTATAGTTCCATTCATTGATAGGTACAAGAAATTTTCTTGGAAGGACAGACCAATAGTCACTGCATTTGGAATAACTGGCATTGCACAAATCATGGTAACTACATACTGGGGTTTCTACATATCGCCTGACACAACCAAGCCACTTGTGGAAAGACTCGTCATAGATCCAATTTTCTTTTATCTAGTTATGGTACTGCTTGTGCCTCTTGGATTTGGATTCTCCTACATGATGATTAAACTATCAAAAGAAGCTGAGAGAAAGGCAAAGCTTGCTGCATCAAAAGCGCCACAAAAGGTAGCACAAATCAATCTATCTGGAAAGTGGATAAACTGGCTAATTGTTGCACTCTTGGCATTCCAAGTTTATCTTAACATTGCTGCGTACAACGCCATGCTTGCTGGAATGAATAACTTTTCACTCTTTCTTACTGGATTAATTCTGCTTGTGTTTGCAGGTATGTTTCATATTTACAGATATGGAATGAATGAAACAAAGAAGATTCCAACTCCACCACCTCAGATAGCAAAGGAAACTCCAAAACCAATTGGTGTTGCACCAGATACTAGTGCAACACTTCCGCAAAAAGAAAAAGAATCGACCCCTAAGGTAACTACCACGCCAGAAACTGCGCCGCAAATAAAATCGACCTCGGCTGTTCTTAATGAATCAGCTACTGGAACACCAGATCTGAAAAAATAATAAATTTTTCCAATGCCTTAGTCAAGTAGCTTTATAAGACTAGCAAAAAGCACCAAGATTCGTTGAGCAAGCCAACATCAAGCCATGCTTATGGGATAGGAATAATTGCAATGATAGTTGGCTTAGCAGTTGGTATCTCATATTACCAACTCTACTTTATTCCAGAGCTTACTGCAAAGCCAAAAATTTCTGAAGAGATTCTTAATCCTATAGAAGCAGAAAATGTGGTTAACATGATAAAAGGTTCGGCAAGCCCAGAACAACAAGACAACTTTGTGCCAAAGCTAGTGAACATTCAGCTTGGAATCGATAATAAAGTAGTCTGGAAAAACATTGATGATACTCCGCATACTATAACAGCTGATACGGGTCATGAGTATACAGACCTATACAGTGGTAAATTTGGTTCACTGGGCGTAGTAAAACCTGGAGAAAAGTATGAATTCTTATTTACTCAGCCTGAAGTTGAGATAGAATATCACTGTGAACCACATCCGTGGATGACAGGCAAACTAGTAATCACAAAGGCCAGATTCTAGGCTATGAGTTTTGCAAACAATACATCGCTTTCAATCTCTTTATGTTCCTGAATTATGGAGACACGAAACTTGACATCATGAGGTTGTATAGGTTTGAACTCTATTGAAGCCGTAAACTCAGCCTTATTTTCAGGCATATAGTCCTTGCTTATGAATAATCTGGAAAGATTTTGTGAGATTGGTTTGCCATTATATGATTTGTAAACTATCAACTGATTTGAGTTCATAATCTGTGTGTTTATTACAATACCGTCGTATCTGCCAAGATATCTAACCTCTATTTTGCCTTTTATCTCTGAATATGGAACTATTGTCTTATTTTCTAGTGTGATCTCAACATCTTTCATGTTTTATGCGTCAAGTTCTGAAAATAAATAACTTGTGAATAAAAGCGGGCCCGAAGGGCTTCGATCCCTTGACCACTGGATTAGAAGTCCAGCACTCTATCCATGCTGAGCTACAGGCCCAAGAATGTGGCACAGGGTTACCATATTAAGGGTTTTTTACAACCACTTTCTATTGTTTAGATCTCTTTCCATTTTGAAAAGAAACTGTTGAGAATATCCTGCATAGGGACCAAAATGCTTTACAATTTTTTCATGAACAATAGCATATTTTTTCTCAGTAAATGATTTACCAATTACCTCATAAAATTTTTTTGAATAGTATTTTTGTAATATTCTAAGTGTCCATCTGTCTATAGGAAATGCTTCTAACTTTTCAAGCGAGAACAAAAGTATACAGTCAGCAACTTTATCTCCTATACCATAAATGGTTTTGAGCTTTTCCTTTGCAGTTCTATAATCCAATTTTTTCAAAAGTTCAAAATCTGTTATTCCAGAAACAACCGCAATGGATGCCTTTTTTACAGATTCTGCCCTAAATCCAAGACCGCATGATAATAGATCTTTCAAATTAGCGTTAGCGAGTTTTTCAGCTTCTGGAAAGACGAAGAACTCATTGCCAAAAAAATTCACTCTATTGCCGAACTTCCTGCAAACTTTCTTTAACATTTGTTTAATGTTTGATATGGATGAGTTTGAAGAGCAGATAAAAGATATGTAACATTGGAAGGGATCTTGTCGCATCAGTCTTAACCCTGGAAAGCGTAATGCTGCTGTTCTTACGATTTTATCCTTGCATATGTCTTTTAGGATTTTTTCTAAGTTGTCACCTTGCCTAAAAAGATCATTTGATGTTTTTTGATTGTAAATTACCTCAAATGGTTTCTGATTAACTCTTAAAACATCTTGTCCATTTACGCCGTACCAAGAGTCATAAATTTTGTCCCAAAGAAAAACTTGACCGCTATTAATGGTAAGATCTAGATTTATTTTTTTAATGCTTTGCATCTCAAACAGTAATCACTTCACCAGCTTTTGGTGCCCATGCATCAAATCCAAATCTTTCATGTATTTCATCTGCAAACTTGGTACAGGAATTTGTATCGCCATGAACTGTGAGAACCTTTGGGCTTCCTTTTATCTTACTAATTATCTCAAAAAGATCATTTCTGTCAGCATGACCGGAGAACTCAAACTGTCTGACCTCAGCCTGTGCTTTAGCATCTCTTCCATGAATATTGACACGACCTGTTTCAAGAAGTTTTCTACCAGGAGTACCTTCACCTTGGTATGAAACCATAGCAATGCCATTTTTCTTGTCAAGTGCAAGCTGTTGTAAGTAGTACACTGCAGTACCGCCAACAAGCATTCCTGCAGGCGATATTATTACACAGGGTTCATTTAGTGCCTTTTTCCTTTCTCTTTCTCCTCTTATCCATACAGCTTGATGAATTGAATCAGCGAAAACTTTTGGATCACGTAGATATTCTGGATAGTGAAGCATTATCTCGTTTACCTTTACAGCCATTCCATCCATGATGACTTTGTGCTTGAATTTGGCATTTTTCAGAACACAGGCAATCTCTTGTGATCTTTCTACGGAAAAAGATGGTACAAAAAGAAAACCCTTTCTATCCAAAACCTCATATGCAAACTCTATGAATTTTTCTTCAGATTCATCACGCGGCATCTGCTCAGTTTGTGAATAGGTACTTTCTGTTATCAACAGATCAATTTCACCAAAGTCCAAGTCTGCCTCACGCAACATACGGGATCCTCTGAGATTTATATCGGCTGTATAGTAGAGTCTTTTGTTTTCAGACTCAACAATTACTGCACCGCCCCCAACTACATGTCCGGACTCTCGTAGCTCAAATGATGAATTACCATGCTTAATTTTTTCTCTATACCCAATTTCTTTAGAATGCTTCATCATGCTAACAACTTCTGGCATTTCAAAGGGAAGAAAGTTTTTTTCCAATTTGAGCATGTCTTCGATCAAAAGTCTAGAAAGGTCTAGCGTTGGTGGTGTCGCATAAACATCACTTTTTCCATTTACAAAAAGAGATGGTACATTACCAGAGTGATCAAGATGTGCATGAGTTATAACAACCGCATCAATATCCTTTGGTTTTACATGCATTGGATACGATGGTTCTTTTCCTAAAAGAACCCCATAGTCCAAAAGAAAATTTGCGCCATCACAATTAACTTGAAATGCCGATCGGCCCACCTCTTGAGCAGCGCCAAGAACTTTAACCTGCAAGAATTCAAAGTCCCTTCTAAGTACCTTTAAACGTTTAGCGCTTTTTGACTGTAAGAATATTATATTATTTAGATAATTTACAAAAGACTTAATTAGATCAAATAAAGATGATCTGTCCATGGGTAGAACCTATGAACAATGGTGGAGCACCATTCCCAAAGACCTTCGAGATAAAGTTAGAAAGGGCGATGAGGGAAACAAACCACTGCTAAACCAGATAAATCACGTTTGGGTAACTAATCTGATGGCTAAAAAACCCGAGCTGAATCCATCGGCTGCTGAGTTACTAGATTGGGTAACAAGTGGTCAAATAGACGCGATTCGCCAGACCAAAAAGTAGTTAAATAATACAATTACTCTCTTTTTGTTTTTTATTTTGTTAGTTTTATTGAAAAAAATTCTATAACCCTGTTATGGATTTTACAGATGGTTTAAATAGCAACCAAAGCATGATCAAAAATAGTGAACTAAATGCCAATAGCAATACTTCCAGACATAGATGAACAAAGATGTATAGGTTGCGCACTGTGCGTAGAGATCTGTACTTCTCTTGGTCCAGATGTACTCCGTGTCAAGCCCGTAGAGGGTTGGAAGAGAGGTAAGGCATTTGTCTTTTATCCAGAAAGATGCATCTCTGACGGTGCATGCATTGGGGTTTGCCCAACAAAGTCAATCTTTTGGATGAGACCAATGAACTACACATCTGGTCAACCAGTGCCTCTCCACAAGAACGGAGTATTCGTAAAAGGCTGGGCAGAAGACGCTGGACTATAAGCGTAATCTGTTCTCACACTTTTTTATTATTTTCAATAATCGCTAAGAGACTTTATCTTGATTTTTTTTGGAAGTAATTTTACATAAAATTTTAGAAACTCGTCTTTTCCAATATATATAGTCTTGAAATTATTATTTTTAAAAAATGCTTTCCATGTTTTTAAAAACTGAGGAAATTCATCTTGCCTATATTGAATTCTTGAGACGACATTATGTGCTGCGGGATACATATCAGAAATTTCAAGTGGAATTATTCCAAGAAAAGGATTGAATTGGCAGAACTGTACGTCATTATAATTTTTTACAAATCTCTTTTTTAGTTCTTTGTACTCATTAGAAAGATAAAATGGTCTAATCGCTATATCATGTACTAAAACAAGTGTGTTTTTATTTGTCTTAAATTTACGAACTAACTTGTGAAATGCCACTATCTCAGGACGATACTGATCTTCTTTTGAAAAGAGAAAAATGGCTTTTTCTTTGAATCTTGGAGTTGTATCTGCAAAATAACTAGGGTTTTTGGTAAATATATCAATAGTTTCAAAGAGTTTAGGGTGTGAACGCATCTTTTTAAGAACATATTCCCACAACCTTCCGCCATGAATTGCTTCTTTAACTCTATCAACTTCAGATTTTATTGCAAACAGATTATGAAGCGCGATTCTGTTTATTTTTTCTTCACTTCCAAGGGTTTGCATTTCCTTTGGGGTGTATTTTGTACAAACCTCACAACTACAAGAAAAATATGTTATCTCATCAAGTTTAGCTGTACCATCTTCCATAATATATCTATTATTTTTTGCATATAGCACGTAGGATGCGGAATCAAAAGTATCACATCCAAGCGCTACTGCAAGTGGAATTGTCATGGGATGACCAGCACCAAAAAGATGTAAAGGAATGGAGTCTGGCATTTGCATTTTTGCAGTAATTATCATCTTGGCAAGAAGATTATATTCATATGATTCCATAAATTCCACTGGACTACCAAGAGCTAGCATTTCAAATCCATATTCCAAAAGAGTTTTTGTTGATCTCTTTACAAGATCAAAATGTTCGCCACCTTGAATTGGACCAACCCAGATCTGTCCATTTTTTTCAGTTTGCTCGATGGTTTCTTTTGAGACTTTCAGGGTGTGATCAACATATGATCTTGCCTTTTTTTTGGAAAGCCCATACCCTGTTGGTCTGTCAAGTGGGATTGCAATATCAGCTCCTATGTTCTGTTCAAATGATGCAATATCTTTTGGTTCGACATCTACTTTTCCATATTCAAGGACCTGAAATCCACCGGAATCTGTCATGACGGATCCGTCGTAATTTATTATATCATGGATGCCACGTTTGACTGCTTCTTGCTCATAATTATTTAGTGTGATATATGCATTAGTAATTACTAGATCAAAACCCATTTCGCGCATCTTTTTTGCTGGAATGGATTGCCTTACCGGGTGTACAACAGGCACATACGCAGGGGTTTCAACCTTACCATGGTTGGTATATATCAGTCCTATCCTTCCTGCAAGGTCACTCTTTTTTATCTCAAACATTTTACGATATCATCAAGCGGTGCGTTATTTGAAGTTAGTAGGGGAAAAACCGCTTTAGGTCGTTTCTTTCTGAAATAAGACCAAGCCAGTCTACCTCGTCTTCTTCAAGGATGCCATTTGCAAAGAAGCTCTCTATTTTTTTTACAACCGTTGAAACGGACTTGTTTGTGGTGTCAATCTGAAAGGTTTTGTCAGAGCCAAACGCACTTATTGCATCATAAAGTGTTACTCCTAAAATCTCACTTCCAAGATTTTGAATCGATTTTCCATACGAGTACTTTCTTTTCTTATAAATAGAAGTAAGCTTGTAAGGATTCTTTCTTAGAACTACCACTGTATCAACTTGCTTTTGTGAAATTACATATGGAGCTAAATGTCCAACCACAAGTGAATTTTTTGTAATTTTTTTTACTAACATCTTTTTTAATTTTTTCACATCAACATCAAATGACTCGTTTTTTTGTTCAAAGATTCCGGATTCTATTGCTACTTTATTTATATCAATTAATTTCAGGTTCAGTCTTTTTGCAAGTCTATTAGATATAGTATGCTTGCCAACTCCAGGACTGCCAGTTATTACCTTTGACAATACATGGTATCAAGACAAAGAAGATTAAACGATTTCTCAATACTAATAAGAGCATCAACTGATACTCTCTCATGCAAATTGGACTGCTAGGAAAGACAAACGTTGGCAAATCAACTTTTTTCTCAGCTGCTACTGAGACTATAGCTCAAATAGGAAACTATCCTTTTACTACTATCGAACCAAATGTAGGAATAGCATACGTAAAGGCAGAATGTGCATGCAAACACTATGGAATTTTACACAAACATCCTTTATGTGTAAACGGAACAAGATTCATTCCTGTGAAACTAATTGATGTGGCAGGTCTTGTTCCAGGTGCACATGAAGGCAAAGGTCTTGGCAACAAATTTTTGGATGATGCAAGACAAGCTGAAGTGTTAATTCATATAGTAGATATCTCAGGTTCTACAGATATTCAAGGTCATCCCGTTCCAGCAGGAACCCATGATCCACTAGAAGATGTGAAATTTGTTGAAGAAGAATTTGATTTATGGATGAAACAAATCTTGGCACGTGAATGGCAAAAGCTGGCGCGAGAAATGGAAAGTAAAGGTGCCAAGCTGGTTCAAGGCATTGCACAAAGATTTAGTGGTTTAGGCATAACTGAATATGATGTGGAGATTGTTCTCCAGCACCTGAACCTGCTGACAAAAAAACCTACGGATTGGAAAGAATCTGATATGTTCCTGTTTGTAAAAGAGTTGCGTAAAAGAACAAGACCAATGCTTATTGCGGCAAACAAAGCTGACCTGTGTCATGACTTGAGTGTTATAGAAAAAATAAAAAAAGAAAGGCGCGCTATAGCATGTAGCGCAGAAACTGAGCTTCTCTTAAAAAAGGCTTCAAAAAATGGATTAATAGATTATTCTCCGGGTGAAAAAGATTTTAAGATAAAAGATGGTGTTACGCTAAATGCTCCGCAACAAAAGGCACTAGACCTTGTAAAGGGTGTTCTATCCAAGATTGGAACCACAGGTGTGCAAGATGCCATAAATCAGGCATGCTTTGAGATTCTCAAGCTAATCGTGGTATATCCGGTCGAGAATGAGGCAGGATTATCAAACAAGGACGGTGAGGTGTTGCCTGATGCAAGACTCTTGCCTCCTGATTCAACTGCAAAGGATCTTGCTGCCACAATTCACGCAGACCTAGCAAAGGGCTTTGTTCATGCAATAGATGTAAAGACCAAACAGAGAGTAGGTTCACACCATCAATTAAAAAATGGAGATGTCATCAAGATAGTATCGACACTAAGTAGAGGGTAAAATGTTAGGTCTTGGAATTGAAAGCACAGCACACACATTTTCATGTGCTGTCTTGGAAAAAAATGGTACAAAGGGAAAGATTCTTTCGGATGTAAGAATGGTTTATCGTCCTCCTGAAGGCGAGGGCATTCACCCAAGAGAAGCTTCGCGGCATCATGCCGAAAATTCGCCGCAGGTTCTTTCAGAATGTCTGCAAAAAGCAAGAATCAAAATAACTGAACTTGACATAATATCATATGCTGCTGGACCCGGACTTGGACCTTGTTTGAGAATAGGAGCTGTTGTTGCTAGATCTCTTGCATCATATTATAAAATTCCAATCTATCCAGTAAATCATGCGATAGGCCACATAGAACTTGGAAAGATGCTGACAGGTGCACAAGATCCATTAGTGTTACTTGTTTCAGGTGGCCATACTATGATCTTGGCATTTTTATCAAAGAAGTGGCGAGTGTTTGGGGAAACATTAGACATTACACTTGGTCAGCTCATAGATCAGCTTGGTAGATCAGCCGGATTTGCGTCGCCATGTGGCGGTAAAATTGAGGAGCTTGCATCAAAATCGCATAACTACATTTCCCTTCCGTATGTAGTAAAAGGAAATGATGTATCATTTTCAGGTCTTCTTTCAGCAACTAAACATATTATTTCAAGCAATCTTGAAGACGCATGTTTTTCATTACAAGAAACTGCCTTTTCAATGATTGGCGAAGCTACAGAACGCGCTTTATCATTTACTAGAAAAAAAGAACTTCTCATAGTAGGCGGTGTGGCTGCAAACCGAAGGCTATCAGAAATTCTAACAAGTGTCTGTAAGAGACAAAACTGCAAATTTTTTGTCTCACCAAAGGAATACGCAGGTGATTGTGGCTCACAGATATCTTGGACTGGACTACTAGAGTCCACTTGCAAACGAGGAGTCCCATTAGAAGAAACATTTGTTAAACAATCATGGAGAGTGGATACAGTAGAAGTACGATACTAGCTCTTATTTTGTGATATTGTTTTTTGAAGAATCTCAAGCCATTTACTCGTGTTATAAACACCAAACTTGTAGGTCTTTTCACCATCTGTTGTTTTAACTTTAATCCAAACTTTTTTTATGAGCCAACCCTCCTTTCCAACTTCAATGATTTGACTTAGCGGGATGTCAATGACCGTCTCACCAATCTTTTTTGTGAAATCGGCAATTCTGCCTTTTGTTTTATCAAACGCAACCCGAATATTAGTCAGTGTGAGAATTCCAGAACCAATAGAGTCCTCCGAACAGTCTTCTTGCATAATTTTTTTTTCCAAATCTTCCATAATTAGGTTTTAATCTCTACCTACGAGTTATAACTCTAATGAAATTGCTAAAAAAAGGAGCTGAGGCTGACATTTATCTTACTTCATGGAATGGAAAAGAAGCCATCCTAAAAATTAGAGAGAAAAAAGATTATCGAAATCCAGTGCTTGATAGAAGAATAAGAGAACAGAGAACCATACGAGAGTCTGGTATAATATCTAACGTAAAATCATTTGGGATATGTACACCTCTTGTATATTTTGTCGATACCAAAAAATGTGAAATGTATATGCAATACATAGAGGGAAATCTTGTAAGGGATCTAGTAAATCCACGAGTAATAAAAACTTGCGAAGAGATTGGAAGAATTGTAGGCACATTACACAAAAATGGAGTTATGCATGGTGATCTTACCACTTCAAACTTTATTGTAATGAAGGACAAGGTATTTGTGATTGACTTTGGGCTTGCCCAAAAAACAAGCAGAGTGGAAGATCATGCAATAGACCTTAGATTGTTAAAGGAAATACTAAACAGTGCGCACGCCAACATAATGAAAAAATCTTGGAACAAATTTCTACAAGGGTATAAAAAAGTGGTGAGAATCTCTAGATACAGCCAAGTCCTTAGGCAAGTTTCTGTCATAGAAAGTAGAGGAAGGTATGCAAACGTTGTTTAGAGTTTTATTTGCATCATCAAACAAAAACAAATACAACGAAGCAAACTCCATTTTATCAAAATTTGGTATAACGACAAAATTTTTCAAATGCAATTTGGAAGAAATACAAGCAAAAACACTAGAAGAAGTGGCATTACACAAAGTACAAAATGCCTTTTCTCAATGCGCAAGACCCGTAATAGTAGAAGATGATGGACTCTTCATAAATTCATTAAATGGTTTTCCTGGACCTTACTCATCTTTTGTGTTCAAAACAATCGGGATCGAGGGAATTCTAATGCTGATCAAGTCAGAGAGAAAAGCAACATTCCAGTCAGTTATCGCATACTGTGAAAAAAAACAAGATGTTGTATTGTTTAACGTAGCAGTGAGAGGAAAAATTTCACGAAAACCAAGAGGAGAAAAATGGGGCTATGATCCAATCTTTATTCCAGAAGGTCAAAACAAAACATATGCACAGCTATATGACAAAAATTCAGTCTCCCACAGATATCTTGCACTAAAAAAATTTGCTAATTGGTATTTACATAAGCATGAATCCAGCGATCAATAAACCTATTCTGGTTTTGAAGCACTACGATTCGAGACATAACACTTTCGTCCATTACCGAAAAAATTTCACTATTTTTTGCTAGATTAGATGCAAAGTGTCTAACCTCAGACATTTCTAACATGTTTGAGTATTCAAGTCTATTTGTAGAACGCCCAATATGCATGTAGGATTTTACTTCAATGAAATGTGGGCTTGCCTGTCTGAGCATCTGTGCAAATTCAGGAATTAATTCATCTTTAAAGTTGTAATCTTTGATTAATGTGATTCTGATTACAGTTCTTGTCTTCATTTTTGAAAGCATTTCAAGACTAGCATTCCATCGGTTCCACGAGTCTTTGTATCTTGGCTTGTTAATGACTTGAAATACCTCTTCGTTTGGTGCATTTGTAGAGAGATATAACTGAGTTGGCAATGCATCTTCATCTTGCAATCTCTGTAACATTTCAGGCTCTTGTCCGTTTGTAACAAGAAAGATTGATTTAGTTTCAGGAAGGGCCTTTAGGTATTTTATCAGTTGTGGAAGCTTTGGGTACATGGTTGGTTCTCCAGAAAGTGATATGGCATAATGGCTTGGAAGCAATGATTCATCAAGCTTTTTCTTATCCTGTCGTGGGTCGCCGTAATGTCCCATGATCAACTTTTTTCTTTCTTCCATTAACTTAGTAATGATTACTTCTGGTTCAGCCACTTTGTCCTCAACCATTTTCATTGAATTATAAAATTCCATCGGCCTCCAACAGTAAATACATCTGTTTTCACAATACATTCCAGCTGGCGAAAACTCCATACATCTATGGGTTGTAATCCCATAAAATTTCATCTTATAACAATCGCCTTCGTTTTTAAACGACTTTTTTGTCCAATGGCATAATTCAACTGTAGAATGATCAGAAACTCCATACTTTGCCTTTTTTAGCTGACTTAGAATCTTTGGTTTTATTTGTATTATTTCATTATCAGATTCAATAGTTTCGCCGGAGCAACTCATAAATCTAATTTAATACAGTTTTAATTAAATCTACAGGAATTTACAAAAATTGTGAGATTCGATTCATAAATACGTGTATATAAGTGAAAACTAGATTTTATTCCATGATAAAGGCTGTAAGTGTTGCTGGTATGCAGACAGAAGGGACTCCATTCAAAAAACCCAGTGTTCAGCTTGCTGAAGCAGCCCAGACAATTTCACTTGGAAATCTTACATGGATTGAATGCGTTGTAGACAACATTGTTGAAGAGACTCCAAAGATTCTTTCGAACCTCGGCATAAATATGGATCCATCCTCTCTTTTGTCTGGATACGTATCAAATTATGAAGATAGAGGAGACACACTGGGTTTGATGCTTCCATTTGTTATTACAGGTGCCAATAAAACACAAACCTCGCCACTTTTGATATTCATCAAAAAGGATCTTGTAGTTACAATCCATGATGATTACGGAGGAAAAATAGCTAGACTTTATAATTACTCAAACACACTTTTACGCAAGCTTCCAAAAGAACCAGAAAATTGGGCTGACAGGCAAACCATACTTGTAGCAAGGATAATAGATGAGCTAAGTGAGACAAACTTTTCCATTTTACGTTTAATTGTAGAAAGAGCAGAACAACTAGAACTTGATCTTGCGGGGGCTAGGCAAATCCAGAAGGACCTGTCTCTTGAACTCTCAGACATGAAGACATCACTCCTTACATTCCTAAACGCGGTGTGGGCTACATATGACACTGTTCAGAACCTAAAGTATGGTGATGCTGACATGATATCAGATCAAGATCTCATCCTTGCCAAGTTTGAAGTTCTTCTTGGAAGACTAGATCGTCAGATCCAGATGTCAGAAAACATCATGCAAGTAGTAGCTACAGGAATTAATGTCATTCAAGCCGAAGTTTCCAATAAACTCGCAGCTCTAATAGTGTGGTTTACTGTAGCTGGAACTGCTGTATTGGTACCTAACACACTTGCAACTATTTTTGGTTTATATCCAAGTACTGAAGAAAATATTCACTGGATGCTACCTGCTTTGGGCATATCTACTGTACTTGCTGCTGTTGTTACATACAAGTACACAAAACGGTGGAGAGTCAAATCATTTAGCATGAAAAGATTTAGAAACATAAAGAAAAAATTACACCACGATTAATCTATTTTTAAAATCTCTTTTTGAGAATTAACATTATCTCCAAGGTAGAAGATAGATTGCACCATAAAGTGTAAGTACTGAAGTAATTCCCATGGCGACAAACCATAATATTCCACCTCTCATGTTTTGCGATATTTTTTTCGGTTGTAATAAACTTACAGTTGGCTCTCAAGTTTGTAAAAGCATGATAATACAACTAATCAGTTAAGATTAATACTGGATAGGAAAGGATCCGTTCTTGGTGGCCCTTGTAGTACAGTGGCCAGTATAGGGGACTGTGGATCCCCGGACAGGGGTTCGATTCCCCTCAAGGGCCCCTTTTACTTTAAAATATGCCGAATTTACTTGATTCCATCTCTTCTTTAATAGCAAGCTTGACTTTCAAATTTTTCTTGGCAACCTTTTCTGTAAGCCATGTAAGAAACTTCTTCTCAAGACCTTTACCCTTAATTTTATCAAAAGCAGGACCCATCTGTTCTGATAATTTCTGTACGAGTGACTTATTTACACATACAACATAAAAATGCCAGCCAAACGCGAATTCGGAGTCTGTAACAATAAAGTCGTTTTTACCATGTACCATCTGTTCTAGGCTTCTTAAGGTAGATACAATCTCTCTACTCGTGTTTTCATAGTCTATAGCAGAGACATTGATGTTTATTCTTTCATCCAACAACAGCATTTAGAATTTTTCCAATAAAAACTTGACTCATTATGGAGACAGGATTTTAACTACGTTTCTCTAAAAGATATTCTACATCTATATTAAAAAACGTCCGGAGTATGTTGATATAGTTCCTTATGGGCTGCGGAATTTCATCTCCGCAGGCAACACCCAAGTTTTTTGCATTTATCCATATGATAAGAGACTGTATTATAGTTAGAAAGCGATCGTTTCCGACCTCTGGCGAACCAATTGCCTTTGTATACCTTTCAGCAAACTCCCATGCAGTTACAAAATCTATGCAATCTGTTCCAAAGACTGCTAGAAGCTGTTCCTTTAGATCATATGCTTTTTTAAAAGGAATAATATTGAGTATATAGGGAAAGTCTACCTTGTCTGGTAGAAATCCTGGTAATGGCCCCCAAATTGTTATTATTCTACACCCCCATTTCAGTCGTGAAAATTTTTCTGTCATACTTTCAATAATATGTTGGTCTGAGAACCAAAATAATACGACAGTTGCGTCGCTAATATCGGATTGTGTTATGTCTTGGCATTGTAAAATGCCATTTGTGAGTTTTTTTTCTTTAAGTAGGTTTTTTGCGGAAGTAATTTTTTCTATGTCATTATCTATTCCAACTGCTTTTTGTACACCAAATTCTTCTAGAGCTATAGCAATTCCTTTTCCATTTCCACAACCAAGATGATAAAAAACATCTTCTTTAGTTAGAGCAGCAAATCGCAATATGTCCCTAAAAGCATGATCAGACAGCTGCACTTCCTGTCCTGAGATAATTGACTGTGGAAGTGATGCAAGATATTCTTCTATTTTCACAATTGACTATGTAAGTGATCTAAATTTATTCCCTTATTCTTTCAAGCGTAGACACTGCCTGCCATAATGCGACCCTCACATAGGATGGCATGTTTGGATCCTGTGTTATGTCATCTAGTAAGCTTATGGCATTTGCTGCACGCATAGAAACAGAATATTCTTCTTTTTTGAGTTCTATTGCTAAATCTGTTATACCTTTCTTAATGTTTTTTGGAGTAGAAGGATTGGATGCTATGTCCTCAAGTGTAGCAATGGCCTGATTAAGAGTTTCCATGTTTTCAGATTTTTTGTCGACCATTGTACCATCAAGGCTACCTAATTAGCATGATTTTATAAAGTTTGCACTAGAGTTCCAGAAATATGTTATCTGATTCAACTACTACTTTGTACGAATTCAAATCCTTTATCTTTGCAGGAAATGCGACAAGCTTACCTGTCTTAGAATCCCACTTTGAACCGTGCCAGTCGCATGTCACAACAGTGCCCTCAAGCTTTCCTTCCGCAAGACTTGCTCCAGCGTGGGTGCAGGTATCATCCATAGCATAATAGCCACCATCTACGTTCATTACAAGAATGTCCTTTCCATCTGCAGTAACCTTTTGCATCTTGCCAACTGGAATATCAGAAGTTTTAGCGACCATTATTTTTCCCATAGAATTTTTTTTTGATTATCCGTCTTAATAGGGTTTAGATTGTATACACTATACGAAACAAGTATTGCGTGTAATAATGGTCTATCTTGCAAATCTTACGGTGTTTTCTAATTTGCCAAGTCCATCTATTTCCATTTCTATCTTATCGCCATCTTTCAAATAAACTGCATCTGGTTTATTCAACATAACTCCAGCAGGAGTTCCTGTAGATATTATATCGCCCTTTTCTAGCGTCATGACTTTGCTTAACATGGAAATAATTGTAGGTATTTTCAAAAACATATTTGATGTGGAAGAGTTCTGTCTGATTATGCCATTTACCTTTGTCACCATTTTGAGATTTTGTGGGTCCGTTATTTCGTCTACAGTAGTAATCCAGGGGCCGCAGGGGGCAAAGGTATCAAACCCCTTTGCGCGTGTAAACTGTTTATCTTTTGCTTGTATGTCGCGTGCAGAAGCATCATTTAGGATCATGTAACCAAAAACTACATCTTTTGCTTGTTGCTCTGTTATGTTTTTACATTCCCTTCCTATAATCACTGCAAGCTCTATCTCATAATCTAGTTTAGATACAAATGAGGGACAAATTATATCTGAAGTAGGTCCATTAAGAGCAGTTTTTGGTTTCATTATTATGGCTGGTTCATCAGGTGGAATCAAGTTTTGTTCCATTACATGATCCATGTAGTTAAAAACAAGACAAATTATCTTAGAAGGATTTGGAATAGGTGAAAGAATTTTGAAACTGGAAATCTTTTGATGGTAATTAAGTTTAGATGCCTCACGCTTTACCTCATCGTACCACCCATCAAAAAGAAAATCCTTAATGTTTTGTGGTATTGGAATACCTGTCTGATGTGTAATCTCTTCTTTTGTTATTACACCATCTCCATTAACAAAACCATATGTTTCCATGTTTAATCCTAACAATCTTGCAATTTTCATTTTTCTTCACTTATGAGTGTAGATTGCTTGAATTGCAGAGTCTTTTCTGCAATATCCAAATCTAACGAACTGAATTTCTACACCCTCATTTAATTCTAAGTAGTGGTTTTCAGTAAAAGCTTGCAGAATATCAAGACTGTCCTCATTAAATTTATCATTCACATAAAGCGTCTTTGGTATCAGAATATTTATCTTCACAGCACTTTTTTGAGGCACCCATTGAATTTTAGGAAATTCCGCTTTATAGTCATCGCCAGAATATTCTCCCTCAATGTAAGATCCAGTTTTTGTTATTTTGACATTATAAAGTTCAATCAGTCTAACCTGATCATTAACCCTTAGAGTTTTTGCATCTTCACCAGAAATGTAAAAAGTTCCATCAAGTTCTATCTTTCTTTTGCCCAAATCTTTTTGTGGATGATTTTGAATCTCAACTGATGGCAGTTTGTTATTTTTTACTGTCAACTTTACGGGCTCTGTGACCATAAATAGCCTTATGCTTGTTGCATCAACCATCTTTCTGTTAAACGATTCTAGAGTATCAAATGGAGCAAGCGTATCAGATTTTGTAAAACCTAAGGAAAGGACAAACTTTCTAATTGCCTCTGGAACAATTCCTCTTCTACGTAAAGCCTCAAGTGTCGGTAGCCTTGGATCGTCATAACCAGATACTTGACCATTGTCAACTAGTGGTTTTAGTATTCTTTTTGAGACAGGCATGCCCTCAAATTCTAGCCTAGAAAACTCGAACATCTTTGGTTTTCTCATTTGTAATTTATCTAAAATAGCATAATAGAGCTCATTTCTAAGCTCATATTCTTTTGTTCTAAATGCATGTGTTACTCCATCGATACTATCTTCTATTGCTACTGCGAAATCATAGTTAGGCCAAACTCTGTATTTGTCTATAAGTAGTGGATGAGTGCCCTCTATTATTCTAAACAGGGCAGGATCCCGCATCACTGTATTTTCTGATTGCATGTCGCCACGAAATCTAACTATGGCCTCCCCAGGTTTGTATTTTCCAAACATGTCGTGCCATCTCTTGGTGTTTTGGTTTAAATCTCCAGAACGGCATTTACACGATTTCATCTCCCTTCTGTTTTTGCTTATTGTTTCTTGATTGCAAGTACAAACATATGCGTAGTTTGATTCAATCATTTGTATTGCTTTTTTGTAAATCAATTCCATATCGTCCGATGTGTTTTTTACATGATCATATTTTACTCCAAGCCAGTCAAGCCCAACCTTGATGGCAGCGTAATATTCAAGTCTCTCATTTTCTGGATTTGTGTCATCAAATCTCAATATCATTTTGCCACCATACATCTTTGCATATTCTTCGTCTATTATCGCAGCTTTTGCGTGACCAATATGGGGATAGCCATTTGGTTCTGGTGGAAATCTTGTTACTACCTTACCATGTTCTGCTCCTTCAAGCGGAGGAAGACCAGTTCTTTCATGCTTTGGCTTAACAATAAGTAGTTCCGGAAAGTGGCCTTCAAGCTCTGCTTTTTGTTGTGCTACAGAAAGCTTGTTTACCTCCGAGACAACAACTGATACTAGAGGAATTATTTCATTTGTTTTGCTTCTAAGATCTGGTCTAGAACCAAGTATTTTTGATATAACTGTGTCGTTTCGGGTCTTTCCTTCGTGTTCAGAAGCATTCTGCAAAGCTATTCCTCGTATAGCCTTTCTTAGTTCGTCATCCAATTACAAACTCCTCTTGACTACAAAATCCAGTAATGATAGAAGATCTTTTCTTGATGAAGTAGAATAACTAGAGAGCGACTTTCTTGCGGCATTAGAGTATTTCATTGCCTTTTTCCTAACAATAGTTTCTATTCCCATAGAGCGAATTGTCTTTACTGCAAGCTCAAGCTCTTCTTTGGAAACTGAGGAATTACCAAACGCATTCAAGATAGTTTCTTTGTCTTTTGTTTTTGCCCTATTGATTGCAAGAAGTATTGGAAGCGATTTCTTACCTTCACGTATATCATTTCCCACAGGTTTTTTTGTTATCTTTGAATCTCCTACAATACCAATAAGATCATCAACTATTTGAAATGCGATTCCAAGGTTTTTTCCAAACGAAGAGAGATTTGCCACATCTTTTTTCTTTGTGTCGGCACAGATTGCTCCCATTGCACAAGACACTTGAAAAAGTGCCGCAGTCTTCTTTTCTACCATCTTGATGTATTGGCTTTCAGATGATATTTTCTGAGACTCAGCCATCCTAATATCGAGTATCTGGCCTTCACAGACATCAACACAGGCCTTTGCAAGATATGAAACAAGTGATAGATTGACTTCCTTTGGTGTATTGGGAAGACTTGCTGAAATCGTCTCGAATGCCTTTGAAAATAATACATCCCCTGCCAAAATGCCAACAGGAATACCATATTTGGTATGTACTGTTGGAACTCCATGCCTCATCTCATCATTATCCATTATGTCGTCGTGAACTAGTGTGAAGTTGTGTATCATTTCAACTGCGGCAGCAGCTGGTAGTGCTTGCTTTGTTGTGCCGCCCAAAAGTTGGCAGCTTTTTATCACCATGTATGGTCGGAGCCTTTTTCCACCGTGTTCTATCAAATGTGAGGCCGCCTTGTACAGCTCCTTGGGATCGCCAGTAAGTTTTGGAAGCAAAAATGAGTTTACAATTTTTGCAGTCTTTGATATGGAATCACGTGACATTATTTTTTTAGCCCCCATTTCTTATCAGGAAAGTGATATCTTAATGGTTCTTCAAGAATGTGTTTTACATCTGATCTAACCCACACACTCAAAATCGACCTGTGTTCTGACAAGACATCTGTTTCTGATTCAGATAAAAAATACAACGCAACTATCATCCATGGGCAGTAAAGACGCGGTGACTTTTTAACATCTTCTAAAAGATCATCAAGTGTTACCCATTTTATATCACTAATCTCTTCTTTGACTAGTTTTATTTTAGATGGATCATCTACTATGCCAATTAAAGTTCCGCAGATCTCATTTTCAGATCCAATATTCTTGTATGGTACATGGTACTCAAATTTGAATAAATAATCAAGCTTACAGGATATACCTAATTCTTCGGGTAATCTTCTTTCTGCTGATGATACATAAGTTTCTGATTGTCTAGGATGGCTTGCAACTGTCCCATCCCAGTCACCTGGCCATAACATCTTGTTTGAACTACGTCTTGTTAGAAGAAGATTACGATCCTTGTTAAACAGAAGCACAGTAAATGCTCTATGGAGTTTGCCATTTGGAAGGTGGCATTTGACCTTTTCTTCTGTTCCTATAGGATTATCATTCTTGTCTACAAGAATCAGATATTCTGCATCAGAATCTCTCATTATTTGAACACAGTCCCTTCAAATTTCTTTTCTTTTATAGCATCAACAATTCTTTTTGGCACATTCCCATTTACAAAAAATACTTTAATCCCCATCTTTGAAATTGCTGTAGCTTCGGATATTTTGCGATGCATGCCGCCTGTTACATCCATTTTTCCCTCTGATACTGATAGCTCTTGACCCTTTATTTCACGCAAAAGCTTTTTTGTTTTCATATTGGAATACACTCCATCTACATTCAAAACAAAAATTACAAGTCTGGGCCGTAGAATTTTAGCTAATATACTCATAATTCTATCACCAGATAAAATGTAGAATTTATTTTTACCATGCCATAACACATCGCCATATGATACCGGTACAAGACCTGCACGAGCTATTTTTGAAATCTCTTTTACTTTTTTAGGATCTGATTTACTACCCTGCATAAAGTCTGTGGGTGGTATACAATAAGGATTGAACTTGTATTTTAGAAAAGAATCAAGAATTATCTTGTTTAGCTCTACCATGGAATTTTTTACAACAGAAACCCCCCTTAGGTCATATTTTGCTGGTTTGGTATGCATACCGTATTTGACTGACCAGTAATGACCAAAGGAACCTCCACCATGTACTACAACCAATGGTTCTTTTACGGTCTTTAATTGGGAAGCAATCTTATTTATGGCAGAACGGTTTGGTGTGAGTGGCTTTTGCTTATTCGTCACTATAGAACCGCCAAGCTTTATCAAAATCATGATTTTTTACAGTAAGTCAGTCGGTTTAAAAAGTATCTAAAAGACCCCTATAATCTATTTTAGCAGTAAAACACTCACCACAGTTCCTTAAATTAGCAAGAGTTTGATTCAAGTTTGATTTGTCTGTAAGTGCAATTATGCAACCGCCTCCGCCTGCACCCGTTATCTTTGCCCCGTAGGCTGTCTTTTTAGCCTCTTTTATGAAAACATCCAGCGTTCCAGTAGAAACACCTATTCGTTCTAGATAGGCTTGGTTTTCAGACATTAACAAGCCTAATCTAGACAAGTCATTTTTTTCTAGTGCTAAAAGAGCATTTTGAACAAGGGCTGACTCTTGTTCACATAGGGACGCAAAGAGATCCTCATTATTTTCTCTGAACTTTCTTACCTTTTCAACAAGCTCACTTGTTTGGTGAGTTTGTTTTGAATTCGTAATGACAAGTACAAAGTCAGCTTTTGAATTTATTTTTTTAAAACCATTTTTTATGTCATACTCCATAAGGCCTCCAAAAGTACAAACAGAGCAATCTGCTCCAGAAGTGTTTTCAAATATGGTTCGCTCTGCTTCTATTGCAAGTTTTAGTATCTCTTCTCTTGAAAGCTTTTCAAATAGTGCAGTAATTGATGCAGCGGCTGCTACACAACAAGCAGACGATGACCCAAGACCTATGCCAGGCGGAATTTCAGATTCTATTTTAACTTCAATTCCAACATCTTTTTTGAATCTCTCAAGAGTTTTTTTTATAATATACAAAAATGGTTTCATTGTTTTAGGTGTAGATTTATTCATAATTGATAATGAATTATTACTCATTTCTATGTGACCTATATCAGATTCTATCTTGATCATCTTCTCGTCAGTTGTTTGAGAGGTAACGATGATTCTTTTATCTATGGAACAAAGTAATGCGCTTATACCGTAGACAACAAAATGCTCACCAAATAAAATTACTTTACCTGGTGCAGAAGCAACAGATTTCATGAAAATACAATCGACGCATATCCAACCACGGAACTCTTATCGCCTATTACGTCTCCACTTGTAGCATATTTTAATAGCTTACCCTTTTTAGCTCCAAGCTCTTTACAGGCTACCATAGTTGATGCAATCGCTCCATATCCACATGCACTGACTTGATTTTCTTGTAAAATTCTATAGAATCCTTCTACATCCAAATCTAAGATAGGTTCAATCAATGCCGTATCTTGTTTATGCGCATAACTGTTTTCCTCATAATGAGTAAAGTCAGACGAACCTACAATCATGGTTTTTTTGGTATTTGCGATTTTTGCTATTGCAGAACCAACCTCTTTTGCAGTTCGGTAATCTTGGTTTATTAAAATTATAGGAAGAATTTTGAACTTATGTGAATAAACTTCCTGTAAAATAGGTACCTGCACTTCTAGACTGTGATCCCTTGTGTGAGAAAAAAAGTCTAACTCGATAACTTTAGTAATCTTGTTTATTTGTATAGCAGATTCTGTATCAACCTCAACATTCCCAAGTGGAGTCTGCCATTGACCTTCCTTCATCGCTGCAACGCCACAACCAATGCCCCAGTGATTAGGGCCAACTATTATGACAAGCTCTGGTTTTTGTGAAGAAATTGAGTAAAAGGAATTTGTTGCAACAGGTCCAGAATACATGTATCCAGCGTGGGGGCAAATTACACCAAGAATATTTTCATCATTAGCAGTGGGAGGAACTTTTCCCGGTCCAAAGGAATGGAGAAAACAATCGCGTATTACAGTCCTCAGTTCATCTTTTTCTTTTGGATAGAACATTCCAGCAACGGCTGGCGTTCTTATCTGCATTATTCAATTTCCTCTTCTATTATTTTAGTTTCAAAGTCGTCAATTTCATACTTCATCGTGTCGCCATCTTTTAGCTGACCTTTTTGTATGAGTACCTCTCTTGCTAAAAGCCAATAAACAGTTGCCAAAGATTTTCTACCCCTGTTGTTTGCTGGTATGATCAGATCTAGTTTGGAAGTAATATTATCAGTATTTGATATGCCAATGACTGGAATGCCTGCATTAGTAGCTTCAAGAACTGCTTGCGCATCAGTTTGAGGATCTGAAACTACTACAAGCTGTGGTTCTATATAATATGGCAAGAGTGGATTTGTAAGGGTACCTGGCATAAACCTTCCAAGCATTGGGGTTGCACCCGTCACTTCACAGAATTTCTCTATTGGAGTATTTGCATATTCCCTTCCAGAACACATTATCACTTTGTCAATTTCTCCTCTGTTTATGAACTTGGCAGCGGTCTGGATTCTCGATAGAGTTTTTTTGATATCGATAATGTAGAGTCCCTCAGGAGTTGATTTCGTAATAAATGGCATCATGAACTTTGTCTTAACTGCTGTTCCTACTCTTATTCCTGTGGATAGGATGCTTTTTTCAATACGTTCAAGCTCACTTTGTTCGCTCATGTTGTGTTTTTAAATCTCAGCCATACCACGTATTAAATCATACTCTGCAATACGAATTAATTCATTGAGCTTGGCAACTCTTTCTCCACCCACAACCCCTACTTTTAACATCTTTGACTTTGTCGCAATACCAATATGTGATATGTGTGAGTCTATAGATTCTCCTGATCTGTGTGATGTGATTAATTTGATGTTATTTTTGTGAGCTTCTGCAGCAAACTCCAATGCATCATAAAGACTTCCTGCTTGGTTTACCTTTAGAATAGCCGCATTGCAAGACTTTAGCTTTGCTGCCTTTTTGAGGATCTCAGTATTTGTTACCACAAGATCATCCCCAGCTATCAAAACATTTGGAAACTTTGAGGTCAGAATTGCCATCTCCTCAAAAGCCTCCTCATGCACTACATCCTCTGCGTAAATAAGCTTGTACTTTTTTATTATTTCAGAACCAAACTCTAACTGTTCTTGTGGAGTATTTTCAAATCCAGCTCTATCATAGACGTATTTCTTTTTCTTTTCATCCCACTGGGTAGAGGAAGCAAAATCCACACCAAGAGAAACTTCCTTACCAAGTGTAAAACCAAGGTTTTCACAGGCCTTTGCACAAAATTCTAGTGCTTTTTGGTTATCTACTTTAGGAGCCCAACCTCCCTCATCACCTCGTCCATTTGTAAATCTTGGATCATGTTTTTCAAGCACCTTACGCAGTTCTCTATGAACTGCTAGGTTAGTCTCAATGGCATCATAGATTGTCTTTGCACCTGTGGCACATACCAAAATCTCTTGAATGTCTGGAGTACCTGGACCAGCATGTGCTCCACCACCCAAAATGTTTCCAAGCGGAAAAGGAAATCGTAAATCCTGATCTTTCGATATAATCTTGAAAAATGGAATGCCAAGTGATTTTGCTGCCGAATCTATAGATGCAATGGTAAGGGCAAAAGCAATCGCTCCACCTATCTTGGAATAATTAGATGTAGAATCAATTTCCCTTATTGTACTGTGAACTGCCTTTAAATCAGAAGGATCAAGACCAATGAATTTTTTTAAATTTGTATTAAGAACATCTAGGCTTTTTTCAGGCTTGCTTTCTGGGAAACTTGTTGCTTCATGTTTTCCAACACTTGCACCAGACGGAGCACAAACCCTTCCAAGATGTGAGTTATCAGAAACAACATCGATTTCTATTGTTTTACTTCCCCCACTGTTATAGAGAAGCCTTCCTTTTACGGAAGTGATCTTTGGCATCCTATTCTAGCTCAGATTGCACTTCTTGTTGTCTTCTTCTAATGGCTTCGTAGAACGGAATAACTTGGTGAATTGTTTCTACGGTTGTTAATAGCATAGTTCTGCAGCAATATCTTTTGAATCCCAAGGAATCAAGAACTTTTGCAGGATCTTCTCCACTCTTCACTCTGTTTTGGTATTCCTTAAAATTGTCAGCAATCAAATTTCCGCAAGTAAAACATCTGACAGGAACTAGCATATTTTCAAAAAGTAATCAAGGCTTATAAAAACCATGCATGGGTATTTGCATAATGCGGGAGTCGCCCAGCCTGGCCAAAGGCGCTAGCTTGAGGGGCTAGTATCT
>Ga0209002_10000803_pt1 | contig 25489 bp, 17 predicted proteins | sample Rifsed16ft2_FD_184010 | JGI IMG/M metagenome (GOLD analysis project Ga0209002, IMG submission 184010) | Soil microbial communities from Rifle, Colorado, USA - sediment 16ft 2 (version 2) | ecosystem: Environmental > Terrestrial > Deep subsurface > Rock core/Sediment | place: Rifle, Colorado... | reverse complement strand
AGCTCAGGTGTACATAGGGTTGGGGAAGGGGATGGAGAGATCGGATCCGAACGGGGCGGTTCTGTTCTACTCGCGGGCAGTGACGATTCTCTCGAGTCATGGGAATGCGGAGGCGCTGGCCCCTCTGTATTATCAGCGCGGCCTTCTGTTCCGATCGAAAGGGGATACCGCGCGTGCTGTGGCAGATTTTGAAAAGGGGATGCAGGGAACCCGACCGGAAGACCAACTTCGAAAATCTTTTGTTGCCCTCTTGACTGAGCTCTATCTCGGCACGGGGCAGAGTGAGAAGGCGAGACAGCTGACAGCCGGTACATCCGCCGGCAACGTGCGCGTAGAGTATGTTATCAAGCTTGCCTCAGACGCGGAAAAAGGGGGTGATTCGAAGAAGGCCGAGGAACTTCTTGCCTCAATCCAGAACGAAGTGATAGCCGGGAGCGACGAAGCAAGGATCTTTGAATTTGTGAAGAAGCGGTACTCCCTGGCAGAGAAACGCGGTTCAAAGGTTTCACGCGACACCCTGGAATCCATCATCAGGCATGCCGTCTCAGCGCCGTCCTCCATTCAATTCCGTCTCCACCACCTTATGACGCTTTCTCTTGTGCAGGCCGGGGATGTTGCCGGGGCAGGCGAACGGGTGCGGATGCTTGAGCGGCTCGCTGCCGGATCTCCGGACAATCAGATTCGTCTTGCTCAGGTGCGGGGGGATGTTGCCTACCTGCAGGGTGAGTATCAGGTTGCAATAACGGCGTACACACAGGCAATGAAATCTCCCGCAGCGTTCGACACAGAGACGCTCTTGAGTATCTCAAATAACCTCGGTCTCGCATTGTCCAAAAGCGGGAGGGATGAAGAGGCTCTTGCAGAGTTTGACCGGCTGGCGGCCAATGCCGATCGGAGCCGCCTCCCTGGATTCAGGATTCAGGCCGACCTCAACGGAGGGATTGTTCTGATCAAGTCGGACCGCGTCAAGGAGGCCACAGAACGGCTGACAAGGGCAAAGGAGCTTGCTGACGAGCAGGGAGATGTGAATCTGGGCATCATGGCCTCGCTGCGGCTCGCTGAAAGCTATCGCAGGGACGGATACGATCAACTGGCTGACCAGATGTTCGAGGAGGTTCGGCAGGATCAAGGTCTTCTGGCAAATCCGATGAACCGTATTCAGGTCCTTCAGGCGCTCGCGGCAAACGCGAAGGTCCGAGGGAACAAATACATGGCCCTTCTGAATCTTCGCCAGGCTTATGACTTGACCCTGCAGATCGGGGCGCTGGGATACCAGGCATCGCTCACCGTTGACCTCGCCGATACCTACTTTCTGGTCGACAGTCTCGAATCTGCCAAGACCATGTATCGCCGCGCTCTTGCCCTCTATGCAGGGAGCGGCGAGACGGGAGTCATTGTCGAACAGCACTACAAGCTCGGTCAATGCTTCCTTACAACTTCGGAATTCGATTCTGCGCGGTCTGAGATTCTTGAAGGTCTCTCATTGCTTGTCACGAAGCCGGCAAGGCAATATGCCACTGTTCCCATCGAAGCAGTACAGGATCCCGATCTTTTTGGACAGGGTCTGGCAAACCTGGGTTTTATCGATCTCATCGAGGGGCGACGGAAAAATGAAATTCGCCGGCTCCTTTCGTCGCTCGAAGAAGTGCGAAGGGCGGTTGAAGTCCTTGAGCGTAAGAAGGGAATAGGGGTCACGCAAACCCAGAAGGAGTCCGAGCAGCTTCGGAATGTCAACGCGTATCGGCTCCTGGTGGATGTGTCTGCTTCGCTGTATGAGATGACGCGCGATCCTCAGTATTTCGAGCTGGCCTTCAACACCAGCGAGAAGTCGCGTGCGGAGGCCTTCGTGACGGACGTTGGGGCCCAGCTTATTGCAAAAATCAACGACCCGAACGTCAAAGAGCTCTCTGAGGTGGCTGCACAGATTGTCGAGGAACGAATTCAGGAACAAAGTCCGGCGAGCATCGATCTGACATCGGGACAGCGAAGCCGCGGTTTGTCGGTCAAGGGCAGCGCAGGGAAGGGAACGGATGAAAAGACCCTTGCGCTGTATGAACGGATAGTCAAAGATCTGGCCTCAAAGAACAACAAGGCGGCTCAGCTGGTCACAGTCAACACGGTGAATCTCCAGTCGGTACGAAACGTCCTCTCTCCCAACGATGTGCTGCTGAGTTATTATGTTTCCATCGACAAGCTGTATCTGTTCACGGCTTCAAAAGGAGAAGTGGCGCTCCGGTCAATTCATTGGACTCCCGAAGAGATTACGGGAAAGGTCGAGGCATTTCGGTCGGCCGTGCATGATCTGAAAAGGACGGATTTCCAGCTCCTTGGACGCGAGCTCTACGATTCGCTAATTGCTCCTGTGCGGACCCAGTTGGAAGGAAAACGGATCACAGTTGTTCCTTCGGGGAGACTGAACAACCTTCCGTTCGCGTGCCTCATGGACGGGAATCGGTATCTGGCCGAGTTATTTGATATGACGGTCCTGCCGAACGTCAGCACGATCCAATTCGTCAGGAAGGACAGGAAACTTCCTTCGGCACCGAAGGTTATAGCGCTTGGAAATCCTGTCAATCCGAGAGTCACGCGTCTTCCCGGCACTGAGCGCGAAGTCGAAAGGGTGAGGAGCATTTATCCCGGCTCTGTGGTGTTGATTGGCGGCCAGGCATCGGAAACAAACAGCCGTAATCAGATGGCGGGTTTCGACATTATTCACATTGCATGTCACGGCCTGTTCAACGACAACTACCCGTTGCTCTCATCACTTGTTCTTTCGCCCGATGTGCAGAATGACGGATTCCTTGAGGTCCATGAATTGTATAATATGAATCTTACGAACGCCAGTCTTGTGGTTCTTTCGGCGTGCGAAACAGGCTTGTCACTGATCAGGAAGAATGACGACGTCATTGGATTGGTGCGGGGATTCTTGTATGCGGGAGTCCCAAGCATGGTCGCCAGCCTTTGGAAAGTTGATGACGACGCAACCGCTTCGCTCATGTCCAACTTCCATCTCCTGCTGAAGCTGGGTAACTCCAAGGGGGAATCACTCCGAAAGGCACAGCTTCAGCTCTTGCGCTCAGAGAATACCCGCCATCCCTACTTCTGGGCCGCATTCGTCCTCTACGGAAGCCCCGACTGACCTCGCTTCGTTGAAGTCCGAAATCCGAGCCGGTACGCATGGCTGATTTCGGACTATTGCCATCCAGTTGGCCCCTTTTTGCGACTCGCGGAATTTTTTCGTATTTTGGATTCAGAAAATAAAATGACCATACCCGGGAAGAAGGAAAAAATAGTCGTTGGAATGAGCGGAGGTGTCGACTCATCGGTCGCCGCAGCCTTGTTGCTTGAGCAGGGTTACGAGGTCATCGGTGTTACGATGAAGACCTACGAATTCGACGACGTCGGAGGAAACATCCGCAATGAAGCAAGTTGCTGCGGCCTTGGTGCGGTGAATGATGCCCGGCTTGTAGCCTCCTCTCTGGGAATTCCTCATTATGTTGTCGATTTTCGCGAGGCCTTCGGCCGCAAGGTCATCGACAATTTTGTCGAAGAGTATTTGAAGGGGAGGACTCCCAACCCGTGCGTGATATGCAATCGAGAGATTAAATGGGGTGAGCTTCTGAGGAAGGCGGAAGCGCTTGGCGCCGATCGGATCGCCACCGGGCATTATGCGAGGGTCCGCTTTGACAATGGACGGAACAGGTACGTTGTCTCGAAGGGCCGGTTTGAGGAAAAAGATCAGTCATACGCGCTCTGGGCCGTTTCACAAGCGGCCCTCTCGAAAACAATTTTTCCGCTTGGGGATCTTTCAAAGCCCGAGGTGCGCGGCCTTGCTACTGAACTCGGACTGCGCACCGCGATGAAACAAGAGAGCTACGAGATCTGTTTTGTTCCCGACGATCGATACGATCGTTTTCTCAGTGAGAGGGTTCCCGACCTTCGCGACCGGCTGAAGGGTGGGGAGATCCTGCTTGACGGGAGAGTTGTTGGGCATCATCAGGGATATCCCTTCTACACTGTCGGACAGCGGCGGGGGATCGGCGCTTATGGAAAAAAAATGTACGTAACCGGAACCGACCGCGACAGCAATACGGTGACGATTGGGCCCGACGTCTCACTCATGCGCCGCAGACTTACTGCGACTGGGGCGAATTGGATGGGGGGTGACCCCGCTCTTGGTACGCTGAGGGTTCAGGCCAAGGTTCGGTACAAGGATGTTGCGACGCCCGCAGCGGTGGTGATTGATTCTGAAACATCGTTCAACCTGACGTTTGACGAACCGAAGCGTGCGATCACACCGGGCCAGTCGGTGGTGTTGTATGACGGCGAAGTTGTTGTGGGAGGTGGGCTTATCGACTCTGTCTCTGATTAGCGGAAAGAACGAGGAAATGAACGAACATGAGGCTCATTCCTAGAATGGAATGGGCCTTTTTGTTTCCCGAGAATGGGAAACTTTTGCACTCACCGTCCGTTTTATGCGCAGAAAGACGTGAAATACTCCAGCTCAGATGACCAATCCCTGGTTCGCGCCTTTCAAGAAGGCGACGAAAAGGCCTTCGAGGAAATCGTGCGGCGATATCAGCGGCAGGTTGCCAACATTGTGTACCTGACGATGGGAGGGCGGGCCGAGGTTGAAGATCTGACACAGGAAGTGTTTCTCAGAGTCTATCGTTCGATCGGCAGAGTGAATGTTGAGCAATCGCTTTTCTCCTGGATCTACCGCATAGCGCTCAATCTGTGCATTGATGAGCTCCGGAAGAGAAAAGTCAAGCGTATCCTGGCCCTCGAGACTGCAGAGGAAGCTTCGGATCATTCGCCCATGTTGCGGGAAACAGCAGGAGCTTCGGACGACCTGATGTCACAGGAGAAAAAAGACCAGATTCTTTCTGCACTTCGCAAACTGACCCCCGCACACAGAACCGCGCTCGTACTGCGCGAATATGAAGATATGAGTTACAAGGAGATTTCCAATGCACTTCACATCACCGAGCAGGCGGTGAAATCGAGAATCTTCAGGGCACGTGAGGAATTGAAGGACCTGCTCAAAGAATACTTCAGGGAGCGGCTATGAACCACAGAAACATGCGGAAAAAGATTTCGGCGTTCATTGACGGCGAACTTGGTTCAGCTGATCAGCACATTCTCAAGAGTCACATGGACCAGTGCCCCGAGTGCCGTTCGTACCGTGATCAAATCCGACACACTTCCAGTGCGATCAAGGAGGCGGGAGATTTTCGCCTCCCTGAAGGCTTTGCCTACGAAGTGTTGCGTATCGCACGGAAGGAACGGGAAGAGTCGCGCCAGTGGCTCCCCGTTGAGCAGATTGCGAGGCGATTCGTCCTGGGGCTCACCATTGCCGTCATCATGTTTGTGAGTCTCTCGATGGTCATTCAACAGGATGAGCCAATCATCATGGAACCGTACCTGTCCGGAGAGGTGTCCGACTCATCCGTGACTCGAACGCTCCTTTCCAAAGAAGAGCTGTCAAAGGATGATATCATGTTGGCCGCTGTTACCCGAAAGTAAGGGAGAACTTATGCAAGCAAAATCAAAAACCCTGATCTTTATCCTTCTCAGCTTCCTTCTGGGTGCTGTGGGCGGCGGCTACTTCGGAGCGTCGTACTTTGGTCCAAAGCGAAGCGCGCGGCCGTCGCATGCGGGAGTGAGGAAGGAATTTGCAGACCGGCTGAAACTTACGGGAAACCAGCCAACGCAGGTTGATTCGATTCTTGAGTCGAACAGGAAGAAGTTTGGAGAGATCAGAAAAGAATATGATGAAGTGTTTCGCCATCAGCGCGATTCCCTGAGAAGGGGGATCCGATCGATCCTTTCGCCGGAACAGAACCTTTTGTACGATCAATACATCAAAGAAATGGACGAGAGAGAGTCCAGATATCGAAGAGAGAGTAAATAACCAAGGAGTGTGTTCGATGAAACGAATGTACATCTATATCGCTGTGGCTGTCGTCGTCGTGGGAACCGTTGGGTATTACATCATTGGCAACGGAAAGAAGGATGTGGCGGCTCAGCCTGTCGGGCAAACGACGCGTATCGTCACGGTGACACGGGGGAATCTGGACCTCTCGGTTTCGGCAAATGGCGTTGTTCAGCCGATCGACAAGGTGGAAATCAAGTCGAAGGCAAGCGGTCAAATTGAAAAGCTCGAGTTCGAAGAAGGCCAGCTCGTCCAAAAGGGAGTCCTGCTCATTGAGCTGGATCGGAGGACCGCTCAAAACGACTACGATCAGGCGAAGGCCGATCTGGCCGTGGCCGAATCCAATCTACAGCAGTCGGAGAACAACTACCGGCGATCTCAGGAACTGTTTGAAAAGAGCCTCATTTCAGAGCAGGAAAAAGATCAGACCACGCTCGAAAAGGTCCGCGCAGAAGCGCAGCTGGTGAAGGCAAAAGCGGTTCTCTCGTCCGCTGAAGAGCGATTGCGGGATACGCGGATTGTCTCGCCCATCACAGGGGTGATTCTGAGCCGAAGCGTCGCCCTGGGACAGATCATTTCGTCGGGGACTTCGAATGTAAGCGGCGGGACGACTCTGGCGACCATTGCGGACATGGAAGAAGTGTATGTCGAGACCAATGTGGACGAGGTCGACATTGGAAAGGTTCAGGTTGGACACCAGGCAAAAGTGGTTGCAGACGCCTTCCCCGAAGACAATTTCAGAGGTGAAGTGATCCGCATTGCGCCGCTGGGGAAGACCCAGCAAAATGTCACAACGTTCAGCGTTATCATCCTCGTGCGGAACATGGGCGGGAAATTGAAGGCGGGGATGAGCGCGTCGGTCGATATCGAGATCTTCAATCGCCGGGATGTCCTGCTTCTGCCTGCCGATGCGTTCAAGGATCCCCGCACGGAGCAGGGTCGCGTGCTTATGGCTTCGATCCGCGAGCGGGAGGAGAAGGAGAAACCGAAGACCGATTCTGCGACAACAAAGGAAAGTACTACTGAGGCTGTCCCGGCGAATCCGGATGAGATCCGGCAGAGAATGGCAAACATGTCACCCGAAGAGCAGCAGAAATACAGAGATCAGATGAGACAGCGGTTCCAGAATATGTCGCAGGAGGAACGGCAGCGGCTCTTCTCACAAATGCGCGGGCAATTCGGCGGCGGTCAAACGGGCGGCGGAATGAGGCGTCAGCAGCAGAGTGCCAAGCCCGATGCACCGAAGGAGCGAATTGTCGAGGTTCGTGAAGGCAATGATTTCGTCCCGAAGATTGTTAAAGTCGGGGCGGCAAACTACGATTTTGGAGAGGTGCTTGAAGGGCTGAAAGAGGGAGATGAAGTTCGCGTGACAACCATTTCGCGCGCGAAAATTGCCGCGGAAGCAATGAATGAACGAATGCGGAACATGTCGGGCGTGGGTGGCATGGGCGGTGGCGCTACACGGGCGGCAACGGGAAGAAGGTAAGGGAGTGAATCATGAATTTGAATGAGAGTTTTCTCACCGCGTTAAGCGCGCTGTTTGCCAACAAACTGCGAGCGTTGCTCACGATGCTCGGTATTATCATCGGCGTTGCCGCTGTGATCACCATGATCGGGATCGGCGAAGGCGCCCAGATTGCCGTCATGCAGCGGATTCAAGCACTGGGGTCGAACCTCTTGTTCGTGAGCCCGGGAGCCCAGAGGGGCGGCGGCGTTACCGTTATTCAGTTTGGGACGAGCCAGCGGCTGCGGAATGAAGATGCGGAGAGTATCGTTGACCACGTCGGCGCTGTCGAAGCGGTTGTCCCGGAATTCAACCGAAACGCGCAGGTGAAGTACGAAAACCGCAACTGGAATACTCGTGTTATCGGGACAGTCCCGGAATATGAGTCAGTGAGGAACTTTGCGGCGGTCTCCGGGCGTTATTTCTCTAAGTCCGAAGAGAAATCGTATGCAAAGGTGGCAGTGATCGGCCAGACGGTCGCGGACAACCTCTTCCCGAATCAGGATCCGATCGGAAGATCGATGCGCATCTCCGGCCAGTCGTTTGAGGTGATCGGCATCCTGGAAGCCAAGGGACAAAGCGGATTTCAGAATCCCGATGATCAGGTCATTGTCCCGCTCTCGACAGCTCAACGAAGGCTCTTTGGTGTCGATTACGTAAGTCAAATTACTGCGAAGGTCATTGATGATAAGCGGATGGACGAAGCGTTTCTGGAGATCGAGCGCGTCATTCGCCGTCAACACAGGCTTCGGGAAGACCAGGACAACGATTTTACCATCAGGAACCAGGCGGATATCATTACCACCTTCCAGGAAACCCAGCAAACGTTTACGTACCTTCTTGCCGGGATTGCAGCCGTTTCTCTCTTGGTTGGCGGGATTGGAATCATGAATATCATGATTGTCTCCGTGACGGAAAGAACAAAAGAAATCGGCATTCGAAAGGCGATCGGTGCGCGGAAACGCGATGTGATGCTCCAATTCCTTATTGAATCTATCGTGATGAGCGTAATGGGCGGCGTCTTCGGTATCATTCTGGGCATCAGCGGATCCATCCTGATTACTTCATACGGGAATCTCCCGTCCTCAATCTCGCCCAACGCAATTCTCATGAGTTTCTTCTTCGCCTCTTTTGTCGGGGTATTTTTCGGGCTGTATCCGGCCTGGAAGGCGGCGGAATCCAATGTTATTGATTCACTCAGATACGAATAAGGGAAGGTCGGGAAAATACAGATATGTCAAGATCCCGTAAACATGTAGTCTACGGTGCGGTGGCGTTCGCTCTGCTGCTGGTGGCGGCAATTCCAAAACTAAAGGTGTTCCAGGGAAATTCCGGGCCGGAGAATCCCGGCACCCGGAGCGACAACCGCATAGCGGTGAACGCGCATGTCGTGAAGACTGAACAACTCGACGACAGGATCTTTACCTCCGGAACTCTCCTTGCGAATGATGAGGTGGAGTTACGAAGCGAGTTGACCGGGAAGGCGATCAAGATCTATTTTGAGGAAGGAAGCAGGGTCGCCGCAGGCCAGCTGTTGGTTAAGATCAATGATGCCGAGCTCCAGGCTCAGCTTCAGCGTGAGAAATACCGGCAGGAGCTTGGCATGCAACGTGAGGAGCGTCAGCGGCAGCTCCTGAAAGGAAACCTCGTCAGCCAGGAGACATATGATGTTGCGCTCAACGAGCTCAATACCATCAAGGCGGGCATCGAGCTCATCAACGCGCAGATCGAGAAGACTGAAATACGTGCACCGTTTGCCGGCCAGATCGGCCTCAAGTACGTGAGTGATGGAAGCTATATTACGCCGTCGACCAGAATTGCCACGCTCCAGAGTACGAATCCCGTAAAAGTTGATTTCTCTATTCCTGAAAAATATGCCGGCGAAATCCGACGCGGCGCCAAAGTGACGTTCGGTATCCAAGGATTGAAGTCTACGTACCAGGGCACCGTTTACGCCATTGAGCCGAGAATCGACCAGGTGACCAGAACGGTGCAGATCCGCGCCACAAGTCCGAATCCGAACGGTGAGCTGATTCCGGGCGCGTTTGCTGAAGTGGAATTGGTTCTGAGAACGATACCTGCTGCCCTGACACTTCCTGCACAGGCACTGATCCCTGAATTGTCAGGTCATAAGATATTCCTCTATAGGGGCGGCGTCGTTGAGAGCCGGGCAATCGAGATTGGCATCCGTACTTCATCCACTGTCCAGATAACGAAAGGGGTACAACCGGGAGATACCGTTTTGACAAGCGGCATCCTTCAGGTTCGACCCGGCTCACCTGTGAACATCGTACAGTTCGAATAGGGGGAACGAGACCTATGAGTTTAGCTGCTACCAGCATACGCCGGCCGGTTCTCACCATTGTCATGTCAATAGGAATTGTCCTCTTCGGTGTTATCGCGTTCACCTATCTGGGTGTCCGCGAATACCCCGCCGTCGACCCGCCCATTATCACTGTCTCCACGTCGTACGTTGGCGCAAACTCTGACGTCATAGAGTCGCAAATCACCGAACCTCTTGAGTCATCGCTCAATGGGGTGGCGGGGATTCGTTCGTTGGTCTCATCCAGCAGCGAAGGGAGGAGCTTCATTCGGGTGGAATTCGAACTCGGGATGGATCTTGAGGCCGCAGCAAACGATGTCCGCGACCGCGTTTCCCGCTCGATCCGAAGTCTCCCGCCCGACACGGACCCCCCGGTTGTCACCAAGGCCGATGCCGATGCAAGCCCCATTGTCTCCATTACGGTCAAGAGTGAACAGAGGGACGCGCTGGAACTCAGTCAAATTGCCAATAACGACATCAAGGAACGGATCCAGACCATACCGGGAGTAAGCGAAGTACGTGTGTGGGGCGAGAAGAGATTCTCGATGAGGCTGTGGATGTATCCCTCGAAACTGGCTGCCTATGGCCTCACACCGCGGGACCTGTTGACCGCACTGGTTTCCGAGAACGTAGAACTCCCTTCAGGTCGCATCGAGGGATACAAAACGGAACTGACCGTGAGGACCGTGGGACGTTTGACGAGCCCCGAGGAATTCGGGAGCCTCATCGTCAAGGAATCGGGCGGCAACGTTGTGAGGTTTCGTGACGTGGGTTATGTTGAGTTGGGAGCCGAGAACCTGCGGACCGTGTTTCGAAAAGACGGAGTACCGATGGTGGCGGTTGCGGTCATTCCGCAGCCGGGGGCAAATCATGTCGCGATCGCGGACGAATTCTATGAACGGATCGAACAGGTCAAACGCGATCTTCCCGCCGACATCCAAATCGCAATAGGTTTCGACGTAACAAAATACATTCGCAGGTCGATCAGCGAAGTCGAAGAGACTCTCATCATTGCATTCCTTCTCGTCGTGGGCGTCATTTTCCTTTTCTTGCGCGACTGGAGAACTACAATCATCCCCGTTATAGCAATTCCAATCTCCATCGTCGGAACGTTTTTTGTCATGTACATCGCGGGATTCTCTATCAATGTTCTGACACTCCTCGGGCTGGTGTTGGCGATCGGCATTGTGGTTGACGACGCTATCGTTGTGCTGGAAAACATCTACTCGAAAGTAGAGCGCGGCATGGATTCCTTGGAGGCGGGCTTCAAGGGCTCCGCTGAGATTTATCTTGCCATTATCGCGACGACAGTGGCACTGGTCATTATCTTTTTCCCGATCGTCTTCCTCGGTGGATTGACGGGAAGCCTCTTTAAAGAATTCGGCGTTGTGATTGCCGGTTCCGTCATCATTTCCGCCTTTGTTTCCCTCTCATTGACCCCAATGATGAGCACACGAGTCCTTGCAGGAAAGAAGGGTCACAGTCATTTCTATCATTTGACGGAGCCGTTCTTCAATGGATTGGTGACAAAGTATAGAAGTGCCCTCAAGTCGTTCATGGACCGGCGATGGCTGGGACTGGCCCTGATGGTTGCTGCGATCACCATGATCTTTCTGTTCGGGGCGAACATTCCTTCGGAACTTGCGCCGCTGGAAGATCGGAGCAGGCTTCAAGTGAGTGCCACCGCGCCGGAGGGGGTCTCATACGAATATATGGATGCATACATGCGTCGGCTGGTTCAGGTTATCGATGCGGAGGTTCCGGAAAAAGAAGGAGCCATGGCGATGACATCGCCGGGATTCGGAGGCGGAGGAGCGAATTCGGGTTTCGTGACGCTGCTTCTGAAGGAGAAGGAGTTTCGCAGCAGGTCACAGCAACAGATTGCCGATCAGCTCTCAAGGCAGGTGCGGCAATTCACGGAAGCGCGCACCTTTGTCACACAGGACCAAACAATCAGCGTCGGCGGCCGGAGAGGTGGATTGCCTGTTCAGTATGTACTGCAGGCCCCGGATTTTGAACACCTTGAGCGAGTGCTGCCGAAGTTCATGGAGGCGGTGGATGATCACCCGGCCTTTACGATTTCGGATGTGAATCTCAAGTTCAACAAGCCGGAGCTGAAAGTCACCATCAATCGCGAAAAAGCCCGCACGATGGGTGTTTCGGTCATGGATATCGCCCAGACCATCCAGCTGGCGCTCAGCGGTCAGCGGTTTGGATACTTCATTCTTGGAGGAAAACAGTATCAGGTCATCGGTCAAATGACGCGCGAGAACAGGGACGAACCTCTGGACCTGAAATCAATCTTCGTTCGATCTCGTGAAGGACGACTTGTTCAGCTCGACAATCTGGTATCGCTCTCGGAAGAGAGCCGGCCCCCGCAGTTGTACCGATTCAATCGCTACGTTTCAGCGACGGTCAGCGCGGGATTGGCGCCCGGATACACTCTGGGAGATGGGATCGAGGCCATGGATGAAATTGCCGAAAACATGCTTGATGATTCGTTCCGGACAACCCTGGACGGCGCGTCGCGCGATTTTGTGGAAAGCTCCTCCAGCCTTGTTTTCGCGTTTGTCCTGGCCCTTATACTGATCTACCTCGTTCTCTCAGCACAATTCGAAAGTTTCATCGACCCCTTTGTCATTCTGCTTACCGTGCCCCTGGCTCTGGCAGGTGCAGTGTTCTCCCTTTGGTATTTCGGCCAGACACTGAACATCTTCAGCCAGATCGGTATTATCATGTTGATCGGCCTCGTAACGAAGAACGGTATTCTTATCGTTGAATTCGCAAATCAGCGGAAAGCGGGGGGCTTGTCTGTGGTCAAAGCCGTCGAGGCTGCCGCCGTCGCACGTCTCAGGCCGATTCTTATGACGAGCCTTTCCACGGTCTGCGGATTTCTCCCTGTCGCATTCGCGATCGGAGCGGGATCAGAAAGCAGAGTCTCCATGGGAATTGCTGTCATAGGAGGATTGGTCTTCTCTGGTGCGCTCACCCTTTTCGTCATTCCAGCCATGTATTCATTCCTTTCCCGCGGAACCGGAAGTGCTGTTGTGGCTGAATCACCGGATGAAAACATACTGCTTGCCGAAGAGCGGGTCCAAGAACCTGTGGCCAAATAGCTCCCTGCAAAACACACATCCTGCGGCGCCCTTTGGGCGCCGTTTGTGTTTCTTGAAGTAGCCTGCACCTTTTCTTATATTGCTGCTCGACTCCCGAACAAACCTTCCATATCCGAAAACAAGCCATGCCCAACGATAAGAACAAGCGCCTTGAAGAACTTCGCCAGAAAGCAAGAGAGGGTGGCGGGGAAAAAAGAATTGAGGAACAACACAAGAAGGGTAAGCTGACAGCGCGAGAACGGATCGACATTCTCCTCGACCCGGGAAGTTTTCAGGAATTAGGGATGCTGGTTCAGCATCGGTCAACGGATTTCGGTTTGGAAAAGCAGAAATATCTCGGCGATGGAGTGGTGACGGGAATGGGAACAATCGGGGGCAGAGCAGTCCTGGTCTTCAGCCAGGATTTTACCATCTTCGGGGGATCCCTTTCGGAAGCACATGCCGAAAAAATCTGCAGGATCATGGATCATGCAGTGAAGCTCGGTGTGCCGGTGATAGGGCTGAATGATTCGGGGGGAGCGCGTATTCAGGAAGGAGTGGTCAGTCTTGGGGGATACGCCGATATCTTTCTGAGGAATACGCTTGCGTCGGGAGTTGTCCCCCAGATCTCGGCGATTATGGGACCCTGCGCGGGAGGTGCAGTCTATTCGCCCGCCATCACCGATTTTATTCTGATGGTGAAGAACACAAGCTACATGTTTGTCACAGGCCCGAACGTGGTCAAAACTGTGACACATGAGGATGTCTCCTTCGACAGCCTGGGAGGAGCCGTCACCCACGCGACCAAAAGCGGCGTCGCGCATTTCGCCCTGGAAAACGAAGTGGAGTGCATCGAGACAATCAAGAAGATCCTGAGTTACATTCCGTCGAACAACGTGGACGATCCCCCTGTTGTCGAAACAGGAGACGAGCCGAATAGGATGGATGCACGGCTTGATTCGATCATTCCTGACAATCCCAACAAGCCGTACGACATGAAGGAAGTAATTCGAACCGTTGTCGATCGGGGCGAGTTCCTTGAAGTGCATGAAATGTACGCTGCGAATATCATTGTCGGATTTGCCCGGCTTGGGGGGCGATCGGTCGGAATCGTGGCAAATCAACCCGCAGTGCTCGCGGGTGTACTTGATATCGATTCATCGTTGAAGGGGGCCCGATTCGTCCGCTTCTGTGATGCCTTCAACATTCCGCTCGTCATTTTTGAAGACGTTCCGGGTTTCCTGCCCGGCACGGATCAGGAATGGAGGGGGATCATTAAGCACGGCGCAAAGCTTCTCTACGCATTTTGCGAAGCAACCGTCCCTAGGGTGACTGTCATTACGAGAAAAGCTTACGGCGGCGCGTATGACGTCATGAATTCCAAACACATCCGGGGCGACTACAATGTGGCCTGGCCCTCGGCGGAGATTGCCGTCATGGGTCCAAAGGGAGCGGTGGAGATCATTTTCAAAAAGGAGATAGACCGGACGGATAACAAGGAAAAGGCAACGGAAGGGAAAGTGAACGAGTACAGGGAAAAATTTGCCACACCGTACGTCGCTGCCGAACGCGGGTACATTGACGAGGTCATACTTCCCCGGGAAACACGTCCCAAACTCATCCGAATTCTTCAATTCTTGGAGAATAAGGTGGACTCCAATCCCAAGAAGAAGCACGGGAACATTCCTCTTTGACATCTCTTTAGAAATAGACAGTTGCCCGATTCATTTCACACCGAGCTTGATTCTTTTTCTCTTAACGATTATATTTAATGAATATCACACAAGGGAGGCACCGGTACATTGAGAAGAACTCCTATTATTTTTCTCATCTTGTTGTTGGCTGGTTGTTCCACACAGGAGACAACGAGAACCACAGAGCAGAAGGTTGAAGAGCCCGCCGCGGTTGCCGTAATCCCCGAAGTATTTATTGATACAACACTTACAGTAGTCCAATCCGCTGAAGACACAGTTCTTTCCGCGATCGCACTCGGCTCTGATTCCCTCGCAACTCCCGCAGACACGGTTGTTTCCGATGCTGATTCCTCGTCCACCGATGAGAACGAGATCATCGCTCTTCGGCTGGAGGAGGCTCGTCAATTCTACCTTAGTGCCCTGTCCGCCCAGGAAGCAGGGGATTCCGTCGCGTGTCAAGAGGGGTTTGAGAAGGCCATCAACGTTCTCAACGAGATAAGCTACTACCCGGCCATTGAGCAGAACAAAGACTTTACCGACCTGAGCACGAGCCTTATTGAGGATTACGAAAAATACATTCAATCGATTGCCGATCTCGGGCCTGACGCTTCAGTTTTTGCCCTTCGTGAAAAACTGAGCATTGAAGTGGAAGAAGAGGAAACTGAAGAATCTTCCGAGATTCCAAAAGAAGATATCCCCGGGGTGACCGTACCGTTGCCTTACAATGACTACGTCGAACGTAACTTGAGCTTCTTCCTTGGAAAGGGAAGAGAGCACATGGAGCGTTGGCTGTATCTGGGAGGAAGATACCTTCCCATGATGAGGCGCATTTTCAAGGAGGAGGGAGTCCCCGAGGAGCTGATATTTGTGAGCATGCCGGAAAGCGGTCTGCGTACCGATGCCCGTTCGTGGGTTAAGGCAGTCGGCTTGTGGCAGTTCATGGCTGGGACCGGCAGAATGTACGGTCTTCGAGCGAACTGGTGGTTTGACGAGCGGAGGGACTTTGAAAAGTCCACCAGGGCTGCGGCGCGGCATCTGAAGGACCTCTATGCTGAATTTGGGGATTGGTATCTTGTCCTTGGTGCCTATAATTCGGGTGCAGGAAGAATCTTCCGCGGGATACGCCGGAGCGGCTCAACGGATTTTTGGGAAATGAGGAAATACCTTCCGCGGCAGACGAGGAACTACGTCCCCCAGTATATTGCAGTGACCCGCATTGCGTTGTTCCCTGAGAAACACGGCTTCAAGGGGATCGAGGTTGCTGATTCACTTACATACGATGTGGTTTCCATTGATGACTGCATTGATCTTCGGATTCTCGCCGAATGTGCGGGGACCGATCTTGCCGCCATCAAAAGTCTGAATCCTGAACTGTTGCAGTGGTGCACGCCTCCGGGTGTAACAGGTTACCGGCTGCGCATTCCAAAAGGAACTTCAGAGACTTTCGCTGTAAACTATTCAAAGATTCCCCCGGAACAAAAAAGGGATTGGGCTGTGCACAAAGTACGAGCGGGCGAAACGCTCTCTCAGATTGCCGGACGATACGGTCTGACGATTGCCTTGTTGAAGGAGATGAACAGGATCCGGGACGTGCGGAAGCTCTCGGTTGGCTCAACGCTGACTATTCCTCTTCCTTCGGGCCTTATTGAGGGAAAGGAAAAAGTCCCGTTCGACTATGCTGATAACCGCAAACCGATATCGTTTTCACGGTCTCGTTCATCTTCCGCCGGAAAATCGGCGGCGGCTTTGGCATCCAAATACGCCGGAGCCAGAGTTCGTTCGACGAAGGGGAAGGAAAGCGTGGAGTATCGCGTGAAACGCGGTGACACGATCGGCCATGTTGCAGAATGGTATGGCATTCGGGCAAGCGACATCAGAAACTGGAATGATATTGCCTATGGCAGCCACATCTATCCGGGGCAGAGGTTGGAGATCTGGGTAGATCCCTCAAAGGCCGACGCATACAAGCGGGTGAACGCGATGTCCTTTGCAGAGAAACAGGCTTCTCTCGACAATGGCAGCGAGAAATCTCCCGCGTCACCGGCGCTAACGAGCACGAAAACGGGCGACGGATGGAAGCAATACGTGGTTCGGAATGGAGACAGCCTCGACAAGATTGCGCGTGAACACGGTGTGACGGTCAACGACCTCAAGAGCTGGAACAAGATTCGGGGGAACAGAATTAACGCTGGACAGTCCATCGACATCTACAGCCAGCCGGAAGAGCGTACAAGGATCATTCCGACGGTCCCCTCAAGGCCCGGAATTGAAGAACAGAGCGGAAAGGGAGAGGGATCGAAAGATCTTTCGTATCAAGAACATAAGGTCCGGAGGGGAGAGACGCTGTTTCACATTGCCCGCATGTATAGCACGGATATCGAGACCCTCATTGCGTTGAACGGGCTTACTTCAAGCGCCCTGGCTATCGGGCAAAAATTACGTGTGCCAAAGAACGGATCAGGAGGATCTATGGTCTATTTTGTACGGAAAGGCGATACATTGTGGGGGATTTCGAAGAAGTATGGCGTCCCTGTCAGTGCACTCGAACGCGCCAACGACGGCCTTGCCGACCTCAGGGAAGGCGACCGGCTCACCATTCCCTCCCGCTAGCACCTCTCGCCCAGTTTACCTCTTCTCATCCATCTTCGACATTCGGAATTCGGCGTTGGATATTGGACATTATCTTGTCCCTGCCTCAAGAGACTACAATATCGAATATCCCCGCCCGCCTGACGGCGGTCGGGCGGGCAACGCCGAATATCGATGAAGTGTTATGGACAAGTCTGAATTCCGACATCTGCCGGGGCAAATCGGGAGCTGATGTTCTGAATTACGCGCCAGGGTGTGGAATCGGAGAAAGCCCGCAATAGGGTCGAAGGCGGTGGACAAGGGGTAGGCGGACTCCTGAACGGCGCAGGGGATTCTGATTCCGAACCAGAGCCTCAGGAGCATCGAAGAACGTCGCTTTCCCGTCATTCAGGATCAACACGCGAGTGCAAATGGGGAGAAACAGTTCGAGATCGTGGGAGACGATAAGAATCGTCTTCCCGCTCTTTTTCAGCACTTCAAACGCCTCGAGAAGAATGAGTTGCTCGGGCCGAGAGAGATTGACGCTGGGTTCATCGAAAGCGAGGGCGGGAGTATCGGCGGCAACCGCAGAAGCGAGAGTGAGGAGCTTTCTGTGTGCAAGCGAGAGGTCATAAGGATGTGACTTCGCCTGCTCGTTCAGCTTGAAAAGGCGGAGTGCCTCTTGAGCGCGTTCGCGGGGATTCTTTCTTCGAAGGCTCTTTGGTGCGAATTCCGCTTCCTGTAAAACAGTCGACGCAAAGATCTGATGAGCCGGGTTCTGAAAGGTAACACTCACCTCAGCCGCAAGCCGCGAAGTCGGATGTTTTTGTGTACTAAGCCCGCCCACCGTCACATCGCCCGAGCCGGGACGAACAATCCCGTTCAGGAGCTTCAGGAATGTACTCTTTCCTGCACCATTCCTTCCGACAATCAGGATTTGTTCGCCAGCCGCGATCCCGACACGGAGATCTCTGAATACCTCGATGTCGTGAGCATATCGGAATGAAATATTGTCGAATTGTATCATAGGGAAAGAAGCCCCGCCACGCGAGGATGTACCGTGGTTTTTCCCCACTTGCGGACGACCTCGCTCCATTGATTGACGGGAAGAAGATCGTAGAAAGAGTCAAGGGAATTGAGGAATTGATTCCGCGTTCCTGAAAAAAGAATTGAGCCGCCTTGCATGACGAGAAAAGTATCGGCGACCGCAAGGGCGAACTCAATTCCGGAATCGGCGAAGAGAACGGTGGTGGAGCACTTAAGCGAGCGAAGCACGTTTACCATGCGTTGTTGACCGAGACTATCCAGTGCGTTGACCGGTTCGTCAAGCACAAGGAGCGACGGACGCGCAACAAGGATCGATGCCAGCGCCGTCCTTTGAAGCTCTCCTCCGGAAAGTTGGTGTGGCCTCCGATTGGCAAGCCGACCGAGGTCAAGACGGGACAATGCTTGTGAGACCCTTTCCCGACGCTCATAACCATCGATCCCCATGTTGTCGAGGGCAAATGCTAATTCTTCTTCCACCGTCTCTTTGATTCCAGAGAGTTGAACAGAGGCATCCTGCATCAGGTAACCGACGGACGGGAAGAGCACTTTTTGCGGAATCGGTCGAAACTCGTCATCGCCGATTAAAACACTGCCGCTCGCTTTGCCCGTAGTGAATTGAGCTCCGATGATTCCGGAGAGAATCTGAAGCAGGGTTGTCTTGCCCGCACCCGAAGGGCCCAGGAGTGCTGTACATGACCCGGAGGCAATGTGAACGGAGAGATCCTTCAGCGCGAAGGGTGCCCCATCAAAATACTGATAGTGCAGGGACCGTATGCTTACTGAAGGAGCCATCTGAGAATAATCCAGACGATGCACAAGATGGAAAGTATCAGGAATAACATGCTGACCATGGTCATACGGCCGCGTGAAGTCTCATCTCCTCGGAACGAGAGCTTCGCACCGCCATGGAAACCGCGCAGTTCCAGTGCCATGCTCCGGTCGATGCTCTCAACGATCCCGGAAAGGAGAAGCGGGGAGAGGATGAGGAAGAATGCCTTTGTTCTGGCGAGAATGTTCGCCCTCACCGGAGCTCCCCGTGCCTCTTGGGCAGTGAAGATCAGGGAGACCCTGTCCGGAACAGTGTCAATGAAGTGAAGCGTGAGCAGCAGTGTCATCACCAGTTGCACGGGCCAGCCAACGCTCTGGAGGAACTGGGCAAGCCGGGGGATCGGTGTGGATCCGAAGAAAAGGAGAAGCGACATGGCGATCACGAGCAACCGCATCCCTGTTCGCAACCCGAATGTAACACCCTCACTGGACATTGTGAACCCGCCCGGCAGGGGCCACAAGGTACCCTCTTTGATCAAAAGTCCGTTCACGATGGTCATGAGGAGGACGACAATCGCAAGATAACGGGCGAGTGCAGAGGAGCGTCGGCGCGAGGCATCCGAAACCGGTCGGAATGGCCTGAAAGCATAGCGGAACAACACGAGCAAAAGGAAAAGGACTCCGTTCAAGTGCCATGGGAGCACAATGGATAAAAGGAGAAGGAAGAGTGTGAGGGAGAGTTTTTCGCCTACGTCAAAGCGCATAGCTTCGGTCCATCGCTTTGTTGTGGGGAAGATTGTTCCCGCCTCGGAATCGCTGGAGCAGGCGAATCGGCAGATTGCGGCAAAGAAGAAAGACGAGAATGTACGTGATGGTCTTGTCGACGGGATCGGAGGAGAGTCCCTGAAAGAAGACGCTCTGCAGAAGCGTGTTGCCGACGGAGCGAAAATAGAGGACGAGCACATCCGTCCCGGCGAGCATGACGCCGCTGAACAGATAGGCCGCGATCGGCGCCGAGGCAATGGCGGCAATCACGCCCTGGAGGATTCCGCCAAGCGGAACGATATACCATCTTCGGAACCAGCCGTGGCTGGCTATGAACCCTGTGAATCCCCCTATGACTGCCGCGACGGGAGCAAAAAAGACCATTGCGGGATTGCCGAACGCTGAGGCGAGAACGTTCGAGATGACACCCGCCGAGATCGCCGACCACGGACCGCACAGGACGGCAACGAGAACCGTGCCCACGGAATCAAGGTAGATTGGGAGTTTTAGCGCTGCGGCGAGCTGGCCGGCGCTGAGGTTCAGCGCTATGCAGAAGGCGACAAAGGGAAGTCCCGCGCCCTCAATCTCCAGTTGAAATTGTTCTCGAACCGTTTTGGTCATGAGGATAAAAAAAGAACCCGACGTCGGTCGGGTCTGAAGCATATCAACTTCCTGTCGGCGGGGTTAGATCGTCAAAGCAGCGGGGCTCTCAAGGAATTTCTTCAGATCCTGGAGAAAGCGCGCTGCGACAGCACCGTCGATGATCCGGTGATCGGCAGAGAGCGTCATCTTCATTGTGTGGCCGATCCTGATCTTTCCGTTCCGGACGACGGGCCGTTCCACAATGGAGCCAACTGCCAGGATGGCTCCTTCGGGCGGATTCACAATGGCGACAAAATCGTCGACGTCGAACATCCCGAGATTGCTGATGGTGAAGGTTGAACCCTGATATTCCTCGGGTTTCAGCTTGCGGTTTCGAGCGCGTTGGACCAGATCTCTGAGCTCCAGATTGATCTGGTCGATCCTCTTCTGCTCGCAATTCCTGATGACAGGGGTGACAAGACCTTCATCCAACGCCACAGCAACGCCAATGTGGGCAAAATGGTGCTGGCGCATGGACTCGCCAAGATATGTGGCATTCACGCCGGGATGGCCCATCAGGGCCGAGGCAGCGGCTTTGATAAGAATGTCTGTGTAGCTGATCTTCAGCTCGGTTGCATTTAGAATCTGTTCCCTGAAAGCGATGGCAGGTTCCATATCGACTTCTACCGTGACGTAGAAATGCGGTGCAGTGGCTTTGCTCTCTGTCATCCGTTTCGCAATGGTCTTGCGAATGGATGAAAGGGGAACGTCTTCGCTGGTTCCGGGGGTAATCGGTCCGGAGGGACGCGGGACGAATCCGCCGGTTGGTGCTCCCTCGAGATCCCGTTTGATGATGCGTCCGCTCGGGCCGGTCCCTTGCACGCGGGTCAGATTGATGCCACGGTCTTGTGCGATGCGTTTTGCAAGAGGGGAGGCCTTGACCCTTCCGTCTGTCGGCTGCGAAACGGCAGGTGCCTGTGCTTGCGGAGCGGCAGGTGCCTTGACGGTCTGTGGAACGGACGGCTCGGCGGCCTTCTTCACGGAAGCCGGTTGCGGAGAGGGCGCATCGGAGAGCAGTGCCGAAATATCCTCGTTTGCCTCAGCGATGACCGCGATCAACGCACCTATGCGGGCTTTCCCGCCAGCAGGGACGACGATCTTCCGAAGGACTCCGGAATCATAGGCTTCGAGCTCCATGTCCGCCTTGTCTGATTCGATCTCGACGAGGATCTCGCCCTGTTTGATCTTTTCACCCTCTTTTCGAAGCCATTTCAGAATGACACCCTCTTCCATGGTATCACTCAGCTTTGGCATCATGATTTTGGTAGCCATGAGAATCGGTCAGTCAGTTCTTGTAAAGGACCGCCTCGAGGGCGCGTTTGATTTTGTCATAGTTGGGAAGGGATGCTTTCTCCAACGTTTTCGCGTACGGCAAGGGTACGTCTTCCTGCGTCACGCGCTCCACCGGTGCGTCGAGATCATCGAAGGCGCGCTTGGACAATTCATAGGCAATCTGGCCGCCTACGCCGGCGAATGGCCATCCCTCTTCAACAATGACCAGCCGGTTTGTCTTCTTTACAGAATCGACGATGAGATCATAATCCATCGGCTTGATGGTCCGAGGATCAATGACTTCAATGGAGACGCCCAGTTCCTGCTCGAGCTTTTCAGCGGAGGGGAGGACGACACGGGCAAGGATTTTCGACCACGAGACGAGTGTCACGTCGGAACCTTCCCGCTTTACTTCTCCTTGACCGAGGGGAATGGTGTACTCTCCATCGGGAATTTCTTCCTTATCCCCGTACATCACTTCACTTTCTATAAAGATGACCGGGTTTTCCTCCCGGATTGCACTCTTGAGCAGTCCTTTTGCATCTCTGCAATTCGACGGCATCACAACCTTGAGGCCGGGTATATGAGCGTACAGCGCCTCCAATGCCTGTGAGTGGGTTGCAGCCAACCCGTGAGCTGCGCCGCCGGGTCCTCTGAAAACGATGGGGACGTTGAAATGGCCGCCCGACATCGAGAGCATCTTTGCAGCATGATTCACGATCTGATCGTAGGCAACCAGTGAGAAGTTCCAGGTCATGAATTCCACAATGGGGCGGAGTCCCGCCATCGCCGCGCCGATTCCGATTCCCGCAAAACCCGATTCCGCAATAGGCGTATCGACGATGCGCTTGGGACCGTATTTTGCCAGAAGTCCCTGGCTGACTTTGTAGGCGCCGTTGTATTGGGCAACCTCTTCACCCATGAGAAACACGCGTTCGTCGCGTGTCATCTCTTCATCCATTGCCTGGTTCAGCGCTTCTCTGAGGCTGACTACAGCCATCCGCTATTCTCCGTAGTAGACGTCTTTCCAAAGTTCTTCGAGGGGCGGCTCCGGGCTGTTTTCCGCAAAGTCCACGCACTCGTCAACAACTGCCTTGATTCTCTTTTCTGCAGCATCGAGCTCTTCGTCCGTGATCATCGAACCGGATTTCAGGGATTCTGCAAAAAGGCTGATCGGATCATGCTTTTTCCGTTCTTCCACCTCTTCCTTCGTTCGATAATGCCCGTGAACCGGGTCAGACATCGAATGGCCGCGGTAACGGTACGTCCGAACTTCAAGGAGGGAAGGCTCGTATGTCTTCCGGGCATGTTCTACGGCCGCTTTCACTTTCTCGTAGACGTCAAGCACATTCATCCCGTCAACAACCTCATTTCGCATATCGTATGCACGGGCCTTCTTGGTCATGTCTTCAACCGCCGAGGACCGTTCCACCGAGGTTCCCATGCTGTACATGTTATTCTCGATGATGTAGATGACCGGGAGACTCCACAATGCGGCCAGATTCAAAGACTCGTGAAATTCTCCGATATTGGTCGCCCCGTCTCCCATGAAGCAGAGGATAACACGTTTCTCTCCCCGATACTTCGACGCAAAAGCGACCCCCGCTGCAATGGGGAGGTGTCCACCGACTATTGCATGGCCCCCAAGGAAGTTCTTGTCGCGGTCGAAGATATGCATCGACCCGCCTTTGCCTTTCGTCGTTCCAGTGTGTTTCCCCAGGAGCTCTGCCATGATCGCTTTTGGATCAACGCCCTTGGAGATGGCAAGGCCATGATCTCGGTAGGCTGTAATCACATAATCGTCGGGATTGAGGGCGCCCATGACAGCACCCGTGGAAACAGCCTCCTGGCCGTTATACAGGTGACAGAATCCCATGATCTTTCCCATTCCATAAAGCTGGGCACACTTCTCCTCAAACCGACGAACGAGGAGCATATCGTCGTACCAGCGAAGAAGTGTTTCGCGGGAGAGACCGATGTAACGGGATGCCTGTTTTTTTGAAGCCACAGCCGGCGTTGGTGTGATCATTCGTTTCTTGCCCACAAGAGTTTCCCAAATTTCGGAAAAGCGAGCACCAATATACGAAGTTCTTGTACCAAATCAAACAGACCTTTGTGCCGAATCCTGATGCCAATTGGACTGGCGGTGATATTTTTGTCTATTTTTGTACCTCCATGGCGCCGGGATCTTCTCAATCCCTTGCACTTTGGGCTACCGTAGGATAAATTGTGCGCACACATTTCCCCTACTGATGCCCCTTACGTTGAAGGAACCAATCATGAACAAACGACTACTCTTCATCGGTGCCTTGCTGCTGCTGACAGTGACGGTCTACTCCCAAGTGCCGGAAGACCCGTATCTCTGGCTCGAAGATGTTAACGGCGCCCGCTCGATGGAGTGGGTGAATCAAAAGAACAAACCGACGCTGGAATATCTCCAGAAGTACAAAGAATACGAGAACCTTGTGACCAGGAATCTCGAGATTCTGGACTCAGACGAGCGAATAGTCTACCCGAACATCGTCGGGAACCAGGTCTACAATTTCTGGCAGGACAAGAAGAACCAGAGAGGAATCTGGCGCCGCATGCCTCTGGCCTCATACCTGAACAATTCCACCGACTGGGAGGCGGTCCTCGACATCGACGAGCTCTCGAAAAAGGAGGGAGTTCTCTGGGTCTTCGCGGGGGCAAGCTGGCTAGAGCCGGAAATGAAACGGTGTATCGTGCGGCTCTCTCCGGGCGGCGGAGATGCCGTGGAGATGCGGGAATTCGATGCAGAGTCGAAGCAGTTTGTGAAAGATGGATTCTTTCTTAAGAAGGCCAAGGGCTCTGTGAGCTGGAAAGATATCAATACCCTCTACGTCAATACGGATTTTGGGGAGGGAACAACTACGACCTCCGGTTATCCACGGATGACAAAACTCTGGAAGCGGGGAACTCCGCTCGAACAGGCGACCCTCGTTTTCGAAGGTGGGAAGAACGATATGGGAGTCTGGGGAGGGGTTGTTGTTGCACGGGAGCGGCAGTACGAGATCATATCGCGATCGAAGGACTTCTATCACAGCGAAACATATGTCGTGGAGCAGGGAAAGCTTGTGAAGCTCGAGATTCCCGAAGATGCGGACATGAGTCTGGTCAAGGGGCAGATGATCCTCAATCTTAAGTCCGATTGGACCGTGGGAGGAATGACATTCAGGACTGGCTCGTTGATCGGGATGGGCTACGATGCCTTCCTGAAGGGTGAGCGGTCGTTTGCGGCGATTGTTGAGCCGGAACCGCGGTCAAGCATCGCAGGAGTTTCATCGACCGAGAATCTCCTCCTCGTGAGCATATTGAACAATGTTCGCAGTGAGCTGTATGAGTTTCGCTTCAAGGAAGGGAGATGGAAGGGGGAAAGGGTGAATACCCCAAAATTCGGCACGATTGGGATTGCTGAAGCAGACAACTACTCAGATCGATATTTCTTTACCTATCAGGATTTCTTGACTCCGACGACCCTTTCGACCACAGACGGGAAATCCGGGAAGATTCAGCTCGTGAAAGGCCTCCCCGCGTTCTTTGATGCGAGCAAATATGAGGTTCAACAGTACGAGACTCCGTCGAAAGACGGAACAATGATCCCGTATTTTGTCGTGCACGCAAAGAGCATGAAAGTCGACGGAACAAACATGACGCTCCTCGACGGATACGGCGGATTCGAGATAGCACGCCGCCCTGCCTACTCCGCATTGATCGGAAAGTTGTGGCTCGAATACGGCGGAGTGTATGTCGTTTCGAACATCCGCGGCGGGGGAGAGTTCGGACCTACGTGGCACAAGTCTGCAATAAAAGAGAATCGCCAAAGAGCGTACGACGATTTTCTTGCAATTGCAGAGG
>Ga0209002_10000802_pt1 | contig 25511 bp, 18 predicted proteins | sample Rifsed16ft2_FD_184010 | JGI IMG/M metagenome (GOLD analysis project Ga0209002, IMG submission 184010) | Soil microbial communities from Rifle, Colorado, USA - sediment 16ft 2 (version 2) | ecosystem: Environmental > Terrestrial > Deep subsurface > Rock core/Sediment | place: Rifle, Colorado... | reverse complement strand
ATGGACTGCATCAGTTAATCTCCATTTACCTGAATCAAATCCTGGGATTGTGGGAGTTTTTTCTGCGGTTCCAACTGGCCGATGATCCAGTCGCAGTTGTAAAAGTCACCTAAATGATGGGCATAGAATCGATAGCCCATATTGGCGACCCACCAGACTGGCGTTTGGATACGCGACCTGAGATAGCGCCTTGCCATTGCCGTATAAGAGTAAGTGTGCTTCCAGGCCTGTTCATGACCCGCGTAAAGTTGTTGCGGAGTCATCAGGCCTGGTTGAAAGACGACATGTTGGGCATCATAGAGTTCCCAGTTTTTGGTGAGGATGCGGCCTTCGGCTTCAAGGCGTTTATATAAACCTGTATTCGGGAACGGCGTGACGATTGCATAGCGCGGCAGGTCAATGCCCGCTTCGATGGCAAACTTCGCGGTCTTCATAAAGACATCGGGCGGATCATGATCCATGCCGAAGGTGAAGCAAGCCATGAGCGTGATCCCATATTGATGCAACATCGCAACCAGATCGTGATATTGCGCGGGCGAGTTGAATCCCTTTTTGGACATCTTGAGATTTTCGGGCGTGATCGACTCGAAACCCATCAACAAACCCGTGCACCCACTGCGTGCTGCCAGTTCGAGCAATGGTTTGTCTTTGCCAAGCAGGGTGGTGGAAAGGCCAAACCAGTTTAGATTCAGCGGGATGAGCGCTTCGAAAAGTTTCGCCGCATATCCCTTATCGGCAATCAGATTCAAGTCCATGAAGATAATTCTCCTGGCCCAGTGTTGTTTGATGTCTGCAACCACATCTTCAACCGGCTTGAGATAAGGTTTAATTCCCCAGGCTGTGGGCACAACACAGAAGTCGCAGCTGTGGACGCAGGCACGCGTCGCTTCAAAGACGTGCGTGGTCAGGTAACGATGGGCTTTCATCAACTCCCGGCGAGGGAAAGGCCGATCGGCGAGACTCAGGTTCGAGCTTTGAGTGTAGCGGGGTTTCATCCGCCCCGAAACAAAATCACGCAAGAGTTCGGGCCATGTATCTTCTGCATAGCCGACGACGATGGAGTCTGCATGAGGCTGGGCATCCGCAGGGATAAGCGTTACGTGAGGTCCGCCCAGCACAACCGGTATGCCGCGACTGCGGAAGTGATCCGCAAGATGATATGCGCGTTTCGATGAACCTGTGATAACCGTCATGCCGATCAGGTCGGCAGTCAAGTTGAGATCGACATCCTCAATGCCTTCATCCATGATCTCAACTTCCATATTAAGTTCTGGAGGAATATATGCCGCGAGAGTAGTGAGAGTGAGCGGAGCATAGCGGAGGTTTTGTTTGAAGATGCCTCCGCGATGTCGATACAGGGGGCCCTTGGGAGAAATCAGAACAAGTTCCATAATGCAAAACCTCCTATTCCAACTTTTTATTTCCAACACATCCGTATTGGATTCGTTCCTCGCAATACCCATATGACCATTAGCAATGCGGAAGAAGTCATTGCTGCACCAACAATCCCATTCCAGATTTCCTTCGGGGAAATCCAAATTTCCATATTTACAAACTGCCAGATTTTTTTCAAAACCTATCCCACAAAGGTTTACCCTTTATTACTAACTTCAATAAGCAGCCGGCATATTTTTAATAAACCTCTTGAAAAAGGATATTATTCGTGCTATGATGGATAAAATCAGAAAAAAAATCGGAAAAATTTGGTTAGCAATTAGCCTCAGAGTATTCAACAAGGTGCCTTTTGAGTGCTTTCTATCTGCTCCCGGCAAATCACAATGTTAAGAATTTTAACAAACATGCAGTAGTAGATATGATTCGCTTTGCAGGAAAAGGGATTTCCAGGACAGATATTGCCCAGGAATTGGGGTTAACCCGGGCCAGCGTGACCATCATCAGTAATGATCTGATTGAAAATGGTATTATCCTTGAAACAGAGAGCCGCTCCACACGAAGTGGGCGGCCGCCTGTTGTATTGGAGATCAATCCCAGATCCGGGCTGGTCGCAGCGATCGATATGGGGGCTACTCACTTAAGCGTTGCCTTGGGAGATTTCTCTGCTCACATACTTGATGAGACAGAACAGCCATTTCGAATTGCCGATGGTCCAGAACAGTGCCTGGAGGAGGCGGACCGCGCACTGAATTCCATTTTGGAAAAGAATGGCGTGCAAATTGCTAATCTATCTGCAATCGGTCTTAGCGTACCAGGACCTGTCATTACGGACACAGGCATGGTGATGTCACCGCCAATCATGCCTGGCTGGGATCGGTTTCCGATCCGCACCACGCTGGAAGACTTATGGAATGTTCCGGTCACTTTAAACAATGATGCAAATTTTGGCGCCCTGGGTGAGTGGGTATATGGAGCAGGACGAGGCGAAAAAAATCTCGCCTTCATTAAAGTGGGCAGCGGAATCGGAGCGGGTCTCATTATTAACCGGCAAATCTTTGGGGGCACGACCGGCTCCGCTGGTGAAATCGGGCATCTAACCATTGATGAAAAAGGGCCGCTGTGTACCTGCGGCAACCATGGTTGTTTGGAGGCCTTTGCTGGTGGGCGCGCGATTGAGATCCAGGCCCAAAAATTAGTCGAAAGCGGGAAAAGGACATTATTATCCGATGCGAATTTGAAGAGCATCACCGTACGTGACGTGGCAGACGCAGCTCGACGCGGGGATCTGGCCGCGCAGGAAATATTAAATCGGTCTGGCACGTTCATTGGCATTGCGGTCGCAGGGCTGATCAACCTGATCAATCCCAGCGTGGTCATTATCGGCGGAGGTGTCGCAGAAGTGGGAGATCTATTGACCGCACCGATCCGCAAGGTGGTGCGTGAACGCTCTCTGCGCGCCTCGGAACATGCAGTCAAGATCACGACTGCCATGCTCGGCCGTCGTTCCTCATTAATTGGCGCCATGGTGCAGGCTACCAATACTGCCATCCATAACACCATAGAACGGAAAAATCCTGTCGCTCACAAAGCAGGTTACACAGGGAATCAACAGTTAGCTAAAAACAATGACAGCAAGGAGGTGATACTCACTACAGAAGCATCCAAGACACTTCAAACAAGCAGTCCAATTGAATAGCAAGAAAAAAAACACAAGCTCAAAATTCCTAGTATAAGGAGAAGAGATAAATGAAAACCAAAATTTCGCTGCTCTTCAGCATTTTTATCATCGCCAGCGTGGTTCTTACAGCCTGTGGTGCTCCCGCAGCGACTGAAGCCCCGGCTGCCACGGAGGCTCCTGCTGCAACTGAAGCTCCTGGGACCCAAGCGCCTGTCAGTGCCTTTAACGAGGCACCTGACCTGGCCGAGATGGTCAGCGCTGGTAGTCTTCCGGCCGTTGAAGAGCGCCTGCCGGATGAACCGGTCGTCACCGAAGTGACAGAGTCTATTGGCAAGTATGGCGGCACGCTGCATACCGCGTCCTGGTGGCCGGAGGTTGGCAACGTCCAGTTGTACTTTGCGGTCGAAGCGCCGATCAAGTGGAAGGCCGACCTGACCGGCTACGAGCCCGGCCTAGCCGAGTCTTATGAGTGGTCCGAGGACGGCAAGACCTTCACCCTGCACCTCCGCCCGGGTCTCAAGTGGTCGGACGGTGAGCCGTACACCAGCGCGGACTGGCAGTATTGGTGGGAAGACTTTGCCAAGAATCCAGATCAAAAGATTTGGACAATTCCCTCTTACCTCCGTAACAACGATGGTACTCCGATTGAGATGACGTTCCCGGACGAATACACCATCGTGTGGACATCCTCTGACCGCCCACTCTGGATCGACCCGTACTTCATGGCACAGGGCTTTTGGGAGTTCGCGAAGAACTTTATGAAGCCCGCCCACTACCTCACGCAATATCACCCGGAGTTGACATCGGGCGCGACGTGGGAAGACTACACCCTCATTGACAAATGGTGGCAGACCCCCGGCTACCCGTGCCTCTTCGCCTGGTGTCTCACCGAGTTGTCTGATGACGGCCTGCTGTACACCTTCACCCGCAACCCGTACTATTGGCGCGTAGATACTGAAGGCAACCAACTGCCGTACATTGATGCTATCCAGGTCGAGATCGTGGCTGACGAGCAGACCCGCATCCTGAACTGCTCACAGGGCAAGTACGATACCGCCTTCCGCATTTGTGGCGGCCCGAATGAAATCCCCTTCCTGTCTGAGAACGCCGAACAGGCTGGCTATCACTTCCTGGACCAGTATATGAACGGCGCCGGCGCCTGGCCGGGCTACATGATCAACCAGGACTATGTGGAGGGAGGCAAGAACTATGATAATGATACGCCTGAAAAAGCAACAGAAATCCGTGAGCTGTTCCGCGACAAAAGGTTCCGCGACGCTCTGTCCACTGGCTTTGACCGCGCCCGTGTGATTGACGTCGCCTGGGGCGGCATTGCCGAGGCCAAGGGCATGACCCTCAGCCCGCAATCCTGGCACTTCGCCGGAGCGGAAGGCCAAGCTGTATACAAGAAGTGGTCCCAGGCTGGCGTCGGGTTCGATGTGGATGCAGCTAATGCTCTGCTTGATGACATCGGCATGACGAAAGGCGCCGACGGCTTCCGCACTTTGCCCAGCGGCGAACCATTCGAACTGGTCATTGACACCACCGACTGGGGCGGCAGCCTTAAAGTGCAGGTGGATGCAGCTAATGAAGTGGAGAAACAGTGGGAAGCCAACCTGGGCATCCAGGTGAAGGTCAACAACATACAGGGTCAGCCTGATGTGGATACCCGCATCAACGAAGGATATTATATGATGCGGGGCGCCCACATCTCCGAGATTGACATCCTGACCTATCCAGACTGGCTATTCCCGATCGTCAACCGCTACATGTTCCCACTCCAAGGTAAATGGTTCGCCAAAGGCGGCGATAGCTGTACAGACGAGCCCACCGAAGGTAATGCGCATCCGTGCGGCTTGAAGCCTGAAGAGGGCAGCCCGGCACAGAGGCTGCAGGCTTTGTACAACAAGGCTCGCGACACTGGCACGATCGAGGACCGGCATAAGGTCGTCTGGGAAGCCATTGACGTGGTCATCGAAGAAGGTCCGTTCGTAATCTCCGTCGCCGGTGACCAGCCCATGCCCATCATCATCAAGGACTACATGCGCAACATCCTCAACTTTGGCGTTGTTGGTCCCTGGGCTCCTGCCACTCCCGGCAATCAGATTGCTGCGCAATGGTGGATGGATCAGTAATTTAATGTTTCAAAATGGCGGGCAGTACGTATCTGCCCGCCATTGTCATACAAGACCATTGTCATACAAGACCTGACAGGTCTTCACAAAGGGACCTGTCGGGTCTGGGTATGGAGGTGACCATGCTCAACTACATCATCAGGCGTATAGGGTACGCCCTTATCATGATTGTGCTGGTGTCATTTGTCAGCTTTCTACTCATTCAACTTCCACCCGCTGATTTTCTGGATCAGAAACTGGCGCAATTACGGGCGCGCGGCGACCGCAGCGCCGAAGGCCAGATCGAGACCTACCGCGTGCGCTATAACCTGGATAAGCCGTTCTTGTGGCAATATGGCAATTGGGCAGTCAACTTCCTGAAGGGAGATTTTGGCGAGTCGTTTGAGTTCGAACGCCCTGTCAGAGATATGCTCGGCCAGCGCCTGACAATGACGATCATTCTGGGCATCGCAACCCTCATCGTGGTCTGGGTGCTTGCCATTCCCCTGGGGGTCTACTCGGCAGTAAAGCAATATTCGCTGGGAGATCAAATCATTACCACCCTGAGCTTTGTTGGTTTGGGGATGCCGGGCTTCCTGCTGGCATTGCTCATCCTGTACTATGCCATCACTGTGTTGGACGTGGAAGCCACCGGGCTGTTTTCACAGAAGTACGCGGATGCCCCCTGGAGCTGGGGCCGATTTGTGGATTTGCTGAATCACTTGTGGATCCCGGCGCTCATCAGCGCGATCACCGGTGTAGGCGGTCTCACTCGCATTATGCGCGGTAACCTGCTCGACACACTCGGCCAGCCGTTTGTCGAGGCGGCGCGCGCCCGCGGCCTGACGAACCGCACTGTCATCTGGAAACACGCCGTCCGCATCGCCATCAACCCTTTGATCGTCATTCTCGGCTCGGAAGCGCTTCCAGCCATTCTGGCCGGCGGTGGCCTGGTTTCCATCGTGCTCAATCTTCCAACGATCTTTCCCCTGTATATAGATTCTTTGCGCAAGCTGGATATGTATATGGCTGGAACGTGCATCGTCCTGATCACTTTGCTGGTCCTGGTTGGCAACTTGCTGGCCGATATCGCGCTGGCGTGGGCCGACCCGCGCATCCGATTGGAATAATCGGTACATCACGAAACGCTTTGGCGGATCTGATCATCCAGCATGCAAAATTCGTAAACTACTGAAGGTTGACTGACCATGCAATACCGCTATCTTGGCCGCACGGGCCTGAAAGTCAGCGAACTATGCTTGGGGGCAATGACGTTTGGCCGCGAATCCTCGGAAGAGGAAAGCTTCCACATGCTGGACCATTTCGTTGAGGCGGGCGGCAACTTTATTGACACGGCCAACGTGTACTCCCTGGGTGTGTCAGAGGAAATCCTGGGCCGCTGGCTCAAAAGCAAGGACCGCGATAATCTCGTCATCGCCACGAAGGTGCGCTTCTCAATGGGTTCCGGTCCGAACGACCTGGGCTTGAGCCGAAAGCACATCCTCTCTGCCGTCGAGGCCAGCCTGCGCCGTTTGAACACCACTTACATTGACTTGTATCAAGTGCATATGTGGGATCCCGGTACGCCGCTGGAGGAAACGCTGGAAGCCCTCTATCGACTGGTGCAAAGCGGAAAGGTGCGTTACCTGGGCGCGAGCAACTATGCAGGCTATCAGTTACAAAAGGCCATTGACCTCAGCCGCCAGCAAGGATGGGAGCCCTTTTCCTGCCTGCAGCCGCTTTATAATCTGCTAGACCGCTCCGTCGAATGGGAACTCCTACCGGTTTGCGAAGCGGAAGGCGTGGGTGTCATTCCGTGGAGCCCTTTGCGCGGAGGCTGGTTGAGCGGTAAATATCGGCGAGGCATGTCCGCGCCTCCGCCGGACACACGCATCGAGCAGGCAGAGAAACAAGGCTGGAGCGAGGCCTGGGTCACCTACGCCAATGAGCGTACGTGGCAGGTAATTGATACCCTGCTTGCCCTCGCCTCAGAAATGCAGAAGACCCCGGCGCAAATTGCGCTCAATTGGTTATTACAAAAGCCCGCTGTCACCGCACCGATTTTGGGTGCGCGCACGGTGGCCCACCTGGAAGATAACCTTGGGGCAACCGGGTGGTCTCTAACGGCTGAGCAGGTGGCCCGGCTGGATCAGGCATCCTCCCTGCCGCTGCCCTATCCCCACGAATCACTGGCTCAACAGCGCGCCCAGCGAGGCCGCTGACTTCCTACCTTAGCATAGCTAGAGGAGATGAGAATATGGCTGTCGCAGAACAATCCCAACCTGTGGTCACCCCTTCCACCAAGCAAAAGCAAATTGGCCAAAGTTACTGGAGCCTGGTATGGTGGAAGTTCAAACGCAACCGTGTCGCTGTCGTTGGCGGCATTATTTTGGTTGCCTTCTACGTTTCCTTTGTGTTCATTCCTGAGTTTTTTTCCCCATATCAACTGGAACACACATCGGATTACGCCGAAGCTGGCCCCACCCCGATCCACTTTGTCGATCAGGCAGGGAAATTCCATCTGCGCCCCTTCGTGTACGGTATGGAGCAGACAATTGACTTTGTCACCCGCTCGCGGACCTACGTTGAAGACACCACGCGCATGTACCCGATCCAATTCTTCGGGCGGGGCGACCCTTACAAGCTGTTCGGCTTCATCCCACTTGATATTCACCTGTATGGTGTGGATCAGAAGAGCGACCCGCAGGCCATCGTCCTGCTCATGGGTAGCGATGCGCTGGGGCGTGACTGGTTCACGCGTATCATGTACGGAGGACGACTCTCGCTGATGATCGGCTTGATCGGTCAGGTTATGACGATCTTCTTCGGTACCACACTAGGCGTGATCTCAGGCTTTTATGGTGGCGCGGTTGACCAGCTCATCCAGCGCACGACCGAGTTCCTCAACGCCTTCCCTCAAATCCCGCTATTTATGGCGTTGGCGGCGGCCATTCCAACATTTTGGTCTCCACTTGCCGTTTACTTCATACTTACGATCATCCTGTCATTTGTAGGATGGGGCGGGCTGGCCCGCCAGGTGCGCGGGCTGATCCTCTCGCTGCGCGAGCGCGAATACGCGCTGGCAGCCAAGAGCGCCGGGGCCTCTGATTCCCGCATCATGTTCCGGCATCTGCTGCCCGGCACAATGAGTCACGTTGTCGTGATCGCCACCCTCGCCATCCCAGGCATGATCCTGGCGGAGACGGCGCTCAGCTGGCTGGGCCTTGGCCTGCGCCCGCCGCTGACCAGTTGGGGCGTGCTATTATTTGATGCCGCCACTGTCCGCGCCATCCATAACACCCCCTGGGAACTGTGGACTGTGCCTTTTATTATCGTCACAATCCTGGCCTATAACATGCTCGGTGATGGCCTGCGCGATGCCCTCGACCCCTACGGCACCCGCTAATTGGAGACTGATATGAGCGAACCCTTAATCGAAGTTAAAGATCTGCGCGTGGAGTTCGATGTCCGCGCGGGTATTGTCAAGGCGGTGGATGGTCTCACCCTGACTATCCAGCGTGGAAAAACGCTGGGTGTGATCGGTGAGAGCGGATGCGGCAAATCCATGACAGCACGCGCCATTCTAAATATGATCCCCAAGCCGGGTAAGATCACTCAAGGCAAGATTGTGTACCACCGCCGCCTGCAAAACAACGGCCAGTCGCAATTGGATGACATTATTGAGCTGACAGAGTTGGATCCCGATGGGAAGGTTATTCGTGAGATCCGCGGCGGAGAGATTGGCATGATCTTTCAGGAGCCCATGAGTTCTCTCACACCCGTGTACACCGCTGGAGCGCACATCAATGAAGCCGTTGCTTTGCATCATTTGACCCCCATCCGCAAAGTCGGCGACCAGATCGCCGAACAGGTCCTGGCCCATCACAAGTTGACCAAAGAGGAAGCCCGCGAGATCGCCGTCGAGATGCTGCGCCGCGTTGGCATCCCAAAACCTAGCCAGCGCGTGGATAGTTATCCGCACCAATTGAGCGGCGGGCAGCGCCAGCGTGTGATGATCGCCATCGCGCTCTCGTGTGAGCCGGCCATGCTTATCGCCGATGAGCCGACGACAGCGCTGGATGTATCCATCGAAGCCCAAATTCTGGACATCATGCGCGAGCTCCAGGAATCGGTCAACATGGCCATCATGTTTATCACGCACAATCTGGGCGTTATCGCCAGCATGGCGGATGAAGTCGTGGTGATGTACATGGGTAAGGCAGTGGAACAAGCCAAAGTCATCGATCTCTTCAAGAATGCCAAACATCCTTATACCCAGGCCCTTCTCAAGTCCATCCCCCATCTCGGCAAAAAGAAGACCGGTGCGCGTCTGGCCTCGATTTCCGGCATGGTGCCTGACCCGTTCGATCTCCCAACCGGCTGCGTCTTTCATCCACGCTGCCCGATGTTCATGCCGGGCAAATGTGACAAGATCGCGCCAAGCTGGACGAAGGTTGACGAAGACCACTATGTCGCTTGTTTACTGTATGAGGAGGTATGAGCATGGCCGCTGAACCCCAAATGCAACCGGCGCAATCCAAAGCCAAAGCCGGCGATATTTTGCTGGACGTTAAAGGATTGAAGAAGTACTTCCCCATTCAAAAAGGCCTGCTCCGGAAAACGGTAGGACACGTCAAGGCGGTGGACGATGTGAGCTTCTTCGTCCGTGACGGCGAAACCCTGGGACTGGTGGGCGAAAGCGGCTGCGGTAAGACCACGGCTGGTCGAACCATCATCCGCCTCTACGAGCCGACCGCCGGCCAGGTGCTCTTCAATTCCCATGCACTCGCCTCCAATGGAGACCGCAAGCTGGTGAATCTCCTGGAGCTCTCCCCTGAGGACATGAAGACCGTCCGCAAGGAAATCTCGATGGTCTTTCAGGATCCGGTCAATTCTCTCAACCCGCGCATGACCGTCTCGGACATTGTAGCCGAGCCGCTGACGATTCACGGCCTAAATCTGGGACCCGAGACGGAGGCCATCGTCATCCGCCTGCTCGAACGCGTCGGGCTGCGCCCCGATCATCTGCGCCGTTACCCGCACGAATTTTCAGGCGGCCAGCGCCAGCGCATCGGCATCGCGCGCGCGCTGTCACTCAACCCGCGGCTGGTGATTTGCGACGAGCCTGTATCTGCCCTCGACGTTTCCATCCAGGCACAGACCTTAAACCTGCTGCAGGACCTGCAGCAGGACTTTAACTTGTCGTACCTCTTTGTGGCGCACGATCTCAGCGTGGTACAACACATTTCCGATCGTGTTGCGGTGATGTATGTTGGCAAGATAGCCGAAATGGCCGACGCTGAGGAGTTATACTCCCACCCGCTTCATCCCTATACTGAGGCGCTGTTGTCTGCTGTTCCCAAAGCTGATCCACTCTATAAATCAGATCGGATCGTAATGCAAGGCGAGGTGGCTGATCCATCCAACCCGCCCAGCGGCTGTTATTTCCATCCTCGCTGCAGCTATGCCGAGGAGGTATGCAAGCTGAAAACGCCGGAATTCCGGGAACTCAAACCCGATCACTTTGTGGCCTGCCACCGGGCGGAGGAACTGCAGCTCGAAGGGATATAGACTCAATGGACGCACAACCAAAAGCGAGACAACTTGCATCGAGTGTGCTGGCGATCATCCTGTGGCTCGTCACCGCAGGGCTCGGCCTGGAAGCAATTTACATCCTCAAGGAACTCTTCTATCTGATTTACGTCGGTCTCGGCGGCAGTATTGCCCAGGCCGAGAGGTTTGTTCCGGTCCTGGTGTTCTTCCTGGCGCTGGTCTTTCTCGTTTTTATCATCGGCACAACGGAATACCACCTGAAAAGGGTGGGCAAGCCCGAGTCCTGGCGCCTATTTGGCTGGACAATTGCAGTTGAGTTAAGTCTTCTGATACTCTACTACATTCTCATTCTTCTCTAACTGGAGCTTGCATGGCTGAGTTGAAGTGGTGGCAAAGGGCAGTATTCTATCAAATTTATCCGCGCAGTTTCGCCGATGGCAACGGTGATGGAATCGGTGATTTCATCGGCATGACCGAGCGGCTCGACTATCTTGCCGACCTCGGCATTGACGCCGTCTGGCTATCACCTCATTTCCCTTCCCCTCAATTCGACGTGGGCTATGACATCTCCGACTACACTAATGTGGATCCGGAATATGGGACACTCGACGATTTTAGACGCTTTCTCGACGGCGCACATCAACGCGGCATTCGCGTCATCATCGACCTTGTCCTCAACCACACCTCTCACCTGCACCAGTGGTTCATCGAGTCACGCTCCAGCCGCGACCACCCGAAGCGCGATTGGTACATCTGGCGTAATGCCGCCCCCCTTTCATCCCCCCATTTTGAAAAAATGGGGGGACAGAGGGGGGCACCACCCAACAACTGGTACTCACCTTTCGGCGGCTCAGCATGGGAATATGATCCGGCCACCGGTCAGTATTATTATCACTTCTTCCTCAAAGAGCAGCCTGATCTTAACTGGCGCAACCCCGAAGTCAAGGAAGCCATGTGGGAGGCAGTGCGCTTCTGGCTCGACATGGGTGTGGATGGTTATCGTCTTGACGCCATTGGCACCATCTTCGAGAATCCGGAGATGCCTGATCAGCGTTCCAATTTGACGGAGGAGGAGATACGCCGCTTGTTCAAGCGCGGTTTTCCTGACCGCACAGACAAAAAACTGGTCGAGCTATGGCAATTGTTATATGAGCATCAGGTTGAGCAGGAGGGAGTTCACCAATTGATGCAGGAACTCCGCAGCGTCATTGATGAGTACCCTGACCGTATGCTTGTAGGCGAGAACGACGATGTGAGTTATTACGGCGACGGCGCAAACGAACTACACATGGCATTCAATTTCCCGTTGATGAGGACCAATCGCCTCACACCCGCGTGGATACGCGCAAATCAGCAGGAACGCCTCAGCTCCCTTCCACCGGGCGCGTGGCCCTGTAATACGCTCAATAACCATGATACTTCGCGCCTGCATAATCGTTACGGCGATGGCCGGTATGATGATGCCATTGCACGCACCTCACTTGCGCTGATGCTTACCCTGCGCGGCACGCCGTTTCTGTATAATGGCGAGGAGATTGGCATGTCCGATTATTGGCTCACCGAGATCAGCCTCTTTCGTGACCCGCCGGCGGTCTGGTTTTACAACGGGCAGATTGCAGATGGAATGGTACCGGATGAAGTGCTCGCGCTTGCCGCAGATTACAGCCGCGACCGTTGCCGCACACCCATGCAGTGGAGTCATGCCATCAACGCCGGCTTTAGCCCGGAGGGCGTAAGCACTTGGCTCCCCCTCAACCCGAATTATGTTCAAGGCGTCAATGTGGCCGATCAGCAGAACGACCCAGACTCCATGTTGAACTTCTACAAGCGTATGCTGCGCTTGCGAAAACGAACCCCTGCCCTTATAGTGGGCGACTATACGCCATTGCACGAGACAGCGGAGGACTATTTTGCCTTCCTGCGTCAGAGTCAGAATACCGGGCAGACCTGTCTGGTGGTATTGAACCTTTCAGATAAAATCCACGACCTGAAATTTGATTTGAGCTCGCGGGATGCGCGATGTCTGTTTTCAACCCATATGCCCGAGGGCGAGACAGTGCCTCTCGAAGCACTGAAGATCGCACCGTTTGAAATCTTCGTAGGCGAATTAATTTCCTGAGAGTTGAGGCTGGTCTCTGCCAGCCCAACAGAAAGGGCGAGAATATGAGCGACCTAAAACAAACTGTTGGTTTTCTGCAAAAAGTACCTTTGTTTCAGAGCCTGAACAACCGCCAGCTCGAACACCTGGCTAAGCGCATGGTTGAGCGTGAGTATGCTGCTGAGCAACCGATTGTCAGTCAGGGAAGGGGCGGCGAAGGATTCTTTGTCATTGTTTCAGGCAAAGCCGAGGCCTTTCGCGAACGTTCCGATGGCGCCAGGGTAGCGGTCAACACATTTGGTCCGACCGATTTTTTTGGGGAACTTGCTCTGCTCGATGATGGCCTGCGGACGGCCTCCGTGATCGCGTCCGAGCCGACGCAGTGTCTTGTCCTTACGCGTTGGGATTTCCTGGCTGCTCTGCGGGAATTTGACGTGGAAATGTCCATCATTATTTTGCAGGAACTCGCCAAACGATTCCGCCGCGCGTTGGATTCTCTATAGTAACTCATGTTAATGTAGCTGAAGGTTCCCGAGGGCGCGTCCATCAGTGCCGGACGCGCCCGTTCTTTGTTATAGTTAAGCGGAAATGAACTGCCCCAATTGTGGTTTTGACAGCCCGTCTGATATGCGCTTCTGTGGCTCGTGTGGGACGCGCCTGACATCCTCCTGTCCCGAGTGCGGTTTCGCCAATCCGCTTGACTATCGCTTTTGCGGCATGTGCGGTACGCGACTGAGTGCGGATGCTGAGCAGCCTGTCATTGAGCCGCCAGTTTTCCTGCCGAAGACAGAAGACGAACCTTTTCTTCCCACAGAAACTTCTCCCTTGGAGGGTGAACGCCGTGTGGTCACGGTCATCCTAACTGATTTGACTGACTCCACGAATCTTCTGGAGCGAGTAGGCACTGAGGGCTGGGTCGAGTTGATGCATGGCCTCCTCCACATTTTGGAGTCGGAAATTAATCGCTTCGGCGGAGAGGTCAGCCAGTTTCGGGGTGACGGATTGGTAGCTTTCTTCGGTGCCACCTCCGCCCACGAGGATGATCCGGAGCGGGCTGTGCTGGCGGCTCTATCCATGCAACGAGCCCTCGATCTGTATATTCGCGAACGAGTCCAACAAGAGTCAATTGATTTGCGGATGCGCGTGGGAGTGAACACGGGCGAGGTGATTGTCGCCAGTGGCGGTGGCCACCAGCATTGGGAAGAGACGGCGATGGGCATGGCTGTGGCCGTTGCCGCTCGAATGGAGGCTGCAGCGGAACCCGGCACAGTCCTGGTGAGCGAGCACACGTATCGTCTGGTTGAGTCCCAATTCGATTGGCAATCACTGGGTGAGATTTCTGTCAAGGGAGTCAGCCAGCCTGTTACAGTCTATCGACCGCAGCGCCATATTACCGACGTAGAGCTTTTGCCGCGCGGAGCAGCATTTCCCGAGACAATGCCACGCATCGGACGTGAGGCTGAGTTTCACACCCTCAAGAGTTGCATTGAGGGGCTTTTTGAAGGCCGAGGCGGCATTGTCACCCTCATGGGTGATAAAGGAAACGGAAAATCTTTTCTGCTGAATGAGGTGCGGCAATACTTCGCTCATCGGGAGGCACTCCTCGCTGAGACTCAGGCGGCCTCGCCTCCAACAGAAAATTCGTTAACGTGGGTACGCGGTCGTTGCCGTTCCTACAGCCAGACCTGGCCGTACTCCATGTGGTTGGATTTATTTCGCGATTGGTTGGGAATACGTCCGGATGAGTCGAAAGAGGAAAAGCGCGACTGCCTCCGCCGCCGCGCTGAGGCCCTCTGGGGCAATAAATTTGATGAACACTATCCCTATCTGGCGACTTTTCTTGGGTTACCGCTGGAAGGAGCCTTTACTGAAAAGATCCGGCATTTGGATGGCGAAGGGTTGCGCCAGCGTTTTTTCCTGGCAGTTCGAAGTTGGGTTGAGGCGGCCAGCCGGAGCGGACCTTTGGTACTGGCTTTCTCGGATATACACTGGGCTGACGAATCCTCGTTGGCCCTCCTGAAGTACTGTCTACCCATTTCTGACAATGAAACAGTGCTCTGGCTGCTCACTTTCCGCTCGGAGCGTGAAGGCTCCATTTGGAGGTTCTATCATTACTTGGAGGCCGAGTATCCGCACCGTTTGACGAGCGTGCTTTTACCTCCACTAACGGAAGCTCAGAGCTGGGAGTTGATCAGCCACTTGATTGGCCCGGAGACTTTGCCAAAGGAAACTCGCAATTTAATCATGCATAACGCCGGAGGGAACCCTTTTTACATTCTGGAACTCATCCGGGCGCTGATTGCCAGCGGCGTTTTGACGCGTGAGTCAGACTCTGGCCCCTGGCATGTAACTCGTACAGTGACAACGCTGGATCTGCCTGATAGTCTGCAACGGCTCTTATTGACGCGCATCGACCGTCTCTCCAACCAGGAGCGGTCGGTACTCCAAATCGCCGCCGTAATAGGGCCAGTATTCTGGCTTAATATCATTCAAGCCTTGCTGGGCGAGACTCACTCGTTGAAAGCCGATCTGGCTGCTCTCCAACGCACCCAGTTCATCCAGGAAAGCGGGCGCGTCCCCGAGTTGGGAATGCAATACGTCTTCAAGTCGCCGCTCATCCGTGATGCCGCCTACGATAGCCTGCTCAGCACCTATAGGGTAACCTATCACCTCAAAGCAGCTGAATACCTTGAAAACATCATCAGTCCAGATGTTTTGGAGGATTACGATGGGTTGCTTGCTTATCATTACAAGGGTGCAGGCAATCCCAAAAAGGAATTGTTCTACACTTTTCTTGCCGCAGAACACGAGCGCAAGATTTACGCAAACGCCGAGGCGCTTCAACATTACACCCGTGCGATGGAATTGTTGGACAGGCTGGAGGCTGATGTTGAATCGAAAGGGCAAAACCGTTCCATTCAAACCCAACGCTTCGAGGTTCTTAATGCCCGGCGTCACGTACACTTTCAACTCGGGCAGGTTGAGGCATCCCGGGCGGATACGCAAGCCCTTTTGCCCCTGGCCCGCCAGATGGCCGATGACCCTGTCTGGTTGATTGACGCGTTACTGGCGCAGGCCGATATTTCGACAGACAACCGCCAGGAACTGATACCGGGCATGCAAATGGCCGAGGAGGCTCTGGCCCTGGCTCAGCAAGTGGGAGATCGACAACGTGAAATGCGCAGCCTGACTCGTGTCGCCTATGCCCGCTTCACTCTCAATGATCCAACCTGGCGAGAATTAGCAGAACGCGGGCTTGCACTCGCCAGGCAGTTGGGCGATCTCAGAACAGAGGTCAATCTCTTGCTTGTCATTGGTGGAAAGTACGGAATGGACGATTTGCCGCGCGGTCGAGAATATCTGCAGGAGGCACTTTCCCGCTCCGAGGCATTGAATGATAAAGCCACCAAACTACCCTTGCTCCAGGCGATTGGCCAGCAGTTTGAGCGCGACGGCGATTATTACCGACAGCTGACAGAGTATGAGCAGGAAAGGGTACGTCTCAGCCGGGAGATCGGCAATCGCATCGTGGAGGGCAACGCGCTCATGTTCTGCGGGCAGGTTCAGGCCCTGTATTTGGGCGACTACGAAACAGGGCTGGAATTGGAATTGCAGGCGCTCCGGTTCTGGGAAAACATCACCGGCAGGCTTTTTCCCCTGTTACGGATCGCGCAGATTCAAACGGCACTGGGACGGCACGCCGAAGCACTGGCGACACTTGAGTTAGCCCGACCCCTGGAAGAAAAGGTTATATATGATATTGGGCGTGCAGGGTTGGGCCTCGTCACAGCTATTCTCTACATCGCACTGGGCGATGAACAGCACCTGCGGTCGGCGCTGAAGATCACTTCTCAGATTCAGAAGATGGTTGCAGATAATCTGATCTCCCGCCAATATCACATGTGCGCGGCTTGCGAGGCCTCAGCTATACATCTGAGATTGGCGCAATACGTCAGCCAGCGGGGCGCTGCCGATATGGAACGTCAAGCTCACCTGACGCAGGCATTGGAGTCATCACGGTCTGCGCTAAATATCTACCAGCAGTTTGGGTTTGTGCAAGTGGTGGAATGCACCAGCGAAGAAATTTTCTTCCGCCACAGCCAGGCTCTGGCAGCCAGCGATCGCACCGATGAAGCATCTGAATTTTTGAAGCGTGCCCACGAGGAAATGATGAGAAAGCATGACCTGATCCCGGCCGACAGTCCATTTCGGAAAACCTATCTTGAGAACGTCGAGTTGCACAGGGACATTCGAGTCGCATATGCCGCCCAGAATACGCCCGCAGCGCCTCATCCTGCAACTCCACACTCGGGTCAATAACGCGCCAGGTGACCATTCCCCAAAATGTGCCCATAACATTGTCTACCATACAGCCTTTTGTCCGTGATCGCCTGACCTGGCTGGCATATGTTATGCTGGCCTACATTGGGTTTACACAATCAATGCTCGGTCCGCTTATGCCGTTCCTGCGCACGGAACTGCGCTTGAATTACACGCTGGGCGGATTTCTTCCAGCCGCGCTGGCAGTCGGATTGATTCTTTCCGGCCTGATTGGCGATTGGCTCGCCTGCCATTGGAGTCGCCGCGTTGTGTTTTGGAGTGGTGCCATCGGCCTGGCGACAAGCGCAGTACTCCTGGGATTGAGCCATCAATTCGAGCTGGCTTTGATCGCCGTCCTGGGTATGGGATTCGGCAGTTCACTCACGCAGGTGATGATCCAGGCGCTGCTGGCAGATCAGCATGCCGGGCGAAGGGCTATTGCCTTTACCGAAGCCAACGTGGCTGCCAGTCTCAGTGCCACACTCACACCTCTCGTTATTGGGAGCCTGCAAGCGGCAGGCGTGGGTTGGCGCGCAATATCAGTTCCCGTTGTATTGTTCCTAACGCTTTTGGCTGGGACGTTTCACCGCCAGTCCATTCCTGATGGTGCTGCCGCCCGGACTCAATCTGTTGAGGACAGGGGCCGCCTGCCATTTTCATTCTGGCTCTATTGGATCGTCCTCTTTCTTGTCGTGGCCGTGGAAATGTCGATGGCCGTTTGGGGGACGGAATTCCTCTCCAGCGTCGCGGGATTAAGCCGGGTAGACGCAGCCCTGGGGTTCAGCGCCTTTCCGGCAGCCATGTTGATCGGACGCATCGCCGGCAGTCGCTTCACGCGCCGCTGGTCAAGCCTCACGCTTTTGCTCATTGCCCTGGTGGTGACGCTGATTGGCTTCCCCATCTTCTGGCTGGCGCGCCTGACGACGCTCAATATCATTGGCGTATTCATTACCGGTTTGGGCATTGCAAACCTGTACCCGCTGACCCTCTCCGTTGCGATTGGCCTGACGGCAGATCAATCCAACAAGGCCAGCGCGCGAGTATCGTTGGGCGTGGGAACAGCATTGTTGACTGCCCCTCTCCTCCTGGGCTGGCTCGCTGACCGTCTCGGTCTTCAGAGTGCCTACGGCATGGTCATCATGCTCATGGTTGCCGCCTGCGCCATCGTTATGAATAACCGCTGGCTGTCAGAACGCAGGGTAGCGTCCTAGTTGTAAGGTAAAATCAAATGATGCAAACATTGAGGAAATTAGATGCATCACTGGGTTTGGTCCTCGATGATGGGGCGAAAATCATGTTCCTTATTTTTTCGGCGGTGGCCCTCATCCTCTGCCTGGCATATCAGTTTCTCGCAGTCACACATCGTTATTCTTTGGACTACGGGGAGGCGCCCTTGGTTGACCAGGCCATGCGCCTGGCTTCCGGACAAAACATTTATCGTGCGGACATTTCTACACCGCCCTACACCATCTCCAATTATCCGCCTCTTTATGTTGCCCTGGTGGCAGCCAGCGTCAGGTTTTTCGGCCCATCCCAGTCTTTCTTTGTTGGAAGAAGTATCTCGATACTATCCGCGTGGGCCTCAAGCATCCTGCTTATGCTCATCGTGTACGCGCCAACCCGTGACCGTTTCGCCGCATTGAGCGCCGGGTTGATTTTCCTGGCTTTCCCCTTCGTCGTGTATTGGTCGCCGCTCCTGCGGATTGACATGCTCGCCCTCGCCCTCAGTTTAGCCGGACTCTATTTGCTGGTTTGGCAGCCTGTTTCCTCACGACGGCTAATCGGCGTTGCTGTTCTGCTTGTCGCAGCCCTATATACCCGCCAATCATACGGTCTCGCCGCGCCGTTTGCCGCGTTTGTCTGGCTGTTGGCGCGCGATTGGCGTCAGGCGGCAAGGCTTGCAGTGCTGGTCGGTGGGTTAGGATTGGTCTTATTTCTTGTGCTCAATGGGTTGACACGCGGCGGCTTCTTCTTCAACGTCGTGACTGCCAACGTCAATGAGTTCAGACTGGGACTGTTGGGGTACCACTGGGATCGCTTGCGCGAGGCCGCGCTCATTCCACTCTGTATCGGCGGTGCCTCGCTCTTCCTCAGCCGGAAGTGGAATCCCTTGTGGACGCTTGCAGCCCCCTATCTCATTGGCGCCAGCTTGTCAGCAGCGACGATTGGCAAGATCGGCTCGAACGTCAATTATCTTATGGAACTATGTGCCGCGCTCAGCCTTGCGGCAGGCACTGTGGCTGCCTGGAGTCGCGCGCATCTGTCCGCTTACAGCTTGCGGGCAGCATTTCTGATTTTGCTGGCTTTTGCCGTCGGGAAAATGATGCATACCACGCTGCAGGATTACACTGGTGATTTACGAGACCGTCGTGCGGCAATCAGAGAACTGAGTGAGCTGGAGACCACGGTAGCCGAAACGACCGGGCCGATTCTGGCTGATGAGTACATGGGCATGCTCACCCTGCAGGGACGGCCGCTCGTTTTCCAACCGTTTGAAGTGACGCAGTTGGCCTGGGCCGGGAAGTGGGATCAAACCCCTCTGCTCGATAGCATCAAGAAAAAAGAGTTTGCCGCCATCATTCTCTATGATCGTCCGTGGGTTACCGAACGCTGGACACAGGAGATGCTGGCCGCGATCGATCACTCGTATACGCTGGTCGATGTGGTGGCGGAGAACAAAGTTTATGTGGCCTTGCGGCGCGAACCTGCCCGGAGTCCTCTTGCCTGTCCTGACGCAGTCTGGCGATTGCCCAGTGACGGCACATCGGGCATAAAGTGGCGGGATGGTGGTTTCGGTTTCTTCGGTCAGGGAAATGCAGGCAAGGTTCCGGTCTACGCTGTTGCCGATGGCTTACTGACGCGTCTGACCGGCTGGGTGGATGCTGTCGCCATCCTCCATGAGGATCCCTTGCATCCTGCACAGAAAGTATGGTCGTACTACACTGGCATGGCCGCCGCGAACGGAACAGACTCTTATATAGTGCAGGATTTCCCATTGGGGGCTGCTGGCATTCCCGTGAAGGCCGGTCAATTGCTTGGCTATCAAGGCACGTGGAGCGGCAAGCCGTTATGGCCAGGATGGATGCACGTGCACTTCGCTGTATTACGTGCCGGGAACCGGGACGATTTTCCCAGTGAATTCACATTGGAAGCTACACTGGATCCCGCACCCTATCTAAATATGGAGCTTAAACCTGAAACAGACACCACAAACTCTCAGCCGCTCAAGTGTGGACAGCCATGATCCAAGTTGAGCATTTGAAAAAAGATTACCAGCGTGTCAAGCGCCGGGAAGGTTTTCTCGGCGGTCTGCGTACGCTCTTCAGCGCCGAGTATGAGACCACCCGTGCCGTGGACGATATTTCCTTTCACATTAACGAGGGCGAGCTGGTTGGCTATATCGGGCCGAATGGCGCGGGCAAGTCCACTTCCATCAAAATGCTGTGCGGCATCCTCGTCCCGACCAGTGGAAATATTAAAGTGAACAGCCTCATCCCGCATAAAAACCGCATGGAGAACGCGCGCCAAATCGGCGCGGTGTTTGGCCAGAAGACCCAGTTGTGGTGGGATGTTCCGGTCATCGAAAGCCTGCGGCTGTTCCGCGATATCTATAAGGTGCCGGAGGCCCAGTTCAAGCGCAACCTGAATCTGTTCAACGAACTGCTCGATCTGCACGAGTTTCAGAGCACACCCGTGCGTCAGTTGAGCCTCGGCCAGCGGATGCGCGCCGACATGGCCGCGGCCCTGCTTCACAACCCGCGCCTGCTATTTCTGGATGAGCCGATGATCGGCGTGGATGTTGTTGCCAAGGAACGCCTGCGGACGTTCATACAGCAAATTAACCGTGATCAAAAAGTGACCATCCTGCTCACTACTCATGACATGGGAGATATCGAGAAAGTCTGCTCGCGCATCATGATCATCGACCACGGGCACATCGTCTACGACGGCAGCCTCGATCAAATGCGCGCCAAATATGGAACGCAACGCACGCTCGTGGTGGAATTCGAAGAAGCCATTCCCGACTTCGATGCACCGCACGCCACGCGGGTAAAAAGTGAGGGCCGGAAAAAGTGGTTTGCCTTCAACCGCTTCGAGACCACGCCATCAACCCTCATCACCCACATCAGCGCCCAGTTTCCCATTCTTGACCTGGCGGTGGAAGAGCCGGAAATCGAATCCATTGTACGAACGATTTATCAGGGGAAGCCGGAGACTGTGGAGACGAGAGCCGGATGAAAATTTTTTGGTCCTTCACCCGCCAGGCGTTTCAATTCGTGGCTGCGTATCGGTTCAATTTTTTCGCGGAGATCTTCCTGATCCTTCTGCGGATGTACGGCGTCTATTGGGTCTGGAAGATTCTCTACACTCAACGGCCCGGCGCTTTCGGCGTTGACCTGCAGCAAATGATAACGTATGGAGTGTTGGGGATGGCGCTCGAGATATTCATGTGGTCCCGGCCGCAGATGTATATGGCGCGCCAGGTGAAATCGGGCGCGATTGACACCGATTTGATGAAACCCATTGATTTCCATGTACACATGCTGGCCCGCAGCCTGGGAGAGACACTGGTTGCTTTGGGCGTTCTGGCCATCCCCGCCCTGGCAGTCGCGTATTTTCTTCTCGGTGTGGAATTACCGCCAGACATCTGGACAGGCACGCTGTTCGGAATCAGTCTGGGTCTGGGCTATCTGGTGCTCTTTCATCTTAACTTTCTACTCGGCTCGCTGGCGGTAGTCACCCTCGACATCCGCCACATCAGTTGGGCGTATTACAGCGTGGTACGGTTTTTCGGAGGGCAGATGATACCCTTGTGGCTGTTCCCGCCATTCCTCGCCTGGCTCGCCGCAGCACTGCCATTCCAGAGCACTTATTACATTCCAATGTCGATTTATATCGGAAATCTCAGCGGGGCAGAAGCGATACAGGCCATGGGGTTCCAACTGGTCTGGCTGGTGGTATTGGTATTGCTCAGCCGGCTGCTCTGGAGTTGGGCTCACCGCCGACTCGTTGTGCAGGGAGGATAAATCATGGAAGCGCTGCGCCTTTATTTCAAATTGATCCGCATCTCCATGCAAGCCCGCCTGCAATATAGAGCGGACTTTATTATGGGCATACTCAACATTATTGCCTTGAACGCGATCAACCTTGGCATGATCGGCATATTGGTCTACCGGTTCGTGAACTTGAACGGCTGGGAAATATGGGAGCTTGTCTTTCTCTATTGCCTGTGGCTGCTGGGCCACAGCATCTTTAGCCTGTTCTTCTGGCATTTCTGGGAGTTGGAGGAATACCTGGTTCAGGGAACTTTCGACCAATTCCTCCTGCGGCCCGCGAGTCCCTTCGTGCAATTTCTCGGTCGCGAGGTTCAATATATCGGATTCGCCGACGTGTTCGTAGCGGCTACCGGTCTCGCTCTGGCCTATGTAAATCTGGGACTGCACTGGGGAATAGTAGCGTGGTTGTTCTTTTTTCTGGTGGCCATCTCGGGAACCGTGATAGAAACGACGCTGACTTTGATGATGGCATGCATCTCCTTTTGGACCGGACGCTCGAGCATGGCGGTTGATTTGATCATGGAGTTCAATGTGTTGGTACAGCACTATCCTATTGATATCTTCGGTTCATGGTTTCGGGTGGTGGTTACTGGTTTGATTCCCGTCGCTTTCATGAATTACTACCCCGCATTGATATTGCTGGATAAACTTGATCGTAACAGCGTATGGTGGCTGGGCTATTTGTCTCCCATTGTAGCCCTGTTGCTGGTGGGGATGACTGCGGGCGTCTGGCATCTCGCCCTGCGCCGTTATTCCAGTTCAGGAGGATAAGGCCTAAACTTTGATGTTAGTCACCGTCCCGAAGGCGTCGCCAGTCAGGGCATCGCCTTCGGGACGTTCTGCGTAAGGTGAGTTAAACTTACAGGAACCAATAAACATTATGAAAATTGCTCATCGCCCCATCCACTTGATTCTTGCGTTCTTTGTGCTGACGGCCTGTGTTTCCAACCCGGTGCCAGAGACAGCAACAGTTCAGCCTGGTGTAACTGCGCAGCCCTCCCCCACACGGACACCCACTGTCGAACCGACGGATACCGCACAGCCAACACCAACCCCCGTACCGCCGCCTACTATTCCGGTAACTCCGGTGGGGCCGGTCACGGGTCTGCCGCAGGGTACCGATGACTATCCCTGGTGGAATGACACCGTCTTCTATGAAGTCTTCGTCCGCAGTTTTTACGATTCCGACGGCGACGGGGTCGGCGACTTCAACGGCCTCACCGCCAGGCTGGACTATCTAAATGACGGTGACCCGAACACCAGCACTGACCTGGGCGTGACCGGCTTGTGGTTGATGCCCATTCATCCCTCGCCCTCCTATCATGGCTATGATGTGACAGATTATTATGCAGTGAACCCTGAATATGGGACGATGGAAGATTTCAAGCGTCTGCTGGATGAGGCGCACAAGCGCGGCATTCGTATCATCATCGATTGGGTGCTCAATCACACCTCAACCCAGCATCCCTGGTTCCAAGAGGCGCAGGATCCTGACTCGCCGTTTCGCCAGTGGTACCGCTGGTCCGCGGAGAGACCCACTACACCGGGCTGGTATCCGGGAGGCGGTCAGGAGTATTACTACGCCCTCTTCTGGGTGGGCATGCCCGACCTGAATTACACCAATCCTGAAGTTGTCGCGGAGATGAAGAAGGTTGTCCGCTTCTGGCTTCAAGATGTGGGTGTGGATGGTTTCCGTCTCGACGCGGCAAAGCACATCATTGAGGAAGGCAGCGTTGTGGAAAATACACCGCAGACACACGCCTGGTACAAGGAACTCCGCACCTTTTACAAGGGATTAAACCCACAGGCGATGACCGTGGGCGAAGTGTGGAATGATAGTGAGACAGTCAGCACATATCTGAAAGGTGATGAGTTGGATCTGGCGTTCGATTTCGATCTGGCGAAGAATACCGTGTTTACCGCGGGCGCCCAGCGCGCGGATGATATGAGCGATGTACTGACTCATGATCTGGCACTTTTTCGACCGGGTCAGTTTGCCACTTTCCTGACCAATCACGACCAGGATCGCGTCATGTCTGTGCTGAACGACGATGTGGAGGCGGCAAAGAATGCGGCAACGCTTTTCCTCACCTCTCCGGGTGTGCCGTTTCTCTATTATGGTGAAGAAATCGGGATGCTGGGCAGGAAGCCGGATGAGGATATCCGCCGGCCTTTGCAGTGGTCAGATGCTGCCAATGCCGGATTCACAACCGGAAACCCATGGCGCGCACCTGCTTCAGATTACACAATAACGAACATCGCGTTGCAAAGCGCGGATCCCAACTCGCTGCTCTCGCTCTATCGCAGGCTTATACACATCCGTAATAATCACGCCGCCTTGCGCGTGGGCGATTATTATTTTATCGAGACTGGTCATCAGGCTGTGTCTGCCAGCCTGCGCGTGAGTCGTAATGAGACGGTGCTCATCATCGTCAACCTCAGTTCTCAGCCGGTCAGCGACTATGCCCTGAATTTGGAAAAAGGGCCTCTATTGGGTGACTACGTGATAGCGCCCATGCTGGATAACGGACAGTTCACATCGCCGGCAATCACGGGCCAGGGTGGTTTTGAAAATTACCAACCTTTGCCAGAACTCCCGCCCTATGGACGATTCATCCTGCAGCTGCAACCAGAAACCAAATGAAACTTGAGCGTAATCCATCGCAGCTTGGATGATTTGCTCACCTTACGCAAAACGTCCCGAAGGGTTTCCTTGAAAAACACTGTTGAACTATCCAATCCTTCGGGACGGTTCATAACATCAGTGATTTACTTGATCTTGCTCGAAGTGGATGATAACCATGCCTGACAATTGGATCATTTCTGAAGATTCATTCGATTCCAAACACCAACACCATAAAGAGACCATCTTTACCATCGGAAATGGCTATCTCGCCACACGGGGTGCGTTCGAGGAGCGTTATCCCGATGACCGGCGGGCGACTTTTATTCACGGCGTTTTCGACGAAGCTCCAATTGTCTTCACGGAACTCGCCAACGCGCCGGACTGGTTACCGCTGACGATTTACCTGAACGGGGAACGATTTTCGCTGGATACCGGCACTGTTGAATCTTTTAACCGCGCCCTGAATTTGCGCACGGGATTGCTGACCCGCATCGTGCGCTGGCGTTCTCCCTCAGGAATGGTTGCCACGCTGACCTTCGAGCGATTCGCCTGCCTGGCGGACGAACATCTGCTCTATCTCCGCTGTCGAGTCACACCGGAGTTTGCAGGGACCGTCGAGTTCCGCGCCGGCCTGAATGGGAATATGCACAACGACGGATTGGTTCACTGG
>Ga0209002_10000801_pt1 | contig 25528 bp, 24 predicted proteins | sample Rifsed16ft2_FD_184010 | JGI IMG/M metagenome (GOLD analysis project Ga0209002, IMG submission 184010) | Soil microbial communities from Rifle, Colorado, USA - sediment 16ft 2 (version 2) | ecosystem: Environmental > Terrestrial > Deep subsurface > Rock core/Sediment | place: Rifle, Colorado... | reverse complement strand
TGGTGCTCAGCAAAGAATCTTTCGGCTTGATCGAGATTCTGAAGAATGATCTCATGTGTTCGGTCCAGAATACGATCTCTTGCGCGCAATGCAATCACTGCGAGAATCTCACTCGGCGCGCTGCTGCAGATGGTGGTGTAGTCCTTCATCTGAATCAACTTCTTCATTAACTCTTTGTCTTTCGTCGTCAGCCATCCTATTCGCAAGCCCGGCAGACCGAGGGATTTCGAAAGTCCGCCAAGCGAGATTCCTTTTTCATAGATGTCGGCGACAGAAGGGTGCCTATCTTCCGGCTTGTATTCCGCATACCGATACATTTCATCCGAAAAAACGGTAATTCCTTTTTCCCTGGCGAAATCGAGAATTGCATCGAACGTCTTTTGGTCGGGATGAAAGCCGGTGGGATTATGGGGGAAATTGATGATGAGGAGTTTTGTTGAGTTTCGGATGGAACGCTGAAGGAATGAAAGATCGAGTCTCCATTTGACCCCGTCGGTTTCCAGCATCCACCGTGTAACATCGGCCCCGGTGCCGGCTGCAATCTCAGAAAGAGACTGATAGCAGGGAGAGAGGATGATGACATGGTCCCCCTGCTTCAACAAGGAATTCATTGCGATGAAGATCCCCTCTTCCGGGGTGAGAACCAGAATATCGTCGGGCCAGACGGTCTTGTAGAGATTGGCGATTTCGCGGCGGAGGAGAGGATGGCCTGGCGATTCCGTGTACCCGAGCCGGAGATTCTTCCACATGTCGCCCGTGGTGGAATCGGCCATCTCGACCAGCTCCCGCTGGCTTAGTGTCTCGCAGTCAGAAGAGCTCAGCAGATACTTCGCCGTGAATTCGTGCTTGGCGAAATAGCGTTCAAGCGAAAAAGGATTTAGTCGCATGATTGCGAGAGGCTGAGAGGAAAGACATTACACAGAGAACACAGAGGAGACACGAAGAGCACTGAGACTGCGTCCAACCTCCGTGTTCTCTGTGCCTTCTCTGTGAACTCTGTGTTATCGCTTTTCAACGAGGTCATCAATCAAGTCGGTTGTACTTCTTCATTACTTCAAGCAGCCTATCGTGGGGGAGAGCATAGACTTTGTTTCCGTCTCTTCCTACCATGTCTTTTGCTGCAACCATTGCGTTGACAATCGCTTCTTCAACTGCGTCAACGGCGGCCCAGAAGATCGGATTGATACGTTCATTTGGAAGCATTGTCAGCTGCGCGACTCCATCTGTTTTCGAAGCTTCGGGATTCGCGGTGGAAAAAGCAATGAAAATGTCGCCTGATGAATTCTCACCGCGGCCTCCCATCGTCCCCACGCCGAGGGCAACACGCGTAGCCAATCTCTTCAGCTGGTGCGGCAAGAGCGGCGCATCGGTAGCGAGCACGACGATGATCGAGCCAGCGCCGTCATCCTTCTTTCCTGGTGTCGGACGCAGATCGGTGATTTCAGTTCCCACCGGAACGCCAAGAATTCTGAATTGCTGACGGGATCCGTAGTTCGCCTGGACAAGGGCACCGACGGTGTACCCACCGGAGCGTTCATCAAGCTTCCGCGAGGAAGTCCCGATTCCCCCTTTGAATCCGTGGGCTGTCATGCCTGTTCCGCCACCCACATTCCCCTCTGCAACAGGACCTGCCTTTGCCGACTCAAGCGCCTGGACCACATGTTCCTTTTTCACGTGGAAGCCGTTGATATCGTTGAGAAACCCATCCCATGTTTCGGCGACGACAGGGAGACTGATGTCGCCGGAATAGCCGTCTGTGCCTCCGCGTGCGATATTCCACTGAATCACGGCATCGCGCACTGTTCCCACGCTGTGAGTATTCGTAATGAGAATGGGACTCCCCAGGCATCCGGACTCCTCAATCCACGTTGTCCCCGTCATTTCACCGTTCCCGTTGAGCGAGAACCAGGCAGCAAAGACGCGGTCTTTGTAGTCCTTTCCTTTCGGAAAAACGACTGTCACTCCGGTTCGAACGGGCCCCTTTCCGACGACAAGTTTTCCTTCGCCGGAGATGATGGTCTCATGGCCCACTTCGACTCCCTGGACGTCAGTGATGGCGTTGTGGGTTCCCGGGGATCCGTCAAAAGGAAGACCGAGGTCACGAGCACGAGGCGATTGAGCGCAGACGACGGAGAAAACAAGAACAGAAGAAACGAAGGAGGCTATTACGCGGGATAATTTGTTCATTTTCTCATTTCCTCATTGGTTCATTTGCGAACCTGGGATTGAATCATTTCCTGATTTGTTCATCGACTCAATTGAGAATCAATGTTTTGCGGTGTGATAGGAGGCCGCGAAGATGGCGAGGAGCTCGTTTGATTCCTTGAGAATCGCCCCAGTCGATTCCTTGGAAAGGATTCTTGTATCCCCAAGAAGTTCAATCCATAAAACGGTTTCGTCCGACTCCTCCAGGACCACTCCTAATTTTGCGATGAACTCGGCTCGGGAACGCGATCGGCATACTGCTCTGTAATTTGCTGCAATCGACGTTCCCGATCTAAGGAGTTGTTTGCCAATGACCCTCGCCTCTTCAGTCCTCGGCAACATCCTCCATAGCTGAATAACCTGAATAGCAAAGTCCTTCGTCCTTTTCTTGAGTTCATCAGATTGATAATTCATACGCCCCCCAAATGAAGAAATGAGTAAATGAATAAATGAGGAAATTGATGCTACTCCTCTGTCTCCACCGCCGTCCCGCTCGCGCTCACCATCAGCATGCTCTTTCCTACGGTCTCGTAATCCAAATCGACTCCAATGATCGCATTTGCTCCCAGTCGCCTCGCCTCTATCTGCATTTCCTCCATGGCGATTTCCTTCGCCCTCCGCAATTCTTTTTCATATGCGGCGGAGCGCCCGCCGACGATATCCCGAATACCCGCGAAGAAATCCTTGAAGATATTCGCCCCGAGGATCGCTTCCCCCGTTACCACTCCGATGTATTTCCTGATCTTCCTGTCCTGTAATGTTGCTGTCGTTGTGATGAGCATAAGAAGTCCTTACGATGATTGTTGCATGATGGGTTTGAGCGAAAATTCGATTTCGTCCTGACTTGAGCCCAGGTTCACATTCCTGAAAAGATACCACTCCTCTTCATGTGCGATCGAGTCGTTGGTCGAGAGGGTCATCAACGGGCTGAGGCTCTCCACCTCGAGCATCTTGGCATTGGTGAAGATTTCGCAGTTACATCCAAAATCGGGATACTGCATCCCCTGTTTGAAAGGAAACCGCTTCAAGAAAAGCTGCCCGTTGTTTTCATATGTACACCAGCCCGGGGTGTTCAACATTCCGGCCTTTTGCGGAGTCCTCGCATTCCTGTCCTGCCGAAGCTGAATGAATCGGCTCCCCCAGTGCCAGCGAGGGTCGCTCATGTCGGTGTAGCTCCAGAGCACCAGGGGGCGGACGGGGAGGAGAGATTCGGGATGAGGTCGCTGCGGTTCATGCGGCACGACAGCCCTGCCGCCCGGCGTCATAACAGTCACCGCCCAGGCAGCAGCGGTTTGGGGTTTTCCGGATACATTTGTGATTCGGTGAAGGACTCGAATCTTGTTCTTATCGGGGTCAAGCGATATATGGATCTCTTTCTGAAATCCCGTGCTTGTTTCCACAGGCGGAACAACATGGAACCATTCGCCTTCCTGTTTCCATTTGACGACCGCGTTGTCTGGGAAGATCGTTTTCGGATGCTCTTCGGGAGCGATCCAGAGGCGGTGCCCGCCGTAGCTGTGGTAGATCGATTCGCCTTTTTTCCCGACCTGATCCCCATATTCGACAAAATGATTGACGTCGCCGAGAAATCCGCACCGAATGACCCGAGGCCCGACGTCAAGGGTCACGATTACCTCAACGCTGCCGTTTTCGAGCTGCAGACAATGTTCCCAGCCCGCGTACGGTATGGTCTTTGATTTGATCAGAGGAGGCCTTTTAGCTTGTCGTACCCAGTACGGCTCACGGGGAGCTGAGTGCCGTCTTTGAGTACGGCCATCCGATTGTCCTTCGAATACGGTTCGAGCTTTGAAATCCGGTCAATGTTCAGGATGTACGACCGATGGATGCGGACAAAGCGGTTCGGATCGAGCTGTTGCTCAAGGTCCGAGAGGGCCTGGTGCTTCAGATGCTTCTTTCCGGAGACATGAAATGCGATATAGTCATCCTCCGCTTCGACGTAGTCTACGGTGTCGGCTGGCAGCACGCGGACTGAAGCCCCCTCTTTGATGAGAATTCTCTCGAGCGGCTGCTGCTGATGACGAACCTCCATGACGAGATCCTGCACAGGCGAATCAGTACTACCGACGCGGGAAAGAGCGCGTTTAAGGGCCTCTTCAAAGCGCTCACGGGTAAAGGGTTTCAGGAGGTAGTCCACCGCGTGGACATCGAATGCCTTCAGGGCATACTGGTCGTACGCCGTAACAAAGATGACCGCCGGAGTGTGCTCAACGAGTTCGAGGACTTCGAAACCGTTCAGCTTGGGCATTTGAATATCGAGAAAGAGAAGGTCCGGTTTCAGCTCGGAGATTTGCTTCACCGCATCGAAGCCGTTTGCGCTCTCAGCGGTGATTTCGATCTCCGGATGCGAATCGAGGTGTTCGCGAACGACCGTCCGTGCGAGCTCTTCATCGTCGACGATGATCGCTGTGATCTTTGGGGGAATCGCAGACATGTGACTTGGGGGCAAAGTAAGGGAACTTTGCTAAACTTGCATCCTCTGCCGGACATGAGTTGCCGGCAAAGGGTCTTCGGCTGGAAGTTCGATCTCAGCCCGAAAACGGTCTGGTGAGTTGCTCGTCTCAAGCCGCGCTTCCGGGCCGAAAAGGGTCTTCAGCCGGCTGCGGACATTCTCGATTCCAATCCCATGCCCGCGGTATCTTGGCCCGTCGGGATCGCAGGGGTTTTCGACGGAAAGCCGGAGTCGGCTTCCGCTGCGCGCTGCCGCGATGGAAATTTCTCCTCCCTCGACAAGATGAGCAATCCCGTGGCCAACTGCATTCTCAACAAGCGGTTGCAGGAGAAGCGGAGGGACGAGCACGTTCTTTGCCTCTTCGTCAATTCTCACCTGGACCCGGAGTCTCGGTCCGAACCGGACCTTTTCGATTTCAAGAAAACTCGTTGCGAGGTCGACTTCGTCCCGAACGGCGACGAAATCCTTGTTTCCAAAAGAGAGGCTCTTCCGGAGGAAGTCGGCTAGCCGAAGGGTCATAGTTCTGGCGCCCGAGGGGTCAGCGGTTGTCAGGGCGCTGATGGAATTCAGGCTGTTGAAAAGGAAGTGCGGATTGATTTGAGCGCGAAGAGCACGGAGCTCGGCCTCTTGCGCATGAATCTGGAGCTGCATTGCCTGTCGCTCTGCTTCACGCGAGTCCCGAAAAGCGATCAACGAATAATTGACAGCCACCGAAAGGAGGAATGTGCTGATTCCCACGGTGAGGAGAAGAGGCACTTCCGACGAATACCGCGGTTCAACATTCTGGAAGATGCTGATTTCAGAAACAAGCGATGCCCAGCTCCGTCCGATAGAGACCCAGAGAGAGCTGGTCAGTGCAGAGGAAATGGCATGAACAATGAGGATTCTGACAACGTCGTAACGTTGAAAGGGGAAAGCACGGCAGAGATAGTACGACGCAAGGCACATGAACCCATAGACCAGGGCCATGGGAATTGCCAGCACAAACGCGTCGGCCGGGGATACGCCTGCGGCCGACTGAAGCAGGAGAGCCAGCAGGCCTCCTAAGATCAGCCAGACGACGAGATAGAGCCCGAAGATTCTTTTTTCGGAGAGGATCGGATGCACGGTTTATTGGGGGCTAAAGCCCCTCCAGTGTGTGGCCCTGTTTCCCCGACCTGAAGGTCGGGCCAATCCCATCAACTCACTTGAGTATTGGCGTCGACGCATATGCCGGCGCGTGAAATAATTTGCCGACATTAGTTTCTCACCTCGGCGCCGCCCATGATGCATTGACCTGTCAGGATGAGCTTTTTGGAGGCTCCGCCTTTCGGAGGAACGGATTTATCTTCGACCCCACCCATGATGGGAGTGACCTGGACAACGACCGCCCAATCTTCAGGGACCTTCAGCTCCACACCTCCCCAGAAGGTGAAAATCTCGAGCCGCGCTTCGGTTCCTTCCTTGATTGATGCGCGCCGCAGGTCGATTTCGCATCCTCCCATCACCGCAGTCAGCTCACCGCCGCGGAAATCCTGCGAGTCGCTTGACCGCACGACACCTCCCATCAAAGCCGTTCCCTTGATGTATGAATTCGAATCAGAGAGGGACTTGCCGGCAAGGAAGCCGGTGCTGTCTCCCATAGCCTTCTGACGACTCCAAGCGCCCCTTAAGACGTTGTAGCCCAAGAGAATGATGAACACGGGCCACAGCTGCCAGAAATTGAAATAGATGAGATCAAGCCGATCAAGGATCATCAGGGACCCGACGAGAACGAGTGCCGCGCCGAAGACCCTGGCCGCGGTCGGTCCGGGCTGCACCAGTTTTACCAGGCCGACAATCACGAAGATCGCGGGCCAGAAGCGAAGGTACTCACGGGCTTCGATCAGCTCGAGATTATCGAGCGTGAAGAGCAGTCCAAGGACGATGATGCTCACCCCAAAGATGAATTGAGCGGAAAAACGAAATGAATTATTCATGTGAAACCTCCTTGCTGCCGGCGAGAGAGTGCCGATAGAGCGATTTTACGACCATACTGACGCCAATGCCAACGAGGAGAATGGGCCAGGAGTCATGGAAGCCGAATCCAAAAACTCTGAAAATGGAAATATAGAGCCATGCGCCGATGAAGATCAGCCAAATGCCTCCGCCCCACTCCCCGGGGGACTCAGCCATGATGATCTTGCCGACTCCCAACGCTACGATAAGAAGCGGCCAGTAACGCGAGATCGGGCCGATATCCAGGAGTTCAAGATTGTTTAAAAGGAGGGCCGTGCCGAAAATCAAAAGAATGCCTCCCCAGACGAGTTGTGAAGTGTATTGGGCACGAGAGGTTGTCATAGAAAGACCCTTTCTTTTTCTGATTCAGCTTACGGAGAAAGGCGGGAAAAGAAATGCGCATTTCGGCGAAATAACGCAGGAAATCGGCGGACGGAGAAGGAAACAGGTTTTTTGGCTCTTTACCGCGGAAGAGCTTCAAGATCGCCGGAAGTGTCGATGTCGACAGCCCCTTTCGGAAAGGAGACCCTTTCCAACTTCTCCTTTTGATTGAGCAGGATTGATTTTGCACCGGAGTCTCCCCTTAGTTTCAGGAGTTCGGGAAAGAGAGATTTCGATATGAGGGCAGGGACACCAACGGTTTGACCATATTCCGATGCGACCGCGGGAGCTTCCGTTGACTGAAAGCGGTCTATGATCTCATTCAGGAGATATCGTCCGGTGTAAGGCTGGTCGCAGAGCATGAGGAGGGCACCGTCGCAATGGCCTGCTGCCTTGACTCCAACTTTGATGGATGAACTGAGTCCTGTTTCCCAATTCTTGTTTTCAACAATCCTGAGATCGAGGCCTTCAAGTTCCTTTCGTATTTTGTCGGCCTCCGCTCCGACGACGACGATCACCTCGTTCGCCCGGCACGCGAGGGCTTCGTCGGCAAGCTTCCGAATGAGGCTCGTGGTCCCGATCTTCAGGAGCTGCTTTGGTCGGCCGAAGCGTGACGAGCCCCCTGCAGCAAGAAGGATGACTGATATTGAGCCGGATTTCATTTCATGCGGATTACACTGATTGACGCGGATTTCACAGATTCGCGCAATCTAAGTGATGGGGTATCTTTTCACAGGGTTGGCTGCGTCTAGCAGGCAGATATTTCACAATTCGTGCAATCTAACTGATGGGGTTACTTTTTCACAGGGCTGGCAGCGCATTTATTGATTCCATGCAAAGGTGAATTGACGCGGATTTCGCGGATTCTAATCTTGGATTGAGTCCATGAATCTGCAGAATCAAGGAGCCGTTGACATCACATTCAGAAGAAGACTCTTGAAGTCCGCCATCACTTGAATGTACGAATCTGTGTAATCCGCGCAAATCCGCGAAATCTGCGTTACCCGAGAATCTGCTCCATTTCATCCATCACACGATTCATCTTCTTCATTGTCAAATTCAGCGGTTCCGCAGTTGTCATGTCGATCCCGGCCGTCTTCAGGAGGTTGATCGGGTAGTCCGAGCCGCCGGATGAAAGAAGCTTCAGGTACGATTCAACGGCATTGTTCTCACCCGAAAGAATCTTTTCCGAAATGGCTGAGGAGGCCGTGAACGATGTTGCATACTGATAGACATAAAAATTGTAATAGAAGTGGGGGATGTAAGCCCACTCGGAGCGGATCTCGTCGTCGACGATACAGATTGCCCGATCGTGACCGTAGTATTTCTTTGTCAGTGAATCATAGAGCTCATCCAGAGCGTCGCTTGTCAACGCTTCGCCGCGTTCGGCCATCTCGTGGATCTTGAGTTCAAACTCCGCAAACTGAGTCTGACGAAACATCGTTCCTTTGATTCCTTCGAGATAGTTTCCCAGAAGAGACAATCGTACTTCGTTATCCTTGATGATTTTCAACATATGGTCGATCAGCAATGCCTCGTTCAGCGTCGACGCAACTTCGGCGACGAAAATGGAGTAACCGGCAGTTGCATAGGGCTGGTGTTTGTTCGAGAAATGGCTGTGCATTGTATGGCCCAGCTCATGGGTCAGCGTGCTCATGTCGTCATACTTTCCGTTGTAGTTCATGAGCATGTAGGGGTGCACGTCGTACGCTGAACCATTGGAATACGCCCCGGAGCGTTTCCCAACGTTGGGAAACATGTCGATCCAACGTTCGCGAAACGACTTTGCGCTGACCGTGAGATAATCCTTCCCGAGAGGTTTCAATGATGCCAGAATGTTTTGTTGTGCCTCCTCGACGGAATATCGCAGATCGACGCCGTGAACAAGGGGGGCGTAGAGATCGTAATAGTGAAGTTCATCGACGCCGAGCATTCGCTTTCGCAATCCGAGATACCGGTGGAAGGTCGAGAGGTTCTTGTTCACGTTGTCTATAAGGCTGTGATAGACCTCCTTCGGTATATTGTTCCCATCGAGTGCAGAGGAGAGGCACGAGTCGTACTTGCGGGCCCGCGAGTAGAACATGTTCTTTTTGATTTCGGCGTTCAGCTGCGTGCCGAATGTGCGGCGAAAGTCCCGAATGCGCCCAAAAAACGCCGCAAAGATCTTCTTTCTGTCTTCCCGGTTCGATGTTGTCCGATGAAGCGAGAAGGCCGACTTGTCCATCTTTACCGTTGTGCCGCCGCTGAGCGTCACATCCGGATCGGGGAAATCCGCATTCGAGAATATTCCGTAGATGTTCTGGGGCCCATCGGCCATCAAGCCCGCGTCGGCAATGATCTTCTCTTCTCCTTCGGTGCCGGTGTGAGCCTTTCTGCGAATGAGGTCGAAGAGATAATGCCGATAGATTCTCAAACCTTCGTCTTCCTGGAGGAATGTTTCGATGGAGCGGGGCTCCATTCGGAGAATCTCAGGTTCGATAAACGACGCCGCAGCGCTGAAATCGGAATATACCTGACTCACTTCCTGAACCATGGCGAGAAATCCGGATTCCCGCGTGTCCTGATCGGACTTCATGCTGGCATACGAATGGAGCCTGACAAGGTCCTTGGTAAGGCCCGTGACCGTGTCAAGGGAGGTTCGGAGCTGCTTCGAAGACCTGACCAAAGTCCCCTTGAAGGCGTTTATGGATGGAATTTGGCCGATCAGCCGTGTTTTTTCCTGTTTCCAGGCCTCATCTGAGGCATAGAGGGGGGTTAGGTCCCATTTGTCACGGTCGGGGATTGCGGACCTTTCACGCCTCGGCTCTGCAGAGGATTCAGTTGTTGCAGGAAGATAGTCGAATGGAGAGATCCATTTCATACGAATTCCGTGATTCAGTGGAGAGAAATTTGATCAGGCAAATGTAACTGATGATGTGGTGACAGGCAAGGAAGGCTTCGTTCAAAAACATGACACAGGGAGCACGGAGAATTCACAGAGATCACGGAGACCTCTGTGCCCTCTGTGTCTCTTTGTGCTCTCTGTGTAATTCTTCACACGAGGTTAGTGAAGAGGAGATAGGCGTTCCCGCATAGAACCTCCTCGACGGCCGGAGAAGACGGTTTGGATCTCGGCGATGATCGCGAGGGCGATTTCTTCGGGGCTTTCTGCTCCAACATCAAGGCCAACGGGTCCGAAAACACGGGAGCGCCGCTCTGGTGACATGACAAATTCATCCTCTTCGAGCTTTTGAAAGAGGAGATCGGTGCGCTTCCGGTTACCAAGCAAACCGACGTAGCGGAGCACATCGTTTGAAAGGAAATAGCGCAGGAGGGCAAGGTCGATCTGAAACTGGTGCGTCATAATGACCGCCGCTGTCCGTTCGTCGACCGAAAGTTGTCCCGATAATTCCTCCGGACGACACGCGAACACTGCTCGGGCTTCGGGGAACCGCCCCCGCGTTGCCAGAGCGGGACGGTGATCAACAACGGTAACCTGCCACCCGAGCCGCGAAGCGAACTGCACCACCGGCTTTGCGTTCGATCCGGCCCCTGCAATAATGAGGGCGAGGGGAGGATGAACGATTTCAAAGAAAACTTCAGCAACACCGTCGGTGAATCGGAATTCCTTTGATCCGGAGGTTCCTTTCTTGAACAGGCTCTGGGCCTCTTCGGCAACAGATGCGCTGACGACAGGATGGCGTATTGTTTCTTCGATTCCTTTCGAGGTAAGGAACATCCGCGCCCCGACAGTCACTTTCAGCTCACCCTCGACCCGGATCACCGTTGCGATGGTCCCTGTGGTCCTCTCGTTGTGACATCGCTGAATAAACTGAAGCTGGCGGGAGATTTTGACTGAATCCAAAGGCTCGATGAACACGTGGATAACGCCGTTGCATCCCTGGCCGTATCCCCAAAGGTCGTCGTCTTCACCAGTCATGTCGAACACGGCAAGCTGAGGATTCTCTCCACTCATCAGCTTCTTTGCTTTCTCCACCACCTCTCCTTCAAGGCAGCCGCCGCTGATGGTACCAACCGTCGAACCGTCATTGCGAACAAGAAGCCGTGCTCCCGGCCTCCGGTACGCGGATCCGATGACCTTCACGACAGTCGCGAGGGCCGCACGACCGTCGAGTTTCTGATAAGCGTCCAGTATGTCAATAAGATCTTTCAAAAAGAGACGGGAATCGTTCTTTCTAACGTTTCATAATCGACTCAATGTCGCGGACCTCTTTGGGTATCTTCGCCGAAAGAAGCTTGTAGCCGGTTTCCGTAACCAGAACGTCGTCCTCGATTCGTATCCCGAACCCGCGATATTCAGGCTTCACCGACTCGGCATTGGGTGGGATATAGATCCCCGGTTCAATGGTAATGACCATACCGGGCTTGAGCTCGGCTCCCGAGCCGACATCGTGCACATCGAGGCCGAGAGGATGAGTAACGCCGTGACGGATAAACTCTCCGTAGCCGGCTTCTCTAATAATAGACCTGGTGCGCGCGTCAAGTTCCCGGACGGGAAGTCCGGGTTTTATCATTTGAATGACTTCCTTCTGAGCCTTGAGAACAACCTCATAGACCTCTTTTTGCGCTTTGGTGAATTTCCCCGACACGGGAATGGTTCTTGTGATATCCGCGGAATAGCCCTTGTATTCTGCCCCTACATCCATCACCACGAGGTCTCCGCTCTTCGTCTGTCTCTTGTTCAGATCGTAGTGGAGAATCAGAGAATTCTCGCCGGATCCGATAATAGAAGGGAAGCCCTCATAATTGGCTCCGTTGCGAGTCATCTCATACTCAACCTCAGCCTGAAGCTCGTATTCCCACGTGCCCGGCCTGCACATCTTCCATGCCCTTTGCAGTCCGGAGCCGGTCATATCGATCGCCGCCTGAATGAGTGCAACTTCAGGAGCGGATTTGATGGCCCGTACGGCATTGATGAGGCTGCCCACATGTTTCAACTTGATCCCCGGATGCGCCTCTTCGAATTGCTTTCGTGACTCTCTTTCGATGAAAAGCGGTTTCCCGTTCACCCAATCGTTCCTGAATCCGAGATCGGGGGCGGAAAAGTACAGTGTGGTCAGACCGGCGATCGACGCATCAAAGACCTCTTTGAACCTGTCGCTGGAAATGACAATCTCACGTGATGCCTGTGCAGGATTGGAAAGCAGTTCGTGAGATGACGGGACAAAGAGGAGAATTGAGCGTGGAGAGCCGTCCACTGCGACGCCGCGCGGGACGATCAGCAAGTAGCAGGCAGGCTCGTTGAGCCCGGTGAGATAAAGGAAGTTGCTCTCCTGCCTGTATTGATAGTTCACATCATTGGACCGCAACCGCGGGTCAATTGCCTTCATGACCAGAGCAGAAGCGGAATCGAGCGCAGCGGCCACTCGTTCCCGCCGATCCCTGTATTCCTGCTCTCCGATTTCTCCGACCTGCTTGACGCCTTTTTGGGCAGGGAGGGAGGAAGGAAGGAGGAAGAGAACTAAGGCAATCCAGAGCATTCCCTTCCCCCAATGGCGTAATAATATTGATCCGAAGACACTCATGGCTATTCCTGAACGAGCGTTGTCGTTGCTTTCTGAGAGGATGAGATCGGAATTGTCATCTGCTGTTGACCGGTTGCAGCCATGGTGGTCTCCGTGTCAGTCTGCGAATCGACGAGGATCGGGATTCCTTTGTCGGGGTCAAAATAAAGAGTCCCAGAAACCTTTCCTCCTCCCTCCACAAAGAGCTCCATCCCCTGCATCTTCATGTTCCCGTTCGTGGAAATCTTTGCGGTGAAGTTTATCCTTACACAATTGTGTCCCAGCTTGTTCTCTTTTCCGGCATGTGAGAATTCAAACTGAGTCGAAGTGAAGATTTTTCCACCCATCTGATCAACAGTATCATTCTTCGTCAAATTCCACTTGTCTCCCTGTTTCACCGGTTTTACGGGAAGAACAAGGAGCGAGAGGAGTTCTCGTTGTGCGCCCCGCATCTGGCCTCCGAATGTCACGCTGTCGACCACCTGGCGATCCAGGATGTCGCCCGACTTTGACACGGTGATCTTCATCCGCTTCCCGATCAGATCCGTGAGGACCATGGTGGTGTCGCGCATCGGATTCTTTGAATGTGTAACTGCTGAGTCGGCGGAAACCAGCAGGACTGCCGATCCGTTCTTTACCTCGTCGACGAGGGCGCGAAGCAAGAAGCGGTTCCCCTGCGACATCTTCATCTCCTGTCCCCCCATTTCCTGCGTCATGTTGCTCGACGTTACCGTCGAAAAGAGATAGGTCTTTCCCTTTGCAAACTTGTATTCGAGGGCGTCCTGTGCCAATGATTGGACGGTGATGAATGCCAAGGCAATGAGAATTGCCGGGAGGAACTTGCTGGTCTTCATGGGGTCTCCTATTAATGGAGCAGCGGTTAGGGAATTAGTTTGTATCTACTCTCTTCGTTGGCAACGCGCCAGGCGGTTCGGAAGGTGAGCGTTGCGACCCTGGCGATCTTCGGAATATTCAGAAGATCCGCGTGGTCTGTCACTTTGTGGTAATCCGTGTGAAATCCCGAGAAGAAGAACAGGAACGGGACATTCTTCCTTTGAAAACTCATATGGTCGCTCCCGCCTGAGCTGAGGTTTTCGATAACGAGGTTGAATCCGACCTTGGCATTTTCCTCTTGGGCTATCCGTGCCAGATCCGGGCTCTTCCCTCCGCCTATGACTGAAAGGGAATCAAAGCTGTTTCGTCCCACCATGTCAAGGTTCACCATTGCAACCGTGTTCTCGAGCGGGAGAAGGGGGTTTTCAACGTATGCCCGGGATCCCAGAAGGCCGCGTTCTTCCGCGGCAAAAGCCATCAGGAGAACGCTGCGCCTTGGCTTCACGGGAGAGTGGCCAAACGCCGCGGCAACGGCAAGCAGAGCAGTCGTTCCCGAGGCATTGTCATCGGCCCCGTTGAAAATCAGGTCTTCCCCCGGCTGACCGGCTCTTTGCACACCCACATGGTCGTAGTGTGCGCCGATGACAACGATCTCTTTCTTCAGTTTCGGATCACTCCCTTCAAGGAAACCGACGACGTTTTGCGCCGACATGTCCTTGACAGACGTTGAAGTTTGAACTGCTGCTGTCGTTCCCGGGATTTCGAACGATTTTGGCTTCACGGCGGAATCGATTTCCCTTTGCAGGCCTTTCAGGGATTCGACGCTGCCGAAGAGCTGCGAGATGACCTCCTCGCCCACATGAACAACTGGTATTTTCTTCTCTTCATCCGTTCCGAGGGTGATGGGGAGGGCGTCTTTTGGAAGGAACTTGGAGAGAGATGGCCAGGGGAAACCGCGGGGAGTGAGAGACGTATGGTTCAGCGGATCGGTTGCCACCATAAGTGCTGCCGCACCGTGCTCCCGGGCAATCTGAGCTTTGTCCGCAACGTTCGAATACTTTGTCGCTTTGGAACCCTCAAAAACAGAAGCCGTATCCTCCTCACCCGGCTCGTGACGCAATACGAAGACGACCTTGCCCTTCACGTCGATAACGCTGTAGTCGTCGTAGCTGAATTCGGGCGCCGTGATTCCGTACCCTGCAAAAACAACATTCCCGGACGCGGTGCGATTAGCGGTCATATCAAACGGGGTGAATTCCGACTTGATTTCGTACGACCGCTCAGTCCCATCCTTCTTAATAGATAAGGAGTTCTTTTCTCCCAGGCTGACAATGTTGAGCGGGACTCGATTGAAGTAGCTCCCCTGCACGGGTTGAAAACCGTTTGATTGGAAAACCCCCGATATATAGCCGGCGGCGACTTCCAGGCCGGGGCTCGGCGAGCTTCGTCCCTGGAGGGAATCCGAAGCCAAAAAGAAGGCATGGCCCCTGACGAGCTCGGGCGAAATGGCATCAACACCGCCTGCGGGTGCCACAGTCGGGTTTGTCGGTGCGCAGGAGAAGAGTAGAATGAAGAGAAGAGGAACGACGAGATATCTCATGGTGAGGGGCCCTGGGAGAACCGGAGGGTTCGGAAAGAAATTTCCGAACCCTCAGTGTGTGATTGAGAGTTACTTCGTTGCGAGATCCGCCGGACGAATCGGGAGTCTGCGGATTCTCTTGCCTGTTGCGGCAAAGATAGCGTTGCATACCGCGGGAGCAGCGGGAGGCAGGCCGGGCTCGCCGATGCCGCCGACCGGGTCGGGGCTCGGCACGGTGTAGACTTCAAACTTCGGCATTTCATCGATCTGAGGCAGGCGATAATCATCGAAGTTCCCTTGTTGCACGCGTCCGCGGTCGATCGTGATTTCGTCCTTGAGCGCGGCGCTCAGCCCGTAGATGATTCCGCCTTCCACCTGAGCTTCGAGTGTGTCTGGATTGACGACAGGGCCGCAGTCGATTGCTGCAACAATGCGAAGAAGTCTCACATTGCCGTCCTTGTCGACGGAGACTTCGGCAACATGAGCCGCAGCGCTTCCGAAGCTCTCAACGCATGCGATCCCGCGCCCTACACCTTTGGGCAGTTTCTTGCCCCACCCGGCCTTCTCTGCCGCGTATTCGAGCGCTCTCTTCAATCGGGGCGAATTGGCCAGCAGCTTCCGCCGGAACTCGAACGGATCTGCTTTGGCGGCATACGCGAGCTCATCGATGAAGCTCTCCATGACCCAGCCGTTCTGAGACGGGCCCACCGATCTCCATGCCCCAAGCGGAACACCGACGTCGATCAAATGTGCATCGACCAGGTAGTTGGGAAACGCATAAGACGGCTTGGTGCCGCCGACAACGAGCCCGCGCGAGTTGGGTCCCGCGATGCGTTGATGCCACGCAACAGGGTTGCCATTCTTGTCGAGTCCCCCGCGCATGACGTTGTATGTCATCGGGCGGTACAAGTCGTGCTGCATGTCGTCTTCCCTGGTCCACACGTTCATGACCGGCTTGCCGACCGCTTTGGATATGCGGACAGCTTCGACGGCATAGTCTGCACTCAGGCGTCGTCCGAAACCGCCGCCCATGAGCGTCACATGAACGACAACTTTTTCGGCGGGGAGACCAAGGATTTTCGAGGCCTCTCTTTGGGAAGCCTGCGGTGACTGCGACGGAGCCCAGATCTCGCAACGGTCGGACCTGACGTCTGCAACGCAGTTCATCGGCTCCATGGTCGCGTGGGCGACGAACGGGGCTTCATAGGTCCCCTCAATCGTTTTCGCTGCACCGGCGAGCGCAGATTCAATGTCGCCCGCGGTCTCGATCACCGTTCCTTTTTCGGCAACTGCCGCAGCGAACGTTTTGCGGATTTCCGCGCTGCTCTGGTTCGCCCACTTTCCCTCATTCCATTTCACCGAAAGCGCTTCGCGTCCCTTGAATGCAGCCCACGTGGAATCTGCAATGACTGCAACACCATCCTCGGTCTGAATGACATCCAGGACTCCGGGGACTTTTTTTGCAGCTGTCGCATCGAAGCTCTCGAGGGTGCCGCCGAACACCCGGCTTTTTTCAATAGAAGAGAAGACCATCCCCCGTACGCGCACGTCCATCCCAAAGACTGCCTCTCCGCGTGTCTTCATCGGAGTATCCAGTTTCGGTATCCTCTTTCCGATGAGGACGAAATTCTTCGGATCCTTAAGGGTGACAGGGGATGGAGCCGTGACCGACGCGGCGGCCGTGGCCAGCTCTCCGTAAGAGAGTTTCTTGCCCGAGGGATGCGTCACAAATCCGTTCCCGGTCTTGCAGGTCGACGGATCGACGTTCCATGACTTTGCCGCGGCCATCTTCACCATTTCGCGGCCTGTCGCGCCCGCTGTTCTGAGATTTTGCCACGATCCTCTCACGCTCCAGCTTCCTCCCGTCGACTGACTGCCATACTTGTCCGGATGGGCATCGGCCTGCACAGCCGAGACTTTGGACCAGTCGGCATCGAGTTCTTCTGCGACGATCATGGACATGGAGGTCCATACGCCCTGGCCCATTTCCGAACGGGCACAGGTGATGGTGACCGAACCGTCAGTTCCTATCTTGATCCATACGTTGGGGGTAAACGCCTGGTCATCAAGGGCATGGAGTTCTTCACCGCGGGCGGGAAGATAAAAGCTCAGCATCAGTCCGCCGCCGGCTGCAGCTGCGGTTTTGATGAACGTTCGTCGTGAAACCGTCATGGTCTTCATTTTGCACCTCCCTTACCTGCTTTGGAGGCCCGTTGGATTGCCCGTTTGATTCGAGGATACGTTCCGCACCGGCAGAGGGTGGACGCCATTGCAGCATCGATGTCTGAATCTCTTGGGGACGGATTCGATTTCAACAAAGCCGCGGCGGTCATGATCTGGCCGGGCTGGCAATACCCGCACTGCGGGACATCTTCGTGAATCCAGGCTTCCAGCACCGGATTCTTCTTTTCGGCGGCAAGCCCCTCAATGGTGGTGATGCTTTTTCCTGCGGCATTTTCGACCGCAGTGACGCATGATCGCGTTGCCTCGCCGTCGAGGTGCACCGTGCATGAGCCGCAATAGCCGCTTCCGCATCCGTACTTTGTGCCTGTAAGGCCAATGACGTCACGGAGGACCCAGAGAAGAGGCATTTCGGGAGGGACATCAACTGTTTGGGTTTTCCCATTGATCGTGAGTTTGACCGAAGCCATAATGAGCTCCTTTCAGGGAACGGAATGTGCGGAGGGAACAATGTAAGGAAATTGGGAAAGTTTGGGTTGAGGTGCAAGGGGGGGGTAGCGGGAAACAAGGAGCGGGAGCGGAAAGGAAGGGGAGCAGAGGTGAAGAGGGCGACAGAGGAAGGGAACTGTCATTCCCCGCCAAAAGGCACGGCGGGTAAATGAGCCCACCGTTTTGGCGGAGTCCTACGGGAGATCGGTGGGCGCCTGCCCGCCGTCTGTTTGGCGGGAAAGAATCTGGCTTGAATGAGGACGCGGCAGATTCGAACTCGTACGGCGGGTTGAGTTAGTTCTCCAACATCTTCTTTGCCCGAGCCACCACATTCGCCGCAGTGAAGCCGTATTGTTTCATCAGAACCTCCGCCGGTGCTGATGCGCCAAATTTGGTAATTCCCAGCACAAAACCTTCGTCCCCAACATACGCCGACCAACCCATGGGAACTCCGGCCTCGACGGCGAGCCTTTTCTTGACCCCGGAAGGCAAAACGCTTTCGCGGTACTCCGGGGACTGATGTTCAAACAACTCCCATGACGGCATGCTTATAACTCTGGCCTTCACACCCTCTCCCGAAAGCTGTTCGTAGGCGGCGATGACATGCTGGACTTCCGATCCCGTGCCGATCAGAATCAGATTCGGCTTAGCAGCATTTTCCGCCAGAACGTACGCGCCTCGAACCAGGTTCTCGGCGGAAGCGTATTTCGTCCGGTCGATGATCGGGAGTTTCTGCCGTGTGAGCGCGAGCGCCACAGGTCCGGTTCGATGTTCGATCGCCACGCGCCATGCAACGACAGTTTCATTTGCATCTGCCGGTCGGATGAGAGTCAGGTTGGGGATTGCCCTGAGCGACGCCAATTGCTCGATCGGTTGATGCGTCGGCCCGTCTTCTCCGAGGCCGATGCTATCGTGGGTGTAAACGAGGATGGGACGCACATTCATGATGCTGGCAAGACGCAAAGGAGGACGCATGTACTCGGAAAAGATCAGAAATGTGCCGCCGTAGGGGATGATTCCGTCTGTCAATGCCATGCCATTCAGCAGAGATCCCATCGCGTGTTCCCGGACCCCGAACCGTAAATACCGTCCATGGTACTTCCCGGGTTGAAATTCCTCTGATCCTTTCACGAACGTATTGTTTGAAGGGGTCAGGTCCGCCGATCCGCCGATGAGCGTGGGGAGATGGGGGGCAATGGCGGCGAGTACTTTCCCTGATGCTTCCCGGGTTGCCATGGCATCGGAGAACGTCGGAAGGGCTTTCTTCCATTCCTCTCCGTAGTCGCCTTTGCGTACCTTCTCGAGTTCGGCGGCAAGCTCGGGGAATTTCTTCTTGTATCCCTCCAGGAGCTTCAGCCATTTCTCTTCTTCTGTTTTCCCGTTGTCAACCGCCTTGCGAAATACCTTCAAGGCCTCGTCCGGAACGAAAAACGATTTTTCGGGATCCCAGCCGAGACTCTTCTTTGTCAGCTTTACTTCGTCTTCGCCGAGCGGCGATCCGTGGGCCTCGGAAGTGTCTTGCTTATTGGGACTTCCAAAGCCGATATGCGTCCGAACCATGATAATATGGGGCTGGCCCGTCGCCTGTTCTGCCTTGTGCAGCGACTCCTGCAGGGCATCGAGGTCGTTGCCGTTTTCAACGGTTTGAACGTGCCATCCGTAGGCTTCGAATCGTTTCTTTCGGTCTTCGGTGAATGCCAGATCGGTGGGGCCGTCAATGCTGATATGGTTGTCGTCGTAAAGGTAGATCAAATTGTCGAGCTTCAAATGGCCCGCAAGAGAGGCGGCCTCCGACGCAACGCCCTCCATCAGGTCGCCGTCGCTGACGATTGCATAAATGCGGTAGTCGACGACGGGGTAATCAGGCTTGTTGTATCGGGCCGCGAGGAATTTCTGTGCAATCGCCATTCCCACGCCGTTAGCGAACCCCTGACCCAGTGGGCCCGTTGTGGTTTCGACTCCGGGGATGTGCGACTCGGGATGCCCGGGTGTCTTGCTTTCCCATTGCCGGAAATTCTTGATGTCGTCAAGAGAGAGGTCGTAGCCGGTAAGATGGAGGAGGCTGTAGAGGAGCATACAGCCGTGCCCCGCTGAGAGGATGAATCGGTCGCGATTGTGCCAGTAGGGATTTGCGGGGCTATGCCTCAGATGTTGCGTCCAGAGGACGTAGGCCATTGACGCCGCGCCCATCGGCAACCCGGGGTGGCCCGATTTTGCCTTCTGAACGGCATCCATGGAAAGCGTGCGGATCGTGTTGATGCAGAGTTGATCGACCTGGGATGAGGCCACGATTATCTCCTTGGGATTTCCTGTAACGGCAAGAATTGCGTGTCAAAGTTGGGGAATCAAAAAGAAGACTTTGAGAAGATACAGAAGGCTTGCTACAATTTCCAACGATTATGATCTCCCCGGTGTCCTCTGTGCCTTCTCTGCTTGCCCCGTGTTTTTTACGGGGTGTTCTCTGTGGTTACATCTTGAGGATTCCATTTGAACCGATCGAGGTCGACCCGCCCGAGCCGGTCAAATACAACGCCTTCAGCCTCGAGAAGCTTCCGCTGTTTGAGATGGTGGTCGTTCGCCGATCTCAGGCTGATCTTTCCCTGGGAATTGATAACGCGATGCCAGGGAAGCCCGTCGGGAGAAGCGGCCATTGCTTGTCCCACCCATCTGGCCCTCGCAGCTCGATAATGCTTGGCCTGGACTCCGCGGGGACGCGGCACCATGGCAGCTATTTGCCCGTAGGTAGCCACCATCCCATTGGGGATTGCTTCAACAATTTCCCAGACGAGATTATTGAATCCGACGCGAAACGGCGGTGAAGTGAACGCCAGCTGTGTTTTTCTCTTCCCTCTCATCTCTGGCTCCGTAGGAAAAGACAATCGCAGAGTCGCGCCCGCCCGAATGACCGAAAGAGAATCCGCACAGGTTCGGTCGGGCGGGGAGGACGCAGAGGTACGCAGAGGAAGGAATTCATTCTCTGCGTCCGCTCTGCGATCTCTGCGCCTCTGCGTTCTATCTTCTCGCTTTGGTTACTCACTTGCCTTTACAGCAGGCTCAATCCTGTAAGAATGAGTGATCGCAACGCTCGATGTGAGAATAGCGGTGACGGAGCAATACTTTGTTGTCGACAGCTCGATTGCCCGTTCAACATCGGCGGGTTTCAGCCCATCCCCATAGAAAACATATTCGACATGAACGTCGGTAAAGATGCGCGGATGCTCCTCGCGGTCGTGGGCGGTGACATTGATTTCAAGATGCGCGAGGGGGGCCCGTTTCTTCTCCAGAATGGGGACGACATCCGAGGCCGTACATCCGGCCAGAGCCATCAGAACGAGTTCCTTGGGAGTCGAGGCGGCGTTGCTTCCGCCGAATTCGGGTGAACCATCCATCATGACCCAATGAGCCGATTGTCCTTTTGCGGCGAATGTGATACCATGAACCTGTCTCATGTGTGCCGTTTTGAGTGCCATGGAAATCCTTTCATATCCAAACGATGGGTCATTTTGAATTAGCTAAAAGAAGACGAGCAAATCCAGTTGGTCGGCTCAGGAGCAGAGCTCCTTCGCAATGACGGGTCGGCGGTCGGTGGTTACCTTCAACCGGTTGGTCGGGAGCTGAGCTCCCGACCAGAATCTCGAGAAGGTAACCTTCCGCTCAAGAGGAGGGGTCAGTTCAGGTGCAAATTCAGCTTGATATCTTCTTTACGCAGCTCCACGATCTCGTCGGGCCCTTCGGGCTTCACCGTAAGAACCGGTACGGGCGAGAGCCTCACCACATGTTCCGCAATGCTCCCCATGAGTACGTTGCGAAGTCCGCTTCTCCCGTGGGTGGACATGATGACAAGGTCGGCCTGAAATTGCGTGACAGTCTTCAGGATCTCCTCGACGGCCGATCCGCGGGAGATTTCGAGCCTGAGGCTTTGGGGGACAATCGCGTGTTCCATGAGAAGATGAACGACGGCCTTTCGGGCTTCGAATTCAGCATCATCGGCCTTTGCTCCAGTCTTCACTCTCGGGTCAATGACATGCAGAACAAGGATTTCCCCGTTGAAAAGCCTGGCAACCTCTTCGGCGTACCGGAGGGCTTCGAGGGAGAACTCGGATAGGTCTGTGGGCACGACAATTCTTCGGGGAATTCTCATAAGAGGTGTCTTTGGTGAGGAATCACGCAGGAGTCCTCGTGGTTCCGAAATAGTGTTTGCCTTCGAACTCGAACGTATGGATCATCTCCTGGCTGCCGAGCTTGTCGAGGAGTTGCTGCACAATATTTAGGGGCGCTGCAAGGCTTGAACTTATTTCGGCCAACGTCATTGCCCTTCGGCTGAGCAGTGCAAGCACCCGGTCGGTATCGGCCTGACCGGGAGGGAGAGATTCATCATGTTCGGCAAAACCGATGATCTCGCATTTGGGACCGAGGAACGAACAGATCTTTTCCAGATCGGCTCGTCGAACCGGGAGAATACCCTCAACTGCAGGAGGCCTGACGACTGTGTTGAGCTGGACCTTGTCAGGATTGATTTCGTCGATGATCTGCTTCAACAACGAGATCTCCTCATCGCCGTCATTTATTCCCCTTATGAGTAGTATCTCCAGCCAGATCTGTCCGGAATATTCTCTTCTGAAAATTCTCATTCCCTCAAGAATGCGGCCAAGCTGGAGCTTCGGATGCGGCCGATTCACTTTCTCGAAATTCTCAACCGTTGCCGCATCGAGTGAAGGAAGAACCACATCCGCTTCCATGAGGTCTTTCCTTACTTCGGGAAAGGAAAGCAGCGTCCCATTCGTGAGGACCGCTATTGGAATCCTGGTAAATCCTTTGATACTGCGGATCATGGTCCCCAGGGACGAATTGAGCGTCGGTTCTCCCGACCCCGAAAACGTGATCATGTCGATGCGATCGGGGCGCGACAATGCAGCGCGGACCTCCCCGATAACGTCGGAGGCAGGCACGTATTCCATGCGCCGCAACGCGCGCTTGTCTGTCAGCCCCAGCTCGCAATAGACACAATCAAGAGTGCAGGTTTTTCTGGGTATGACGTCGACGCCGAGGGATCGGCCGAGGCGACGGGAGAGGACGGGACCAAAAATGTAGCGAAGCGACCCCATACGAGTCTTGTGACCTCCAAATCTCACATCGGACACATGACTCTACAGCCACACATCCGTTTCCTGGACAACCGGTTGCTCTTGTGCCTGACGCTGACAACCGAGAACAAATTCGTGAATTCCATCGAGCCGGGCGTGCACTTCGCTGAGCTTTTCCTTCAGCACCAATATTTTTTTTGTGGTCAGGCTTGAGGGGCGTGCAGTCACGAGTTCTTCTTCAACTTCACGGACGACAACACTGATCCGCTCGATATCATGCAACAAGTGCCGTATCGTTTTGCTCATCTTCAGTTTCGGTTCCATTGCAGTCTTTCATCTAGTCGACAAACATCTTCATCGAATGTACCTTCTCGATCACCAGCGGAAAATACCGGTCGAGGGCACACTCGAGCTTCTCACGCTTATGACACGATCCGTCCGCAGACCTGTATTCACACTGGCTGCAGATGTTGTTGCGCAGTGCATTCACATACGGCTCCATCGAATGGCTCTTCACTTCCGAGAGCATTTCGACGATGGCGGAAAAACGAGTCTCCAGGATGCACTGCTCATTGGACGGCAGGCGACAATTGCCGTTGTTGTCACCGTCGATGCATTGGCGGCACACGGTCATGCGGACAGATTCCCAAAAAGGATTCATCTCATGCCCTCCTACGCTACTATTGTGTGGTTTACGTGTTTCTTCGTAGACCTTACGTACTCCTCTAACTCTTGTCTAAAATTCGGATGCGCAATTTGGATCAGCGCTTCCGCTCTCTGCCACAAATTCTTTCCATGAAGAGAGGCCACGCCGAATTCTGTCACAACATAGTACACATCGGCACGCGTCGTTACGACTCCCGCTCCCGGCTTCAACTGGGGGACGATCCTCGAAATCGTGTTATTCTTGGTCGATGAGGGAAGAGCAATAATCGGCTTTCCGCCTTTTGAATACGCTGCGCCGCGAATGAAATCCACCTGGCCGCCGAATCCGCTGTAGATCTTCGTGCCGATCGAATCGGAACAGATCTGGCCCGTAATATCGAGCTCAATGGCGGAATTGATTGCGACCATGTTGTCGTTCTGCGAGACGATGAACGGATTATTCGTGTAATTGCACGGATGAAGCTCGAAGAAGGGGTTATTGTCCACATAGTTGTAAAGATTCTCTGTGCCTAACACAAAGGTCGCGATCACCTTTCCGGCGTGAAGAGTCTTCTTCTGGTTTGTGATAATGCCCTTCTCCAGCGCTTTCATGATTCCATCCGAAACCATCTCAGTATGGATTCCCAAATGCCGCCTCCCTTCGACCTGGGCAATAACCGAATCGGGGATTCCCCCAATGCCGAGCTGAAGGGTGTCACCGTCTTGAATTAAATTTGCGATGTGGCTGGCAATCTTTTTCTCTATATCAGTCGGCTCACCTCCTTCCAGCGTCAGAAGCGGCTCAGAGCATTCAACGATTCTGTGAACCGATGACACGTGAATGAAGACGTCGCCCAGCGTACGCGGCATTTTTTCATTCACCTGCGCCACGACGATGGAGGCGGTCTCCGCGGCGGCTTTCGACGCTACACACTCTACACCATAACTCATAAATCCATGCTCGTCGGGAGGTGATACCTGGATAAACGCGACATCGAGCGGAATGACCTTGTCGATGAACAGCGACGGGATATCCGACAGATGGACGGGTACATATTCCGATCGGCCATCGATGATTGCCTGCCGGTCTGCCGGCCCGACGAAGAGGGAATTGTGATGAAAGTGTTTCTCCATTCCCGGTTTGGCCAGCGGGTCGTCGCCCAGGAGGAGAACATGATTCACTTCGACGTCATAGAGCTCATCTTTGTGCGCGGCCAGGGCGCCCATGAGCAGCAGCGGGGTGGCCGCGTTTCCGCTGATGTATATCCTATCGCCGGAACGAACGACGCTCACTGCTTCTTCACGGGATACGACTTTTTGTTTATATGTGGAGAGCCAGTTCATGTTTCAGTTTCTCATTGTCTCGAGATGTGAATTGAGGAGCATGGAGAGCTTCTTCGATTTCAGGTCGAAGATCTTGGCCACGGCAATGTTGGTGCATGTGCCCTGATAGGTGCACACTCCCACCGCCAGTCCGCGGTTCTGCTGAAGCGCCTGAGATACTCCCAGGGAGGCCGCTTCGAGCAGGTACGGCAAGAGAGCGTTGGTCAGGCCGACGGTCGCTGTTCGGGGAACCGCTGCCGTCATGTTAGGAACGCAGTAATGAACAACTCCGTGTCGGGTAAAGACCGGATCGTCGAGGGTTGTCGGATGGCTGGTTTCGATGCACCCTCCCTGGTCAATGGAAATGTCGATGATGACCGATCCCATTTTCATCCTCTTCACCATCGTTTCGGAGACCAGGTGGGGAGTGCGTTCGCCTTTAAGGAGGACCGCGCCGATAACAACATCGGCGAACTGGATATTGCGTTCGACATTGTACGCAGTGGCCGTGGCGGTGTTGACTTTCACCGGAAACGAATTGTGAAGGTCACGAAGGCGCAAGAGGTCGTTGTCGAGAACTGTAACTTCCGCACCGAGGCCCAGAGCGACCCGTGCTGCGGTCTTTCCAACAGTGCCGGCGCCGAGAATCACCACCGACGCAGGAGCCACGCCCGGAATATTACCAAGCAGAATGCCGCGGCCGCCCTGCTTCGATTGGAGGAAGTGCCCTGCAACTTGAATGGACAACTGGCCCGCTATCTCGCTCATGATCTGAAGGACGGCCAGCTCCTTGCGGTCGTTTTCGATCAGCTCGTATGCCACGGAGGTGACTCCGCGACTCAGGAGTGTCTCGAGG
>Ga0209002_10000799_pt1 | contig 25536 bp, 16 predicted proteins | sample Rifsed16ft2_FD_184010 | JGI IMG/M metagenome (GOLD analysis project Ga0209002, IMG submission 184010) | Soil microbial communities from Rifle, Colorado, USA - sediment 16ft 2 (version 2) | ecosystem: Environmental > Terrestrial > Deep subsurface > Rock core/Sediment | place: Rifle, Colorado... | reverse complement strand
GGAACTTGGATTCGTCCACGCGGTAAGTTGCCCTTTCCACTGGTCCGACGTAGATATAACGAATTTTATACCGCTCCGTGATCACTGAGACATCCTCCCAGTTGTTGGAGGTGTACAATAATTCCAGGTCTCCGCGCCGCGAACCAATTTCCTCGGCGCCGCCGCGCCATTGCCACTCATGACCTTCCCATCCCAACAGAGTCGGCTGACCGCTATGAGTCGACACCCGCGCGGTGTCCGGATTGTAAGAGGCGCCGACCGTTTCTGCCACCACTCCAATAGGCGCAGTCTGCAGCCAGTTGAAGGCTGCCAATTCGTCCGGATTATATTTTTGCAGGTAGGCTTTACCGTCCAATGTCAGTTCAGTCAATGGTCTTCCCGGCAGCCCGGTCTTGGCGCTGAGCATGATGGTCGGGTAAACCAGGGCAGCAGCGATCACCAGCACCCAGCCGGTTTTGAAGACAACATTGCCAACTCCGCGCAGGTTACGCCACAGAATAGCTGTGGCGTATGCGGCTGCCAAACCCCACACCATCCAGGTCTGAAAATAAAACTTGAAAATCGTGTTAAGTCGTGTGCCGAAACCATCCCTCAGGTAAAAGAATTCGGGCAGCAAAGTCAGCCCGGCGCCAGCCAGAACCAACATGGCGACGAAGGCATTCACAGCGCGCTGCGGTTCGAGAGCGGGAGTCTCTTCAACCGGAGTCGATTCAGCTGTCCATGGTTGCCGGCGTGCGGTTGATAGCGCAGCCCAGGCAAAAATGATAACAACTAGAAGTACCAGCCAGGTGACTGGATCCGTAATGCGCCGCAAGATAGCCGCCTGCAACAACTCCGCACCGGACCCGCCCTGGGTGCCGAAAAATGCGGTCACGGCGGAAGACAATTTGGCGCCGCTCACAGCCATTGTGCCGCCGCGCTGCTGCCAGCCTTGCCCTAAATTCAAAGCTGCTTGAAACAGTAAGCCAACTGCCAGCATCAATACCCACAGGCTCGCCACCACTCCAAGACCCGCCGCAAGCCCGTTGCGCCAATCTCGGCGGTCGATCTTGCGAATGGCTGTGATCAACCAGGCCCCAATCGGAAACAGGAGCGGCAGGAACATGACCAGGAAATACACGCCGCGGGTGTGGAATGCCATGCTTGGCAACAGCCCGCCGGCCTGAGACGCAAAGCCGATATAAAACGGTAGGTAGAGGATGGCGCCGGCTATGCCGAGCAGCAATCCAATTTTGATGAAATCGCCGACGCGCGCCCAGCCCCAACCATTTTGAGCGGTGCGGTGCCAGGTGAACACCGCGGCAAACAGCGCCACATAAATTGGAAAGTCCCAGGTGTTTAGGAAAGACAGGCCGCCTAAAATGATCGCTGCCGGCCAAAAGTCAAATGTCCGCAGCCTGGTCTGAATTTGCACGCCGTCAATTTTTTCGCCGAGTCCGCGGTACGCCAGGTTGAGTGCCAGCCCGACCGCCAACAGCACGAATGGCATGGCTAATACATGGGGATGCAGGTCAGCCAGTAGATAGGAAAAGAATGGAAATTCATCAATCACTTCGGTTGTGCCGCCGCCTAACGGAAAGTCCTGCACCACCCGCGAACCCATCCACCACAACCAGCCGCCGCGCTGTGGCAGCCAGCCAAACGGCTCTCGCGGCGCCACGTTGATTTCTTTGATGTTCAACCATGTCCAGAATTGAGATTGCAACTGTCCGTTGCTGCCAGCCGACCAAAACAAGCCACGGGCATGCATCACATCCAGTAACCCGCTCATATTGCTGACAATCAGAATGAAAAGCGGCGCCAGCAGCGCCCAACCGGCTGCCCGTCTTGGCTGCGCTTCATCGTTCGGACTGCCTGTGCGGGCTAGCAGGTTGTAAACTATTCCGTAGGCACTGACTGCGGTCAGCGCGAACCACATGGCAATCGCCAGGTTGAACGCCACGGAGGTGGCTGTGCCCGTGACGTGCACCAGCATCGCCACCATAACATAGCCAAAGTAGTAATACGAAATGGCATAACCGGAAAGCCAGGGATCATTGGGCGGGAAACCCGGCGACCGCAGGATGGAATTGATAAACGCCAGTTCCATCGGCTTTTCGGTGAAGTTGACCTCTGGATTGGCAGCCCGCACAAATGTCCAGATGGCAAACGCCAACAGAAATAGCACTTCACTGGTGATCACCAGGCGTTTATGCAGCTTGATCCAGCCCCACACCTCGCCAAGCTTGCTTTTTCCGGCGATCAGGCTGATTCCAGCCAGGAGCACCAATGCCAACAGGACCCCGCCGATGTCATTCTGCAGAACGCCTAAATATGTCAGCAGCCAGAAGATGAAACCCCAGCCCAACAACGCCAATGGACGCGCCAGGTTGTAGCCGCGGTCCGGTAAAAAGCGCAGCAACCGCTGGGCTAACGGCAAAGTCAGCCAGCCGGCGATGGAAACGACCAGGTACCACCACAGTACATCGATCACAGTTCATCCTCGTTGGGGGTTAATGACTTCGGCCAGATGAAACTGCCGTCAGTTTCGGGTGAAAAAGGCAGGACCTGCGTTACCGCGTCCAGGTGGAGCTCGCCGTACAAATGCGGGAATTCCTGCCCATCGGCGATCGGTTCGTAGCGCAGTTCGGCTGCCAGCTTCTGCGGATCAAGGATTAATAGCACCACGTGCTGATCGCCGGGGAAAAACTTGTTGGCGGTTCGCAGCAGCTGCCTGCCGGTCGAAAAATGGATAAATCCTTCGCTCCCCAGCGACCCGGTGCGGTAGGAGCCATTTTCAAGCGCGTCAGCCCATTCCGATTTGAGGGCAATATGAAAAATTCTCGCCGGGCGCTTCACTTCACTCATTGCAACACCTCGTAAATCGCGGTGGATCCATCGCTGTATACCTGCTGCCAATATTGACCGGATCCCGCTGCAAATTTTGCGATTCCGATCGGGTCATACGTCACCTGTTCCAACTGGCCAACCATGATGTACTTTACATTGTACTTCCGCAGGAAATTAACCGCTTGATCCAGGTTGGTGGTGTTGTAGAACACAGCCACGTCATCGATACGCGCCCAAATCGAAGTATCCAGGATGGTAGCCCGCTGTTGACGCTGGTGCCAGTTCCAGCCGATGGTTGCAGGCAGCCCGGTATAAATCGAAATGCGCGACCCCCAGCGGTATTCGACCGTATTGGCTTCCACAATGACCGGTGAACCGATAACGTTTTCCTGCAGCCAACGGATGGCTTCGTAATCGGCGTTTAATTCCAGCAGGCCATTTTGGTCGTGGTATTGCGCGGTTTGCATATACGCCATGCCGTCGAGCGAATTAGGCGCGGCCGGGCTGATGCGGTCGCGAATTTTGGATGGTGCCGCGGTCAACGGGTAGAAAAGGGCGAATACCACCAGCAGCCCAACCAATACGGTCCAGGCATTGCGCCAGCCAGGCTTCCAGCGAGCCTCAATCTGCGGCAGCAGCCAGAACAAGCCGGCAGCCGCGCTGACCGAGAACAAGGTCCAGGCTTGCAGGTAGAACTTGAAAACCGTATTCATGCGGTTGATGTCGCCGACCAGCACGACTACTTCCACTGCCAGGGTCAGGACGGCTGCCGCACCGACCATGAACAGCACCGCCCGTTTCGCGTCCGGTTGACCGGGGCGCAGCAGCAGAACCAATGCCCACACCGCCAGGGTCAACGCCAGCCAGGCAACAGTTACCTTCTGCTGGAAGGTCAGGAATAGCACCACCACAATAAATAAGGCGACACTGGCTGCGATGACTGTTTTCCACGGTCTGAGCTTGTTCAGCGCTGAAACTGGCGTTTTTTCCATCCAATCGATGGTTTCGCGGAAAAACCAGGTGATGATGATCACCAGGAAAACGCCCCAATGGGTAAGGTAATCCGAAAGGGTGGTTTTTTCGCCCTGCCAGACAGCGATTTCCGAGTAGCCCTGGGCGTACCAGTTCTGGTAGGGTTGGTAGAAGACAAAAGCCAAGCCAGTCAATAAAACCGCCGAGCCAACCGCCAAAATCAGCCGGCGAACGCCTAACGGAAGGTTTGGCAGGATATTATGAGGAAATTCAGCATATTTCAAAACAGCGTAGACAATAGCTGCGATTGCCAGCCCGAGATACGTCGGCAGGTCCCAGGTGTTGACCGGGCGTAAGGACCCGATCGTCACTGCACCCAGGAAAATGGAAATCCCGAATGGCAGCCAGCTGCCAACTTTATCGCCAATTTTCCACTGCCACTTTCCCAGTACGATCGAAAGCACCCAGCCCAGTGCCAGTAAGGTGATCGGCAGGGCGAACAGGTGCGCATGCGGATCGCCATATAGAAAGGTGAAGAACGGGAACTCCGTGATGGCATCGCCGCCTTTGACCGCCCGGCTGGGAATCCAGTACCAATCCGCTGGCGAGTACGGCAGCACGGCTCCCTTGAAGTATTCTGCTATCCCCTGGAAGGTCCACCCCATTTTGGTAAAGAAATTGGCGCCATCGAGGTTACCGCCTGGCGCCACCAGCTTCATAACGCCTTCCCACATCATATCGATCGTGCCTAAATTTCCTAAAATGAGCATGCCAATGGCGGAGCCTACCCCGGCGACCCAGGGAGCGATGCCGTTTGGCTGAGTTTCTTCGTCTCGATGGTGTTTTCTGAACCATTGCTGCACGTTCCAACCAAAGCTGTACGCTCCCAGCGCCACCAGCGAGAAAAAGGTAGGCAGAATCAGGTTGTACGCCACAGACGGGACTATGCCGAGCCATTTGGTTGGCACCGCGGCGATGACAAAGCCGTAATAATAATAATTAATCCAGGCACCCGCATACCACGGGTTGTAAGGCGGGAAAGTGGTACTTTTCAGCACCGCATTAAAATACGCAAAGTCCATCGGCTTTTCGCCGCCGAAATTCGGGTGCCATAAATCCGGGTTGCCCAGCCGAATGGCCAAAAACAGCAGGAAGAAGGCTAATCCCACCGCTTCCACACTCAGAAAATAGCGCCAGCGCTGTTTAATCTCAATCTGCAGGACTCTTCGTTGCCAGATCGCCAGTGCCAGGCTGCCAGCTCCAAGCATCGCCACCGCAATCCAAATATTTCCCCGGCTGAACGCCAGGCCATTGGATCCAGCCATCCATACCAACCAGGCCAAGAGCAGCAATCCGGCCATTTTTGCCAGCGGGTAGCCGAAATCTGGCAGTCCCTTCATGGCTATGCGCAATATCGGGTAGATCAACCAGCCTAACAGCAGGATGACCAGATACCAGACCAACGCGCCAAGCCCCGGATAGCGGTTGACCAGCGCCTCGGTGTTGAATAGCTCAGACCAGGTACCGCCGCTCTGCTGCAACGCAGCAGCATCCTGCGGCAGCATCAAATCCGCCGGGTAACTTGGCGCCTGCCCGGGAATCACGTGGATCACATTGCTGATATCGACCGAGCGCAGAATCGACTCGACTGCCGCCTGTGAATATTCAGCCGATTTTTTGAAGATCAATACCTTGGGATGGTCATAAACCGTAAACGCTTCTTCAGCAAACTGGTCGTTGATTTTGATCGGGCCGATGCTCGGATCGGATTGGAACACCTTGACCAGTTCAAAGCCCAACCGTCCGCTGTAATCCCCAACCTGAGCCGTGCGGTAACAATTGATCACCTCTTCTTCGACCGGACAGCCAAGCAACTCGCGGTAAAAGACCGTGGTCAACGGGTAGCGCTCGGGCACGCGGGTGGTGGTGCCATACTGACGGTTCGAAGTAATCGCAAAATAATCAGCGCGGTCCAGGATGGCTTCGAAGCGCGCCAGCTTGTCGATACTGTCATCCCAGTACATCTCGAAATTGAGGTCGCCGTAATAAATTCCGGCATACGGGTCGTAGCCGTCCAACCGGATGGGGATGCTGTCGTCCCACGGAGTTTCGACGGCTGGCGCTGCACCGTGAATGGTCAACGCGCCTTCACCAGCTGCCAGTTCCATCCGCAGCGAATACAGTTGACCCTGCGTCAGCTCGATTGGCTCCGCCAGTTGCCAGGTGTATTCCTGCCCTCGGGGGTCATCGGCTGCGGCAAAGTCGCTGACGATTTCTCCCTCGACCAGCGGTATCACCAAATTGATTTCATCGACCAGCGATAGACGCAGGGTTTTTGCGCTTGTATTCCCGGTTGTATCCACAATCCGGTTGAATACAACTTGCTTCAACAGCCCGCTGGACATGGCCATAAAGCGAATTTCGCCTGGCAGCAGTGGACGGACTGGGTTCATCATTATTGGTAATTCCTGCCGTGCAACCCCGCCCAATGTTTGAAGGGTCGCGCCAACCGCCCCGGAAAGTCCGAGAGCCGTTTCGCTCTCCAATAAGTCTAATTCCACCCGGATTTTCTGACCGGCCTGCACGGTAACCGGCTGTTCCAGCGGAACTGACCAGCCAAGCAGCACGCCGCTTCCGGGCGTGAAATTATTTGTCAGAAGGCCAAATCCAGCCGCGAGAGGTTCCGATCCCAACGCATACACGCTAATTCCCAGGGTCTTGGGATTGGGATTGTTAGACAAATCCTGAATATTGGTGAACTGGAAACTGGTTAACAGGCCAGTGGATTGAGCCGTAAAACCAATCGAAATAGTGTCGCCCGACGAGAGGACTTGCATGGGGCTGTACGGCAGCAGTTGGCGGAACTCGCCTTCAGCCGTATCCATCATCAGGTTGACCGGCCCTGGCACGTTGTCCAGCATCCAGCGTGAGGCTTCCACCCGCGTCATGGGCCGCTCGTAGATACGAGTGAAGGCAAACGCCCAGGCGAAGGTACCCGCCAATGTGATCAATCCCACAACCAGAGCCGCTCCTTTGAGCCACTTGCCCGCCACAGGTTTCCCTGAAACCAAATAGTTCCGCCCAGTTTCCCATAAATTCCACAATGCCCATCCAGCCGTCAAGGCCAGGGTGGGGTAAATTGGCAGCTCGTACCGCATGGTCGGGTTGCCCTGCATGGACTGCCACACAAAATAGATGGCTGTCCAACCCCACACCAAAATTGAGCGTTTCCAGGCGCCGTTGAGCTGGCGAATGCCCATCCAGATGAAGCCAGCCCAGGCCAAAATACCCATCGGCAGCCCCATGCCCCACAGCACCATGTTGGTAAATGAGAAGGTCACCGGACGGCGTGCCCATTGCAATGCCGGTGGAAAGTCAACATTGCCGGTCATCTGTCCAGCCAACTCCCTTATGTTGGCAATCCATTTTTCATTCGGCATAAGCCCGAAGAAACCCGGTCCGCTGAAGGCGTAAGGATTGAAAATGCGGAAAAGTAGGAAGGTTCCTGCTGCCCCAATCACCATGTCGCGCAAGACGGTTCCCATTAACGCGTCACGTTGCCCGTGGGGATGGCGCATTAAATAGATGAACCAGGCTGCCGGCAGCAGCACCACCATCAACGCGGTGTTGATTTTGCAGGCCATCGCAAAGCCCATCGCCACACCAAACCACAGGCTGTTGCGCGCCGATTCACTCTTGTACCATTTTTGCTCTTCCTGCAGGCTGGGCTCAAGCACCGGCTGCGTCGCCAGCCTGGCGGCAAAATACAGCGCAAGTGTGGTGAAGGTGGTTGAAAATGAGTCAGCTGTGAAAAAATGCGATTGCTGAATTTGCATCACGGCGAAAGCCGAAAACGCTGCGCCGAGCACCCCGATTTTGCGGTTGAACAAGCGTGTACCGAGCAAATAAACCAGCAGCACCGTCACCAGATCCATCACTGCGGAAAATGTTCGCCCGGTTTGCAGCAATTGTTCCCAGAATACATCGGTAAAGACCGCGTTGGCGATATAACGAGTGGCGATAATAGGGAAAGTGCCGTACACGAAGAACGTATCGCCGACATTATGCGGATTTAACGTCGACCTGGCGGTGTCGAAATACGCCCCCAGGCTTTCTACCGGCGCGATATGCGATGTTACCTGAATAAAAAAGCGCTCATCCGGGTGTAAAAAGCTGTACTCGCCCCAGAATAGGCCAGTGAATCGAAAATACACTGCCGCGGCGATGATTAAAAATAATGCAATTATCCACAACCACGATCCTCTTTCCTTGTGAGGACTTCGTGGTGCGATGGGTGCTAATGCGGGTAAGGGCTTTTCGGTCATGTTCGTGGGTTCGTGATGAATTTGTTAATTGTAAGCACGATTGATCAATAAAAGCTTACGGATTAATTAAGATTTTATCTCTGTGTATGGTTTGGATGTATTTCCTGCTCGATCTGTTGGAAAACCTCTTCATACGCCGCGGCGATTCTGTCTGGCAGATACATTTTCTCAATCGGTTTAGGATCCCGCACATACGCAGCCCGGTTGCCCAAAATCGTGACCAACCGTTCCGCTAGCGCGGCTGAATCCCCGACCGGGAAGGTCTCACCCATCTGGTGCATGGCAATCGGCTGTCTTACGCCGGGCAGGTTCGATGCTACCGTCGGCACGCCGTTAATCATGGCTTCTATCTGCACGATGCCAAAGGATTCGGTGGAGTTCAACGATGGCAGTACCAGCACATCCAGGTTGCCGTAAAATGCTGCCATGTCCTCATCGGGAATAAACCCCAGGAATTTCCAGCTGCCTTGTTGCTCAAATTCGTGTATGCGCGGAGATAGCCGTTTGAAATAGGCTTCTTCACCCACCACGTTTTCATAGGCACCCACAAATTGCACCATCGCTCGCGGGAAGACCGCCAACACACCCGGTAACGCATCCAACAGCACCTCCACTCCTTTTTCGGTGGCAAAGCGCGAAGCCATACCGATAACGGGGTGGCGCTCTTGCGGGTTATGCTGCTGGGAGAAAGCTGCCTTCCTTTCATGGGTTGCCGGCGGCAGGATCACCGGGGGTGGAATGATGGTGAGTTTGTCCAGGAAACGACTCAAAAAAGGCGAGTTGTCAGCATAATCGCGCGTATTGGTGACGATGCGGTGTGCAAATCGGGCCGCCAGTTCATTCATCAACTTGATTCCCAGGTTGGCTGCCTGGCTCAGCAGCCCCGGCGGCATCTGTAGGTCGCAGTGATAGGAGATGATGGTCGGTTTCTTCCACATCCGACCGCGCAGCGCGATTCCGGCAGCATCGAATTGAGGGAGATGCAGTTGAATCACGTCATTCTCGCGCACCAGTTGGGTCGCCATCCGCCCAAATTTCGGCATGACCACGCCTTTGCTCACGCGGAACGCCACCGGTACGCGCACCACCCGCACACCTTCGACCACATCTTCCAGCGGCAGATCTTTGGAATACTGCGAGGTCATCACCGTTACCTGGTGGCCGCGTTTGGCCAGGGCTTTTGCCATGCGCTCGGCGTAAATGGTCAGCCCCGAGGCATGCGGCCGATAATAGGTCAAAACGATGAGAATCCGCATCTAATAACCGTCCGCCATTCGCTCAGGCAGCGCTTTTTCGGTCCTGCAGCTCGCGGAAGATTCCAGTGACGGAGCCGCCTTGCCGTACCAGGCCGATCATTCCCAACGCACCCGTCAGTGCGATTTGAATGAAATGCACGGTGATTCCATACGCCAGTGCGGACGTCTGGTCGATGCCAAGGATGCTCAGCGCGCCTAAAATTGCGGCTTCAAAAGTGCCGATCGAAGCCGGCGCTGAAGGGATGGCAATTCCCAGTGCCAGTACCGCATCGGTGAATAAACCCCACCACAATGGCGCCGACGGCATCAACGCCAGTAGACCGACATAATATACAAAAAAAACGACTGCCCAGGAAAGTAAAATCAATCCCACGATCGTTAGGAAGCGGCGCAAATCGGTCAATGGCGCCATGCCGGTAAGCAGCGAACGCACCTGCGGCGTTACCCATTTCCCTGCCCACTGCCAACGGCTGCCAAACTTTTCAATCCAGGTGCTGACCCTGTCGCTGTTGCGCGCCATAAAATACAGCCCAGCCAATCCTGCGAGGACGAGCGCCAGCATCAGGATCGCCACCGGCTTGGCCCAGTCCATTTCCAGCGCCAGCGGCAAGGTCGCCAGCAGCATGCTGGCTGCCACCGCGATATCCAGCGCGCGTTCGATGATAACGCTCGAAAGCACTCTGGCAGCTGGCAGTCCGGTTTTTTGCCCCAGCAATACCGCCCGCCCGATTTCACCCAGCCGGAACGGAAAAAGATTATTGAGCAAGTAGCCCTGATTAATAGCCCAAAAGGCGTCGCTCAGCTTCGGAATCCCTTGGAGCATCACCCTAGAAGCAACTGCTCGAATTCCAAGAAACAGTAAGGTAAGCACGACCATTCCGGCGATATGCAAGAAAGAAAACCGCTGTAAAGCTGGCCCCAGGTCTTCCCATTGCGCCAGTTTTAACACAAAGAAAATGGCGACCAGGCTTATGAGGGCGCCCGGCAGCCAGCGCAGCGTTTTCTTCCAGAATGACCCGCTGGAGGCTGTCAATCCTCCTCCAGCCGCAGTATAGCCATAAAGGCTTCCTGCGGGATCTCAACGTTGCCGACCATTTTCATGCGCTTTTTACCGCGCTTTTGTTTTTCCAGCAATTTCTTCTTCCGCGTGATGTCGCCGCCATAACACTTGGCCAAAACATCTTTGCGCAGCGCTTTAACATTGGCACGCGAAATGATTCGTCCATCGGCAGAAGCCTGAATGGCAACATCGTACATTTGCCGCGGAATTAATTCCTTCAACTTGGTTACCAACGCCTGACCTTTATGGTAGGCTTCCTCTTGATGCACGATACTCGCCAATGCATCCACTTGCTCGCCGCCAACCAGAACTTCCAACTTGGTCAAATTCCCAGGGCGGTAATCGGCCAGATGGTAATCCATGGAGGCGTATCCGCGGCTGCGCGACTTAAGGTCGTCGAAGAAATCCACAATCAACTCGGATAGCGGAATTTCGTAACTGAGCTGCACCCGGTTCGGGGCTGGATATTCCTGTTCTTTGAAAATCGCCCGCCGTTTCTTGGTCAATTCCATGATGGTGCCGTAGTACTCGGTTGGGGTGATGATTTGCAGAACCATCCACGGCTCGCGAATTTCAACAAAGGTACCGGGGTCAGGCAGCAGCGCCGGCGAGTCGATCCGAATCGTTTCCTCGTTGAGCATCGCGATTTCGTATTCCACCGACGGGGCTGTGACCACGATATCCAGGTTGTATTCCCGCTCCAGGCGTTCCTGGATAATATCCATATGGAATAAGCCAAGGAAGCCGCAGCGAAACCCGAAATTGAGCGCTTGCGATTTCTCCGGTTCATACACCAGGGAAGCATCATTCAATTGGAGCTTCTCGAGCGCTTCCCGTAAATCTCCATAATCGTCGCCATCCACTGGATAAATGCCGGCGAATACCATCGGTTTGGGGTGGCGGAAACCGGGTAACGGGTGTGCAGCCAGACGGGTCGGGTTGCTGATGGTATCGCCCACCCGGCACTCCGCCACGGTTTTCAGCCCGGTCGCGACATAGCCAACATCACCCGGAAGCAATTCTTTGACCGGCTTCATCGTCGGCGAGAAGATGCCAATTTCCACTGGGCGCACGTCCGCGAAAGTAGACATCATACGCAGCGAGTCCCCAGCCTGAATTTGTCCCTCGACCACTCGAATATAAGCGACCACGCCTTTATACGAGTCGTAGTGCGAATCGAAAATCAAGGCCCGCAGCGGGATGTCAGGGTCGCCGGTCGGATGCGGCACATTGCGCACGACCGATTCAAGCACTTTGTCGACGTTTATCCCTTCTTTGGCGGAGATGGCGATGATGCTCTCGGGGTCAACACCCAGCAGCCCGTGAAGATCTTCGGCTACTTCTTCTGTGCGGGCACTGGGCAGATCGATTTTGTTGATAACCGGCACGATCGTCAGATCCGCTTCCAGCGCCAGATACAAATTCGCCAGGGTTTGTGCCTCGATGCCCTGCGTGGCGTCCACTACCAGGATCGCCCCCTCGCAAGCCAGCAGCGCCCGGCTGACCTCGTAACCGAAGTCAACATGACCCGGGGTGTCGATTAGATTAAGTTCGTAATCAATGCCATCCTGGGCAGTATATTTCATTCGTACCGCCGAGGCTTTGATCGTCACCCCTTTTTCGCGCTCCAGATCCATAGTGTCGAGCACCTGGTCCATCATCTCGCGGTCCGAGATGGTGCCAGTTAACTGCAGCATGCGATCCGCCAGGGTGGATTTGCCGTGATCGATGTGTGCAATAATGCAAAAGTTGCGGATTAATTCAGTGCCCATACCGCGGTTAGTATAACCGATAAATCCTTCACCATACGCCTGATGTTGCGTGTGAGGCGTATCCGCGGTTTAAAATCAAAACCATGGACTTCAACCCGAACCGAGCGAAATCCATGGCTATTGATTTAAATCTTCGATTATGCAGCGACGAACAAACGCATGCGCGGTTCTTCGCTCTTCTCCACAGCCTCGGCGCGTTTTGCCACCTGCTCAGCCAGTGACTTAATCGCTTTGGCATAGGCTGAATCGCGGGTCGAGCGCAGGATCGGCTGCCCCAGCGCATCGGCTTTGCGGGCAGCTTCATCATCATCTGGCAGCACAGTGTTGACCTGGAATTTTAATCGCTCGCCCACCAGGTCCGTTGTGATCGGGCTGGTTGAATCATGGCGATTCAGGACCAGGTGGATCCGGTCCTTGGTCATGCCAAAAGCAGACCACAGGTCGAGGAACAGGCGCGTATTGCGGATGGCATTGATTGATTGGGCGGTGACCAACACAATCACCTCTCCAGCATCCAGGGCTGCCAGGACAGCATCCGAGAGATAGCTATCGGTATTGAGAACGATATAGTCATAATGCCGACGCATAAACTCCAATATGCGGGAGAAGGCTTCGCCGGTGATCTTCTCGGCAAATTCAGGCCTTGGAGGTGCAGGCATGATGGAAATTCCCGTCGCCCGGTTAAATAGCATCACATTTTCCACCATGTCGGTATCCAACTCGTATACCCGCGGCACCAGGTCCATGACCGAGGTCTGCCCGAGTTCATTAAACATCAAATGGATATCGCCATACTGCATACTGCCATCGACGATGACAACTCGCGCATCGCGGTCCCGGTCAATCAATGCCAGAGCCAGGTTAGCCGCCACCGTAGTGGTGCCAATGCCGCCTTTGGCGCTGTAAACCGCCACCATCTTACCCGTCGGTGCCGCTTGAATTGGCCTTTTATGATCTGGCGTCTGAATACTGGCAAATGCCGAAATTTTAGACCGGTCTACGGTCGCCAGAGTGGCAGCGCGAACGATAACATCGTTCAATTCCTTGACCGAAACGTCGTGGGTGATGAAGTCGCATGCCCCAGCCCGAACCGCCTGAAGCACGATATCGGTGTAGTTATCCTGGGAAATAATAATCACCTGAGTACCAGGGAATTCCCGGCGCATAATTTCCGTCAGGTTGATGCCATTCATATCGGGCAGGTTGTATTCAACCAGTGCCACCAACGGCTTTAAATCGCGAACAACCTCCAACGCTTCCTGAGCCAGCAGGGATGTATTAACCAGTTCCACTTGGTCGATGAGACCCAGTGTTTTCTGCAAATGTTTCAATAACTGGGCATTATTTTCAACCAGGACTACAGTGACCTTGTCGTGCTCGAAGCTCATTTGTAAACCTCCCTATTCATTTGGCTGGCCTCTTAATCCGGTTATCAACCATTTCTTCCAACCCCCATGCATCATGTCCATTATACAAATCTCAATTAGCTGTGGCAATGGGGACGACTCTTCAATTTTGTGATGTGACTGTACCGTTTGGGTTTGTATAATAATCTTATCACAGGGTGGATTCGACCTGGAGGTCGCGTGCAATTTTCAATTCAAATCTGTTTGTGTTATGATATTTCGGGTACGGTTATTGCACCTTTTTGCACGTGTAAATTTAATTGCACGGGGTCAAAGGGGGTGGTCAATTACCGTTCCCCTGGCATCCTGAATGGTTTTGTGAGGGAATATCCCGAGAGGATATATTAAGGATGACAGCGACGAATGTTGTGCAAAAGAGTGAGGTTATGAAGTCTGGCGGCAAATATCTGGATCCAAAAGGGATTCTAACAAAAGATGACAAACCGGAAACGGTTTCGTCTGTTGCCGCGCCTGTTGACCCGCTGGAAGTAACGCCGAATGATAACCACCACGAGGGAAAGAATACACCCTGGGTGCAGCGTAAAATTCGCCCGGCCGTCCAGTCTGTGAATGATTGGTCGGGTATGCAAAAAGGCATTCGATCCTATCCCGACCGTGTGAAAAACCGCATGCGGGAGATTGAACGGCAGTTTTCAGTGTATCGCCTCTCCTATGCCAGCATTTCCTATAAATCGGGCAAAGTAGACGATGCAATCTGGGGCGTTTATAACAATATTATCGATAACATACCTCGGCTGGAAGTTAAGACCCGAAAACGCCCGCTGTTTATGTATACCAATACCGGACTGCGGGATTTGTTCGCTGCCTGGGAGAATCTCTCATCGTTGCAGGATGCCCTTTCACGCCTGCTGGACCGCGGTCCTCGCAAACTCGAGTTCTACAACCGCATGGTCATCTACCGGGAGGAAAAGCGCCAGGTAGAGGTTCAACGCCGCCAGAACGAGACTCGCATCAATGCCGCGTACGAAGCCATCAAGAAAGCACTATCCTTCGTCGACCGCCAGACCAAGGATGATGAACCTATCTTCTTCGGCAATGAGGTCCTCACTCTGGATGATGCGAAATCGGTATGGACTGGCACAATTGAGGAAATTTTAAAGCTGCGTGAAAGCCGCATCGCCACGACCGAAACAATCGTGACCCGCATGCGCAGCCTCGAGGAATCGATTCGCGACTTTCCTTCGCTTTCCAAGCAAGTGCAGCGCGTAGGGGAACGCTATCAGCGCGTAATTTCCTATCATGATTTGCTGGTTTCTACCGGTAAACGGGTCATTCCCCAGCCTGAAATTGCGCGAGCCACGGTGATGATGTTTGAGCAGCTTCCCGAACAGTGGACCAGAGGGAACTATGCCGAACTCAAGGTGACCCTGGAACGGGTGGAAAACTTCCTGAATTTTTATGAAAACACGGTCGAATTGGAGGTCGCGGTTGGTGAACGCCGCCGCACCGGGTTTGCGCAGAACGTTGCACCTCCGGTCCTGGCTAGTGCTGCCGGTCTTTCACCCCTGATCGGGTTGGCGCGGGTATTAGTGGCAGCCATCGACCAGCGCGACCGGTTCATGGTCGGTCACTCTGAAAAAGTTGCCAGCCTGGCGTTGATGACTGGTCGCAAGTTGAACTGGTCCGCGACCGACCTGGAATTCCTGGAAATTGCTGCCCTTCTGCATGACATCGGCAAGCTCTCGGTGCCGGAATCAGTTTTAACCAAGGTCAAGCCATTAACGGCTGAAGAATGGAAAACTATTCATCTTCATCCGTTTTATGGTGCCCAAATTGTCAAACAGATCAACCAATTTGGCCGCATTGTCCCCTGGGTTTATCACCATCAAGAACGCTGGGATGGTACCGGTTATCCGGAACAGCTGAGCAAGCAGGAAATACCTCAGGCGGCTTCCATTATCGCTATCGCCGAAGCTTACGCCGCCATGACCACCGGACTGCCTTATCGGGAAGCCTTGTCCTTAAAAGAAGCCATCGAATCCATCCAGACCGAAGCCGGCACGCAATTTGATCCTGAAATGGTTGAAGCCTTCGTGGATGGACAGCAGGACGAACCAGCCGCCACTCCACCAGAAGACGAATAATCATTTTGCCAACAGGATATCCCCATGGTTAAAGTTCAACCGGTTATTCATTACGCCCCTGAAACTTGCGCCTTTTGCACTGGGAATGGCAGCGGCCGCTGTAAAGACGGGAATATCCACGATATCTGCCCGGTCTGTAAAGGGATTGGCACGATGCTGGTCGCCCAGACTGCGAAAAAATGCGCTTTTTGTTCGGGTAACGGATCCGGCCAGGCGCGCGACGGTTACTTTTATGAACGCTGTCCGGTTTGCAAAGGCGCCGGCTGGGCTTATGTCTTTGAAGGCGAAATCGAACACATTTAATTAAACAATTACCTGGATATGCGAAAAGACGGCGGAATCGCCGTCTTTTTTTATTCTGAAACAAACAGAGGTTGAATAAAGTCTCCAATTGGCAGCGAGTCCTTTGTGGGGTAATCCAGCCAGACCAGGAACTCAGCATTGCCTTTTGGACCCAACAATGGTGACCGGATCAGCCCTTTGATCTCGTACCCCAATTCAATCGCGCTTTCCAGCACTTCCTGGAGTACCTTTTGATGCACCAATGGGTCGCGAATCACCCCTTCTCCGCGCGCGGCGTCCTTACGTCCGGCTTCAAATTGAGGTTTGATCAGCGCCACCACCTGGCCGCTCTTCTCGAACCAGCCCCGAACCACCGGCAATATAATCTTGAGTGAAATAAAGGATGCGTCAATCGTCACCAGTTGCACGGACTGCGGCAATTGTTGGACGTGCCGGGCATTGGTACGTTCCATCACCGTCACCCGCTGATCCTGGCGGATTTTCCAGTGCAGAATGCCGTACCCAACGTCGATCGCGTACACATGCGCTGCGCCGTGCTGCAGCAGGCAATCGGTAAAACCGCCCGTGGATGCGCCAACGTCAGCGCAAATTCGGCCCTCGAGATTTTCCAGGCCAAATGCTTTGAGCGCTTCCACAAGTTTTTCACCGCCGCGCGAAACAAAACGCGGACCGGTGTTTATTTCAATTGGCGCTTGCTCCTCCACTTTGTCAGCCGGCTTGAACACCACCTGCCCTGCCACCCGCACCTGCCCGGCCATCACCAGGCGCTGCGCCAGGCTGCGGCTCTCCACCAATCCGCGTTCTACCAGCACGATGTCCAGGCGATTTTTAGACATGCGCTGATTGTAATCGGTTTTGTAATGCTCGCTGCACCCGCGCCTAATGCCAGTTACGATATAATGAAAGTATGCTTCGCGCCCTCATCAAATCCATGCGTATCCGGCAGTGGACCAAGAATGCTTTTGTGCTGGCTGCTGTAGTATTTGACCGCCAATTGGGGAACCAGACGGCGGTTTTGAAATCTCTGGCCGGTTTCATCCTCTTTTGTCTGCTCTCAAGCAGCGTGTATTTGATCAATGACGTTTTGGATGCACCGGCTGACCGTCAGCACCCGGAAAAGCGCAACCGACCGATTGCCTCGGGCAAACTCCCGGTATCGGTCGCAATTACTGCCGCGATCGTCATGATTGCGGTGACCATTCCAGCCGCATTTCTGCTAACGGTCAATTTCGGCTGGGTGACACTGGCTTACTTCCTCATCAATTTGGCTTACTCCAACTGGTTAAAGCACATTCCGTTGGTTGACGTGATGATTATCGCAGCAGGGTTTGTCCTGCGGGTTGCCGGCGGCGTTATGTTAGTGGTGGTCGAACGCTTCTCGCCCTGGTTGTATGTCGTCACCACCCTCGGTGCGCTCTACATTGGTTTTGGCAAACGCCGTTCAGAGTTGGCATTATTGGAGAAAGAAGCCAACAGTCACCGCCGCGTCTTTGACGGGTACACCATCCCACTGCTGGACCAATTGATCCTAATCGTCTCCAGCACCACTATCATTGCCTACAGCCTGTATACCTTCTCTGCGCCGAACCTGCCCACCAATCACAGCATGATGCTGACCATCCCATTCGTGCTGTACGGAGTTTTCCGCTACCTGTATCTAATTCAGGTGAAGCAGTCCGGCGGCGCCCCCGAAGAACTGCTGCTCACCGACCGTCCTTTGCAGGCGGCAATCGCCCTTTGGGGAATTGCCATCTTGATCATTTTCTATCTCTTTTAGGGAGCCATGCCAGCGGTTTCTGCAACTGCACCTGGAAAAATTATCTTACTGGGCGAACACGCTGTGGTGTACGACCGCCCGGCTATTGCAATTCCGTTCAACGGTGTGCATGCCAAGGTGATTGTCTTCGCCACCCCGATCGCGCCGACCAGTCAGGTGCGCATTGAAGCCCAGGCTATTGGACTCGATCAGACCCTGGACCAGCTCGAAACAGACCATCCTTTTACGATTGCGATTCACGGGGTGATGGCGGCGCTTGGAATCGACTGGCTGCCTGCCTGTCATATACGCATCAGTTCCACCATCCCCATGGCTGCCGGGATGGGTTCCAGCGCAGCAGTATCGATCGCTCTCTCCCGGGCAATGGCAACCTTCCTCGGTAACCCGCTGGAAGATGCGGTGATCAACGGAATTGCTTTCCAGGTCGAGCAGCAGCTTCATGGCACCCCTTCGGGTGTGGACAATACCGTCATCAGCTACGACCGGCCGGTGTACTTTATCCGCAAACAGCCCATCGAATTTTTACAAGTTCACCAAAAATTCGACTTGTTGGTCGCTGATTCCGGCATTGCCGCCGCCACTGGACCGATGGTGACCGGCGTGCGCCAGCGCCGCGAGGAAAATACTGAACAATACGACCAATCCTTCACACAAATTGCGACCCTGGTGAACGACGCGCGCGCCCAGCTTGAATCAGGTTCAGCCGCCAATCTCGGACCTTTGCTGACTGCCAATCACCGCCTGTTGCAGAGCATCGGGGTGTCGATTCCCGAACTTGATACGTTGGTCGAGGCTTCGCTCAACGCCGGCGCGTTCGGCGCCAAATTGACTGGCGGAGGCGGAGGCGGAAACGTCATCGCGCTGGTGGATGAAGCCCATGTTGCCCCGGTGACCACCGCATTATTGGCCAACGGCGCTCACAAAACCTGGCTGGCAACAGTGCCGCGTCATGAGGAGTCCGCCTCTTGATCACATTTCTCAAATTGGGCGGCTCGCTGATTACCGACAAATTGAATGCCCGGACAGCCCGGTTGGAAACGATCGGGCGTCTGGCTGACGAAATTCAAGCTGCACGCCAGGCGCAGCCTGATCTGCAGCTGGTGTTGGGACATGGCTCAGGCTCTTACGGACACGTTCCGGCTGACACTTATCACACCCGGGATGGTGTTCACTCTGCCGAGGATTGGCGGGGATTTTTAGAGGTCTGGCGCCAGGCGCGCGATTTGAACCAGATCGTTCTGGAAGCGCTCACCCAGGCCGGGGTGCCAGTGCTGGCTTTTCCCCCGTCCGCGGTGATTCAGGCTTCAGACAGTAAACCAGTGTCAGTTCAGGCTCACCCGCTGCTCTCCGCGCTGAAGGCTGGCATTGTCCCGCTCGTCGCCGGCGATGTGATCTTCGACAGCATTTTGGGTGGCACCATTTTTTCGACTGAAGATGTCTTTTTAGCCTTAGCGCCGTCCATCACCCCAGACCGGGTGCTCGTTTGCGGGATCGAGGCTGGAGTCTGGCTGGATTACCCGGCAAACACGCGACTGATGACTAGAATCACACCCGCCGCCCACAAACGGCTGGAAAATGTTCTGGGCGGTTCGGCGGGAATTGACGTCACCGGCGGCATGCGCACCAAAGTTGACCAGATGATAGCCCTGGTATCCCAATTTCCGCAAACCGAGGTTGTCATCTTTTCCGGCACTGACCCCGGTGCATTACACGATGTTCTCATGGGGCACCCGCATGGAACCCTCATCACGTTTACCGAAGGAAATGGATCATGATTTTCTCCCGTGAACAACTCGAAGCCATCGAAGATAAATTTCTTGCGCCTTACGGCTCGCATAGTAAGTATTCACGCGGCCGCCAGCATCACGAGGACGAACCCTCCTACCGCACCATCTACCAGCGCGACCGCGACCGCATTTTGCACACCACCGCCTTCCGCCGTCTGGAGTACAAAACCCAGGTGTTCATTAACTACGAAGGCGATTATTACCGCACCAGGTTGACTCATACCCTGGAAGTAGCCCAGATCGGCCGAACCCTGGCCCGCGCCCTGGGAGCCAGTGAAGACCTGACCGAAACCATATGCCTGGCGCATGATCTGGGTCACCCGCCATTTGGCCATTCCGGCGAGACGGCGTTGGCACGCTTGATGAAGGATTACGGCGGGTTCGAACATAATAAACAGTCTTTCCGCATCGTCACCGAATTGGAGCGGCGCTACCCCAACTTCCCAGGCTTGAATCTGAGCTGGGAGGTACTGGAGGGTATTGTCAAACATGAAACCGAATATGACCGGGCTGATGCGCGCGATTTCAACCCTGACCTGCGTGGTCACATGGAAGCTCAAATTGCCAACGTAGCAGACGAACTCGCCTACACCGCCCACGATCTGGATGATGGGCTGCGCTCCGGCATGATCAATGAGGAAATGCTCGAATCCATCGAATTATGGCAGGTGATGCGTGAAAGCATCGGCTGGCGCTCTGGCCCCCTGGACGACCTCACCCGTCACCGCATTATTCGCCGGCTCATTGGCAGCGAGGTGGATGATCTGGTAGAAACCACCGAGCAGCACTTGCACGAAACCAATCCAACTTCTGTTGAAGAATTGCAGCGCCTGCCCTTCAACGTGGTCAGTTTCTCAGAAAAAAACCACCGCCGCAATCGCCAATTGAAGGATTTTCTGTACGCCAGGTTGTACCGTCACTATCGGGTGGTACGCATGGCGGTTAAAGCGGAAAACCTGATCGAACGCCTTTTCAAAGTATTTTGCAAAGAGCCGACGGTCCTCCCCTCGCACATCCAACCGCGAATCGATGAAATCGGGTTGGAACGCACGATCTGCGATTACATCGCCGGCATGACCGATCGCTACGCCATCGACGAGGCCCAAAAATTATTCGATCCGGAAACTTTGCCCTAGGTTCCTGATTTTACGATCCTTTCCCCGCTATCGCCCTTTGATGTTATCATTGGGGCAGTTCTGGAAACCGGCGATTATGCCGGCAATCCAGGCCTATTAAAATACAAGGCAATATCCGGCATTCGTAAATGCATTAATCCTATTGGAGTTGGTAAGAATAATGGCTGAAGCATCCTATTTAACCCTTGAAGGCCTAAACCGCCTGAAAAAAGAGCTGGAACACATGAAAGGCCCCGAACGTGATGAAATTGCCAGGCGTCTGCGGGCGGCGATTGACCAGGGCGATCTTTCCGAAAACGCGGACTATACCTCAGCGAAAGAAGATCAGGCTTTCCTGGAAGGTCGGATTCAGGAAATGGAACACGTGCTTTCAAATGTCATCATCATTGACAATGTTTCCAAAAATCTGGAAGAAGTCGGCATTGGCGACCACATCACCATCCAGGAGAATGGCTCAGAAGCGGAAATATTCCACCTGGTTGGGCCAAAAGAAGCCGATCCGAAAATAGGACGCATTTCTCACGAATCCCCGATCGGCAAGGCTTTGATCGGACGCAGAGTGGGTGACGACGTGATGGTCGATACACCTGGTGGCAGCATCCGTTTCAAGATTACAAAGATCGAATAATCCGTTCGAAACAAAAAGACAAAAATAAAAGGCAGAGAAAAATTCTCTGCCTTTTTCGTTGATTCGTTGACGTTATGGATTTAGGCGTTGGTCTTTGGCCAAACAGCCAGTTCCAGTGTCAGGCGGTCAAAATAGCTGTTTTCCGGTAAAGCCCCGCCGCCAAGGTTGAGGTCAACCACACGGGCTTCGAGCACCAGGGTGGCAGTTTCGAGCAGTACATGCCGGTCTGGAGCAACTTCGATCGGTTCGCCTTTGGATTCGAGTCGGGCGCGGATGGCGCCGTCCGTCATGGCGTGCGGGCTCATCACCACTTTGGTGATGGTTTGGATGTCATTCTTGTCGAACAGCCAGACCTCAAACGCGGTGACCTTTTTCGGGTCGCCAACGCCGATGGTGTCTGATATGCCGACCCCACACTCGCCCAGGAATTCACCGGTGGGCGAATCGATGCTGAAGGAGTCGTCATATAGATCATCACCCAGCATGTAGGTCGTCATAAATTGCGCAATCGGAGGTTCCTGCCCCTGTGCGGCATAATCGGTGCGCGATGCCTGCCGGGTGTATTCTTTTGCCTCACCCATCGGGCTTTGACCGGTCGCCACGCCGCGTTTGCGGAATACCAGCAGATAAACCAGCCCTGCACCGACGAGCAAGGTCACCAGGCACAACCCGACTACCAGGCCAATATTCTTGACTGCCGCTGGTTGTGGAGTTTCCACCGGCGTCACTGTGGTGACAGGTGCCGGGACGCTCGGGCCGAGAACCACTGCCCGGAAGGCATTGATTTCAGCTTCATTCAGATTGCAGGTCCCTGGTTTGAAGGCATCCAGCTGGGCAGAAGCATCTTCACCCAGGGAATTGAAGCGGGTTATTGCTGTGGCAGCATCCTGCCGCACCAGGTATGAATCGACCATCATGCATAAATATTCTTGCTTCACGTCTTCACGCAGGAATCGGGGCTCAGCATCGACCCATTTAACCGGCCAAACCGACCACCCCAAAATCGGCAGACCTATGATCAGTCCAATGATCAGGCCAACGGCCGCAGTAATCATTGGATTGCGCAGTTGCTCTCGGATCTTATCCATGTCTCTGCTCCTACAGGTTTATGTCTGTCCCGCCAGGTTGACCGATTAATCTATACGTATTGTAGAACAAATTTTAGATAAAGGCAACGGCTGTACAGGCCAGATGTCTTAAATGATGCAAGTTTTATGCCGATTCAGGCGAGGATTCGAGGATTTGTTCCAAAAGGAAGGTCGATTCGCACTTAAGGCACTGAGCTTCGCGTTTGTTCAGGATTACCAGTGTCCCGCCGCAGGTTGGGCAGGGTTTGGCGAGGGGTTTTTTCCAGGAAGTGAAACCGCAGGTCGGATAATTGGCGCAACCGTAGAATACCCGCCCCTTACGGGTTTTGCGTTCCACCAGATCGCCGCCATCTTCCGGGCAGGCAACGCCTATCTTTTGCAGGAAGGGCTCGGTATGCCGGCAGGTGGGGAAGGTGCTGCAGCTGATAAACTTGCCAAAGCGCCCATAGCGGTACACCAGTTCATTGCCGCACAGCGGGCAGGCACGCCCTAGTTTTTCCAATTCCGGCTTGGAGACCGGGATTTCAAGTTGAGCCTTCTTAAGCTCCGGTTCGAAGCTTTCGTAAAATTCCCCCACCACATCTGCCCACTTTCGACTTCCGGACGCAACTTCATCCAGCTCGGATTCCATCTGCGCCGTGAAATTCACGTTGACAATATCCTCGAAGTGGCGCACCAGCAGATCATTGACCGTAATGCCGGTGTCGGTGGGAGACAGACGCTTATTCTCGCGCACCACATAACCGCGTTCCTGAATGGTGGAGAGGATCGGCGCATAGGTACTTGGGCGTCCAATCCCGTTCTCTTCCAAAACCGCGATCAAGGTGGCTTCGGTAAAGCGCGGCGGCGGCTGTGTGAAATGCTGTTCCGGAATCAAGCGCACCAGTTGCTGCTTCTGATTCTCTTCCAATCCAGCCGGGATGCGCACATTTTCCTCATCATCGGCTCTAAAATCTTCGTCGCGCGAATCTTCGAACACGACCAGGAAGCCGGGAAACCGAATGGTCGAACCGGATGCCCGGAATAAATATTGATGCTGTCCTTCACCGCTGACTTCGACCGTAACGGTATCCAGCAGCGCTGATTCCATTTGTGAGGCAACAAAACGCTGCCAGATCACCTGGTATAGCTTAAATTGGTCGCTGCTCAGGAAGGATTTGACTTTTTCCGGCAGGCGCAACACCGAGGTTGGACGAATAGCTTCATGCGCTTCCTGCGCGCCAACTGCCCGCGTACGGTACTGCGGCGGAGTCGGCGGTGCATAATTTTTGCCGTATGTTTGTTGGATAAATTCGCGCGCTTCCTTTTGCGCGATCGGCGAAACGTTGGTCGAATCGGTGCGCATGTAGGTGATCAAACCTGTAGAGCCGCCGTTGCCGACGTCCAAACCTTCATACAGCTGCTGGGCAACCGCCATGGTCTTGCGCGTGGTAAATCCAAGACGCCGTGAGGCTTCTTGCTGCAAGCTGGAAGTAATAAATGGCGCTGACGGTTTGCGCTTGCGCTCGCCGCGTTTGATGCGCACGATTTGATAGGCAGCTTTTTCCAGGTCCGGCAGGTAGGCGTCAGCGTCAGCCTTTTGGGCTAATGCTGGGTCCTGGTCGTTGATTTTGACCAGTTTGGCCACAAAAGTTTGACGCAGATGATCCGGCTTGAACTCAGCCCCGATCGTCCAATACTCTTCCGCGACAAAATCTTCGATCGCCCGCTCGCGTTCGACGATCAAACGCAATGCCACCGATTGCACCCGCCCGGCTGATAGCCGGCTGCGGACTTTTTCCCAGAGTAGCGGGCTTAGGCTGTATCCTACCAGCCGGTCGAGTACCCGCCGCCCCTGCTGGGCATTGACCAGATCCATGTTGATCGAGCGTGGATGCGAAAAAGCCTCCTCGATCGCCGGTTGAGTTATTTCATGAAAAACCACCCGCTTGGTCAACGCCGGATCGATTTCGGCGGCTTCCAACAAATGCCAGGCGATGGCTTCACCTTCGCGGTCAGGGTCGGTTGCCAGGAAAATTTCTGAGGCAGTTTTTACCAGCCCTTTCAATTCTTTGACGACCGGGCGTTTTTCGTTGGGGACACGGTATTTTGGTTGAAAATTATTTTCGATATCAACCGATAATTCGGAGCGCAGCAGATCGCGCACATGCCCGACCGACGCTTTGACTGTAAATCCTTTGCCGAGGAACCGTCCCACCGTGCGGGCTTTCGCCGGTGATTCGACGATTACCAGTTTGCCGTTGCGTTTTGGCTCGCGCTTTACTTTTTCGGGCGGCGTCATGCTTTCATGAGCTTCGGTTCGCCCCATACGGTACATTTTGGTCCCGCAAACCGGGCATACCCCGTGGGTGACCGGTGCACCGGCTGCATTAAAATCCGCGATTGGATTGGATATTTCTCTCTTTGTCTTGCACTTTACACAATAAGCTTCCAAATCACCCTGCCTTACAGATAACGAGTCTGACCGGTTTCCTTTAATCGTTGAACGGCATCGCGCACTTTTTGAGCGTCCTCGCGCCGGCAAACCAGCAATACATCCTTGGTGTCGATAATCACCAGATCCTCGACACCGATCGTAGCGATCAGCCGCTCCGTGCCATCCGATAGAACCAGCGTCTTTTGCGTATCAATACTGATCGAAGGATCATTGAGCAGTATGTTACCACTGCTGTCAAGAGGCAAAACATCGAACAGTGAATCCCAGCTGCCAACGTCGTTCCAGCCCAACCCGGCCGCCGGCAACACCACTACTCGATTCGAGCGCTCCATAATACCATAATCGATTGTCTGCGGTTTGATTTTTGGCCACAAAGCCTCGACCACCGGGGTTTGTTCAACTGTGTCCCACACCCGGTGGATTTCGCGCAGCGTCTCCGCCAGCTCAGGCATATGCAGCTCGAATTCGTCCAGAATGTCGGAAACCTGCCAGATGAACATGCCGGAATTCCAGTCATGGTCTTCATCTTCCAACATTTTTTGAGCTGCAGAGGCTGTCGGCTTTTCTTTAAACTTTAGCACCGAGTAAACCGGCTGGCCATCGACGGTTTCTTGCATCGTGCCGCGTTGAATGTATCCATACGCGGTGGTCGGAG
>Ga0209002_10000794_pt1 | contig 25598 bp, 18 predicted proteins | sample Rifsed16ft2_FD_184010 | JGI IMG/M metagenome (GOLD analysis project Ga0209002, IMG submission 184010) | Soil microbial communities from Rifle, Colorado, USA - sediment 16ft 2 (version 2) | ecosystem: Environmental > Terrestrial > Deep subsurface > Rock core/Sediment | place: Rifle, Colorado... | reverse complement strand
GTCGTAAACAGCTATTTGCGGATACCAGTAAGCTATAAGAAATGATGTAGAATCATAAACACCCATCCTGATGGGAGATCCAGCAGGAATTGTAAACTTCCAGTCAACAGCAATACTAACCGAGGAAATAGGTTTTATCTTTTCGCTAAGCTTAATTATAAGATTTGTATTGGTGAAATTAAGCGATGAATTATCATCGAGAACGATTGATTCATTATTTATTATCAATCGTTTTAACTCAATACCATCGGTTACCGATTCGGATGAGATCTGAAAGTTTCTTGCACTATTACTTTTGTAAAAGTTCTGATATAGCCGGATTACCAATTCGCTTAATGTATCCTGACTGTTATTGTAATATTTAATAGTTTCCGTTCCGTCAATAAACTTGTTGTAGGGACTAAATTTTATTTTAATTTTATAATCGGCGGAGTTCTGCCAATAATTTTCTCCCGGGTTACCATCTTTTGAACGAGTTCCATTCGCAAATGCTTTTTGAATGTTCAATGGAACAAATTCATCCTGAGCATAAACAAATGGAACTAAAAACAAAAAAGAGATGACAAAGATTTTTCTCATGCGACTATCTTTAATTTATTCTTCGAATAGTGAATGATTTGAATTGGAATTATTTTTTTTCTTACCAAATCTTTCATAAGCAAGATGAGTTACTTCCCTTCCTCTTGGAGTTCGCTGAATATAACCCTGTTGAATTAAAAATGGCTCATACACTTCTTCAATCGTCCCAGGATCTTCATTTACAGAAACCGCCAGCGTATTTAGTCCAACTGGACCGCCGCGATATTTTTCTATAATTGCTAATATTATATCCTTATCCATTTGGTCTAAGCCATACTCATCAACCTCCAATGCTTTAAGTGCTTTCCTGGAAACTTCAAGATCAATTGCTTTTTTATCTTCATAATCTGCAAAGTCACGAGTTCGTCTTAAAAGTCTATTCGCGATTCTCGGAGTACCTCGTGAACGTTTTGCAATTTCATAAGAGGCATCATTATTTATTTTTAGTTTTAAAATTGAAGAGGAACGACGCACAATTTTTTCAAGAGTTTCAGCATCGTAATAATCTAAACGAAATTTTATTCCAAACCTGTCACGTAAAGGAGATGAAAGCATTCCAGCTCTTGTTGTAGCACCAACTAAAGTATACTTCGGTAAACTTATTTGAACTGACCTTGCATTTGGCCCGCTGTCAATCATTATATCGAGCTTGTAGTCTTCCATTGCCGAATAGAGATATTCTTCTATCACAGGACTTAAGCGATGAATTTCATCAATGAATAAAACTGATTTTTCTTCGAGGTTAGTTAAAATTCCTGCCAAATCACCCGGCTTTTCTAAAACAGGTCCCGATGTAATTTTGAGTTTAACTCCCATTTCATTTGCAACAATGTGTGCAAGAGTTGTTTTACCAAGACCCGGAGGTCCTGTCAACAAAACGTGATCAAGAGCTTCGTCTCGTTTTTTTGCTGCTGAAATGAAAACATTAAGATTATCAGTTACGCTTCTTTGACCATCAAATTCAGAAATAAATTTTGGGCGAAGTGTCTGCTCCAATATTTTTTCTTCTTCAGTTAATTCCGGATTTGTGCTTGGGGATTTTCTCATCTGCAAAAATATTTTAAGTGATTATTTCTTTGTTTCTTATCTTTAAACGATGAATAACTACAACCATAATAGTCATTGTAATAATCATTAAAAAAGCCGAGACAGTAGTATTCCAAACATTCAAACTTTTATCAAACAATAAAATCAAGCCAGGACTCCATGCACTGCCAAAAAGTATTACTAAATGAGCTACATATATCGATAAAGTATTCCTTCCTATCAGCACAAGTAATTTGGGTATACTATTTAATTTTAAAGATACAAAGGAAACAATTGAATTTAATATTAAAACAAATCCAACACGCAGAGAAAGAAGTCCGTAAGAATCTGTTAGGTATTTGATAACTTCATTTTGTGTGCTGTTGTAAATTATTTTGCTGATGGCAAACAGAAAAATCAGCAGCGATCCCATTATCGCAAGCTTCAAACTAAACCGAGTTGTTTTGAATATAAAAGGTTTTTTAGCAAGATAACTGCCGAGCATTGCACCGCAAAGTAAATATCCAACCCAGGGGAAAAGAGGAAATAACGACCCGGTTTTCTCATAAAAATATGCCGCAATTGGTACCGGGAAATAATTGGTCCAACTTATCTGCACAATAAATGGCCAAAGTCCGAAAAAGAAAAGTGCTCCTAACGAAAATATAAGAGTATCTCTGTTCCCAACTTTTTCAGAAATGAAAGCAAATAACATGATAAAGAGGATTCCGAATCCAATAAGATGAAGTACATCGACAGTGAAAAATATAGCCCATTGTTCAGGTGTTACATCAGAAAAAACTACAACTGTTGCAGTGGGATAACGGATTAGATATCCCAAACCGACAAGCAATAAAAATCTGAAAATTCCTTTTTTAACTCGATGGTTCTTGAGAAAAGGTTCTTTTGCTAATCTTAACAAATAAGTAAATACTGTTCCCGCGGTAAAAAGAAAAATAGGTGCGGTCATTCCTCGCATAAAAAACCATATAGAAAATATGGTGGAATCAAAATTTCTATAATCATTTGAGAGAAGAACATCTACCGTATGTCCCTGAACCATTTGAAGCACGGCAAATGCTCTTAAGAGATCGATAAAGATTATTCTATTCTTCTTAGAATTAAATGTCATTTAGAAATTAGAAACTCAATTAACTTGATGTAAAATAAGAATTCAGTTGAATAAAGTGAAATGAATTATTTGGTGAAAGAATATTTGTCAGTTTAGTTAAATTTTATCTATAGACATTATGGTATAAAAATAAAAAAGCCCATCGCAATGATGGGCTTTCACATTCATCTATTTTAGAGCTTATCTTACGCTAATCGTTCTTGGTTTTACTCTATCATGTTTAGGAAGCTTTACAACAAGCTGACCGTTCTCAAACCTAGCTTCGATTCTTGTTTCATCAATACTATTTGAGATATTAAACTTTCTGTAGTAATTACCAATTTCATTTTCGTTAAGAATATAATTTCTTTTGATTGCTTCAGAGAAATTTATTCTTCCGAAGATAGCAAGAGAAGTATCTTCCAGTTTAAGCTGTACGTTCTCTCTTGGAACTCCCGGCATATTTGCTGTTAAAACAAATTCATCTTCTGATTCATAAATATCAGTCAATGGCGCTAAGAAAGTTTCCTTCTCAAGAATTTCATCAATTGATGGATGCTCAGTTTCCTTTACTGAAACTAGATCTTTATTATTATTTTTTTCGTTATTCATATTATCCTCTTGTAATTTTTATAATTTTCAATTAATTAATGTGTTATTGCTTTTTCTTATTCTTTTCGTTTTCATCATCTACAACTTCGTATGAAGCATCCTGCACTTCTTTCTCATCTTTTTTTGTCTGTTCGCCGGTTTCTTGTGGACCGCTTTGTGGACCTTCGTGAGGAGCTTGTCCGGCAGCACCAGCTTGTGCATAAAGTTCGGAAGCTACTTCACTCCATATTTTGTTGAGTGATTCGGTTGCAGATTTAATCTGATCGGAATTATTTGTAGCGATTGCATCTTCAACCTTTTTAATTTCAGTTTCCAGTTTAGCTTTTGAAGCTGCAGACATTTTATCACCCATTTCGCTTATCTGTTTTTTAGTCTGGAATACCAAACTATCGGCTTGATTTTTTATCTCAACTGCTTCCTTTTTATTCTTATCTTCAGCAGCATGTTCGGTTGCATCTCTTCTCATTTTTTCTACTTCTTCTTTTGATAACCCGCTCGAAGAAGTAATTCTTATACTTTGTTCTTTATTGGTAGCTTTATCTTTTGCAGCAACATGAAGAATACCATTAGAATCAATATCAAAAGTAACTTCAATTTGAGGTACACCTCTAGGAGCAGGCGGAATTCCATCTAAATGAAATCTGCCTAATGTCCTGTTATCTGCCGCCATTGGTCTTTCACCTTGCAGAACGTTAATTTCTACTGATGGTTGACTGTCAGAAGCGGTTGAAAATATTTCACTCTTTTTAGTAGGGATAGTAGTGTTTGCCTCGATCAATCTGGTCATTACACCACCAAGAGTTTCAATACCGAGAGCAAGTGGAGTTACATCCAGAAGGAGAACATCCTTGATATCGCCCGTTAATACACCGCCTTGAATTGCAGCTCCAATTGCTACGACTTCATCCGGATTTACTCCTTTATGGGGCTCCTTTCCAAAAATGTTTTTCACTAATTCCTGAACCATGGGAATTCTTGTTGAACCTCCAACAAGAATTACTTCATCAATATCTTTTGCGGAATAGCCTGAATCTTTAAGTGCTGTCTCACAAGGTACTTTTGTTCGGTTAACTAAGTCATCAATTAACTGTTCAAGTTTGGAGCGTGAAAGTGTAATATTTAAATGTTTAGGACCATCCTGGGTTGCAGTTATAAAAGGAAGATTAACATCAGTCGAGACTGATGAAGATAATTCTATCTTAGCTTTTTCAGCAGCTTCTTTTAATCTCTGTAAAGCCATCGGATCTTTGCGTAAATCTATTCCCTCATTTTTCTTGAATTCATCTGCAAGAAAATCAACTACTCTTTGATCGAAATCGTCTCCGCCTAAATGTCCATCGCCATTAGTAGATTTAACTTCAAATACTCCATCACCAAGTTCAAGAATCGAAACATCAAAAGTTCCACCTCCAAGATCATAAATGGCGACCTTATGATATTTTTCCTTTTTATCCAATCCATAAGCTAAAGCGGCAGCAGTCGGCTCATTAATTATTCTTCTAACATTTAATCCTGCAATTTCACCGGCATCTTTTGTTGCCTGTCGCTGCGAATCATTAAAATAAGCCGGGACTGTAATGACAGCCTCGGTGACAGGCTGACCTAAATAATCTTCGGCAGTTTTTTTCATTTTTTGAAGAATCATGGCACTGATTTCCGGTGGTGAATAAACTCGATCACCTATTTTAACTCTGGCGGAATTGCCATCACCGGGAATTACTTCATAAGGCACTTTAGTTTTTTCCTCACGAACCTCATCAATAAATCTTCCCATGAATCTCTTAATTGAAAAGACTGTGTTTTTAGGATTTGTTATTGCTTGTCTTTTAGCAGGTTGACCAACTAATCTCTCGCCTGTTTTGGTGAATCCGACAACAGATGGAGTTGTTCTTCCACCTTCTGAATTTGGTATGACAACCGGATCGTTACCTTCCATAACCGAAACACATGAGTTTGTTGTTCCTAAGTCTATTCCGATAATTTTTCCCATTAAAATTTTCTCCTTTTATAATGTACTATGATAAAATAATTTTATAATTAATATTTTTTTACTTGATTTGAATCTGTCGTTCTTTAACAGGTTTGTGTGTTGCTTTTTCAAGACTTATTTTAAGTATTCCATTCTCAAACTCTGCATTAGCAGAATCGGGATTAATTTCTTCATGCAAAGTGAATGATCTTGCAAATGGACCATAAATTCTCTCATTTCGAATTAATGCCTTCTGCTTTTTATCTTCACTAAATTTTTTCTCACCTTTGATGGTAAGAATATTATCTTCGAGTGAAATATTGATATCCTCTTTTTTGAGACCGGGAATTTCAGCTTCGAAATAAATATTTTTTTCATCTTCGGAAATATCTATCTTTGGTAAGAATGTATTATTATAATCGAAGTTTGAAGGAAATTCTCCGAAAAATCTGTGGACTTTGTCTCCAAGATTTTCGAAATCTCTTAAGGGTTCAAATTTAATAAGTGTCATTTTCGTTTCTCCATTGTTAGTAATTAATTCTTTTATTGCAAATTACTAATAAAGATATGTGCCAGAACGGGAAAGTGCGAAAATTGGCGTTAACATGGACTTTCTGGTTAAGGACATTTTAACGAATTTATTCAACTTGGCATAAGATGCGTCTAAAAGGCAGAGATAATCAACTTATGGCTGTATGTCAGCCACTTTACCAATGAACGATAAATCTGAAAAAACACATGGATAGCTTATTCAGGATTGATGATTTTGACATAAAACTCGATACCGAAATTATCGGACGTAATTTTATTTATTGCGAAGAGATTGATTCTACAAATGATTATCTCGGTAAACCCGAGTCAGATAAACTTCCCAACGGAACCGTTCTTTTAGCCGAGTATCAAACTAAAGGTAAAGGAAGAAAGGATAGAGTTTGGCAGAGTCAAAAAGGGCAAAACCTCACATTTTCTATTCTTCTTAATAATCAAAAATTTCTGCCCGAAAATTTGAACATTCTCAATTTCACCGCAGCTCTTTCCATTGCATTGCCTCTTGAGTATCATTACCGATTGAAGGCAAACTTGAAATGGCCAAACGATGTTCTTATTAATTCTAAAAAAGCGGCAGGTATTCTACTGGAGTCTGTTTTTGAAGGATCAAAAGTGAAACGGCTGATAATCGGAGTCGGAATAAATATTAATCAAACAATTTTCCCGGCCAAATTTATTTATCCTCCGACCTCTTTAAGAAATGAACTTGGCAAAAATGTAAAGCGGGAAATCTTTCTTGCCGAGTTTCTTAATTCATTTGAAGAACTGCTGCAAAAAACAATTCACAATAAACATACTATTCTGAATGACTGGAAAGCACGCTGCGATATGATCGGGAAAAGAATTACCATTGTTGAAGGTGAGAAAATATTAGATGGCATATTTGAAGACATTGATGACAATGGGTTTTTGCTCCTAAAAGTAAAGGGAAAAACTGAGGTTATTCACTTTGGAGATGTAAGCGCTAGACGGTAAGATTTGTGTCCAGCCCCGTTACTTTTTGCACCTTCTTGCCATGTTATTCTATAAAGATGCTTACACAAGCAATTGTAAAATGTTGGAAACCGTTTCTTTCATTTCTTTTCTTGGAACTATAACGTCTATAAAACCATGTTCTAGAAGAAATTCGGATCTCTGAAATCCTTCAGGTAAATCTTTTCCAATAGTTTGACGTATAACTCTTGGTCCCGCAAAACCGATAAGCGCTTGTGGTTCAGCGATATTAATATCGCCAAGCATTGCATAGCTTGCGGTTGTTCCACCCGTAGTTGGATCTGTAACGATTGAAATGTAGGGAATTTTTGCTTCGGACAAACGGGCTAATCTTGAACTTGTTTTCGCCATTTGCATAAGCGAAAATGCTCCTTCCATCATTCTTGCACCGCCGCTTGCAGAAATAATTATCAGCGGGATTTTATTTTTATAAGCTGTATCTGCAAGTCGTGCTATTTTTTCACCAACCACTGAGCCCATACTTCCACCGATGAACTTAAAATCCATACAGCCAAATGCAACATCCTTTTTATTTAGCTTTCCGGTTCCGGTTCTGATAGCATCGTACAATCCTAACTTTTTAATCGTATCATTAATTCTACTGGAATATTTTTTAGTATCTACAAATTCAAGAGGATCAGCCGATCGCATTTTCTTGTTTATTTCTTTGAATGATCCTTCATCTAACAGAATCTTTATATACTCATAGCTTCCAATTCTAAAGTGATAATTACATTTTTGGCAAGTCCAAAGATTTGTTTCCAACTGTTTCTTATGAATTATTTCATTACAGCTTGGGCATTTTTCCCACAAACCGTCTGGCAATTCCTTTTTAAAAGTATTGGGAGAAATATTTTCTTTAGATCTTTTGAACCAAGCCATTAGTTGCTCGCTTTATTTACATCTGCGAAAATTGTAATAACCTTGTTTGGTTCTTCAGGATCATTTGATGAAACTGTAATTGTTCGGCTCATTCTTCCTTGCCTGTTTTTAGTGTCCAGATCAACTTTGATCGTACCATCTTTACCCGGCTCAATTTTTTTACTGCTTACCAATGCTGCTGTGCAGCCGCATGATGTTTTGATATCCTTAATATCTAAACTAGTTTTTCCATTATTAATAAATTTGAAAGTATGACTGACAACATTACCTTCCTTAACTTTTCCAAAATCAAATTGTGTTTCGGGAAAGTATATCTTTGGTAATTTTTCTGAAGTTAGCGAAGTACCGGGAGCTAAAATGTTTCCGCTTATCTTCAACCTAATTTCTTTATTGGATGGATCGCTAGTTACGACGTAAACATACTTCTGTTGTGCTCCTAATCTTCCTGAAGAATTAAATGCAACTTTAATTGCTGTTGATTCACCCGGCTTTAATTCTGATTTATCCGGTTTTGCTGCAGTGCAGCCGCAGGATGCACGGACATCAGTAATTTTTAATAGGTCGCCGCCTGTGTTGGTAATCATAAAATTATATTCGACCATTTTACCCTGTTCGATATTACCAAAGTCATATTCAGTGCTTTGTACTGTCGCTTTGGGTGACATTAATTGAGCAAATGTAATTGATAAACTAATAAATGATAAAGTTAGAACTTTTTTAATCATAGTGTTTTATCCCTTACAATAAATTTTTTAAGATAATTTGGTTCAAGAAAATCAAATTCATTTTTTAGTATCTCATTGCCAAAGTATTTAGCCCACTTTGCAACATATTCCGGTTTCGGACTGTTAATTGCCCGCTTTTGATTAACCGGTTCAGAACTGAATGATGCATTACCGTAAACCGGACAATCTTTTTCAATGTTAATTTGATCAGATGCTTTTACAATCTCCAAAACCCGTGCAAATATATAATTATTAGCTCTAACTTTAAACTTAGCAAAATATATCTCTTCTGAATTTACCTTATTGGCTATAACGAATTCTGTACCATCTTTTAATTGATTTGATAACTGAAATGCGAGCGCTTCAAATGTTGGTACAGGAATTATGGGAAGTGATGCTCCAAACGCTATGCCCTTTGCCGCTGACATACCGATTCGTAATCCGGTAAAAGAACCCGGTCCAGCCGAGACTGCTAAAGCTTTTAAATCTTTTAATAAAATTCCGGATGCTTTAATAACGGAATCAATGATTTCAAAAATCTTTTCAGCGTGAGAATTTTTAAGATTTACATTCATCTCGAAGAATTTATTCTCATCAAAGTAAACACATGCGCCGCAACAGCTTTGCGATGTTTCAATTGACAATATTGGAAGCTTATCAAGCATTTCTAAGAATTCGTATTTCTCTGCTGTTATCTGAATTCATTTTGAAATTTATCTCGATTCTTTTATGTGGTAACACCTCAGGAAATAAATTCCCCCATTCAATAAATACAATTGCATCTTTATCATTCAAGTAATCATCAAAACCGATATTGAAAAGTTCTTTTATGGATTTTAATCTATAAAAATCAATATGATAGAATTTGAAAGAATTTTTGTATTCATTTACAATTGCGAAGGAAGGGCTGTTTACCCATGTTATCCCATAATTAATCAATGTTTTTTTAACGAAAAAAGTTTTTCCTGCACCTAATTCACCAGATAAAACAATAACTTCACCTCCGGTTAAAACTGCAGCAAATGATTTTGCGATTGTTTCAGTTTCACTTTCCGATTCAACAACCGCTTTAAATGGAAATTCCATTTTACTTTGGTTCCATTGTTATTACGGGCAGTAACATTTCATCAAGCGAAACTCCGCCATGTTGAAATGTATCTTTGTAATGAGTTAAGTATTTGTGATACTCAGTGGGGTAAACAAAATAATAATCTTCTTTTGCGATGATGTAGTTGATCGTAACACCGCGTTTAGGAAGTTTATAATCCCCAGCATTTTTAATATAAATTGCATGTTTCTCATCAACTTTGAGATTTCTACCATACTTAAAACGTAAGTTTGATGATGCTTCCCTATCACCTAAAACTTTTGCACCTCGTAAAGCTCTAATACTTCCATGATCTGTTGTGATGATTATTTTCGATTTCTTTAATGAAGAAATAGATTTTAAAGTTGATAACAGCGATGAATGTGTGAACCAGCTATTTGTTAACGAACGGTAAGCAGACTCATCCGGAGCAATTTCTTTCAAAATATCTGAATCTGATCGTCCGTGTGCGATCATATCTAAAAAATTAACAACAACGGCAGTGAGATGAGTGTTCTGATATGATAAAATATTATGTTCAAAATTTCTACCGACTTCCGGATCAATGATTTTAATATACTTCAAATCATTTTTTAATTTAATTTTTTTTCGATCAAGGAAAAGCTGCAGCAATTCCCTTTCATATTTGTTCATACTGTTTTCATCATCATCACCGCTCTGCCATAATTGAGGATAGTACTTTTCTATTTCTGATGGATATAATCCGCCGAAAAGAGAATTTCGAGCATAGGGAGTCGATGTCGGTAAAATGGAATAATAATAGCTTTTATCAATTTTGAAATAATTTGTTAAGTGCTTTTCCATTACAAGCCATTGATCTAAACGAAGACAATCCAAAACGAAGAGAAACACATTATCATGATTTTTAATTTCATCAACCAGATATTTGTTCAGAATATCTACGGTCAAAGTCGGCCTGTCATATTCTACAGATGAATTTATCCATTCACGATAATTGTGCTCAATAAATTTTGAAAATTCTTTATTTGCTTCCCGCTTTTGATCTATGAAAGTTTGGCGCAAACCAATTTCCGGATGAACATCAAGCTCAAGGTCCCAATTGACAAGCTTTAAATAAATTTCAATCCACTCGTCAGAATTAAGGTTTTGTAACATAGCTTGCGAAATCTGGTTAAAGTCCTGAAGATAATCCATCGCTGCATGTTCACCGGTGATTTTTTTGCCTTCAAGAATTTTTTTACATACTAATAAAACTTGACTGGGATTAACAGGTTTCGTTAAATAATCGGAAATTTTATAACCAATTGCTTCATTCATCAATCTTTCTTCTTCATTCTTAGTTACCATAACAACGGGAATGTTTGCATTGTAATCTTTAATTTGTGAAAGAGTTTCCAATCCGCCCATTCCAGCCATCATTTCATCAAGAAAAATCAGATCATAATCTTTTTCCTTAACAGATGAAACTGCATCTTCACCATTTGTTACAGTATCAACGGTGAATCCTTTTTCCGATAAAAAGATAATATGAGAACGTAAAAGCTCTATCTCATCATCAACCCACAATATTCTATTCTTCTTTATCATTTGACCTTTTAGTATTTAATTATGAAAAATTAGTTTGCAAAATTGAAAACTTAAACCCAAAGAACGTTACCTAAAATTTTTTTAATAATTGGTGGGGCGACCAGATTGGTCGACCTTACAAAATTAAAGGTTCAGAATTTTCTACTAACCCCGTTCCTTTAGAAAAAGTCGCACAAGCCAGAAAAAGACATTGCGAGTCCGTTAGTTAGCGGACGAAGCAATCTCAGATTTAGTTGGAATAATTAATTTAAGATTGCTTCATCCCGATAAACCTTACAGCAAAGCGAAAAATCGGGATTCGCAATGACAATACAAATATTTTGCAACACACCTTTTAGTTTGTGTGGTAATCTTTCAAGACGACATGGATTAATTCAAACCATAAACCACTTGCTTAGTGTAAATTACTGAATTGAAATATGAACATCTAATCCGGCTTCGTTAGTTGTTGTCGGAGGAATTCTTGCTGCTCCTTCAGGTTCAACTGATGATCTGCGATAGAAAATAGATAATGTAACCTTTGAACTTATGGTATATTTAATTCTCGGTTCGAACGTAGTTCTTATAGTACCATCTTTGGGAGTACCGTCTTCAATGAAATCGGTCATGTCATAAATTACAGTAGAATTTTTAGTGCTGCTATAAGAAAATGTAAACTCAATGTCGTTCTTTAACGAAATTCCGAATAAGGGTAGTTCAAATCCGCTCTTTGAATATCCTGCAGTTATTCCAATATCTTTTGAAAATGTCTCGGTAATATTTCTTGTGGAATTTCCTAAATCAAAACTTGTTCGTGTGGAATATTTAAAGCTGCTGATTAAGCTGCCGCCCCAAAGGTCCCCAAAAGTAAAATTAAAACCTGCTAAAGGTGCAAATGCATAATCAATTCTTTGAGTTAAAATTTCTTTATTTCCATCGGGTGTTAATTTCCATCCTTCAGTGTACCCAGATTTATATTCGTGCGTCAAGCTAACTCTTTTAGCAAAGGATTTGAATAAGAAGAATGTTTCCAAACCATCCCACGATATTCTCCAGTTTGGACGGGGAACATATTTTACAAAATCCTTTAAGAATCCTAGCTTTGAAAAGATTGGAAAGCTTTCGAATCCTTGGACAAAAGCTGCAGATAAATTTTCTCTTGGATTGGGTGAATCCGGATTATATAATTCGTTTACATGTTTTATCCCGCTTTTGAAAACACTTAAAAACAATGATGGTGGAAACGATAAAAACGATCTATCTATTGTTCCTGAAGAAGTAATGTTGGTAATGGTAGTTGTGCCTGTTGCATCGGATCGTAAATTGGTGCTTCTATTGATTGACCAGCCAACTCTCCAATTAAGATCTATTTTCGCTCCCTCCCAAAGCGGCCGAGAAGTTTTGAAGTCAAAACTATTTTTTTGTGAGAACACGTCTTGTAAATTTCCATCAGGAGCGCGGGGACCAACATCATCGTTCAATCCCAGCATGAATCCACGTGAAGGTCCGTTACCGGCGTTAAACATTATTCCCCAAAAATTATAAAAACCAGTTCCCTTTCCGGCAATTCCAGATTTCGAAACATTGTTGTCACTGGAAAAACTAAAGTTGATTGTTTCATAATCAAACAAAAGAACCTTGGTAAATGTTTTTAAGAATTTTAGGGCATTTACAATAATTGATTTTTTAGGTGTTCCATCAATCAGTGAATCTCCGACCATTGATGAATCAGATAGAATGGTTTGAAGCGAATCAGCTTTGATTTTATTCGTGGTATCAGGTGATTGTTCATTCTTGGTTTCTTCACCTACAATCCTTTCTCTTCCTCTAGTCCGATTAGTTTGCGTTTGGGTCTGAATAGGTGGCGTAACCTTTTCATCAGGAGTTTCCTGAAAGAGCGGCTGCATCAGAGATTTAAGTTTTAAAGTGAGTGTTGCATTCACTTTGCTCCCGAATCCCGCTCCTCTTCCTAAAACTTCCTGTCTGAAATCATTACTCCAGCTATAGCTTGCAGAATATCCAGCACTTACGGTGAAGAACTTATTAATATCCCACAATGAAGGAAGTCTTGGCGAAGTTCTGAAATCAACAGATTGCTGATACTGATAATCTTTACCGAAAAATTTTCCGGAAAATATTTCTCTCCAAATTTCACTTTCGGATCTTTGTTGACCAAATTGATCAGTTTCAATAAACGCCAGAGATGAGCTAATGTTAACATTGTAATTGGTACTGAGGTTAAGCAATCCGCCTTCGGTAATTTTCCATGCAAGATTAAATCCTCTGGAAGTTGTAAAATCTCGTGAGATAATTTCTTTCGCATCAATATTATTTTGAGGACGCGATAGATTTACATTTCTATTTCTCCTTGCTGTTAGATTAAGAGAAAAATTCTGTGGTGTGAAATATATTTTTGTATTTCTATAATCAACAAGCAATGAAATTATTGAACCAATAATCGGAATGTTCGCCGGATAAATAAAATAATCCGGACTAAGGTTCAATCCATAACTTAGGTTTGCATTCCAAATCCAGCTCTTATTGTTCAGTACTGTCGGACTTCTACTAAATGTCTTATTATAATTAAAGCCCATTGTGACTGAATTAAAAGAATCTCTTATGAACCAAAGCTTAGTAGGTATTTTAAGCTTTATGTTTGAAAGAGACCATGAATCCGAGACATTTACAGTTTGCGATTCAGAAATTAATTGCTCTGGAGTTTTTGTAGTTGTCTTTGCTGAATCATTTCTAATATTTCTAAGCTGCTGCGCTGCTTCATCAACTTTCACGTCAGTTCCTGGAAGATAAAGTGGTTTTCCAATTGATTCTGAGTGCGAATAATTTATTCTAAGATTACTTTCCGGCAAATTTATCGGCAGTAACTTTAAAATGTCGAGGTCTGCAGACGCTGCCCAATTTTTTGATTCAACTCGAGAACCGAACCTGTCTGCAAGCCGATGAAAATAAGGATCAGTTCGACTCATGTTGAAATTGACAGAAAGCAGATCTGCCATTTTGATTGAAGTAGACATGCTGTAAGCCCAACCAGGCGTATCTTCTGCTCCGATGACACGGAGTTCGTTAACCCAAACTTCTCCTGATATGCTTCCGATTGAATTAGGATTTGTAGTGTTGTAGATTCCCACCATTAAAAATTTCACTTGAGTTAAAGTCGGAATTCCTTTTACTAAATAGAAATGACCGGGTAATCCCGGCACCGGTATTTTAACTCTTTGACTAATTGAATCTCTTCCTTGTTTAATTGAAGTCAATTCGGAGAATAAAATATTTATCTCATTCCATCCAGGTCTAACCGGTTGACGATATTCATAATAATTGTTTGAATCAGTACCAAACCTGAAGTAAACTTCTGCATTATAATTTTCATCAAGTGAAGAAACTGAAGTTGGGCCAGGATTATTATCGCCGTGAATAAATAATTTCATCTCTTTGTAGTTAAAAACATCGAGCGGACGATACATATATCTTACAGCTTCTCTTGATTCCCCATCCGGAAGATTCTGAAGAATAAGATTTAATGACTGTTCATTGCGAAATACTTGCTCATCAGGTTTGGTTCTGTCTCTCTCTTGATTGACACCGGGAGGAATTTCATAATCCGGATTATCCTCATAGCTGATTACTGAGACAGATAATACCGTATCCTGTGGGAGTACCTTTTGCCACTGGCTTCCAACAAGATTAAACTCTGCAAAACGGAGATGAACTGCTTGATCAACACCTGTTACAAAAAATCTGATAGCTTCAACAGTAGTAAAACTCGGATCACCAACTTTTGTAAGAGTGTCCTTCAAAGGAATGCGGTATAAATACCAGCCTGCATTGTCACCACCGCCGGAGATAAACTTATTTGTTGAGGCGCTCGTATCAAGTGGTATTTCATATCTAAAAAAGCTGTTGATTAAATTTATGTTACCATTTCTATTTAAATCTTCAGTATCGGGCAATCGTCCAATATCGCTTAATATTGCGTTACCTTGTGCACCGTTAATGCTGTAATAATCAAAAATAGACTTAATACTTGCGGTTTGTGTAAAAGTGAAATTATCACCACTCGGATCAGAATCTGTGCTATTGAAATTTACTCTTTCTTGATCGTCCGTCAAACCGTCAATTCCTGTATCTTCCTTTCCGTCAACATCAATTGCATCGTTGCCATCCTTATCTTCAGTGTCAAGTGTTCTATTGGGAATTACATCTTCACTTATTCTTCCTATATCAATATAAACTTTTGAATTTATTGGAGCGTTTTCAACCTTTAACCAAAATTCAATGAACTCAACATTTTCTTCCACAAGATTACTTGCAGTTGATGAAAGCAGCTTCATAATTCCACCCCAATTTTTATTACGATCTTGTAAAGACGGAGTGTAGTTATAAGTTCCCTGTGTGTCAGGAAGAAAAACATAATCCATTACCGTAACATTATCTTCCTGTTTAGATACACGTTTTCTTGATCCCCAAATATCCTGAACACGAACGTCTGAAGGCGTTGCTGTGTACCAAAAACTTTTTGCTTTGAAGTTCATCAATTCTTGATCTGAAAATGCCGGTAAAGTCGGAAGCTCCCGCGGTGGACTAAGTTCTTTCCATGCAGTATAGGAAACACCAACGGGAATAATTCGTTTTGCGCCTTCAAAATCATCTATGTAAGCAATGCTGCTTCCATTATCAGAAACTATTGTGCTTTTCTTCGTGTTTGGATCCGGATTGATATAAGCAAACTCACCCTGCAATGTAAAACTTGACATTTGTTTAGTTGATATTACTTTATCTAAAAGCTTTGTGAGAAAAGGAAGATCACCGCTTGTGCTAAAATCCAAACCGTAAATGGTATTACTTAACGGCTCTTCACCAATTCTTACTTTATCGCTTAAAGTTTGTTGATTTAGATTTAGAACAGAAAAACCGAGCTTTGTTTTCTGTGAAAAATCAAAAATTCCCCTGGCTCCCAACAATGTTTTTGATGCAAGCTGGAAAAGATCATTCTGTTCGTAAGTAATTTTTAAATCAGCACCGGGAACAAGAGCAGCATCATTTCTAATTGTTAGCTGTCCGATGTTATAATCAACTATGTAATCAATTCCTGGAGTCAATTCTCGTCCGCTTAATCTTACACGGACAGAATTTTCAACTACATTAAATCCTAATTGATAGACCGAGCTTGCCTCACCGGAATATTTTCCTGTAAGTATCCATTTATCTTTTACTTTTTGCTGTTGAGCAAAAGTTTTTGTTGTGTCATAAACCAATTGAAACTTAAGCGAATCACCATTTTGCAAATCGGTTGGAATATTTCTGCCAAAAGGTTCGAGCACAGGAAAAATAATTTCACCGGTTTGAGGAATGATGGTTAAATTAGTACGCCAATCAAAAACGTTATCAGGATTTGCTTGATCCGCAGCGTCATAATTATCAAAACCAAATGCATTCAGTAATCGGACATTTCCTTGTCCACCGGGTAATTCGACAACAGGATCCTGACCTGAGACTTCATACTTAACCTGAAATTCAAATCCTTCTTTTTTAATGTTTCTTCCGCCAACCGGATAAATATTTTTTAATTGGAGTTTCCATGCTTGTGCAAAATTTCCGCCAGGTTGGAGATTTGCCGGTTTAATTAGTTTCAATATCAGTCTTTGAGAATCTGTGGCTGCAGAACTAATAAACTCACCATAATAACCATCATCTTGCGCTCCCGGACCATTTTCAACTCTATATGCTACTGCAATTATATCATCATTATTAATTTGAGTGTTGAACGTTAAAAATCCCGTGTATTCGTTAAGGTTGTAGTCATCACCTTTAGTAAGCAAACGAAACCTTCCTGTTTCACTTTCACCCGGTTTAGGTGTAATTGCTAAACGATTAGTGCTATCATATTTTTCATTAGAAAGTATCTGAGGCAAATTAATATATGCATTTGCCAATCTTTCTTTAGCAGGATCTTTTCCAATAGTTTGTATTGATTTCCAAACTTCAATGTCTTTGATTAAAAAACGTGTATCAATTTCAGGCGTTGCATTATCATAATATCTTTGAAATAGATTGAGATCAGTGTTTTGGCTTGCATAAATGGTATCAACAAAATAATGATTGGTTGAATAGTCGTAACCCCTTTTTTCAAATGTTTGGGATGTTGTTCCGCCCGAAACTGAAACTTCTTTTACTTCACCTTTTTTTTGGCTCGCTATAGTTGTTAGCGATAAGGGACCAACCTTAAAGTTGGCTTTAACGCCAAAGAGAGCTTCACTTCCGCCAACTAAAGGAGAAGTCTGTAATGAAACGTTTCCAGCTTCAACACTTTGAACTATTTCATCTTCATAACCGGTGTATTTTATCTTTAGCTGATTTTCATATTCAAATGTTCTTTCAGTATTCCAATCGGCAACAATATTAAGTTTATCTCCTATCGTTCCGCTTACATTAATTTGCACTTGCTGCTTGAAGTCCGGTTCATTTCTTGTGTTGCCAAGACGTGAGGCGGTCACACCTTCAGTAGTTTCATTTCGCCAAGCACCGTGAATATCGACCGCGCCACCGATTCTTAAGCTAATTTTTGGCTCACCGAAAATACTGAGTACACCAACACTTGGAAGAGGAATTTCGAGATTAGTTATATCTTTAATTAATTCACCTAATTCCTTTTTAGTTTCCTTTAGTTCATAAGCATAGCCGATGCTTTCCCAAATCTCGCGTTCCCTTAAACCAAGCCGCATTTGAACATAATCATCAATTGTCATTCGTAAAATTATCTTTGTCTGTTGTCCGGCAACTTTCTCAATAATCTCAACATATTGTCCGGTCGAATCAATCCGAATAGAACGAGTTATAAATTTTTGGTCGGGATACGCAAAAAACTTTGACGTCTTCTTTCTCTTTAATTCAACATAAGGTTTATCTTCTCGATGGTATTTGAAATATTTTATTCTTGCGGTCGAGTCAAGTGCGGCTGAGTCCACTTTCACAGTATCTACAAGTGATAAAAGTGAATCCGAAATTATTTTAGTTGTATCTGTACGAACAATTTTACCATTTAGTGTATCTTTCAATTTTCCTTCTATTTCGTCTTTCACGTCAGTCGTGTCATCGGTAAAATAGGTAAAATCGATCGGTTTACCTTTAAGTGAATTTTCAGATAAATAGTTGGTTGAGTTAGTTGCAGGTGAGGGAAAATTATTCTTCTGTGTGGTGCTTAATTGCAACAATGCATCAACCCAGAGTTCCTTGTTGACCTGGGAATGATATTGAGAGAAGAATCCAAAATTTGTTGCGACATAAAATAGAAATACCGATGCCGCGAGGACTTGGAGGAATTCCCTAAATAGATTTATTTTTTTACGTCTGATGATAATCCTAATTACTAAAAATAAAACTGTTCAAACTGTAAAAAATTCTATAAAAATCCTCCAAATGTTTATTATTTCGCCGAAAAAATTAGAGAAATAATGATTTAATATCAAGAATAATATTAAAAACAATAATTACGCCAAAAACTTATGAATTTGCCAGAATTGAAATAAGGTAATTTTTTACGACTGAACTTAGAATAAGATATGCCAGATTTACGATTCGGTTAATCGTGCTCGAAAATCTGGTATATCTAACGTGACTACAATGTAAATTTTGTAATGACTTCTTTGTACTTAGGAAATTTTGATTTTATCTTTGCATGTTACTAGATTGTCAGGAACCATTTCGTAACAGAGATAAAGATATGCCAGATTTGCACTGCCAAGACTTGCTTTGAGAAATCTGGCATATCTAACGTCGGTACAACCACCGCCAGAGGCGATCACGAGGAGGTCGTTCTTTACTTCACTGGTTGTCACTGACGAAGACACCTAAAAAATAATCGCTGTCAACTATCACATCATTTGTCACTATCGCAACAAAACCATTTTTTTTGTGTTACTGTACTGCCTTGTCCTGCTTTCAATGGGATAAACTTGCAAGCGATAAAAATATACTCCGCTTGCTAACTGGTATTGCTGAGTGTCGAATGATATATTGTAAGCTCCTGGACTCAATTCTTCATTTACAAGAGTAGCAATCTTTTTGCCTAGAATATCGTATACTACTAAGTTAACAAACACACCCCTTTCGTCCCCTCTCAAGAGGGGAATAGCGTACCTTATTGTTGTAAATGGATTGAACGGATTTGGGTAATTCTGAAATAACACAAACTTCTCCGGTAAAATATTTTCATCGATCGCATCTGCAACTATATAAGCACGATTTGTCGTGAAGTAAAATGTATCTGCCGGAGTAATTGGTCTCTTCGTTAAAACAAGATTTGTATCCCCAATATTTGGTAAGATAATTTCTCCAACCGGAACATTTGAATTTATTTGTGCATGAGTGTTAAAAAGATTTACCTGATATGGCGGCGGGGTGATAAAAACAATGTCTTCCTTTGGATCCCACTTAAAATTTTTTGTTGATGCTAATTCCTTAACGAGGATTGTGAGTTTAGAATTATCGTTTAGATTTCTTGTGATAAAAGGAACGATAACATTTTTTTGTCCTGTTATTGATAGTGCCGTATCAAGAGGAGCAATATATTGTCCCGTTGACAAAGTATCGGTTGAGCCCCAAATAAGTCCAACATCAATTGGTGCGATAAGCTTTTGCCCGGAAGTTGGAAGCACATTCGTAAAAATTAAATTACTGCCTGAATTATTTATGAAGTAATTATTCAAATCCAACTCCAATTTGAATTGAGGAAGAAACTCAACAGCCGCACCATCGAAAACCGGAGTCAAGTAAAATATATTCTCTCCTTTGTTGATTGGGAAATTCTGAATTTTTATTTGAGAATTATTTTGATCTTCAATTTTAGCGTAAACGGTATCGGAAGAACCGGGAACTTGAAATGAAACTCGATATGTGTGTTCAGTTAATGCAGTGGAATCCACAACATGAGTAACAATCCTCGCAGTTGTTGTTCCGTCTGGATGAATATAAAATGATGGATTGATAACACCTTGAGGTTTGTTAAGTTTAATTCGTTTGCCAACAATATCATAATCACCTCCAAATTGTTCCCAGCTTGACCAAACAACCAATATTTCATCTTCAGCAGTTACAATAAAATCCGGTTCCCATTGGAATGATTCTGTATAATTATTAACTAGAGTTTCAAAAGTGTATCGCTGATTGTTCTCATCAATAAATGCTGCAACTATTCCTTCACGACTTCCATCTTGTTTCCAACTTGACCAAACGACCGCAACATTTTTGCCGGTCAATTTTTTAATTTTTGGCAGCCATTGATATTGCGCCGTTGTTTTATTCACACGAACTTCGTCTCCAACTTTCAAACCAGAAGCATTAAACCGCTGAACATAAATTCCGCCGTCATCTCCATCTTGTTCCCAGCTGCACCAGGCAACAATGAAGGAATCATCGTCAAAAACCTCAACATCACCGTACCATTGGTAATCTGTTGTGTAGGTGTTGATTTGAAATTCGTTAATGAACTCCGTTCCGTCAGCGTTGAATATTCTTCCATACATTCCATAACCAGAGCCATCCTGCTTGAATGATTCCCAAATGATGATGAATTTTCCATCGGAAAAATATTTTACTCTTGGTTTTGCTTGGCTGTACGCAGTTGTGGTATTTGCTCTTAATTCGCTTCCGACTTTGTTTCCACCTGCATCGAATCTTTGAGCAAATACTCCCCTATCTCCACCATCTTGATTCCAGGAATCCCATGCAATAATAAATTCTCCATTAGTTCTAATAGCTGCAGAAGGATTGCTTTGAGAATTTGGTATTGTTGTATTTACGAGTATTTCATTTCCTTGATGTAAGTTTTGATTGAATACCCTTGCTTTAATATCATACACTGAAGCAAGATCGGTAAAGGATGACCAAGTAACGACGCTTCTACCAGTTGCATTCGTCGCAATTACAGGTTTTTCCTGCTTGTTTCCCGTCGCTTCATTAACAACGATTTCACTACCGACTTTTACATTATTTGAATTAAACTGCTGAAGACAAATAGGATATGGTGAAATTGATGAAACAAGATTAATTGATTGCCAAACCACATAATAATTTCCATCACCATCTTTATCAATTGATGGCCATCTTTGTGTTGAATCTTTAAAAGTGTTTACTAAAAACTCATCCTGCGAAAAAAGAAGAGTTGAACTTAAAACGATTAATAAAAATATTTTTTTCATTTCAACTCACCTTACTTCATTTGAAAATCTAATAATGGTAAGCTTGATGCTCCGCTGATTGTATAATGCCACCATTCGGCATCATATGGAACAAATCCTCCAACTTGAGTCATCATATTGTACAGCAGAGTTCTGTCTGCAATAACATTAGCAGGAAGATTCATGTATGAATGAGATGCTTCCTGTCCAAACCAATCAAACTCAGTAGGCATTGGAATTTCTTGCCCGGTCGCCATATCAATTATGGATACATCAACTGCGCCACCGCGATTGTGAATAGAACCTGAATTTGGATCAGCAACATATGTTGGATTGGGAAAAATCTCGAACATTAGATATTGAACAGCACGCGGGCGATATCCATCGTAAATTTTTATTCCAAGCCCTTGCGGATAATTTATTCCGTTATGTGAAGTAATCTGCTTCAGACTGTCATGCACAAGTTTTAATTTGATAATAGCCCCGATTGAAAGATATGCTTCATCAATCGAATAAAGTTTTTGACCTGTAAAATTATTTACTGTGCTGTAGCGAAGATCTAGTCCGATATCTGGAATAATCTGCTTAACGGGTACAACCTCATCTGATGCCGATTGTGGTTTTATAATAACTGTTGTAAGTATTAGATAAGCTGCTAAGAATGTCTTCATATCATCCTCAACTTGGTGAAATGTTGATTTACTTGTTGTAAATATAGTCAATAATATTTTTAAATATATCCATTATGCTTTCATGATTGTCTTTAGGATTTACCTGTTTTGATTTGACCGACACACTTGAATTTTTTTTGTCAAATTATGTAATGACTCTGTGCCTACTCTTGAAGTGAAAACGTAAAGACAACATTAAAGCAGACGCAGTCAGGCCGATAAGTAAACCAATCCATACTCCTTGAACTCCAAATTTAAAAACAAAGCCAAGGACATAACCAATCGGCAACCCGATTATCCAATATGCAATGAAGGTGATAAGAGTAGGAGCTTTTACATCAGTAAGCCCGCGCAGAATTCCAATTCCAACTGCCTGCGTTCCATCGGATAATTGAAATAAAGCGGCAATAACTAACAGCGAAGATGCAATCGAGATGACGTCTTTATCAGAGATGTATAAGCTTGGTAAGTAATTTCTTAAAAATATGAAAATCATTCCCGCACAAAACATAATTGACGCGCCTAAAATAATTGCTGAGAATCCGGCTCTTCGAGTTTCTTTTGTATCAGCTTTTCCAACTGCATTACCAACACGAATTCCACCCGCAGCAGATATTCCTGTTACTGCCATAAAAGAAATTGAAGCAAGGTTAATTGCAATTTGATGTGCGGCAAGTGATTTCGCCCCAAGCCAGCCAACCATCACAACCGCAAATGAGAATGCCCCGACTTCAAAGAAATATTGGAACCCGCTTGGGAGTCCTAATCTTAAAATCTTTTTAATCATGAAATGATCAATCTTTTTGATAATCAGTGAAAGATCAAACTCTTTAAATCTTTTTGATCTATTTACATAAAGGATTAATACTACCACCATAAATATTCTTGATGACGAGGTTGCAATACCTGCCCCATCTAATTCAAGTCTTGGAAAACCAAGGTTACCAAAGATCAGAATCCAATTCACAAAAGCATTTACAATATTTGCAATTATTGTAACAACCATTGGAGGTTTAGTTATGGAAAGCCCTTCAATAAATTGCTTGTAGCTCTGATAGATCATCCACGGAATTATTGAAATAGCTAATATTTTTGTGTAAGAGGAGGCATACTTTACCACCAATGGCGGTTGATTCAAATATGGAATTAATTCTGAGCCAATTAAAATTAAAATCGTCATGATGATTCCAAAAGCAGAGTTGACAATCAAAGACTGCTTAAATAAAACTTGAGTTTCATCTCGCTTCCCTGCACCAATACTGATTGCAACCAACGGAGTAACTGCCATCGAAACACCTAAACCGATAATCAGAATTAGAATAACCACATGGTTTGCCAATGCTGCGGCGGCTAAATAATCGGCGCCCAATTCGCCAACCATTAAGCTGTCCACAACACCCATCATGATTAAACCTAACTGTCCAATGATAACCGGAATTGCCAGAGTTAAAGTGCTTGTAATATGTTTTTTGTAAGACAGCATTTATTATTTTTTTCTTCACAAAACTATTCTATAACTAGTTTTAGTATTCGGAAAGAAAGTTATCGAATCGGTTAGAAAATAAAAAACCCGGAACCTTAAATTCCGGGTCGTTCACATCATTTGATGGAAAATAATTGAAAGAGCTTAACTTAATTCATTTAACAGCTAAGCCGATCGAATCTTTTGATTGATTGTAAAACGCTTGGTAAAAAGCTGCACATAGTTTTTGGACTCTTTCGCTCTCATCAAACCTAATTGCCTGCTTAATAGCAAAAATACCTTTTGCATTACCAATCTTTAAAAGCGCAAGAGCTGCCACAATCCTCGCATCTTCACGATCTTCGCTCTTTAACATTCGCATGAGCGGGATGACACCTTTTTCACATTTCAATTCCCCAAGCATGTAAGCAGCACTGGTTCTAAGACCGAAGTTATCAGAATTTACCCCCATGATTAAACTCTCAATCGAGCTGGTTTTTATTTCATCCCCTTTTGCATTTAATGTATTAGCAGCAATGGTTACAATTGCTAAAACCACAAGGATTAATTTAGTCATGATCTTACTCCTTTAATTATTTGAAAAACAATTTCATTATCTACGATTCAAAAGTAAGAAACGATCGAAGTGCAGAGTAGCAATTAATGATAGGGGGTTTATAATACGGTTCGAGTGGAATGAAATCGCCGTGATAGGAGAAATATTAATTGCGGGGAGAGAGGGATTCTCAGCCAGATGCTGATGAGCCTTTGGCTCAGAACTCTCGGTCCGCCTAAGGTGGACATACACTTTTCCGGCGTGCCATTAGCCCGAGGATTGCACTTCTGCATTTTTTAATTTTATGTCAAGGAATTTTCTGCCTACACCACTTTTTAGAAATATCTCCCTCCTACGGGCTTCAGATTCGGATGAATATTCTTCTGTGTAGATAAGTTTCCAAGGCATACCGGATTTGGTGAAAGGTGATTTCCCGGAGTTATGTTCAGAAATTCTTTTTGTTAGGTCGGCAGTAAAACCAACATAACGTTTTTGAAGTTTCTTACTCCATAAAACATAAATGTAAATCATATTGCGGAAAGAGAGAGATTCGAACTCTCGGTACGCTTTCACGTACACACGCTCTCCAGGCGTGCCAGTTAAACCACTCCTGCATCTTTCCAAACACAATTCAAATATAAAAATTTCGATTGCGTTAACCAAAGATATTGCTAAGCTTTAATGATAAATAATTCTAAAACCTTTGAGTGAGAAAATTTTAATTCCAAAATTATTTTGATAGATTGCAATCAAATTTAAAGGTAGAGCTTCAGTGAATTCAGCAATTTTACTTCAATCTTTATTGACGGTTTTTTCTGCATTAACCGGCGCTGCAATAATATTTCTTGTTAAGTTAGAGCATAAAAAATTATGCGTATTGATTTCTTTTTCTGCTGGAGGACTTTTTGGCGCTGCAATTTTTACTTTAATTCCTGAGTCATTGCATTCGCTAAATACATTTGAAGTGATTGGTGGAATTCTAAGCGGATACTTACTTTTTTGGTTATTGACAAAATATTATTCGCATGTATGTCCGGCATGTTCGGCATCTCACTTCGATGAAAGAACGGCTAAAAAATTTTCTGAAATTGTAAAAGCTTTGCTGATAGCTCTATCAATTCACTCTTTTTTAGATGGAGTAGCCGTCTCTACTAAAGGTGTTGTCGAGAACATTTCTAATACATCGGTGTTTGTTGCAATACTAACTCATAAATTGCCTGAGGGTTTAGCATTAGCTTCCATGATGTTCAGTGCAAACTATACAAGAAATAAAATTTTAATGTATGTATTTGCTGTTGAGATGGTTACAGTGCTTGGAGCTTTGTTAGGAAGCATTGTATTAAAGTCTTATGTATCAGAAGTTTTGATAAGCGTTGTGATGTCCCATATTGCTGGAGGATTTATATTCCTTGCATCGCATGCAGTTCTTGGTGAGATGTTAAAAAATCATAAAAAATTAGTGATAAGTTCTTTTGGTTTTGGGCTAATATTAATTTTAGCTATTAGTAAATTTATTAAGTGATTTATCAATAAAAACTTTAAGATCATAAGAACATTATAAACTTTTTATTTTAATTGGAGAGATGCTAGAGTGGTTGAATAGGCCGGTCTCGAAAACCGGTGTCCCGAATTTCG